>RRZU011034147.1_pt1 | contig 57356 bp, 51 predicted proteins | sample 2165561 | NCBI WGS metagenome assembly RRZU01 (sample SAMN10456909, study PRJNA506462) | wastewater metagenome | isolation source: wastewater sludge | place: USA: Moscow, Idaho
CCCTTAACCCCATCACACCTAGCGCAAAGTACGCTTAGGTAAGGCAAAATATCGGAACAGACAATCAGATAAATTTATAAACGCCATATTATACGTAAAAACTTGCTAACAGAAAAGTGCAAATAGACATTTAGTGGTAATTTTTTGTTACTAGGTAGTCACCTTTGCTAGTTTTTTAGGCCTGCAAGCACCGCAAAGGGGTTGTCTTTTTCGGTGGCGACACTGGGTATATCCCCGTATTCAGTGATTGCCAGTTCGCAATCATCATGCTTGGGTGCGAGTGGCAAGTCCACCAGTAATTCATCTTCAATCATAGGCAATAACCACAATTTTTGGTCATCGGCGATTTCGTCTAATAAGATGACCTCGCTGCCTTCTTCTAATAAAGCGGCATGGTTTTCATCAGCAAGTAATGCCAGCTCGCTATCTACGGCTAGACTGATTGCAACAGGCTCAAGACAACGTTGGCAGGTTTGCCATAGCGTGCCTTGGGTTTGTAGTTGCCAAAACACAATTTCGCCTTTTTTGCAGATTTCAAGCGCAATGGCAAGCGGCTCGGTTGCAGTATGGTTAGGGTCACGTAAGGCGTCAATGCGCGGCAAGTCAGCTAGACTGATCGTGCCTTGCCATTGGTAGTGGTTATCATTGTTGTGTTCCCACTTTGCCAAATCAATATATTTTGCCAACGCGCCAGCACTGCTAGTGTCTGGCTGAGCCGTTGGCGATAAAGGGGCGGTGGTTGGTTGAGAAGGCAAATTGGATGTTGAAGAATGAGAAGTCATCATCACAGCTCCTTTAGCGGTTGTCAAAATTGCGGCAAAAAATGCCCGTCATTAGGCAGCATGGTAACACGTTCTAGGCGTACGGGTGTGTTAAATTGTATAATAGCAATTTTTCACCATGATTGGTTTATTAGCCATGCCCACTTGTACACTTACCAAACCCGTTTTAGCCGATCGTTTTGCCTTATTTCCGTTTGTTTTTGTGCCTTTTGTGAGTCAATTGGCGCGGGTCGCTATTCCTAAAGCGCCTAATCATAGCGAAAAAATTCATCACCGTATAACCGATTGCCCTTCATTCGCTCAGATTGCGGTGCAGCACTGCCCTATTTGGCAACTAACAAATACTGCTACTAGCCCCCGCGTGCGTGTGCCAAACCTAGCGAGTTATCAGTGGCTAGCGGTTGAAGCCTTACAAATACAGTGGCTGATAGCCATGTTTAACCAGTGGTTTTTGTCAAAGCAAACTATTTTGGTTAAAGGGGATGATGAGCCTGAATATTTTGCCGCTACTGACGCCGAACCTGCCAAAATAGTGTTTGCGCATGGTTTTTTTGCTAGTAGTCTGCATGAAATTAGTCATTGGTGCGTGGCAGGCAAAAAGAGGCGGGCGTTAGATGATTTTGGCTATTGGTATGCGCCCGATGGTAGAAGTGAGGAGCAGCAGCAGTTATTTGAGGAAGTAGAAATTGTACCTCAAGCCATAGAATGCTTGTTAAGTTTGGCTTGTAATAAGCCGTTTAGGGTATCTAAGGATAATTTATTCGCAAGCTTTGATACCAGTCAAAGCACTTTTGAGCAGGATGTCGCCAAGCAGGCTCTAAGATTTTGGCAAACGGGGGACAAGCTGCCAAGCGATGCGGCGTTTTTGATCAATACCTTGTCACAGCTACGCCCAATACCGTTATCAAGTTTTGCTATTGGGCACAATTTTGTGGGTGAAATGTCTAATTGACCCTCTGACCAAGTCAAGATAGCGCTGACCCGTCCTTCTTTTTTTGAGCCCACGGTGGTGAGTTATTGGCAAAACCGCCAACTGAATAGACACAGTTGGCGCCAAGCGGGTATCACAAATTAGCGGCTTGGTTAGTCTTTTTTGAATTTTTCGTGGCACGATTTACAGCTTGCGCCAACATCCGCTTGTTGGGTTTTGACCATGTTTGCGCTGGTCGCGGTGGCAGCCGCTGCATTTAGGGCACTGGCGGCGGTTTTATACTTGTCAATTTGTGCCTGAAAACCTGCCGCATCGCTCCACACGGTATCTTTTGATTCACCGCCTTTGGCATCGGCAGGAAAATGCACCCACACGTCTTGGTCAAGTTTTGCGGCGGCGGCTTTGAATTCTGCGGCGTCAAATTTGGTAGGGTCTTTTATCATACTGCCCATCAGTTTATTGGCTTTACCCCACTCTTTCATGATTTTTTCGCGCGCTTTTTTATGCGCTTCAGGGGTGGCGTTTGCCACAGTCGCAGTGGCAACTGCACCATCACTCGAGGCGGTTACGGTGGCAGCGCTGGCTTGGGCAGGAACGCTGTTATCGGTGTTTTCAACTTTTTCGGCTTTATTACAGCCTAGTAATGCGAGACTCATGATAAGTGGGGTGATTGCATGTGAAAGTTTCATATTGCCTCCTTGGTTGTTATGATTTTGGGGTGTCAAATGCTTTCAAACAATAATCAAAAAAATGTGACAAAACATCCGTCCACGGCTATTAAAGCATATTTGGCTTGGTGAGTGATTAACATTTTGTATAAAACTGGTTTTCTGTCAAGGGATTAGCTTGATAAACGGATGGCTTTGCCTTGGGTTTGGATGGCTTTGCCTTGCAACACGGCAGCAGCAACTTGGCACTGTTTGGGGTCGCTAAAGCCTTGAATGTGATAAATGGTGTGACCTGCACTATCACAGATGGTGATGCTGTTGCTATCGGGCGTCACTGTGTCGGTTTTGGCAAGCGCATAGTGGGTGGATTGCCCAAATTGCTGGTGACTAAGGCGGTAGGCGCCTAGTGTCAGCGCGCCTCCCGATAGCTGAGCGGCTTTAGTGGCGGTATGCCGCTGCCGCCAAACGAGCGTTGATACGAGGGTGACCAATAGTGCAAGCCCACCCAACCAGATAGGTAAAATAGCCGCTGCCATCAAGCCAGCCACTGTGGCAATGATGACGGCGCTAAGTACGATGCTTGTGAGTTTGGTGGGCGCGGTTGCGGTGGGCTGCAGGGTGATATGTACGCCATCGTCAGTCACTTTTAACATAATAACGTCAACTTGTTTATACGGTTGTTACCAGCCCAATACGGCTTGTTGTTCTGCTATTAGCTGCTTGATGCCCGCTTCAGCCACGGCTAGCATTTCGTCCACTTGGGCACGGGTAAAGGGTTTTTCTTCGGCAGTACCTTGAATTTCGATAAATTCGCCTTTTTGGGTCATTACCACATTGAGGTCGGTGTCACAGCTTGAGTCTTCACTGTAGTTGAGGTCTAGTAGTACTTCGCCGTTTTTGATGCCCACCGACACAGCGGCAACTAGCCCAACCAGTGGGTCTGCTTTGAGTTTTTTGGTGGCTTGTAGTTTTTCTAGGGCATCTACCAAAGCAATGGCGGCGCCTGTGATGCTGGCGGTGCGGGTGCCACCGTCTGCTTGTAGCACATCACAATCAATATGAATGGTATTTTCGCCCAATTTTTCAAGGTCAACCATGGCGCGTAGGCTGCGCCCAATCAAGCGCTGAATCTCTTGGGTGCGCCCTGATTGTTTGCCTTTGGCGGCTTCGCGCTGGGTGCGTTCATGGGTGGCACGGGGCAGCATGCCATATTCTGCGGTGATCCAACCTTTGCCTTTGCCTTTGAGCCAGCGCGGCACTTGGGTTTCAATGCTGGCGGTACACAGTACTTTGGTTTCGCCATAGCTGACAAGCACTGATCCTTCGGCGTGCTTGGTAAAGTTACGTATAAAGCTGATGGGACGAAGTTGGTTGTTTTCACGATTATCAATACGCATAAGGTTCCCTAAAAATGGTCAGCAGGCGTGCCTAACAGGCGATTGCACTGCTGAGGAGATAACAATGGGTTTTATGCTACCTTGCTCGCCGCGTTTTGGCAAGATAAATTGGGTGCGACCACATGGGATTGTGGCTAGCAGTGGCGCAATGTTAGGTAAGGTTATTCTAGCCCTTCACGCTTTCTGAGCTCTTTTCGCAGGATTTTGCCGACGCTAGATTTGGGCAAGCTGTCGACAAATTCAACGTGGCGCGGGCGTTTATAACCGCTTAGATGCTGTTTGCCAAAGACCAATAGTTGCTCAGCGGTGACGCGCCGATTTTTTCTCACCACAAAAATTTTGGGTTCTTCTCCGCGGGTGGCACTAGGTACCCCAATGGCTACGCATTCAAGAACATCGGCATGTTCTAGCATGACAGATTCAATTTCATTGGGATACACGTTAAAGCCTGATACGACAATCATGTCTTTTTTGCGGTCGACGATTTTGATAAAACCGCGCTCATCCATGATGCCAATATCTCCTGTACGTAAGTATCCTGATGGGGTAAAAGCGTTGGCAGTTTCAGTGGGTAAGTTTCGGTAACCCACCATGACTTGCGGCCCTTTGACTGCGATTTCGCCGCGTTCACCGATGCGGACTGGGTGATCGTCATTGTCTAATAGCAAAATGTCTGTGGCAGGGGTTGGCAACCCCACTTTGTTGGTGAATTCTGCAATGGTGAGCGGATTAAAGGTAATGACAGGGGCGGTCTCTGACAAACCATAACCTTCAATAATGGGCAGTCCCGTGATAGCATGCCATTTTTTTGCAACACTGGGTAAAATTGCCATGCCACCGCCAATTGTGGCTTTGATTTGAGAAAAATCCAAGCGCCGAAAACGCGGGTGCTGCAACAGACCACTAAACAGCGTGTTCACCCCCAAAATAAAATGCGGTGGGGTATGCTGCAATAGGTTGATTAGCGCATTGATATCGCGCGGATTTGGCACCAACCTTGAGCTAAAACCGCGGTAAATAATATAAATGCAGCAAATGGTAAATGAAAACACATGGTATAACGGCAGTGATGCCAAGATAATGTCTTCTTGCCCTTCTTCCTCATAGCTACTACGAATCAGCGCATCAATTTGCAACAAATTAGCGATAATATTGCCATGACTTAGCATAGCACCTTTGGCTGTACCTGTGGTGCCACCTGTATACTGAATCAAGGCGATGTCAGCTAGCTGCACGGTTGGACGCTGATAGGCAACGTTGGTGCTAGGGGTTGTAAGCACTTGGCTAAAATACTGCCAACGCTGGTTATTGGGTTTTGTGGCAGTGGCAGTCACGAGGTTAATAAGGGTAGCTGCAAGTTTGTTTTTGAGGTCACCTAAACGGCAAATAATCACTTGTGCCAACGTTTGGTTTTGAACCGTGGGGTTGTTTGCCATGTCGCGGTAGGTATAAATAAATTTATCCAAGATAAATAGTGCTTTGATATCAGCATCTTGCATTTGGTGCTCAAGTTCGCGGCTGGTATAAGAAGGGTTCATACTAACCAGCACCATGCCTGCGCGAATCACGCCCAAGGTGATAATGGGATACTGTAAGATATTGGGCAGCATCACGCCAATACTGTCGCCAACTTGTAACCCAAGCTGCTGCAAATAGACGGCGACTTTTTGGCTTAGTTTATCCAGTTGAGCATAACTAAGGGTATCATTACCGCAATAATAGGCGGTTTGTTTGGCATATTTTTCAAAGCCTGCTTCTAGTAAGTCTAGTAGCGAGGTATGCGGCTCTGGCATGGTGATGCTACTGGCAATGTGATAGCGCTCATAACTCATCAGCCACGGCTGTGGGTTGTTTTCCCAACCATACACTGGCAATTGTCTTGCTGCCTGAGATTTTTGCTCCATTCCTCACCCCACTAATCAAATCCCCATGCAAAAAACCCAACGTTGTGCCGCTGGGTTTTGGTGTCGCGTTGGCAAGTTATTGATTGGCTTCTAGTTTACGTAGCTCTTTACGTAAGATTTTACCAACGTTTGACTTGGGTAGTTCATCCACAAATGCTACTTGGCGCGGACGTTTATAGCCTGTTAAGGCGGTTTTGGCATAGTCTAATAATTCTTTTTCTGTCAGGCTTGGGTCTTTACGTACCACAAATGCTTTGGGAATTTCGCCGCTTTTGTCGCTTGGAATACCAATAACCCCAACTTCTAGCACTTTTGGATGCGCGGCTAGCACTTCTTCTACCTCGTTTGGATAGACGTTAAAACCAGATACCAAAATCATGTCTTTTTTGCGGTCAACAATTTTAAAGTAGCCTTGCTCATCAATTACCCCAATGTCGCCTGTTTTAAAGAACCCATCGGGCGTCATGACCTCTGCGGTGGCTTCGGGACGTAGCCAGTAGCCTTTCATCACTTGCGGGCCGCGTATCGCAATCTCGCCGCGTTCGCCTGCCGCCACTTCATTGCCGTGATCGTCTAGCAGCTTGATATCGGTATTGGGCATAGGAATACCAATTTTGGCACTAAATTGTTCTTGATTAAGCGGATTTAAGGTGGCAACAGGCGAGGTTTCAGATAACCCGTAGCCCTCTAAAATATTGGTGCCCGTAATGCGTTTCCACTCTTCGGCGGTCGATGGCAGCACCGACATACCCCCGCCCAAAGACAGGCGAAGCTGGCTATGATCAAGCGCTCTAAAACCTGCATGATGCGCCAAGCCATTAAATAGGGTGTTGACCGCAGGGAAAAATACAGGTTTGTATTTGGCTAATTCTTTGACAAAACCATCTAGGTCGCGTGGATTTGGAATGAGCACGCCCGTGAATCCCATATTAATGCCTAGCAGCGCACACGCGGTGAATGAAAAAATATGATACAGCGGCAATGCCACAATCATATATTGATTCTCCACTTCATTAGGAAACACGGTTTTGGCAAATTCTTGGCATTGCATCATGTTGGCAATCAGGTTGGTATGCGTCAACATCGCGCCTTTTGCCACGCCTGTGGTGCCACCTGTATACTGCAGGACAGCAATGTCACTGCCCAAGATGTTTGATGGACGCTGATAGCGACTGGCTGAGGTTTGTTTGATAATTTGTTTAAAAGGAATATGTCCCTCAATTGCCCAAGCAGGTACCGCTTTTTTGACGTAGCGCACAATGGTATTGATGAACGCGCCTTTGACAGTGCCCATGAGGTCACCGATTGAACAGACCACCACATGGTCGACCAGTTGACGCCCGATGGCGGTATAAGTGTGGGCAAAGTTTTCGACAATAAATAGCGCTTTAACTTGGGCGTCTGTTAGTTGATGTTCTAACTCATGGGCGGTGTATAGCGGATTGACGTTGACCAGCGTTAACCCTGCGCGCAAGATACCAATCATGGTCACGGGATATTGCAAGATATTGGGCATCATTACGGCTACGGTATCGCCTTTTTTAAGTCCCAATCCTTGTAGATAGGCAGCCACTTGGCGGCTATATAAATCAAGTTCGCGGTAAGTGATGCGGCTTCCCATGCACACAAATACATCACTATCGCCAAAGCGCTCAAAGTTTTTTTCAAAAACATTCATTAAATTAATATCATCACCTGGCATGGGTAGATGGTAGTTCATGCCGTAGCGTTCATAGGTCTTTAGCCAAGGTTTTTCATGATGATCGGCAAGTTTTGGGGCAGCCTCGCCTTCTGTGCCTTGGGTAGATAATGACAAATCGTCGCTAACAGAGGGGGTGGCTGTGGGGGTAGTAGCATCGTTCATGAGATAGAAGTTCCTTATATTTACTGTATATCAGCTAGTAGTATATTGATAATTAAAAATTTTTTATAAAAAGCTCAATCCCACTACTAAAATTATATTTAATGATAGCCAAACGTCTTATTAAAATACTAAAAATTGTCCCAACTCTCAAGCGTATTCTCTATACTTATGGTGTGCTAATTATTATTTTTTAAAAAAATAATTACCAAAACGACACGCTTTGACGTCTAAATATTGGCATTGGGAGATTTGCCCTTGTTTTTCTGGGCGCAAGCTTTATGATATTTGCTAATTGATGCGCTTTTTTAACCAATGTTTATACCCACTATGGTGGTTGCCAACGATATTGCTTGTAATGCACGTCGCGATTGTCTTTTTTAACCTGTGAAATCATTAAGCCCGATTATGTCTAATACCCCTGCTTTGCCCCACGCAATTAACAATCCCACTCGCTCGATTGCGGAGTTTACCGAAAAGTCCTACCTAAATTACGCCATGTACGTGATTATGGATAGGGCATTGCCCCACGTTGCCGATGGGCTAAAACCCGTGCAGCGCCGCATTGTGTATGCCATGAGCGAGCTTGGGCTCAAACATACTGCCAAACCCAAGAAGTCTGCACGTACCATCGGTGATGTGATTGGTAAATATCACCCACATGGCGATAGTGCCTGCTATGAAGCGATGGTACTGATGAGCCAGCCTTTTAGCTACCGTTATCCTTTAATTAGCGGGCAAGGTAACTTTGGGTCGCCCGATGACCCAAAATCTTTTGCCGCCATGCGCTATACTGAAGCGAAGCTCTCTGCCTATGCCAATATTTTGCTCAACGAACTTGGTCAAGGTACAGTGGATTGGCAAGATAACTTTGATGGTACCCTTCAAGAGCCCGTCACCTTGCCCGCCCGTCTTCCCAATATTTTATTAAATGGTACCACAGGCATTGCGGTGGGCATGGCAACAGATATCCCTCCCCACAACCTCACTGAGGTGGTCAAAGGCTGTATCGCTTTACTCAAAAAACCGCACTTGACCGAGCGTGAACTTGCCAAATATATCCCAGCGCCAGACTTACCTACCAAAGCTGAGATTATCACCGCGCCCGAAGATTTATTACAAATGTATAAAACAGGTCGGGGTAGCTATAAAATGCGCGCTACCTACCATGTGGATGATAAAGAAAAAAACCTCATCATCATTGACGCGCTACCCTATCAAGTATCTGGCAACAAAATCATCGAACAAATTGCCAACTTGATTAATAGCAAAAAATTACCTTGGGTCACCGATATCCATGATGAATCCGACCATCAAAACCCTTGCCGCATCGTGCTTGAGCTGCGCTCTAATCGGGTAGACGTGGACACCATGATGAGTCATTTATTTGCCAGCACTGACCTTGAAAATAACTACCGCGTTAACCTCAACATGATTGGCACCAACGGCAAACCGCAAGTCAAATCCCTACTGACCATCTTAACCGAGTGGCTGTCGGTGCGCCGTGATACCGTCATACGCCGCCTGCAATACCGACTTGACAAAATCGAGCAACGATTACATATCTTGGCAGGGCTGCTGATTGCCTATTTGCATATTGATGAAGTGATTCGCATTATTCGAGAAGAAGAAGATCCCAAACTTGAGCTGATGAACCGTTACAAGTTGAGCGACACCCAAGCCAATGCCATCTTGGATATTCGCCTGCGCCAACTGGCACGCCTTGAAGAAATTGAACTCAAACAAGAGCAAAGCGAGCTTGAGGCTGAAAAAGCCAAACTCGAAGAATACCTAAATAATCCTGACAGCCTCACCGCACTCATGATTGAAGAACTCACCCGTGACATAAAAGAACACGGTGACAAACGCCAATCACCGATTGTCGAGCGCACTGAAGCGACCGCCCTCAAAGAAACCGACCTAACGCCTAGCGAGCCTGTCACCGTCATTGTCTCGCAATCTGGCTGGATACGCGCTGCCAAAGGGCATGATGTCGATGCGGTGAATATGAATTACCGCTCAGGCGATGGCTATTTGGCAGCCGCTCAAGGCAAATCTAATGAAAAAGTCTATCTCATGGATAGTACAGGGCGCAGTTATCGCCTTGATGCCCATACCTTGCCATCAGCACGGGGACAAGGCGAACCGCTAACTAGCCTACTAAAACCGACTGGCGGGGCAAGTTTTGTCAATGTGCTGATGGGACAAGACAACGACAAACTTATCATGGCAAGCTCGCAAGGGTATGGCTTTATCAACACCTTGAGCGATTTGGATACTAGCCAAAAAGCGGGCAAAAATATCATCAACTTTGATGAGAGTGCCACCCTCATGACCACCCGTATTGCTGAGGCGGACACCCTCATTGCCGTGGTAAATTCGGCGGGATATTTGCTTATTTATCCACTCACTGAACTACCCGAGATGAAAAAAGGCAAAGGCAACAAGCTTATTGAGTTGAAGACTGGCGAAAGCGTGGTAGCAATAGCAACCTTGACTGAAGGCGATAGCTTGTCGCTAGAGAGTGGAAAACGCACGCTAACACTCAAACCGATGGACATTGCCAACTTTATGGGCGTGCGTGGCAGACGTGGCGGGTTATTGCCAAAAGGGTTTCAAAAAGTGAGTGAGGTTACAAAAGTTTAGACTTTAAATTCATGCTATTATAGGGTGCGTTTTACGCACCTTTCTCCATCTTCTTTCTCCACCGTTCTTCACTGTTTTAAACTACCCGCCATTGATGATTGACGGTGAATGCAGATTTGGCGGCACCAAGAACGCCAAACAACTCACCACCAACTCCGCTATTTCATCTTGGCAAACCAACAAAATCACGGTAAAGTAAGGCATCTTGACAACCACTAACCAAAGTTGACACCGCATACCATGAACCCGCAACTACAAGCCCTACACCCTTATCCCTTTGCCAAGATGGCAACCTTGCTTGACGGCATCACCCCAAACCCTGCCTATGCCCCTATCAAACTAGGCATTGGTGAACCACAACATGCACCACCGCCGTTTGTACTAGATGTCATCACCGACAATTTGGGCAAAATCCAAAACTACCCTGCCACCAACGGCTTGCCAGAGCTGCGCCAAGCCATTAGCGATTGGCTGGTGCGCCGTTTTCATGTCAAAGCGGTGAATGCCGATACCCAAGTGCTGCCTGTGATGGGGACACGAGAAGCGTTGTTTAGCTTTGTACAAGCGGCATTTGACCGTAGTAATACCCAAAAGCCGTATGTGATGATGCCCAATCCGTTTTATCAGATTTATGAAGGGGCAACCTTATTGGCAGGCGGTCAGCCTTACTTTGTTAATTGTACTAGCGAGAATAACTTTGTCGGTGACTATGACAGCGTGCCCAGTGAAGTCTGGCAAAAAACCCAAATTGTCTTTGTGTGTAGCCCCAACAACCCAACAGGCGCAGTGATGGGGGCTGAGCAGTGGCAGCGTCTGCTAGCATTGTCTGATCAATACGGTTTTATTTTGGTGAGTGATGAGTGCTATAGCGAGCTGTATTTTGATATACCGCCCATTGGGCTGCTTGAAGTGTGTGCCAAACTTGAGCGCGATAATTTTGATAGTTGCGTGGTGTTTCATTCACTTTCAAAACGCTCAAACCTACCTGGGATGCGTTCAGGGTTTGTGGCAGGCGATGCCAAGCTACTTGCGCCGTATGCCAAGTACCGCACCTATCACGGCTGCGCCATGCCGATTCACCACCAGCTTGCTTCAATAGCGGCTTGGCAAGATGAGGCGCATGTTGAGGTCAATCGGACGATGTATCGGCAAAAGTTTGATTTTTGGATAGATAAACTGGGTGACAAACTACCCCTTCGCCGCCCCGATGCAGGGTTTTATTTTTGGTTACCTGTCAAGGATGATGAGCAGTTTGTCAAAGTGCTTTATGAACAGCTCAATATCCACGCGCTGGCAGGGCGTTACCTATCTCGAGATATCCCACAAGGCAATGCAGGCAAAAACTTTGTGCGTATGGCATTGGTGGCAGATATCGCCCAAAGCGAGCAAGCCATTGAACGCTTATTGACGCTGGATTTGGCAAATTTGGTTTGAACTGCCTAAACTTGCAACAAAAAAGGTGCCCATGTCGCACCTTTTTTTGTACCCTATTTTTGATACCCTGCCAAAGCGTTAGTTGCCCATGCCCGTAATTTGCGCCAAACGCTTGCGCTTTTGGTGGATATCATGGGTGACAAAGATGTCGTCCGTCTCTGGCAGCATAAACCAATCAGGGTGGCGAAAGGTGTTTTCAATGTCCTGTAAACCACTTTCCCAATGCTCCTGCATGGTTGAGGCGCTAAATTCGTAATCTTTGTAGCCGCGCTCATAGGTCTTTTTATGGTAAATTAGATGAATGACGTTTTTCACCCCCACTTCAGTCATTTGCCTTGCTTTGTCTACGCAGCTTTGCTCATGGTTATCAATGGTGGCATCATCATCAATGATTTCTAATAGTTCTTTAATCAAGCGCGTGTAACGTAGTTTTTGTGCCATAAAGTCCGTGACCATACGGGTTTTACTAGAATACTGGATATCTTTGACACGCTCGTCAATTTCCATCATATTTTCTGGCACTACCCCTTTGGCGTTCCATAAATCCACTTGGAAAATGAGCTGTTTAAGGTGTTCTTCGTGGCTTAAAATCTCATTGAGTGGCGTATTAGACACCATCCCGCCATCCCAATAGTATTCCCCATCAATTTCAACCGCTGGAAACCCAGGCGGCAATGCCCCTGACGCAATAAAATGGTCATAGCGCAACTCCTCGTTTTCGTTGCTAAAAATTGCAAAGTTGCCGTTTCGTACATTAACGGCAGAGACTGACACTTTCATGCGGGTCACGTCATTGACCAGTCTAAGGTCACAGTATTGCTCAAGGGTTTCGCGCAGTTTGTCGGTGGTATAATAGCTTAGATGGTTTGGGGTGGTGTCATACGGCATAAAATAGCGCGGTTTAAAAAACCCGCGCTGACCCTCTAGCATGGTTTGCCACGCCTCCGCGGTAGATTCCGCCACGCGTAGCTGCTGTTTTAAAAAGCCGTTTTCAAATATCCATGGCATAAAATGACTCACCATATCGACTCTACTCATTTTATTAAGCTCATTTGAGATATGGTGAAACATATTGACCCCAGCAGGCGTGTAGTTGCGCTGGGTAATCGTATTCCAAAACCCTTGCAGTGCTGCCAAGCGGTTTTCGGGGCGGTTGCCTGCAATAATTGCGGTATTGAGTGCGCCAATTGAGATGCCCGAGATGCGGTCAATTTTGATGCCCTGCTTGTGTAACCCCTCATAAATCCCTGCTTGATATGCCCCTAAGGCACCGCCACCTTGTAGCAACAGTGCCACGCTATCATACTGCTTGACCAATTCCTTGAGCGGGGGTGTGCCTTGGGGCGTGGGCTGATTGGGGTTTGGGTTGGGTGCAGATGGCATTGTTTCCAAGGTAGGGGGCAAAGATTGGTTGGCAGATGATCGCGTTTTTGTGGTTGACATGGCATTCTCAGTAGTAACAAAGGGGGTTAACAGCCATTGGGCAATGGCTAAGATTTGGCAAACCAAACTGATTTAAAGCAAGTCTGATTTTGTATTGTAGCAAGTTTTTGAAAAGACAAAATGAAATAAACGTGACATTTTTTGAGATTTTGTAAGCGTTTTATCCATTATTTGCTATTTGAGGTATGTAACGCCATACTCGTACACCTTTTTGATGAAAAAATGTCAAACATCCCTTGATTTTTTAAATTGATAGGATAATAATAACCATTGTTAAAAGATAATGTATCTCATTTGTACTTAGTGCAGCGCTGACACACCCCCAAATTTTACTTTTATCAAATTAATTCATAACCTAATTAATGATAATGATATAGGCATCCCTATGACAGTATTGACTTTTCCTACTGAGATGACCCATAACGATGCAACGCATACGCCAACACGTCCAACACAGTCGCTACTTAGCTTGCCCAAGCAGCAGCTGGCATATGTGACAGCCATTATTGACAACCCAGCTTTTGGGCTACAAGATGGGCTCGTAAGCCGTCGGTTGCATGATTTGGGCTTCTTACCCAATACTGCCATTAAGATTGTGGCAAAAGGGTTGTTTGGACGCCCGCCTTTTGCCGTTCAACTCGCTGGCGGCGCTCAGTTTAGTTTACGCCGCGATGAGTTGGCTAAGATTAAATGCCAATTGGTCTAGCCAGTTTTTTGGTAATGGCGGCATTAAATACCTGATATCAATGGCGTAGCTCATTCGTAAGCTACGCTTTTTAGTTTTGACGTTGAGTCATTCCTTTTTGCGGTAATTTAAGGACGAGCATGGCGATTACTTTGGCATTGGTGGGTGCACCAAACTGTGGTAAAACGGCTACTTTTAACGCGTTAACAGGCGCAAAAGCAAAAGTTGCCAATTATTCTGGGGTAACGGTTGACAAAAAATTTGCCACATGGCTTGGCAATGCTGATGTCACTATTTTGGATTTACCTGGTTCTTATAGCCTGCGCACTACCAGCCCCGATGAGCAAGTGACCCGTGAGGTGTTATTGGGTCAGCAAAAAGGGGAAAAACCACTCGATGGTATCATCGTGGTTGCTGATGCCACAAACCTGCGTCTAAGCCTGCGTATGCTGCTTGAGCTACAGTATCTGGGGCTACCCATGATGGTGGCGCTTAATTTGTCAGACGTGGCGGCGGCACGCGGGGTTATCATTGATGAGGTGGCTTTGTCGCAAGCGCTTGGCGTGCCTGTTGTCAAGACGGTTGCTATCAAACGCCAAGGCGCTGCCAAACTTCACCAGTTGCTGCATGAGTTTGTAGAACGCCAGCAGCAGCGTCCGTCTGTGCGTTTTACAGATAATGACCACAGCAATGCCATTGCCCAAACTATTGACCAATTAGAGGCCTCACAACTTTATGCGCAAGCCGATGCGATCATTGCCACGGCGGTAACCGAAAAAGGCGAGCTGCCTGCATGGCATGAACGTGTGGATGGGGTGTTATTGCATCCTGTGTGGGGGGTGCTTATTTTGCTATGGGTGCTGTTTGTGATGTTTCAGGCGGTTTATGCGTGGGCAGCGCCAATGATGGATGGGCTAGAAGCTGGTGTGGCAGCGCTGGGCACTTGGGTGACACAATGGCTTGGCGAAGGTTTATTGCAAAGCCTGCTGGTAGATGGCGTCCTCGCGGGTGTGGGTAGTGTGATTGTGTTTGTGCCCCAAATTACTATTTTGTTTTTATTTATTTTGGTGCTTGAGGATTCGGGTTATTTGCCGCGCGCGGCGTTTTTGTTAGATAGTTTATTGGCAAAAACAGGCCTATCAGGTCGAGCATTTATTCCTTTATTATCCAGTTTTGCGTGTGCGGTGCCTGCGGTGATGGCAACGCGTACGATTCCTAATGCCCGTGAGCGCTTGGTAACGATGGCATTGGCGCCTATGCTGACTTGTTCGGCGCGCCTGCCTATTTATGCGCTAATTATTGCGGCGGTGATTCCTGATTCCAAGGTATTGGGCTGGTTTAACTTACAAGGTCTGACGTTGTTTGGGTTATATTTGGCGGGTATTGTATCGGCGGCGTTGGTGGCACTGGGTTTTAAACACCTTGCCAAACTGCGTGGGCAGCAAAGTTTGACCGCGCTGATGATGGAATTGCCCACTTATCGGCTGCCCAATGTGCGCCACATTGCGATTAGTTTGTGGGATAAGGTCAAGGCATTTTTGCTGAGAGCGGGTACGATCATTTTTGCGTTGTCGGTGCTGTTATGGGTGTTGGTGACTTTTCCAAAAGCACCTGAAAATGCGGCTGCCCCTGCTATTGATTATAGTCTTGCAGGACAGCTTGGGCATTTGATTCATCCAATTTTTGCGCCCATTGGCTTTGATTGGCAGACTTGTATTGCCATGATTCCTGGGATGGCGGCGCGTGAGGTGGTGGTTGCTGCTATGGGTACGGTGTATGCCGTGGGCGGTAACGAGGAGGCAGTGTCGGCAGGCTTAACCAAATTAATCCATCAACAGTGGGGGCTGCCAACAGCGTTTGCCTTTTTGGCATGGTATATTTATGCGCCTATGTGTATGGCAACCATCGCCACCATCAAGCGAGAAAGCCATTCGGGACGTTATACCGCCATGATTGTGGGGTTTTTATTTTTGCTGGCATATGTCGCTGCTTTTATTACTTACCGCGTAACAGATATGCTGGTTAATTAATCTTAAGGAGTGAGGATGAACGCGCACCTGCAAACCTTGATTGTCATTTTGATGGTTGCCGCCGCATTAGCTTATATTTTGGTGAAAGCCAAAAAAAAACTAACTACCAAAAACGGACGCTGTGGCGGCTGTGACAAATGTGGCAATTGAGCGGTTTTTGGCTTAGCGGTTTACTTGGTTTAGCTATTTACCTTGCTTAGTCGCTTAGATGCACGTCTCGAACAATCACTTGCTGATGTAGGGGAAAATTGCCCAAAGTTGCCCCTGCTTTGCGGTCAGCAAAATAATGGTTTAGGGTTTCTTTGACATTGGCAAATGCCAAGTCTTGCCAAGGAATCTCTTCTTCGGCAAATAACGCGCATTCAAGGCTTTCTTCCCCCACCCCAAACTTGCCATCTTGCAGTGCACCAATAAACATCACATGGATTTGTCCGATGTCTGGAATGTCATATAGGCAATACAACTCAAGTGCGCTACCCATGGCTTCGGCTTCTTCAAAACATTCACGGTTGCCACCGTCTTTCATGGTTTCACCCAGCTCCATAAACCCAGCGGGCAATGTCCAATAACCGTGACGCGGTTCAATAGCGCGGCGGCAGAGAAGCACTTTATTTTCATGTACCAACACACAGCCATTAATGACTTTGGGATTTTCGTAGTGGATATAGCCACAAGCAGGGCAAACAAGACGTGGGCGGCTATCACCTTGGGGTATTTTTTGCTCGGCTTGGTGACCGCATTGTAGGCAATATGGCATGGGGTTTCCTAATTATTTTTGCGTTTTTGGTTGTAATGGTTGACCAATATGTTAGCATTGATTTTAGTTTTTTTGTAAAAGAAAAGTGCGTTTATTCCCAAAAATATGCAGCCAATTTTATCCTTTCATAGCCCTTTGTTAACCCAGTTGGCACAACGTATCGCGCAGCTACCGCATGACCCAACGCTGCAGCCTTATGCGGTGTTGGTGGCAATTACTGACGAGGCGCAGCCAAAAATTCTGTATAGCTTACGCGCCGCGCAACTGCGTCAGCATGCTGGAGAAGTGTCGTTTGCAGGGGGACGGCGTGAAAGTTATGATTGCGATAACTGCGCGACTGCGTTGCGTGAAACATTTGAGGAAACAGGTATTGCGCCGAATTTGGTCAAGGTGATTGGGGAGTTGCCGCTGCATTATGCCAAAAGCGGACGTCCCGTAAAGCCCATTGTGGGCGTTATTCCACCTGATGTGACGTTGGTACCTGAAACAGGAGAAATTGCGCGGTTATTTTGGGCAGATCTGGGGACTTTGATTACCCAACCCACGGTTGATTATGTGTACGACATGCACGCACAACAATTGATTTCGCCCAGTTTTATTATTGATGGGGAAACTGTTTGGGGGCTAACAGGACGCATTACCGCAACCCTGCTAGCAGTCGGTTTTGACCGTAATATTGATTGGTATTTTAACCTACAAGATAAACAAGTACCCCTTACAGCCATCACACACCCTGCCCCACCTTGACCAGCGATTTATAACATCTGTGTTGGCTTTTATATGAAAAAATAGCAAAATCTTGCTTTTCAAGGCAAAGGCGTTAGGAATACGGGTTCTATTTTGTGGCTGTCCAAGCCAGCATTTCGTCTAGTACGGCTTTGGCTTTGTCGTTATTTTTGGCATTGTCGGCATTAATCAAACCAACCACCGCGTACCATTTTCCCGATTGACCTTGTACATAGCCTGCCATGGCGGTGACATTGTCAAGGGTGCCTGTTTTTATCCACGCATGCCCAATAGCAGGGTTATTGGGCTGGCGCCATTTTAGGGCTTTGATAGTGCCCGACTCGCCTGCCACCCCCATTGATTCACGAAATACCGCAAAATTGGGCGACTGGTACGCCAACGTCAGTAGCGCAAGCATACTGCTTGGGGTGATTTGGCAATCACGGCATAGCCCTGAGGCGCGGCTCATGACGGGCGCAGTATCGTTGGGTAGGTGCTGCTGCCACCAGCGCTGCATGAGCGCAAATGTTTTGGGGTAGTCGCTCACTTGTTGCTGCCCCGCTAACTTTGGGCTGGCGTAAAGCGGTAATGATAGCGCAATTTGTTCGGTCATTACATTGTTAGAGTGCTGGTTGATGTCTTTGATTTGCTCGCTTAAGGGGTTGGACGCCACGTAGCCAATAAGCCGCGGTGTTTGCGGTGCTTTTACCCAATTCAAATACCCTCTTACATACCACGGTAGCGCGGTGGATAGCGGTTTTTGCAGGCTCAGTAAGCGCTCATCATCGGCAAAGCGGATATCTCCTTGAAAGTTTGGTAAGATTTTTTGCCAATCGGCGCTGATTTGTTTTTTGATTAGCGCGTCGCCATCAGGGAAGGTTAAATAGCGTTCTTGTTTGCCGCAGTGGATAGAGGGTAAGGTGTTAAAGGACAATTGAGTTGGGCTAAGGTTGGCAATCCAATCATCTTGACTGGTATTACAAGGCTGCTGGCTACTGCTCAAAGTGCTGGGGTAGGAAAAATCTGCCAGTAGCGGCGATACACTGACTTGATAATCTTGAGTTTGGCTGGCGGTTGGCTGACTGGCAGTATTTGTTGATTTGGCAGTGGTGGCGGCTGTCGTTACAATGGGCTCAAGTGTGACTTTGAGTGTACCAAAATCGGTGAGTAGCGCATTGGGCTGGGCATTGTACGGTCTTAACCCTTTGCCATCAAACGCATTTACATCAAATTTTACATCACGAAATTGGCGGTTATCAATGATCAAATTACCATCTACGCGTTCAATGCCTTGGGATTTTATCATGCTAAGCAGCGCCGACAATTGCGTATTTTCTAGTTTGGGCGCGCCGCTGCCTGCCACGATGATATCGCCATATAAAGTACCGCGCCACACGACCCCATGCTGATACAGTTTGGTTTGCCATACAAAATCTTTACCCAGTGTGTCTAACGCAATATAGGTAGGAATGAGCTTTTGGGTGGAGGCCGGTGTTCTTGGGGTATTTGGGTGATAGCTGATCAGTGTGTCATTGGCGCTTGGCGCGTTGGCTGATTGCGCGGCAGGGGCGGCGTCTAGCGGCTGCACCACCATGCTCAGGCTATCGGCAGGGATATTGGCGGCGCTCAGTTTTGCCATAATCGCCTCAGGTAGGGGCTTTTCTGCCAATGCGACTGGCAAGATGGCGGGTGTATGAGCATCTAGCGCATAACTGTTTGTCGCACCCACCCCCATAAACAGTGCCAAAACAACTCGGCGATGGTGACGGCAGCAGCGATAAAAAAAGCAGGGCAGGGAATATTTCATGAGCGTATCTTGACCAAAGAGCAACAACAAAAAAGGTAAAAATAGCCACCCAACCACAGGGTGGCAAAATCAGCTGACAAGATAGCCCTTTTTTATTCAAAAAGCTACTATCTCGCCCATCAATCCCTATGACCCCTATGACCACAATAGATGGATGAATAGATGAATGCATAAAACTTGATTAAAATTGTGAAAAAGGGTTACGAAACTAAAAAAAACCGATAAACATGGCACGATTCTGTTGCAATTTTCTACAGATTGTTTTGGTGCGATTTGCTACACTAGTGTGTTACTGCCGCCGTTTTATTGAATAGACGGTGGCGCATTTAGTTTGGGCTTTGTTTATTTTATCTACCCACCCAACCCTATACGGGTGACATTGGCGCCTCATACCAACCAATGCCGCTGGGCGTGCTTGCCCATTTATTCCCACTAATTTTGAGATATGCCATTGAGACCATTTATGTTACACAAATCCATTGCTACCCTAAGCGCTATCGGCGTTGTATGTGCCATGAGCGCTTGTTCTCCAAAAGACAATAAAAGCAGCACTGCCCCTGCTTCTAGCACCGCAAGCACCCCTGCCACTGTTACCGCTAGTGCGCCCGTGGTAGTGGCATCGGCGGTTACCATTCAAACTGCCAGCACTGTGGCCAGCACCGCGTCTGATGCCCCAACCGTCGTCACCCCTGCAGCGGCACAGCAGGCTGCCAATAGCAGTGCGCCTGCTACAACTGCAGCGCCCAACTTAGCATTAAAAGAAGATTTGACCAAACTGTTCAAGACACTAAATGAGCTTGACCGCAACACCCAAGCAAAACAGGCAGAAATGGCAAAAAAAATGCAAAATGCCAAGACTCCAGCCGACCAACAGGCATTTTTTAAAGAAGTGGTGGCTCAGCTAGACTTACAAAAAGCCACGTTAAACAAACTGCAGTTTGGTGACTCACGCGTTGCACAAACCCGTGACAAAATGGTAGAAAGCATCACCAATAGCCGCAGCGGCACAGCCGAGCTGATTAAAAAGCCCAATGCCACCCCTGAAACCAACCCCGAAATCGCTAAATCCATGGAAAACGCACAAAAATCTGCCGAAGAAGCGCGTGCCATGTTGATGAAGCTAACCGAAGAAGCAGGCATTAAGCCAAATGCCGCGCCTGCCGCTAGCAAAAAATAAACTAAGCGTTGATTAGCAGTCAGTTGCTTCATAAGCCAAGCCTTTGGGTTAAAGGCTTGGTCATTGGTCACGATAATACCTCGCGGTGCAGGGTTATTTTATTTGGTAGATGCTAGTTGATAAAGGTGGGTAAATAGCATGGCAGTCATGATGGCGTCATTGAGAGCATCATGCGCAGGCAATCGCGGAATATGGTAGTCATCCATGAGCGCAGTCAGGTGCTTGCGATTGGCGATATAATCAGGATGACGGCACGTCTTTTGGCGCTGCTGCTGCTCTAATAAACTGACATCAATTAGGCGATTTGCCAGTTCGACCCCCAAAAATGGTTTGACGATCGTATTCAAAAATGCCATATCCATATCCACACAAAACCCAATCATCGGACGATTTTTGAGCATGGGTAACAACCTACTAAGCATGGCGTCATAGCTAAGCCCATTTTCTACATCCATGGGTCTGAGCCCATGCACCACAATGCTGTCATGACTGGGCATAACAGGTGGGCGACACACCAGTGCTAAGGCGCTATCGGTATCAATTTCAAAATGCTGGTGCACGCGGCGAATCACCACTGCCCCGACGCTCAGCACATGGTCCTTTTTGGGATTGAGCCCCGTCATCTCAAGGTCTAGGCTCACCCACTCGTTGACAGGTTCGGTAGCAAACAAGTAGCCAAATTCAGGTTTGGTTAGTTGTTTTTTTTGGCGCTCAAGTTGATTACCCCTTCCCCATAGATTTTTTAGCGCATGAAACATGGTTTTTCTCTAAAGTCGTTATCAAAAAATATCTAACCGATAATGATGGGTAATAAAGCCTTTAAAATCTTTGACGATGGCAAGGCATTCTTTTAGTAAGTCTTTTTCAAGGGCTGACAACTGATTGGGGTTGACCGCGCGCGCTGTTTTATCCTCGGTGCTTAAGGCGACATCAAGCCGTTTTGCCATAAAAAAATCCAACGCCTCGGCAAGATTTTGTGCCATCGTGTCTGCAATCACGCTACGTGCCGCTAGCTGTTGTAAGCGGCGTTTGGTGTTGCTATCGGCTATGTCATACTCTAGCGCCAGTGCGCGCACGCCATGCACAATGGGAAAAATTCCTGCTTTTTTGAGGTCAATATCACTATCGCTACCGCCCACAAACTTTTGCCACCAATGGCTGCTATCCCCAAATTGCAACATGGGCTTGGCAAAACGGTTAATAAAATTACTGGTTGTGGCGTTATGAGCCGCCACTTGCCAATGTTTTTGCAGCTGCTCCAATAATTTGATATCACCGCAAACAAAATGGGCATCTACCAAGGTGGCAATCCACATCATGTCTTCACTGCTGCCGCTAGCATACCAATGGGAGATTTGTTTTTCAAAGGCGGTCAAGGTTTTTCGCCAACGCTCATGGCTTAGCATGATACCGCCCTCACAATATGGATAGCCCATGGTGGCAAGCGCGTCATTAAATTGTGTCGCATAGTTTGGTAAATGCGCATCTTTAAAGCCATTGCGCAAAATAAGCGCATTGTCTTGGTCGGTACGCATAATTTGTTCACCGCGCCCTTCTGAACCCATGACAATCAAACAAGTATTATGAAATGTCAGTGCAGGGACAATTAGCTGCCAGACTTTGGCAAATACTTGTAGGTTTAGGCTTTGCACCATGCGGCTAATCACGTGGGTTTTGATGCCGTTGGCATGCTGTTCACGGATAAACTTGCCAATTAGCTCAACCGCGGTAGCAACTTCATCCAAAGTTTGTGCCTGCTCAATACGCGCAACAATCAAGTTTGAATGATTACTTAAAAAACTAAGCAGCTCGGTTTGTCCTAGCACCCCGACAATGGCGCCTTCACTATCAATGATTGGCAAGCGGTGGGTACGTGTTTGCAACATGGTCAGTAATGCCTCACTCACATCCTGTCCCATATGCGCTGTGTGCAGCTTAAAATTGGTAAATTTGAGTACAGGCGTTGTGGCAAAATCCGCCTTTTGCTCAATAGCGCGGCAAACATCGGTCTGGGTAAAAATCCCGACACGCTCAACCTCATCGGCAATCGTGGATTGGTCTACGCCTTCTGCTATGAGCTTATCGCGCTCTGATTCTGTCATGCCAGTTTTCGCAGTTACCAAAATGTGTTTGATATCAAACTGGTTCATGGCTACCGTGGCATCATAAAGCGTGGCATCCTCATTTACAAAATGCGCCCGTTTAATATGATGACCCAAATTGGCAATAGGCTGATAAAGTAGTTTTTGTCCCTCACTTTGGGCAAGGCGCGCTTGGTGATGATTGAGTCTTGCTGATAAATCAGCAAATAATGCGTTTTTGAGGGCAGGATGCTGCTCAGTGACAGTTTCAAGCGCTTGCGCATTGATACGGTATAATAAGCTTTGCTGCTGGGTAACAAAGCTAAAAGTGACCCCGTTTTTGGCTTTTGTATCAAACCAATCACCTGCACTTAGCCCACAAATCAGTTCGCTACCTTGCAGCTGCTGGAGCTGACCTTTTAAAATAATAAAAAAGTCCCCTTGCCAGTCACTAGGTAACGGTTGTAGGTTGTCCAAATACACAATTTTGCTATGCTGCTGGAGATGGCTGCGTGCCTGTGGGCTCAGTGCATCAAAGGGCGGTTGGCGTAAATAGCCGATATCAGAACCACTCATATCACAATCCTTGTTATGAGTTTTGTTGAAAAAAGCCTGTCAGTTAGGGCACAATAGCCTGCCACAATCACCAACAATCGCTGATTAGTACCGTTATTATAAACAAAGCCAGCGCCACCAACAATCGACTTTTATGACACTATAACGTATTACGCTATAGCGGCGAAATTTTTGCCATCGTGGGCAGCGGTTTAATAACCCCCTGACAGCCTGCACAGTTTGTCCCCATAACCAACCAAATAGGAGCATTGACGCCTTGAATTATCTCGGATTATTAGGTATAGGGCTGGGTATTTTAACCTTTGTTATCGCTTTGATTAGTTTAGTGATCGCTTTGGTGAGCAAAGAAGCCATGGTCAAAGCCAAAACCAAACGGCTGGTACTCATCATGTTGCCCATCGCGCTACTGCTATTAGTGGTAGGCATTCGCTTGACCACGGCAACCTTATCCTCTCAAAGTCTGTAAAAACCTATATGGATGATGCTATTGCCACAACCGCACAGAGATTGCAGGCTTGGTTGAACGGTATTTTTTGTTCAGCGCGGTTAATGATGAGTGGACGCTAAGCCACCTGCTGCTTTTTGCCATTAAAAAACCCAGTTGACGGTTGTGAACTGGGTTTTGGTTGACGGCTTTTGATGGGTGGGTAAAGCGGGCAAAATTAGTTGGGCTTGACTGCCACCAGTACCCGAATACTATCGGGGATGAGTGACAACTGCGTTAGGGCTTGTAATCCTTGTTCTTGCAAGCGTTTGAGCTGGTTAATTTCACTGTCTCGGACGTTTGGGTTGATAGATTGTAGGTATTGCAAGCGTTCAATTTCACGGTCATAGCGCTGGGTAAATACGCCTTTTGCCTGCTCACTCATGTCTTCGAGCTGGGTGTTTGCCAGTTCAACCGCTTGGTGATAACGCGCCTCAATGATATCTTTACGCGCTTTAATTACCTGTCTTGCACGGGTCTTGTCTAGACGCTGAATATGCGAGGCAATCATCTCGGGCGCAATTTTTTCACTAAAATCCGTGCCTTGCTGGCTCAAAAATACCCGAATCAACGGTTTTGGTAAATACGCAGGCAGATTGAGCAGTTTTGGTGCAATCGCTTCTACCCGAAAATTGACTTCTACCAATACCAAACCTTCTGGCATGGCATTGCTCTTTAGAGTGGCAACCGTGGTGTTACCAAACGTGCCCGAATTAACCGTCTCAAAAATACTCTGCATCAGCGGATGTTCATAGGTCATAAATGCCATGTCCTCACGCAGTAGCGCTTGGTCACGTTCAAAAGTTAGCGTCATGCCCTCTTCTGGCACCGCAAGCCCTTGTACTTGCACCTCATCACTTGGATGCAGCATCAACGAGCCATCTCGCTGTCCACTGTATTCCATGTTGATTGAAGACATAAACTGCTCAAACAACCTGGGTAGTCTATGGCTATCATCAAAATCTCGCATGGTATGGGCGATTTTGTTGGCAACACGCGGGCGACAAGAGTTGTATTCTAATAAGCGGTCACGACCTGCTTGCATGGCAGCCTCAAGGGCTAACCGCTGTGTTTTTCCTTCATTCACCAACTGTGCCAGCGTCACCTCACCCTCTGTTTTACCTTCTAATATCGGTTTTAAATCCACGATAAACTGCTCTTGTACCGTTTGCGCGGTTGGCGATATTTGGCTAAAAATATTCAGTGCTTCATTGTACCAGTGGTAAAGCCGCTCGGTGGCGGTTCCCTCAACATATGGCACATGAATGGTGATTTGATGCTGCTGCCCAATGCGATCAAGGCGCCCGATGCGCTGCTCTAGCGTATCAGGGTTGGCGGGCAAGTCAAAGAGTACCAAGTCACTGGCAAACTGAAAATTACGCCCTTCGGAGCCAATTTCAGAGGCAAGTAACACTTGCGCCCCTTCATAATCGGCAAAATATGCCGCTGCTTGGTCACGTTCAAGCAAGCTCATTTGTTCGGTAAAAATGGCGGTTTTGATGCCTGCATGCAAGCGCAGCACCGCCTCCAAGCTCTCTACAGTTGCACCACTTCGAGCAATCAGTAGCACTTTTTGGTGCTTTAAAGTGCTTTTTAGCAGCTCGATAAGCCAAGGCACACGCGGGTCTTGTTCAAGCCAACTACCATCTGGCTGCAGCTCCTCGCTCCACAACTGCTCACGTAGCTTACCTTGGGTATGATAACTGGCTTGCCATGCGTCAGGTAGCGGCAACGGGTAGCCAATCGCGCGGCGACCTTGAAATCCAGAAATCAGCTCGGCAACGCTTTCACGGGTATTGCGAAACAATACCCGCCCTGTGCCATGGCGGTCTAATAGCTCATTGATCGCACGGGCACGACCTTGCTCATCATCCGTAATATCATGCCCCAATAGCTGCTGAAGGGCGGATTTTTGATTGTCAGACAATGGCATATCACCCAATAATACCTCCGCAATGGCGGCAGTTTGGGCAAAATTGTCTTCACTATCAATAAAATCATCTAGATCACTAAAGCGGTTGGGGTCAAGTAAACGTAAGCGCGCAAAATGACTTTCTAGTCCCAGTTGCTCTGGGGTGGCGGTCAGCAGTAATACGCCTGCGGTTTGCTTGGCAAGCATTTCGACCAGATCATATTTATCATTGCCGCCTTGTTCGCTATCCCAATGCAAATGATGTGCCTCATCGACCACCAGCAAGTCAAAACCTGCTTCTAAGGCTTTGTCGCGTAAATCTTCATGGTCAAGCAACAAGTCGACACTGGCAACAATCAGCTGTTCGGTCAAAAATGGATTTTGCTCGGGGTCATGCTCGGCAATCGCTGCAGTACGCACCAAATCAAAGATAGCAAATTCAAGATTAAAACGGCGGCGCAGCTCAATCATCCATTGGTACTGTAAGCTGTCTGGCACCAGCACCAACACCCGTTCTGCCTTACCTGTGGTTAGCTGTTGATGGATAATTAAGCCCGCTTCAATGGTTTTGCCCAGCCCCACTTCATCGGCTAATAGTACCCGCGGCGCGATGCGTTTGCCCACCTCGTGCGCAATATATAATTGATGCTCAATAATATCCACACGCGCGCCCATCAGGCCTCGTAGCGGGTGTGATGCCAAATACGCTTGCGTACGCAACAGCTCTTGGCGCAGTTCGTACCAATCATTTTGATGAATACGGCTTGCCAGTAAACGTTCTAGGGGTTTTGCCAAATTGATATTAGCAGCAAGGCGAGTTTCCATAATGGGACGCTCATGCCCTTCTACATAATACCGAAACACCCCATTGGTTTCTTCAGCGCTTTGCACTTGATAAACTTGACCGTCTTGGTCGTGAATTGTATCCCCCGTATTAAAAGTCACGCGTGATAAGGGCGCCGAAGATTTGGCATAAACGCGCGTCTCTTCACTTTGTGGAAATAAAATATGCACACAGCGGTCATCGACCAACACCACGACGCCTAACCCTAATTCATTTTCTGTATCTGACAGATAACGTTGTCCAATCGCAAAATCAGTCATACCACCTAACCATACTTTTTAGCTTTTTGAAAAATTTAACCTTTTATAATAACAAAAATTACGTTTTCAAGATATCTATTTTATGCACGGGCATGTCAAGTTGGGCAAGGGCGCGCGCTAGCGTGGCAATGTTATAGACGGCATGTCCTTTTACGGTATTTTCAAAAAAAATATACAGCTGGTCAAAGTGGTTTTTTTGATTGGCAATTGTTTGTGCCCATGCTTGCATTTCAGTGTCGTTATAACGATAATCATGGCGCTCTGCTGCCGAATGCGCGTCCCACCAATTCACATTTTTGCCATGTAGCCGCAAATAGCCCGTGCGATTGGTAAAAATTAATCGACTTGGCGGCAAACCTGCTATGTCAGGATAGTCCACACTACACCAACTCAAACCTTGCTGACTAAAGCTTGCATAAACTTGGGCAATGTGCCAACTTTCATGGCGAAATTCAATGGCAATGGGCAAACCTGCAAACCAACTCACCAAATTTGCCAAGTATTGGCGATGGGCAAGGGTTCTATCAAACCCATGAGGAAACTGAATTAACAAACTTGCCAAACAATCTGCAGCCAGTATAGGCGTGATTGCTTGCAAAAAAGCAGCCGCACTCTCTGCTGTTGCCGTTAAACGGTGGCTAAAATCTTGGTGCAGCTTAATAGCAAATTTGACCCGACCTTGCGACTTATTGACCATCCCTGCAAATGCTTTTTGTCCAAGTGGTGCATAAAAGCTACTATTAATCTCCACCGCAGAATAGTGACGGCTGTACGCAGCTAAAAAGTCTGTTTTTTTGGTGGTGGCAGGGTACAACACCCCCAATAAATCAGGATCACTATAGCCCCCTGTTCCCAAATATATCGTCATTTTTCAACACCTGTGTGACATCCAATCAAAGGATTAAGCCGCTCGTCTAAACCACAGAATAAATAGCCATGACCCATAAAATCAATAACATCATCAATGCCAAAAATTGCGCCGCCGAACCAACGTCTTTGCCAATCTTAGCAAGCGGATGGCGCTCGGTTGAGGTGTGGTCAATGGACGCCTCAATCCCTGTATTAAATAGCTCCACCACCAAAGAGAAAAAAGAGGCAAACACCAGTAGCATTTTAATGGTGAGTAAAAAAGGCATCGCCATAATCACTACCAACAGCACCGCATTAAGCCAAGTGACCTGACGAAAAGCCGCCTCGTGTCGGTATGCTGCTACCAAACCGTCTTTAGAATAGCCCGCCGCATTAATAATACGTTTAAACCCAGTCTTGCCCTTGCTTTGGGCAGCATAGCCGCTTAGATGGCTATCATTGCTCGTCGCCTTACTTGGTGAAGGCAACTTAGAATCAGGTGAAGTCATCGTCGTTTTCAACATGAATAAAATTAGTTAATTTTAACACAAATTTTGCAAAATCATGCGACGCTAACTATTGTTAACAAATATTACCACCCACCCTTGTGAGAGGTACTGTGAGAGGTACTAACAATGGGGTTTGGTTAAAATTCACTTTAGAGCAGGGTTATTTTTTGATATGATGAAACCTCACTTATCGTTTTAATTGGAAGTTTTGACGTCATGGCTGACTTATTGTCTATTCAAACACCCGCAAAAACCACAACCTGCGCCCCATCTCGACCCACTCGTGAACAAATCCAAACTTGGTTTGACTTACCCCTCATGGATCTACTGCTGCAAGCCCAAACCAAGCTACGTGAGCATTTTCCCCCAAATAGCGTACAGGTTAGTACCTTACTCTCCATCAAAACGGGTAACTGTCCAGAAGATTGTGGCTACTGCTCACAATCGGGGCACCATAGCACCGAGTTACAAGCCGAGAAAAAAATAGAAGTTGCCAAAGCCATTGAAGAAGCCAAAAAAGCCAAAGCCAGTGGTTCCAGCCGCTTTTGTATGGGGGCAGCTTGGAAACATCCCCACGACCGTGATATGCCGTATGTGGTTGAACTCATTAAAGAAGTCAAAGCCTTGGGGTTAGAAACCTGTATGACATTGGGCATGCTAACAGGCAACCAAGCCCAAACCTTAGCCGATGCAGGACTTGACTACTACAATCATAACCTAGATACCTCAAGAGATTATTACTGCAAAATCGTCAGTACCCGCAGTTATGATGACCGCTTAGACACTTTAGATAATGTGAGAAAGGCGGGCATCAATGTCTGCTCAGGTGGCATCATTGGTATGGGAGAAAGCCGTGATGACCGTATTAATCTACTATTCGAGCTTGCCAACCTACCCACCCCACCCGAGTCTGTGCCAATTAACATGCTGGTGCCCATTGACGGTACGCCCATTGCCGATGAACTACAAGGGACGCGCTTGCCAATCCTTGAATGGATACGCACCATTGCCGTAACCCGTCTTGCCTGCCCTACCAGTTATGTGCGGATTGCCGCAGGGCGTGAGGGCTTGAGCGATACCGAGCAAGCCATGCTATTTATGGCAGGCGCCAATTCATTTTTTTATGGTGATCGCCTGCTTACTACCGACAATGCTACTACCAACCAAGATGATCAACTCATTGCTGAATTGGGGCTGATAGTAGAAAAAGCCGAACCCAAACAAATCCCCGTGACCAATGCGGTGAGTGGTCGGATTGGGAGTTTGGCGGTTATCTAGTGCTAACCCATTTCCCTATTAAGCCGCTATTAGCGGAGCAGCGTGACCAAGGTCGTTACCGTGAGCTCACCTGTGTCGAAACAGGTGTAACGCCTACCATCCAAGTAGACGGCAAAACCTACGTCAACTTTGCTAGCAATGACTATCTAGGACTTGCCACTGAGCCTGCTTTGTCACAAGCTTTGATACAAGCAAGCCAGCAGCACCCCCAAATAGGCAGTGGGGCATCGCACCTTATTACAGGGCATAGTATCTATCATGACCAACTTGCCAATACCCTTGCCCAAGCAGCAGGCTATGACAAAGCGCTAACCTTTAGCACGGGGTATATGGCAAATGTAGCGATTTTGCAAGCGCTATGCAGCAAAGATACGGTAATTTTTAGTGATAAACTCAATCATGCCTCAATCGTTGATGGCACGATTTTAAGCCGTGCTAAGGTTGTGAGATTTGCCCATCGTGACTATACCAGTCTTGAAAAGCGCCTACAACACACCACAAACGCCCAAAAACTGATCATCACTGACCATATCTTTAGCATGGATGGCACCATCGCAGATTTGCGCCAACTCGCGCAGCTTGCCAAGTATTATGAGGCGGCACTGGTGATTGATGATGCCCATGGCTTTGGCTTGCCCTACCAAGCTTACAAAGATGACCCTTTGCTGCCAAAAGCGGATATTTATATGGGTACGCTTGGTAAAGCCATTGGTACTAGTGGGGCATTTGTGGCAGGTTCGCCAACGTTGATTGAGTATCTCATTAATACCGCACGCCCTTATATTTATACCACCGCGATGCCGCCCATACTTGCCCGTGTCACCACAGCGGCGGTTAACCTTGCTATGACAGATACCAACCGAAGCCAGCAATTAATAAATAATATTCGTCAATTATCCGAAGGTTTAAGCGCGCAAGGCTGGCAAGTGGGAATAGATGACGAACCCATTAAGACAGCGATTATTCCTGTCATGATTGGCGATAATGCCCAAGCCGTAGCACTGGCAGCTCAGCTAAAAGCACAAGGTTTTTGGGTATCTGCCATTCGTCCGCCCACCGTACCTGTGGGGACGGCGCGTTTACGCTTTTGTGTAAGTAGCGTGCACACTCCCCAGCAGATTGGGGCGTTATTAGCGGTCATGCAAAATTTGATCGTCTAAGTCTATGCAGCTAAGTCCATCTAGCAATCTTTATGCTACAATGACCATTGACGCATAAGGGCACACAATAACCACTAAGGGCTAATGATGAGTGACTATTTTTTATGGTTTAAGGCATGGCACGTGATTTCGTTGGTATGCTGGTTTGCGGCTATTTTTTATTTACCTCGATTATTTGTTTACCATGCCATGAGTGAGGATGCCGTCAGTCAAGATCGCTTTGCCTTGATGGAGCGAAAACTTTACCGCGGCATCATGACCCCTGCCATGATTGCCACATGGATTTTTGGGCTATGCATGTTATTGCCTAATTGGGCTGCTTATAAGACCCAGATATGGCTACATATTAAACTCACCTTGGTGGTGGGCTTGACCATTTATCACTTTGTGTGTGGTCATTTTCGCTTACAACTGATCCAAAACCCCCATTACAAAACCCACGTATTTTGGCGCTGGTTTAATGAGATTCCCGTATTTATTTTGATTGCGGTAGTGATTTTGGTGATAGTCAAACCCCAATTTGGCGGTTAGGTGAACGGGGGTTGGGGTGGGGGCACCTAATCCCTAACCTAAACCTATTAACGCTGCTGCAAGGCAATGGTTAAATAAGGATCTAAATCAGCTTGCTTTAGTAACCAATCTACATAGTCGCTGGGCAAGTCTTTAATCAAGATGCCTTTATGCTTACCAAAGCCCATGGTACTAGGGATTCTCGCCTCTTCACTCAGCGCATATAAGTGATCCATATCTCCTATCTGCTGCTGCTCACAAATACTTTTTAGCACCAAAAAGGTAAACCAAATATCATATTTGGCGCCGTGGGCGTGTTTGAGATTTTTTTTGGCAATCGCTGGGTGAAAATAACACAGTAATGCCCCCAATGTGTGGCTATCAAGGCTCGGATAAAAATAGCGCGCCAATGCCAAGGTACAAATCCGCTTGACCTTATCCAAATCACACTGGGCATTCACCAAGACTTGGCAATCAAAGTCAATGTTATGCCCAATGAGATACGTACAATCTGCTGGCAGTACAAAATTGGTATGTAACGGCTTGTCTGCCACGTCCTCATCAAAAATTTGGGTAATCGACTGGCTACCAAGGCTGATAGGTTTTTGCGGGTTATAGCGCTGCTCAAAAGCATGCGCATCCAAATAACCCAGCTGCTGTGCTGCTCCAAAACCTACTTTAATATAAGCGATTTCGGTGGCATGGGGTTCAATAATATCGTGGGCTTCACTATCAAGGATGTAAGCGGTCATCGCATTCTCTATATGATCGAGGGGCAAAATAAGCCTACTATACTACAGGTGTGGGTAAGGTTGCCACTAGCCCACCGCGCCTACCCCACACTTAGCCCGCCTAGCCCACCAAAGTATGGGTTTCAGGATAGCGAATCCGCGTGGGCTTTGGTGTGGCAATAAAATATGCCAGAGTCAACGGCCCTAAGCGCCCCATATACATCATAAACATAATCACCAATTGCCCCGCCTCACTCAAGTGCCCTGTAAAACTACGGGACAACCCAACCGTAGCAGACGCAGAAATCACCTCAAAAAAGATATCAATCATATGCCCATTGGGCTCAATAATCGTTAGCACAAATGACGCAAGCACAATCATCAAAATAGAAATACTCATCACGGCAAAAGACTTTTTGACCAACTGATCAGGGATTGCACGGCTAAATAAAGTCACCTGCTGGTGCTGTCGCAGATACGCCCACGTTGATGCCATAATAATCACAAAGGTACCAATCTTGATACCACCACCTGTGGACATAGACCCCGCCCCAATAAACATTAAAATAAACGTCAGCAGCGTACCTGCATCGCCCACTTGACTATAATCAATATTATTAAACCCCGCTGTACGTGCAGTCACCGCCATAAACCAAGCAGCAAACCAGCGTTCTGCCCCCTCCAAATGCCCCAAGGTATGACTGTTTTGTCGCTCTAATAACCAAAACAGCACGCAGCCCACAACATTTAGGGTCAACGTCCCAAGTAGCATCACCCGCGTGTGAATGGTAAATTTTTGCCAGCGCTTGTGTTTAATCACATCTAAAATCACCAAAAACCCAATCCCACCCATCATAATGAGCAAGCTAATAATAAAACTAATCATCGGGGTATGCACATAGGCGGTCATATTATCGCTTGTCAACGCAAAACCAGAATTGTTAAAAGCAGAAATTGACAAAAAAAATGCCTCATACATGGCATCTTTTAACCCTTTGAGCGGTAATAAACACCAAGTAAGCCCCAAAAACCCCAAAAACTCCGTCAAAAACGCAATTTTGATTACCGACTTGGCAGTACTACCAATTTGATTGCCGTGTGTACCCAGCGCCTCTTGGGCAGTCATCGAGCCTGATAGCCCCATCTTACCCTGCAAACTGGTTAGTACCAAAATGGCAAAGGTCATAAACCCCAACCCGCCAAATTGTATCAACGCAATAATCACCATCTGCCCAAAAGTAGTATAGTTGCCCGTGTCCACCACATTGAGCCCCGTCACCGTCACCGCAGACGTTGCGGTAAATGCGGCAGACAATACCGAAATCGGCTGGTGAGTTGCCACAGGGAGCGACAACAATCCTGTACCTATAGCAATGAGTATAAAAAACCCCAACGACAAAATCGCTGGGGAAGATAAACCCGATCGTGGTCGGGCTGCAGGCGGCTTTTCTGGCTCAACTGGTTTGGATCTATCAATAATCTTGGGTTTTTCGCCTTTTTTGACTTCACGAAACGACATGATTCACTCGATTCACTAGGGGATAAGGTTAGATTGCAGTTTGACGAATTGCTTTGGCAAGACGGCGCAACGCTGGGGCAACGCCACCTACCACCAGTTTATCACCGCCTTGAAAAAAATAATCGGGCGGTAACTGGTTGTACAGTGTCTGTCCACGTTTGAGCATAAAGAAAATGATATCAGGGTGGTCGCGTTCAATATCAGACCATGGGTGTCCACGCCACTGCTCGGGTGGGTCCAAGCGAATCAAAAACTGCTCATCACCCAGTGCCATATACTGACGCACCATGGGATAATTCATCTTTTGGGCAATGCGGATGCCCATGTCTTGTTCAGGGTGAATGATATTTTTCACCCCAAGGCTTTGCAAAATTTGGTGATGCGAGTCGGTTTTGGCTTTGACCCACAGGTTTTGCACCTTCATGCTTAGCAAGTTTAGGGTACATAAAAGGCTAGCTTCGAGATTGTCACCAATACTCACCAGTACTCCATCAAAATTTGCCAAGTCTAGTTCTTCCATGGTTTCTTTGTCGGTGGCATCGGCTATGACGGCACGCGTCACATGCTCACTGATATCATCAACCAGTTTTTCATCAATATCAATTGCCAGCACTTGGTTGCCCAGCTGCTGTAGTTCGTTGGCACACGTTTGCCCAAACACACCCAGTCCAATAATTGCAAATTGCATGATGATCTCCCTACAAGTAAATTAGATCGGTTGCCGCTGGCGGCTGGCTTCATACAACATCATGCCAGTTGCCACGCTTACATTCAGGCTTTGGATGCTGCCCTGTGTATTGCCCACCATGGGGATATATACCAGTTGATCGCAGGTATCGGCAGTTAGCCTACGAATACCTTCGCCTTCTGAGCCCATCACAATCGCCACGTCACCTGTAAGATCACAGTCCTTCGCCGCTTTTGCGGTGGCGTCCAAGGCAGTGCCAAAGACAAACACCCCTTGTTTTTTGATCTCTGTGAGGGTGCGGGCAAGGTTGGTGACTTGCACAAAGGCAATAAGCTCGGTTGCGCCTACCGCCACTTTGGCAACGGCAGGTGTGATGGTTGAGGTGTGGTGTTTTGGAATAATGACCGCATCCACGCCCATCGCCACCGCGGTGCGCAAGCAGGCGCCCAAGTTATTGGGATCAGTGATTTGGTCTAAGATCAGCAATAACACGGGTCTTTGCTGCTGCTGTTTGTGGCTAATTAGCTGCTGCAAGTCCGTTTCATCTTGTAAGGTAGCAGGGCGCGCTTGTAGCACCACCCCTTGATGCTGGGGACTTTCTGCCAGTTTGGTAAGTTTGTCTTTGCCCGCGATTTGTACGCTAATACCGTATTGCTGTGCCAATTGCACCATAGTTACCACATTGCTATCGGCCTGCTTTGTGTCTTGAATAAATAATGCCAGTCCATCCATACCACGGTGTTGCAGCAAAGATTGCACGGCATGTATGCCATAAAAATACACGGGTTTTGCCATGATTAATTAACCTTCTAAGTGGCAGATATATTGCACGATGGCATCATTGCGCATCACATAACTACTATGACCTTCAACTAAAAACGCTTGTCCAGCGCGGTAATACGTAAAATCTTCTTCTGCAGCCAATTTGACTTCACACTCACCCACCAAGATTTCAATGCGTTCTGACGATTCGGTTTTAAATTCGTAGGCTGGAATATCGCTGTCACATGGTAGCACAATTCCTAACATTTTTTTACGACCATCTTCAAACCAAACAGTACGACTAAAAGTACGACCTTCATAATAGACATTCGCTATCTTTTCTACCGAGACATGGTCGAAACGATTCGGTGACGTCATGAGATTCTCCTTGAAATAAACAGTCAGTTTGCCTTAATCATAGCTAGACAATTTTGGGTGATTTGCGGTGGCAGCCACTGCCCACGGCTTAAAAAATCAAAAAGTGAGGCGTTATTCCTCACTGGAGCAAATGCCTAAGGGGTTGATAGAGTCTTGAGAAAGTCACATATGCTGCCCGATAATAGCATACCACCAAACGTCCGCGATTGTATGACAATCCGCTGACAAACGATTAGGCTGCTCTATTATAGTGGTTTTTTGGGCGCGGTTTTTGGTTTTATTGCGTTGCTTATTTTGTAATTGTCCCAATTATGCTATTGTTGACTTCGGCATCACCAGATGGAATTTTTACTGATTTTTTGATGCTTGTCTAGAACTATTCGTAACATTTCACACCCAGATTACAATAAAGTTTGATGACTTTTTGGGCGGTGGCACCGCTTTTTGCCAGTCATTGACAGGATGGATATGCTAATTCAGTTAACCTTACAAAATTTAGCGCTCGTGAACCACGCCGAGATCGACATGGATGCTGGTTTTAATATCATTACAGGTGAAACGGGCGCAGGAAAATCCTTGTTATTAGATGCACTTAGCTTATGTGTGGGCGGGCGTAGCGAGGCTGGTTTGATTCGCCATGGACAAAGCCAAGCTGAGGTATTTGCCGCGTTTGATATCAGCCACTTGCCAGAGGTGAGCGCTTGGCTAGATACGCAAAATTATAGCGCTGAGGATAATATGCTACTCATCCGCCGCCAATTGACCAATCAAAATAGCACGGTACGTAGTAAAGCTTGGTTAAATGGCATGCCTATTAGTATTAATGAGCTAAAAGTTTTGGGCGGTTTGTTGGTTAATATTCATAGCCAGCACGCGCAGCAAAGCTTGCTACGCCCCCAGTTTGTGTTGGAGTGGCTAGACAGTGCCACGGGACTCACCGACCAAGCCCATGCAGTCAAACACGCTTTTTTGGTATATGAACAGCTCACTACCCAAGCCAAGCAACATGCCAAAGAAGAACAGCTACGCCAACAGCAAATTCAGCTGTTAACCAACCAATTAGCGGATATTGAGCCGATTGCTGATATCCACTATGCCGAGCTTGAGGCAGAGTATGATGAGCTTTCAAACCTTGAAAATCTAATGCAGCAAGCGGCTTTATCGGTCAACTTGCTTGACAATGACAACGACGAACCCGATGTCATGGGGCTACTAAGCCGCACTATCAAGCTGTGTGAAGCACAAGCGGGGCTAAGCCACACCTATAGCGATTGCCTAGAACAGCTGTACCTTGCGCAAGCACAGATTCAGGAAGTGGCGAGCACACTGAGTAACTATGCAGACGGGCAAAGCTTAGACCCCAAAAGGCTTGCCCAGTTAGATGAACAGTTATCAACATTTCACCGCTTGGCGCGTAAATACCAAACCACGCCCGCCGCTTTGATAGAGGATAGCAAGGCATGGCAAGCTCAGCTAGCAACTTTGCAAGCCGTCATGTCACCTGAGGCAATGGCTGTACAAATTGATGAGGCATACGCCCACTTTTTGGCAAAAGCGCAAGCGCTTGACACCCTACGCCAGCAGCATGCCCGCTTGCTAACCGAAGTGTTGGTCAATCGCCTTAAGCCACTGGCACTGCCAAATGTGCAGGCAAGCTTTGAATTTACCCCGCTTGATAAGCCGCAAAGTAGCGGATTATCACATATTGAGTTATTATTTAGCGCCAACGTGGGTATGCCCATGCAGCCCATCCATAAAATCGCGTCAGGGGGCGAGCTATCAAGGCTTGCGCTGATTATGCAGGTCATCGATGCCCAAGGCATCTGCCGTACGGGGCAAGCCGCGGCAACGACCACGCGCCAGTTATTGGTATTTGACGAGGTAGATGTGGGGATTAGCGGTGGCACCGCCCAAGTGGTAGGTGAGCTGCTACGTGAGCTTGGGCAAGAGCAGCAAATTATTGCCATTACCCACCAATCGCAAGTCGCTGCCCAAGCACACCAGCATATTTTGGTCTATAAAACCCAGCAGCAGCAAGCACAATCACACCTCAAAATTGTAACAGGTGAGACACAAGTTCAAGAACTCGCGCGCATGGCAGGCGGCGTTGATATTACCAAAGACACGCTCAATCACGCGCGTAGCTTGCTTGCCAGCGCGCACAACAAGCCTTGAAGATAGTACCCTTTAATCACCATTCACCTTTGGCAGCTGATTATTTGGCGCCTTTATTATTGTATTGACCACGGTAAACGGTCATCTAGCTAGGTTACTCATGCAATGGCAAAAAAACCAAACCTTACCCACCATTTTTTGATTGCCTCTTCAAGTATTGATGAGGGGATATTCCATCAATCATTGGTATATATCTGCCGCCAAGATGAACAAGGCGCACTTGGCTTGGTAGTCAATAAACCGATTGACCATACCAATGTTGCCAAGTTATTTGAAGAATTACAAATTGACGTCACCGTGACCGATCTGCATCGCCAATTGCCCTTAGATGGCGGCCCAATGAATCCTGAAGTGGGCTTTGTGTTACACACAGGGCAGCCTGAGTGGGCGTCCTCATTTGCGATTACTGAAAACGTGTGTATCACCACCAGTAAGGATATTTTGCACAGTATTGGTACAGGTCAAGGCGTTGAACATTTTGAACTTTGCCTAGGGCATGCTAGCTGGAAAAAAGGACAACTAGAAGATGAAATTTGCCAAGGTGATTGGTTTGTTTTGCCTGCCTCTATGGCGCTGTTATTTGATGTCGACCACAAAATGCGCTGGCAAATTGCCGCGGCACAGGTTGGCGTAGATTTTAATAAATTAAGTTTGGATATTGGTCATGCCTGAAACCTCAACTCAGATTCAAACCGTGATGGGTCTAGATTTTGGCGTAGCAAAAATGGGCATTGCCCTTGGCAACACTTTGACCCAAACCGCCACCCCACTGATGCAGTTTCCGATGGATAACGGTAAACCTAACTGGCAAGCACTGATTGATCTTATTTGCCAATGGCAAGTTGCCACTATCGTGATTGGGTTACCCCTCAACATGGATGGCAGCGCCTCCGAGCTTGGTAACCGTGCCAAAAAATTTGCCCGCAGGCTCAACCACCAGCTTGAAATAGCGCACTTAACACGCCCGATTGTATTGGCAGATGAACGCCTAACCAGCCGTGAAGCCAAAAATTTGGCATGGGAATATGGGCTGATCAAAGACGAAAAAACACCGATCGACAGCATTGCCTCTGCCATTATGTTAGGTAGTTGGCTACGTAGCGGTGCAGGAGTAACGTTACCATGACTAGCAGCCCGCAATTATCTGACCCAAAAACCACTGCCCCTACGGGTTTTAGCCCAAGAATGGTGCAGCTGATACAACAAGCGCAAACCCTCAATCGCTATGCCATTTATTTGGTGTATTTGGCGATTGCGATGTTTTTGCTATTTGGCACCCTAAAAAGCTTAAGCCAGTTTAAAGACAGCCACACAATTTATACCCTGTTTCATACGGTGCCTTATACCCTTCTTGGGCTGTCCATTCCCCTATCTTGCTATGTGGCTTTTATCCTGTATCGCTACCGCCTAAGCCAGCCTAGCATGCTCGCGCTATGTATTGGCATGGGCTTTTTGTTATTTGCCATCAGTAGCTACGTCGCACTGGCGGCGTGGATTGGTGTGGCGTTTATGTTTAGAGCCAACCTAAACCGATTTTTTACTTATCTTGACGAGACTAACCATGCATGATGCCCATTACCACCTTGATACCCAAGGTCTGATTTGTCCCGAACCCATTATGTTACTTCACAAAACGGTACGCAAAGCCCAGTCAGGTGAGGTGATTCATGTCATCGCCAATGACCCTGCCACCACGCGCGATATTCCCAATTTTTGCCGTCATTTGGGGCATGAACTCATTGATCAACAAGACATCATTAACCCAAGCCAAGCCAAGGAGCCCGACCCTTACGCCAATGTCTATCATTATTGGTTAAAGAAAAAATAACGACCGTCCTACACCCTCAATAATTTTTTCTAATAATGTTTGATTATTTTTATGTCACAAACAGCCGCCCGCCAACCACGCCAAGTCAAAGCCCTGCACGTCACCGATGAACCCAGCTATATCCAAGCGTTTCGGCAAGAATTAGTCACGCGCGGCTTGGCAACCAACACCCGAAACGCGTATATTCGTGACTTGATGCTATGTGAAACCACCCACCCCAAAGCCCTCACTCGTTGGGATGCCTCTGACGTGCTACACTGCCTTGCAGCACTCTATCAGCAAGGCAAAACTGCCCGTAGCCAAGCGCGAGCATTGTCTTCCTTAAAGCAGTTTTTTTTATGGCAAATCAATGCCAATTTGCGTGATGACAACCCTTGTGAGCATATCAAAACCCCTAAAATTGGCAGAGCCTTACCCAAAGACTTATCAGAAAGCGACGTGGATGCCCTTCTTGCAAGCCCCGATACCGCAACCGTCCTTGGGATGCGTGACCAAGCCATGTTTGAGGTATTATATGCTTGTGGACTGCGCGTGTCGGAATTAATTCACCTATCATTATCCGACATCAATCTGAATGCAGGTTGGCTACAGGTCACGGGAAAAGGCGAAAAAACGCGGTTGGTGCCACTTGGTGAAATGGCGCAAGACGTACTTACCCATTATTTACAAGTGGCAAGACCTGCACTTTGTTACCTCAAAAATGGGCGAGAAAGCCGCTGCCAAGCCGTGTTTTTGACCCAGCAAGGCGGCTATATGACCAGACAGAATTTTTGGTACCTTATCAAGCGCTATGCCGCGCAAGCAGGCATTGATAAGGATATGTCGCCGCATACATTGCGCCACGCGTTTGCCACTCACTTACTCAATCACGGGGCAGATTTACGTAGTGTGCAGATGCTGCTAGGGCACAGTGATTTATCCACCACCCAAATCTATACCCACGTTGCCGCCCTGCGCCTCCAAGCACTGCACCATCAGCACCACCCACGCGCATAGCCAGGGTTATACTTGGTTTTTTTGAAACCCATAAATCACAAATTGGGTAGACACCGATAGCGTACCCGCTTGCTCACAGGCATGAAGCAGTGCTTCTCGTCTGGCTGGCTGAGCACGGTAAGCGTAGGGGGTCATGGTAAGTAGGTCAGATAGCTGCTTAGCATCAAGCGCAATGGTATTTGCGATGGTGATTTGCTTGACTAGGCTCATATATGGCGCAAGGGTATCAATAAACTTATCGGAATCATGGGCAACCACCTGCTCAAACAAGCCCGCTCGTAGCTCTAACAAATGATTGGCAGCAGGTTTGGCAACCACCACAAAGCCTTTGTCACTTAATAAGCGATGAAATTCCTCGGGCAAAATAGGGCTGAAAATACTGCTAATCACATCCACGCTACGACTGGCAAGCGGCACTTGGGATGCCGAGGCAACCAGTGTATAAATACGGCAAGTAGAAGGCGTAGGGTTGGCTGCGGAGGCTTGCCTAAGGCGTTTTGCTGTTGCCATTACCGCAGGTTTACTGATATCGAGCGCCACCAAATTTGTAGGGGCTAGCGTCAGTAAGCGCTCTGTGTAATAACCCTCCCCGCAGCCAATGTCTAGCCAATTGGGGTGGCTGCCCCTAGGCAATAACGCGGTACAAAAATCGGCTAACGCCTCTTGCAAGGGCTGATAAAACCCAGCTTGCAAAAACCGCTGACGCGCCGCGACGGCAGCTTCACTATCACCTGGGTGCTTGCTATTTTTTTGCTGCACAGGTAACAAATTAATATAGCCTTGACGCGCCACATCAAAACAATGCTGGCGCTGCTGAGGGTTATCGCCGCGGCATTGCCATAATTTTTCGCCAACGACCAGTGGGCTTTGGCACAGTGGGCAGCAAAATTGTATAGCAGGCGTGTGGGACGTACGATTGGGGCTAGAATCAACAACCATCAAACCATCTCTTTTGGGTTTTGGATTAGGCTGCTAATTATCCAATAAACTTTGCACAATGACAATGTCTTCAGAAGGTGCCTCCACCGCTTTTGGCGGCATTACTGCGGGAATTTTGGGCACATGGCGAGTGCGCGTTGGCGCTGGATTGGCAGACAGAACAGGGGGTTCAGCACCTGCGTAGGCATCCAAAAAATTTACCAAATTTTTTAAATGTGGTTTTGTGGTGCTAGGTATGGCGGGTTTGTCGGGTGGTACAATTGGGGGTAGCGCCGCCGATAAAGCAGGATGACCCAATTCGCTTAGGCTTGGCACCGTGGTGATAAGCCCTTTTGCCACCAAGGCTTCTAAGTCAAGTTTTGGCAATAATTGCGCAATCGCTTGTTCACATAATTGGCTTTGTTCATCAAGCAGCAACATAAATTGGCGCTGACGCGGGGTAAGATTACCTGCTTTGAGGGCTTGTTTGCCAGCAGGCGTGCAGCCAATCACTATACTGTTGCCGCCAACCTGTATTTTCACCCCACCCTCCTTTTACGTATAACAAACCTGTTTTGTTGACGTTTTTGGTCACATTTTTGTCATTATAACATACCTAAAAATGCCCTTACAAAAATTCTGTTAAGCCTTTGGCACCAAAAAAAAACTGACATGCTACCATGCCAGTTTTTTTATCAATTTTACCAGTGCAAGTTTTGCAGCCAAGGGTTAACGCAGTTTTAGGGTCATTAGCCCCAAAATTACCAAGATAATGGTAATAATCCAAAACCGTGCCACCACTTGGGTTTCTTTCCAGCCGCCCTCTTCAAAATGATGATGCAGCGGTGCCATGCGAAAGATGCGTTTTTTGCGAAGTTTGTAAGAACCTACTTGCAGCATGACCGATACCGCTTCTGCCACAAATAACCCGCCCATAATAAATAGCACAATTTCTTGACGGGTCATAACGGCAATTGTGCCTAGCATCGCCCCAAGCGCCAATGCCCCCACATCGCCCATAAACACCTGTGCAGGATGCGCATTAAACCACAAAAACCCCAGACCAGAGCCAACTATGGCACCACAAATTACGGTGACATCACTGTTATAGCTAATATATGGCACGTGCAAGTAGTTGGCAAAACGAAAATCCCCCGAAACATAAGCAAACACACCCAGCCCCGCCGCCACTAGCACCACAGGAAAAATTGCCAAGCCATCTAAGCCATCGGTTAGGTTGACAGCGTTGGAGGTACCATTAATCACAAAATAGGTAAAAATGATAAATGCCAAGCCAAATGGCACCGCAGAAAGCGAAATGGACGCGTTTTTAAACAGCGGAATTAATAAGTCTTGCATCGCGTGAGTGGTTGCTATGTCTGTCTGTTGGCTTGCAATCCAATATAATGAGGTTCCCACAAATAGCGCACCTACGGATAACCAAAAGTATTTTTTACGAGCAATCAAACCTTGCGGATTTTTGTACTTAATTTTTAGCCAATCATCTGCCCAGCCAACGGCGCCGAAAATCACCAGTACCACCAGTAAAATCCATACATAAGGGTTAGTCAAATTTGCCCACAATAGGGTGGTAACTAAAATACTTCCCAATATCAAAATCCCGCCCATAGTCGGTGTACCCGTCTTGGCAAGGTGGCTTTGGGGACCATCATTGCGGATGGCTTGACCGTATTTTAAGGCGCGCAAGCGTTCAATCACCCGCCCGCCAAACACCATACTAATAGAAAGTGCCGTCACCACCGCGAGTAGCACGCGTAAGGTCAGCGATGACACAGCCGAAAATGGGGAATAAAATTGGCTAAGCCATTCAAATAACCACAGTAGCACAAGTGGACTCCTTTATAGGGTTTTTGCTAAAAACGATGAAAAAATTGGACACTTTTGGGACATTGACCATCACAAGTGGGCAGTTTGACGGGTTTGATGCCCTCAAAACCACGCCATTTTTGAGTAACATAACGCAAGATTTATTGGGACTCACTTGCCAATATATCAGCGATAAGCGTTTCCATTGCGGTATACCGTGACCCCTTGAACAGCACGCTGCAAGGCGTAGACGCCATCAATTGCTGCAATGCTTGAGCCAAGCTTGGTTTATCCGCAAAATGACGCGCAAGGGTTGGCTGCACTTGGTTGGCAGCGGTGGCAGTATGCGCCATAAAATCACCCACCACCCACAGCGCGTCAATGGGGAGCGACGCTAACTGATGACCGAGCGCTTCATGTTCTTTGGCACTGTCCTCGCCAAGCTCGCCGATATCCCCCAGTACCAACACTTTTTTGGTGGGTTGTTCGATGAGCACCTCAGCCGCCGCCAATACCGCCGACGGGTTAGAATTGTAGGTATCATCAATCAAGGTGTGTTGACCCCATTCAATAAAATTAAGGCGACCTTTGGCAGGCTTGGCACAAGACAAACCATGGGCAATGGCATCTATCCCAATCCCAAGCGCAGTAGCACACGCGGCGGCTGCTAAGGCATTATTGACATTGTGGGCACCAGCAAAGGGTAATTGCACCTCGATACTGTCCACTTCATCTACCGTTAGGTTGATATTAAGGCTAAACTGGCAGTCATTACCCACCTCGACATCATCAGCAAATACATCACCCATCATCAGTACCGTATCACTGGCAGTCATCTGCATGCTTTGGTAGTCGACTGGGTCAATGCCCGCTGCCTCAAATGTGGTCTTGCACTCACCAAACGTCAAAATATTGGCGGTAAACTGGCTGGCTTTTTGCCATAAGGTATCTGCATAATCATCGCCAAACGGCACAATCGCCACGCCACTGTCCTGCAAACCTTGATAGATTTCGGCTTTGGTACGTGCAATATTATCGCGCCCGCCAAATTCACCCAAGTGTGCGGTACCGATATTAAGAACACATGCCACATCAGGTTTGACCAGATGGGTGGTGTAGGCAATTTCGCCCACATGGTTGGCACCTAGCTCCATCACCGCAAACTGGTGGCTGTCTTCTAACTCTAGCAGCATCATAGGCACGCCCAAGTCATTATTGAGATTGCCACGGGTGATTAACGTTGGCGCAATACCGCTTAAGATACTGCCTAGCATCTCTTTGGTGCTGGTTTTGCCCATGGAACCTGTAATGGCAATAACCTTGAGATTTGGGTGCTGGCGGCGGCGATACGCGCCCAACTGCCCAAGCGCCAGTTTGGTGTCTGTTACAATAAGCTGCGCAATCGCGATTGGCTGCGCACGGCTTACAATACAGGCAACTGCACCTTGGTCAATAGCGGTTTGTAGATAATGATGCCCATCAAAATTCTCACCTTCAATTGCCAAAAAAATATCGCCTGATTTTAGTTGGCGCGTATCGGTAATAATGCGGGTGGCAGTGCCGCTAAAGTCACCCTGCCACACAGGATTGAGGGCTTTTACGGCGTCGGTAAGATTTTGGGAATGCCAAATATAAGCTGCCATTGCAATGTCCTAAAGGTAATTTTCAGCAAGTTTAAAAAAGTAATAGCCGCTGCCATGCACGGTTAGGGCTTGGGTCAGGGCGGTTTAGTCTTGTCTAAGTTTGAGCGCTTCGGCGATCATCACGCGATCATCAAAATCATAACGTACGCCATTAATTTCTTGGTAGGTTTCATGCCCTTTTCCCGCAATTACCACAATGTCATTGGCATCCGCCTGCCGTACAGCATAGTGAATGGCTGCTTTGCGGTCAGGTTGTACCACCGTTTTATTATGCTGCGCTTGGCTCATACCCGCTTGCATGTCAAGCAAAATGGCATGGGGATCCTCGGTGCGAGGATTGTCGGCGGTTAGGATAACTTGGTCCGCCAAACGTAGCGCCACTTGGGTCATCAATGGGCGCTTGCCTTTATCACGGTCGCCACCACAGCCAAATACCACCCACAGTCTGCCGTCACAATGCGGTTTTAGACTGATTAACACTTGTTCTAGCGCATCAGGGGTATGGGCATAATCCACGATAAAGCACCCTTTGGTACACGCCACTTTATCCATACGACCCACGGCGCCCTTAAGCTTAGGTACCGCATTGGCAAGCGCTGAAAGCGACATGCCCATGGCTGCCGCGGCTGCGATACTGGCAAGCAGATTTGCTACGTTAAAGCGCCCTAATAGCGGACTTACCAAGGTAATCTCACCCATGGGCGTAGCAATCACAAGCTCCACGCCCTCTAAACTGGGCTTGATACTTTTGGCAAAAAATTCCGCTTCAGGGTTGGTCAGACTATAGCGCCAGACGGTCACCTCATTGCTAGCCACTTGGTCTATCATTACTTTGGCAAACTCATCATCCACATTGATAATGGCATGGGTGAGCTCAGGAAAAAACTGGCTATTAAACAGCCGCGCTTTGGCATTGGCATAGTCTTGCATATCGGTGTGATAATCAAGGTGATCACGGCTTAGGTTGGTAAATACTGCCACTGTCACAGGCATGGCTTGTAGACGCTGCTGATGCAGCCCATGAGAGCTTGCTTCTATCGCCAATATTTTTACCCCTTGTTTGGCAAAGTCATACAAGGCGTGTTGTAGGTTAAACACCTCAAGCGTGGTATGGGTGGTAGGGGTTAGGCTTAGTTGTCCTTGACTGGTTAATATCCCATTGCCTGCCGTTCCCATGACGCCTGTTTTTTGCTCGGACTGGCTCACTAATTGGGCAATGAGCTGGCTTACGGTAGTTTTACCGTTGGTACCTGTTACCGCGACCACGGCGGGGAGCGGCTGGGGGTCGTTAAGCTGTAGGCTTTGTTGAATCAGCGCGCCCAAATAATCACGGATAGTGGGCAAATAAATAATAGGTAGAGAAAACTGGGCTGCCACTGGGGATAGGTCAATTTCAGACAAGATAAAAGCTGCCTGCCCTGCTACCTCATGCACGTAGCGCGTTATTTTTTGCAAGTCTGGTATGTCGTGTGGATTTTGACTTTTTAATAACACGAACACATCATCGGCTGCCACTTGGCGACTATCGACCACAAAACGGTTAAATTTAGTATTGATAACGGGTGTTAAAGCAAGTATGACAGGCTGAGGAAGTGACAAGCCAGTCATCATGGGCTGCAAAGTAAGCATACTAGTGTCCTTTAACATGGGTTATAAATCGTTGACGCTTTCAATACTGGTGGCGATGGTTTCTTTGCCTGATAGTGGCTTATCAAAGGGCACATTATATAATCGCAGCGCTTCTTTCATCACACTACGAAATACGGGTGCTGCTACCAAGCCACCAAATTTTTGTACGCGCGGGTCTTCCACCATAATTGCCACCACAAATCTTGGATTGGAGGCAGGTGCAATCCCAACAAAGGCGGTACGGTATTGGTCATCATAGTAGCCACCATTTGGGTTGGTGCGTCTTGCTGTCCCTGTTTTTCCCGCCACACGGTAGCCATCTATCGCGGCGAGTGTTCCTGTTCCGCCAGGTTCGGTAACTGCAGTCAACATATCGACAATGGCAAGTGCATCGCTGTTTTTAATCACTTGACTAGTAGACGGCTTGGCAAAAGGCACTGCCACATTGTTGGTGCTGCTATTATTAAGGGCATTGTCACGGGTACTTTTGATAATCGTTAATGGGTGCATTACCCCACCTGCACCTAGTACGCTGTAGGCTTGGGCAAGCTGGGCTAATGTTACTTGTAAACCATAGCCATAAGAAACCGTGGCACGGCGGGCAATTTCATTGGCTTCTGGCGTTGGTACTACGCCAGCGGATTCACCAGGCAATTTTAAATTGGTTTTGGCGCCAAAGCCAAATGCTTTTTGCCCATCGCTCATGGCAGAAGGTGGCAGCGACAATGCGATTTTTGCCGAGCCGATATTGCTGGATTTTTGTAGCAAGGTGCGTAAGCTAATGGTGCCAAGATTACCATGATCACGAATGGTATGACCTTGTACCACCATGCTACCTGGGCTGGTATTAATCAAGGAATTCACGGTATATTGCCCCGATTTTAGCCCTGTGGCAACGGTAATCGGCTTCATCACTGAACCTGGCTCAAACACGTCCATAAAGGCGTGGTTACGCTGGTTTTCGTTGGTCATGGTATTAAGGTCATTGGCATTATAAGATGGCCAGTTGGACATTGCCATCACCTCACCTGAATTCACATCTACTACCATGCCCGCCGCCCAGCGCGCTTGCTGTACCCGCCCCACTTTTTCAAGCTCTTGATATAAGATATATTGTAGCCTTGAATCCACTGTCAGCTGCAAGTCTTTACCCGCAACTTCGGGTTTTACCTGCTCTATCTCTTTGATGCTGTTGTTTTTGGCATCTCGCATCACCATGACTTCACCATCTTTGCCAGATAGCATGTCATTAAAAACGCGCTCAATCCCTGCCTGACCTTGGTAGTGCATACCATCTTTGTTATTGGTACGCGCCATAAAGCCTAGTAACTGCGCGTTGGGCTGTGGCTGCGGATAGTAGCGCTGATAAAATGTTTCGGCGCTCACGCCCGAAAAATTTGCATCTATCAGCGCTTTGGCAGCTTCAGGCTGCACATTTTTCATCAATAAAAAGTAATGTGAACCTGCCCCTTTGGGTAATACCGCTTTGATCGCCTCTTTGTCGGCAAGGTTGATGTTATCATTGAGGCGCACCGCATTTTTAAATTCGCCCACGCCAATACCTGTTAAGGCAGATAATTTGGCAAAATCCATGTTTTGCAGACGTTTATTGATACGCTCAAGCTCACGCGTCACTGATTGGCTAGGCTTTGCTTTTTGCAAAGATTGCTGCCTTGCTTTTAACTCGTAATATTCAACCGCATATTCATGTGGACTAAACGTCACCGTGGTAAGCGGGGCTGATATCGCCAACGGCATGTTATTGCGATCGGTAATCATGCCGCGATAAGAAGGCTCTTTTTTGATGGTGGTAATGAGTGAATTGCCTTTATCTTGATAATAATCTTTATTAATCAATTGGATATAAGCAAGCCGACAAAAAATTGCAACAAAGATTCCCCCCATCAGCCCCCATACAATCTTAAAGCGGATGGCATCTTCTTCAATGCTCCCTTGCCTTGACGCCCCGCTACGGCGCTTGGGCAAAGTGACCTTGGTGGGTGTACCACTTACGGTGTTTTTTTTAGAATTTTTTGGCGCAACTTTGGTTGGCATAGAATTTTTATTACGAAGACTCACTCTATGGCCTCATTAGTGCTGGGTTTCTGGATCAATAGTAGCCTCAGTTGACTGGGCGCTATCTGTATCAAGATGTGCTGAAGAAGAGGTGGCTGGCACGGTATCGGCATGCAGCACGCTCACGGTGTTATCATGAATAATCATACGGTCTGTGATGTTAGGGTAAAACATATTAAGCTCAGCCACCGCACGGTTCATCACTTGGGGCGTGGCACTAAAGGTTTGCTGCTCAATGAGCATGCGCTGGTGTTCCATTTGTAGTTGGCGAAACTGTTTTTTGAGGGTTTGTAGCTCGCCATACTGTTGGTGGTAGTTTTGAATTTGCTCCACCACGCTTACCCCCGTCCATAGCATGGCAATGACCAATACCAACATTGCCACGGCATAAAGGCTCACCCCGCGATATTCGCTGTCTAGCACCTCAGCGATACTGCTACCTAGCCCGTCAGTTGGCGGGTTAGGGATTTTGTTTGTGAGTTTTTTGGCTGATGGGGTGCAAGCTTCGTCTGGCATGGTTTGCTCAAGACTATCATTGAACATCGTGCCGCTCGGGGTTGGTGACATTTTTGGTAACTTGGAAGATTTTTTAGGCATTTTCTTATATCAAACGCAAATTATATCATGTTGGCTTGGCAGGCTCCCTGTGCCATAGCGCAAGGATAGGTACCGTAAGACGGTGAAGCTAGACCCAAAACCTGAAATAAGGGCATTTTCCTGTAAAATTTATGGTCAATTTTGGGTTCTTTTAACTTAAGTGCTTGTGCTAGCCCCAGTGCTGCCTTGTCAGATCAACGAGCCATTTAAACTGACTAAAAGTTAAAGTTAAATTACCAAAGGCATTTAACATATCTTACCTGCCAACTAACTAGGCTATCAAAACAGGCTGGGTGAACAAACTGTCCGCTTGGCGTAACGGCTGGTTGTAAGATGTTGAATATTATGGGGTAAGCATAACAAAACTCACTGCATTTAACAATTGCCTTACACCCCTACCAAACGCTTAACCGTTTACAGTCTCGCCCAAACACACAAAACAAACCATTATAACGCAAGCTAAGTCATTTTATACAAGCTAATATGTTGTTGGTTTGCTAATGGATGTACACGCCTTGGCAGCCTAAGCCATTGTTGGATCTTATAGCAAATATGCACCAAAAAAATTTGCGCTAGCAGTCGGGTGCCTGCTTAGGTTTAAGGCATGTGGCTGAACGTAACCAGGCGCTTCTAGCTCGCGGATTGCTTTTAATTTCAGCAGCGGAAGGTGCCACGCGTTCAGGTTTTGATAAAAGTTTTGGGCGCTTGGGCGGCATGGGTAACAGCTCATCCCCTGGGTATTGCCCTTTGCTATGTTTTTGCAAAAACTGCTTGATGAGACGATCTTCAAGTGAGTGAAAACTAATCACTGCCAAGCGCGCACCTGGACTTAGCACCGATAACGCTTGTGCTAAAAACTCTTCAATGTCACCTAGCTCATTGTTAATAAAAATCCGCATGGCTTGAAAACTTTGGGTAGCAGGGTGTTTGCCTTTTTGCCAGTTTGGGTGGGCTTGTTTGATGACTTCAGCAAGCTGCAAGGTGGAATGGTAATCAGGCATTTGCTTAATGGCACGGGCAATGCGGCGACTGTGACGCTCTTCGCCATAATTAAATAACACATCAGCAAGGGTGTTTTCATCCACCTCGGCTAGCCACTGTGCCACCGACTGCCCACGCGTGGTGTCCATACGCATATCCACCGCCCCATCTCGCATAAAACTAAATCCGCGGCTGCCGTCATCTAGCTGGGGGGAAGAAACCCCTAAATCTGCCATAATTCCCTGTACTTGCACAATACCTAGCGCTTGTAAGCTCGATTGTAACTGCGCAAAACTTTCATGCACTACGGTGACACGGGCATCAGTTTTTGCCAGTGCTGTGGCGGCAGCAATGGCTTGGGGGTCTTTATCAAAAACGATCAGGCGGCTGTCACTATCTAGATGATTAAGTAATAGCCGACTGTGACCGCCCCTACCAAAGGTGGCATCCACAAAAATGCCAGAAAATTTGGGCGCAAGTTGCGATAAGCTGGACAATGGCGTATCTAAGACGCTAGCAACCGTCTCAGCCAATAAGACGGTTTGGTGCGAAAAGTCGCCTACTGCGGTAATATCATTCATTAATAAGGGTACTTAGCGGTCGATAGAAGAAAGTTAACCTTCTATTATCTCTTTCTAATTTTGTGGGTCAAGTAAAATATTGCTTTTACTGTTTTTACAGATCACATGATGCTTTGTACCGCTCCTTAAGCATCATAGCCATTCGGGTTTTGTTGTTGCCAACGCCAGGTATCTGCACACATTTCTTTGATACCCAGCGCCGCTTGCCAGTTTAATAGCTGATGAGCCTTGCCACTGCTAGCATAACAGCTGGCGATATCTCCTGCCCGTCTTGGTGCCATTTGGTAGGGCACGGCTTGTCCTGTAACCGCTTCAAAGCTTTGCACCAGCTCCAGCACCGAAGTCCCCTTACCTGTCCCTAGGTTAATCGCCTCAAAACCCAGCTTACATTGTTTTTGGAGGTACTGCAGCGCTGCCACATGTCCTTTTGCCAAATCCACCACATGGATATAATCTCGCACGCCCGTGCCATCTACCGTATCATAATCATCCCCAAACACACTAAGCTGCTTAAGCTTGCCTACCGCAACTTGGCTAATATAAGGCATCAAATTATTGGGAATGCCGTTGGGATTTTCACCAATTGTTCCTGTAATATGCGCCCCAATGGGGTTGAAATAGCGCAAACTAATGGCTTGCCACTCCGCGTCTGAACTAGCTAAATCCGCTAGAATATGTTCAATCATTAGCTTACTTTGCCCATATGGGTTGGTGGCAGAGCGCGGCGATGTCTCAACAATCGGTAATGATTGGGGATCACCGTAGACGGTAGCTGATGAAGAAAAAATTAAATTTTTGATGGCAGCCTTACTCATGACTTCTAATAAGTTTAACGTGCCTGTCACGTTATTTTGATAGTACCATAACGGTTTGGCTACCGACTCGCCCACGGCTTTTAGCCCTGCAAAGTGTATCACGGCAAAAAAATTGTGGTCGACAAATGTTTTTTCAAGTCGCGCAGTATCTAGAATATCGCCTTCAATAAAAGTAATAGGTTGCCCAATAATCTTCTCAACACGCCCAACCGCAAGGGGGCTACTGTTAGAGAGGTTATCGTAGACGACAGGTTCAAACCCTGCTTGTACTAGCTCAATCAAGGTGTGACTACCGATATAGCCCGCACCGCCTGTAACCAAAATTTTGTTTGATATGGGTTTCATAAGTTACCTTTTAATGTCACTACAACCGTTATTGTAATATTACTTGTTAGAACAAACTATAGCGTTAAGTATTGTTGTCATTTTTAGCGACCAATACCATAATATGCGGTAGTTAGTCTTATTTTATTCTCATTATTCACAAAATTTTTAGCATCAAAAATAGGTACGTTGGCTTGATTCAACAAATTAACATTCAAACTATAATGCGCAGAAACATTAATAATAAACAATGCATCGGCTTGTGGTAAGTATTGATAGCTATCTTGTATTAACTCAAATAAAGGTTCACCACTGTAGTGCTCTTGAAGCTCAAATGCTGTATTGGTGGCAAAAATCAATGTCTTAATTTGATACGACCAAAGCAATTTGAGTAGAGGATGAATAGCAGAGTTTGTTGTTCTCCCTGTACCACTACGATATCCTGCACCCCAAATGACTACGGTTTTATGCTCAATAAATCCATCAAAGTGGCGCCAAAATTTGCGAAAAATCAGCTCTTTTTGGTCTTCGTTGATCGCCATTACTTTTTGAATTAAAGAGCTTTTGATGTTGCATTGTTGAAATGTATGGGTCAATCGCAACAATTCGTTAGGCAGCGTTTTCCCTCCAAACCCCCAACCTGCAGAAAGATAATCTTTGCCTATTCTTGGGTCTTTGCCGACAATATTTTCTACTTGTGTAATATCTACATTTAGTTGATCAGCCAATCTGGATAATTCATTCATCAAACTTAAACGAGTCGCCAACATTGTCATAATGGTATTACGTGAGAACTCAGCAGTTTTAATATCTGTAACATGATTTTGTTGCGATTGGTTCACAAAAAAACTCACTGCATCACACTCAAGGTAGCTATTAGGTGTTTTCTCACCTAGCACGACAAACTCTGGTTGTAATAAAGAGCTAAAATTCATGCCATCTTTTATAAAAATAAATGGTAAATAAAACACATACGGTGTTGCCAATGCGGCTGCCATATTATTAGCTGCGCCAATATCGCACACCCCACTCAACACTGTTTTACAATTGGGATGATTAATAGCCCCCAAAATGGGTTGACGATCATTGATATCTAACGTGTCCAAAAATAGCCAAAAAGTCGCAGATAGAAATGTCTCATCATTTTTAATCTGACCTAATGTCGCAGAGACCTCTTCATTGATTTGTATTTTTTGCTCTTTTGTATACAAGTGCCACAATGAGACCATCTGTCGCTCAAAACAATAATGCTGGAGAGTATCTTGTATTTGCTTTTGCGAACAAATGACTGTCACTTTTCTATCTAAACTTGCCATTACAATTGCTGTGTTTAGTGCTTCGTTACTGCCACCGATAATAAAAATTTGTTCCATCATAATACTATCTATTCTGTTGAATGATTTTTAGCAAAGCATTAGTCGAGCTATCAAAATTTGTGTTGGTGTCCATAGATACCAGTGCATCAAACACCGCATTTGCCATAACCTTACCCACCTCAACGCCCCACTGGTCAAATGGGTTGATTTGCCAAATCACACTCATCACATACACTTTATGTTCATACAAAGCAATCAACGACCCCAAACTTTTGGGCGTCAGTTGTTTTAACAAGAGCGTGGTAGAGGGCTGATTACCGCGATAACGCTTAAACTTATCAACCATTGTATCATCTTTATCAACGGCATCATTACCAAATGCCAATACTTGGCTTTGTGCCAAGCAATTGGCCAACGATAACTGATGCTGCTCAATCAAATTAGGATTTGCCTGCTGCACCTCTGCATAACGGCGGATGGGCGCAATAAAGTCGCAGCTGACTGCTTGCGTACCTTGATGAAGTAGCTGATAAAACGCATGCTGGGCATTAGAACCAATATCCCCCCATAAGATGGGGCAAGTATTATAATCGACCGCATTACCTTGGCGATTGACCGACTTGCCATTACTCTCCATCTCCAGTTGGGTTAAATAATTGGGGAAAAACGACAACCTACCATCATAAGGCAGCACTGCGTGGGCATTGATGCCCAAAAAGGTACTGTTCCAAACCCCAATCAACCCCAACAAAACAGGCATATTTTGGCTAAACTTTGCACTGGCAAAATGCTGATCCATCGCATAAGCACCCGCTAGCAGCTCACGAAAATTGGGCATACCAATCTTGATAGCAATCGCAAGCCCAATTACCGACCACATCGAAAAGCGTCCACCCACCCATTCCCATAGGAGTAGCTGATTATCTACATGAATGCCCCACTCACTCATTTTATCGGTTTTGGTCGAAATACCAATAAAGTGACGGCGCAAAATAGTGGCTTTGTTATCATGACTAGCTAACAGCCAAGACAGCGCGGTTTTGGCATTGGAAAAAGTATCAATGGTAGAAAAAGACTTGGAAGAAATAATAAATAAGGTGGTTTGTGGGTTTAAAACTTTGAGCAAGCCATCAAGCTGCGTGCCATCCATATTGGAAACAAAATGTACTTGAATTGCCGTATCTGACCACTCCTTTAGGGCGGTCGTTGCCATGACTGGCCCTAAATCTGAGCCACCCACCCCAATATTGACCACATCGGTAATCGCTTTGCCCGCGTAGCCACGCCATATGCCTGTACGTATACGATTGACGAGCCCTTCTGCCTTATCAAGGCTTGCATGCACATTGGCAATAACATCTTGCTCATTTAAGAACAATACCTCAGACTTTGGTTGCCGTAGGGCGGTGTGTAACGCGGGGCGATTTTCTGTATCATTGACAATATCACCTGCTATAAGCTGATTAATTTTTCTTTTTAAGTCAGATACTTTAGCTAGGTGTAGCAAATCCGTTAGAGTTTTTTTAGTCAATTTTTGCTTGCTAAAGTCCATCAAGATGTCGCAAGCTGTGCATTGAAAAGCCTCACCTCTAGGCGCGCTACCGCTTTGATCTTGCTGATCAAATAGCATAGATAAGTTAGGCGCCTGCTTGGCGTCTTGATACAAATTTTGCCAAGCTTGGTGACAAGCCGACAAGGGTAGATGGTCTTTATCTAAATCTACTGAGCCCATGGTTAGCCTTTTGGATTAATGCGAGTTTTCGAATTTATCAGCAAAATAACAAAATGCCTGCATATAACTGGTCATATCGCCCGCATCAAAACTATTGCCTACCATACTGACCACATCTACCCCTTGTGTGGCTATCAATGCATCAATGGCGTCTGTGAGTTGGATCTCACCACCCACACTGGGTTTGGTGGTTTCTAAGTAATCAAAGATGGCATTGTTAAAGACATAGCGTCCCACCACTGCTAGGTTAGATGGCGCAACCTCTGCTTTGGGTTTTTCAACAAATCCTGTTACCGCAAAGGTTTGATTAGCAGCTGTTTTTTCAATGATTTGGGCACTTTTGAGTTTGGCAATGCCGTATTTATGGATATCGGCTTCGGCTACTGGGTCAACCAAAATTTGTGAATGCTGATAGTTGCAAAATGCTTGTAGCATAAAGGCCAGGTTATGGGTGTTGTAGTCACTGGCATAGGGGTTTAATATCACGTCGGGCAATAATACCGCAAAAGGCCTGTCTCCTACCACGGCGCGCGCTTGCAATACTGCATGCCCAAGCCCCAAGGGCTTGCCTTGACGGACACTGGTCACACTAACACCATCAGGTAGCCAGTTAAGGCTATCGGCAAGTTCATTTTTGCCTTTAGCACGCAGCTGGGTATCAAGCTCGCTATTGATATCAAAGTAGTTTTCGATGGCAGTTTTTTGGGCGTGGTTGACCAATACAATATTGGTGATGCCTGCGGCAATGGCTTCTTCGATGACATACTGAATGGCAGGTTTGTTGCCAAGTGGCAGCAATTCTTTTGGCACGGCTTTTGAGAGTGGCAACATACGGGTGCCAAAACCTGCAACGGGGATAACGGCGTGGGTGATCATATTTTTCTCTATTTTTTGTTGATGGATTTTAAGGTTTTTTCATTTTCCATGTTTTTGGTTAATCCTGCAATGAGTGCCTTTAACCAAGTCAGATAATTTTCAATATCACCTTTACGATGAATTAAGTAGAACCATGTATATCGCCAAAATTCTTTATACACAATTTTGAATTTTTTAAGACTTGAGAAATCCTCTCGAACCCTTAACATATAAAGGCGGTTACGAGTAGAAAAGTATAATTTCATTTTTGAATCAAGGTGATGATAGCGTTTACCCTTGAGGTAAATATATTCATTAACCGAAGTAGGATGAAATACTTGACAGTTTGTGGTAATTCCGACATTAAACCCTGCATTTAATATGCGCACTCGAAGCTCTTGCTCATCCCCTCGAATAAAAAATGCTGGCTTAGGTCCTTTTAGTTGACGAATAACCTCACGATCAAACAATACGCCATTAAATAGTTTAACATCACCTTTGATTATCATATTTTGCTGAATTTCATTCACAAGCGAGGATTGTTTGTTATCCCAACGATATATATAAGAAGCCTCTGCATGATTTTCAGGATTAACAACAAGCGGTGCCACAACGTCCAATTGATAATCCTGCTTGGCTTTTAGCATATTTTCGATAAATTGTTTATGGGCAGGAAATGCATCGTCATCAAAACTAAAAATTATGTCGGGAGAAAAACTCATCGCCTCAGCAAAACCCCGAGCAAAGCCCCCTGCCCCACCTTGATTGCTGACTAATTCTATCAAATGTATGCTAGGGTGATTAAGGGCTTTTATCAAAGCAACGGTATCATCTTGGCTATGATTGTCAACCACACAGATATGCTCGGCAGGTAATGTCTGCTCAAAAAGTAGATTAAGCAATTTAACAATACTATTAGCCGAGTTGAATGTTACAATGACGATCGCGATACAAGGCATTTTTAACCCTTAACCAAAAATATTTGGGTATTGTAACATTATCGTTTATACAATCCTATTTCTTACGCTAAAGTACATTGACAACAAAAGCAGGCATAGTGTCATCTGTTTTTTTAACGGCTAGAAACTTATCTGCTACATCCAATGCCTCACGAATTGTCACATCCATATCCAAGTACCGATAGGTGGCTAGCCGTCCTACAAAGGTAACTTTGGTTTCTTGATTGGCAAGCTCGACGTATTTTTCCAGCATGTTTTTTTCATCGACTAAGCGAATCGGATAGTAAGGAATATCCTGTTCTTCCGCTAGGCGGCTAAATTCTTTGAAATATACAGTCTTATCATGGTTTTCCCATGGCGTGAAGTGCTTATGCTCAGAAATACGAGTATAGGGTACGCTCTCTTCACCGTAATTCATTACGGCACAACCTTGAAAATCGCCCTCATCAACATGGCGTTCAAAATCAAGGGTACGATAGCCTAGACGACCTAGCTTATAATCATAAAATCCGTCCAATGCCCCTGTGTAGAAAATATGCTCATAATCGCCCAGTTTATCTCGATAGTCATCAAAGTTTGTACTCAGTTTGACGGTAATATTATCATGGTCTAGGATACTTTGCACGATTGGGGTGTAGCCGTCTTTTGGCATACCTTGGAACTTGTGGAAAAAGTAATTATCATTGTAGTTAAAACGTACAGGCAAGCGTTTTAGAATACTGGCAGGCAGTTTGGTGGGGCTAAGTCCCCATTGTTTTTGGGTATAGCCTTTAAAAAATGCTTCGTACAAGTCTTTACCGACAAATTTTAACGCCTGCTCTTCAAAGTTTTGCGGTTCACCAATCGTTTTGTCGGCTTGTTCATTGACGATGAAGTCATGGGCTTCTTTGGGATTAAAGGCTTTGCCAAAAAATTGGTTAATGGTATGTAAATTGACGGGTAGTGAGTAGACTTGTCCGCCTACAGTGGATTTGACACGGTTGGTGTAGGGCCTCATCTCGCCGTGTTCGTTGATATAGTTCCAAACTTCTTCGTCGTCTGTGTGGAAGATATGGGGACCGTACTGGTGTACCATGATATTGGTATCTTGATCACGCTTTGTATAGCAGTTGCCTGCGATATGTGGGCGTTGGTCAATGACTTCAATTTGGTAGCCTTGTTCTGCAAGTTCACGGGCAATTACTGCACCTGAAAAACCTGATCCGATGATTAAAATGTGTTGTTCAAGCATATGGTCTTACCTTTTACTTATAGTACTGAAGTTACGCACCGCTAATAGCCTTAAGCTGGGCAAAAGCCGACTGATTAGCGGAGA
>RRZU011082093.1_pt1 | contig 57267 bp, 96 predicted proteins | sample 2165561 | NCBI WGS metagenome assembly RRZU01 (sample SAMN10456909, study PRJNA506462) | wastewater metagenome | isolation source: wastewater sludge | place: USA: Moscow, Idaho
CACCTACAGCACTATATTTTTTTAATTGATCCTCAGCTTCCTTATCATCATATCCTTGCTCATTAAGCCAGGTTAGTACAATATCTTTTTGAAGTTCTTTATTATCTGAATAATCTTGTTTTTGAATATTTAGATAATTAGCTAGTCTTTCTTGAGAACCCATTAACTCTGATACATCTATTCCATCTTTATGATAACCAAAGATTTGTTTAAATTGCTCGGGTAAGTTCTCTAACTTAGCATCTAGCTTTTCATCAGATAGTTGATTAGCTTTCTTATCAAAATTACTATTTAATATATTTTTAAAAGCATCGTCAGTATCTTCGTACTCTTCTGGATTATAATCTATAATCCCTTCCTCTTTCAATAAATCAAGCACTAATTTTTTAGCACTTTCTTTAGGTTCTTGAGGCTCATCTTCCATCTTTAAATCACCACCTGCTAATTGTATATCATCTTGTGGTCTAAAATCAAGATCTGAACCTATGTCTGGTATAAACCCTAAATTAAGGTCTTCGCCACCTTCTCCTTCTATTCTATCTGACATTATTCTGTGTTTATATTAGTATATACGAATGAAACTGCAAAAAGTTATTTATTAAAACAAATATTTTTCATAGCATTTCTATTAATGTTTACATCAGTATTCTTTTTGCGGCTTAATATAAAGATAGCCATATTCTTATTGGATTACCAGTTAATCCTGACATAGCTTGGGTTGCTGGTAAGTTTGTTTGACCTGCTATTACAGAACATAACTTTGCGCTATTAGTAAAATCTAAAGCTGACTGACTTAAATTTGTAAAATTTACTATCGTACCAAGAGCAGGGGCTGTTACTGCTGCTGAAGAATTATATAAAATTCCTATAAAATATAGCCCTGCTGAAGCCGCATAAGTAGCACTAAATGCTTTGCTTCCAATTGTATTACTACCAGCGGTTTGCCATAAATTTCCATCATTGGCAGTAACAGCTACTTGTGTTAAAGTTCCACCAGAATAAGTATAAAGACCTATAACATTATTATTATCCGCAGTATAACTACCAATAGTTCTTTGATACCACTTAACACCAGTTAGTGTTTGTGCCACAGGAAGCCATATAGCCTGATAATATGCCGCATTATCTGCAAGGTTGGAGTTTTGATTTACATATTGTATAGGCTCTGTTTGTGCTTTAATGCTGCTGCCTAACGCAGAATAAATAGCTAAATTATAATCTATTTTATCATCCACATAAGATTTAAAAACTAAAGAACCTGTTCCTACTTCATCTGTTATTAATGAAGCTAAGTTAGAACTATTAGGTGCTGTTACAAAAGTATCAAAACCAGATGATCTTGTTACAGTTGCCCAAGATGTTAAATCAGAATCTAATGGTTGGTAAGCTAAGGCTGCTGCGACTGATGTTAAATAATTAGGTTTATCAGCTATCCAAACAGGATCTGTTTCACTAAAAGAAGTTAAGTAACCAACATCATCAGTAAATTCTGATAAATTAGGAGGTCCTGTTAACCAGGATGTAAACACCGGATCTGTCTCAGCACCAGAAGATGTTAGATAACCAGCTGGATTAGTATTTAAAGGATAAAATAAAGCCTGTGCTTCAGCTAATGTTAGATTATCATCTTGCTGAATTTCTTGCCCTGTAATAGCTCCTAATAGCCTTAAGCCACCATCTGATTGACCAACCCATGTTTTAACAATACCGTCCGTATCCTTGACTTGATATTGTTTTCCAGGAGTCCCAGCTTTTCTTAAATGTAGCTTTTTTAAATCAAAAATTGTCATTAACTAGATTTAGGTTTTTGTTTAGCTTTCTTAATAGCAGCTTTAGCTTTCATTGTTTCTAACTTAATTTTCTGATTCATCATCTTTTCATCAAGTTTAGCTTTTTTATCTGCTAACTGAATCTGATTTCTGTTTTGTTCTCTAACAGCTTGTAGTTTTTTATTTTCTATTTCTTTTTTCATCCTAAGCTCTTTTTCTTTAAGAACATTGGTACTTTCTATTTCCCTATCTCTTTGTTCAAGTTTTTCTTTCTCTTGTAAATGTTTAAGATTAAGTTCTTGTTGAGCTAGAGCTTGATCACCTAATGCAGATATATCTGTTGTATTAGGACCTTCATCAAAAGCGAGTGCTTTCATTTCAGCTTCTATTAGTGAAGCTTCTCTATCTAATTGTAAATTAATATCTTGTCTATCTAATTTTTCATATTCAAGAGCCATTTGTTCATCGTGTATTTGCTGTTGAACACTTAGTTGTTGTTCCTGTGTAGCTTGTTCTCTTTGTATTCTTTCTTGCTCACCTTTTTTAAGAGCGTTTTTAATATCAGCTATATTTTCTGAACCAAGTATATCAGCAATATTAGAGTAATCCATTTTATCATTTTGTAAAGCTTCATTCAAATGTTGTTTGAATGTTTCAAGAATCATGTTATCTTTTTGTGAATCTGAAACAAACATTTGAAAATCAGCGGCTGTAAATTCTCTTTTTTCTATAATTCCTGATACAGCATCCATATCTGAATTCATATATAGAAAAGCTTTGTCTCCTCTTTCTTCAACAATATCTTGAGCTACTTTTAGTAAACATTCTAAAGCTCTAACTTTGGTATAATTATGAACAGCAAAATACTCTTCTGTTATGTGTGAGGACTGTAATACAGATCTTTCAGTATTACCTACTCTTTCAGAAGTTTGAATGGCTCCTAATCTTTGATCTGTAATACCTGAAGTATCTTTTATTTTTTGCTCAATAAATTGTAAAGTGCTTATGTAAAATTGAATTTCATTACCTTGAGCAATATCAATTTTTCTATTTTGATTACTAGTGTTCATATTACCACCATTCTTTTTCATCTTTTCTGAATAAGAATCCACAAATAATAATTTCATAGCACTTCCATAATACAGCCATTTTTCTATTTCCCAACCATCTGGACATAGGGAAATATCTAGTACAGCTAAATTTCCTTGATTGGCTGCTATAAGTAAGTCTGTTCTATACCAAATAATCAGGTATAGATATAACCAAGGAACTAGTCTGTCCATTAAAGAAGTTCCTTGTGAGTTGAGGGCACTATAAACAGTTCCTATATATCCGGATTTACATTCAGATAAATTATCTATGCTTCTGAATTGGTTTTTACGAGGTCTTATTTTAAGATACATATCTGCTCCTATTCTAATACCTCCCCAATATTCATTAATCCACATCCAATCTACGTATTCATCAGGATTACCTTTAGGAGCTTTAAAGAATTCATCAACTTTAATTATTTGAGGATCACCATTTTCATCTAGATAATTAAAAAAACCTATTTTTCTTTTACCTTTCCATCTAACTCTATGAACAAGTATTGTATTATCAGCTAAAGTATCTAAATCATCTATACTGTTAACCATTTTAATGTTATCTCCAAGGAGGGAAGCATCCGGAAAGTAATCCCAAACAGGAACATCATTTATATCATAATTATAAATAGTGTCTTTACCACCTCTTCTACATTCAAGATCATCTATTTGATCAGGTGTAAGATCTTCATAAAATTCATCTATGATGTCTGAAATATTCATTCTATTTTTCTCATAGATCTTTTCAGCATCATCAATTATAGAGGAATTATTATTTAATATAAAGTTTATTTCTAAAGGATTTACTGCCCTAAGTCTAGCTGCTCCAGCTATATCTTGAGCATCATATATTTCTTCAGAAGACAATAATCCATGTTTCCAGCCTTCTTGAAAAGTTTCAACAACCCTTTGCTGCTTAGTCAGAAAAGTAAGCATGTGTTGTGCTTGAGATTCTTTAATATCTTTTACACTATACGTACTATATTTTTGTAATTGTTGTTCCAGAAATTGTTCAGATGCACCTTCGTCAATAAGATATTCTCTTAGTGAATTTAAGAGTATTTCTTTTTTTTGTTCTTCTTTCCAAAGAACGCTGTCCACATTTACTGCTCGGACAATAGGTGAGAATAGCCTTTTCCTTTCTTCCCCAAACAATAAGAAAAATATAGGAGATAACACATCATAAGGTTGTAATGATGCTGGCATAGCATACTGATTAAGTTTTTCACCTTTAAGATTAAAAGGGTTTAAAACATGATTAAAATCAGCTTTGTTAATTTTATTATTAAACAAATCATAGTTTCTTCTTTTATTTTGAAAAGAAGATCTTCTTTTACTTTGAAAAGAATTACATTGTTTAATTACTGAATCTACACAATCTTCTTTCCATTTTTGAGTTCTTTCTTTATGTGTTACTTTTTGTCTAGGGAAGACTCCTGTTGAGTCAAACTCATCTTTTATTTTTTCCATTATCTGGCAAATAGGGGTTTGTTAAAGAAATCAGAATCTAATATGTTATGTTCTTGATTTTCTTTTTGTACATATTCATATTTCCTTAGTTCCTCTAAATGAAACATCAGGGTAATCATTGCTAGAACTCTATCAAAGTTCATTTCTTCATTATACATTATAAGCTCTTTTAAAAGAGGAATACAACGTATTCTTGATGCGTTAGTTATTTCAGGTTTATCTGGTATTCCAGCAGATGCTCTTAACCAGTTATTAATCATTATTATTCCAAAATTTTTGAATTTATCAACCATGTGCATTCCTTTACCTCTTTGTACTTTTGAGTTAGGAACCATGTCTTTAAGTATTCTAGGTTGATCTATTAATAAATATGTTTCATTGGTTCTATCTAAAAAATCGTAGAAACCCTTCTTTTCATTTTCATATAGACAAGTAGCATTGTAATACTTAAGTATTCTTTTACATACTTCATAAAATTCATTAGCTGTTTCTGGTCTAGCTGTGTATTCACATACTATTTTTCCATGAAGTCTGTCATAAACCAATAGACTTCCTAATGAATCAGAGGTTTCAGCTGTATCATGGTCATAAGGATCCAATCCAGAAATATATCTTCCTGAATCTACATATCCAAATTCATTTTCCCAAGGGTGTTCATATATTACTACACTTCCAGCTTTGTATTCTTTCTTAGGTAAAGGATAATCGTATATAGGTTGATTATTTCTATTATTAGACCATGTGTAAGATTGTTTAACTTCATCAAAAATAATATCTCCTATGTATTCTGCATTCTTTCCAATTTTAGGATTAATTTCTAAATCAGATAATCTTTTTGCTAGATCAACAGTGGGAAATATATTTGAATTTCTTTGAAGAAATATTTCAGAAGGAACTAATGGATTATATGTTATATATTCGTCATATACTCCTGGATCTTTAGCTTTCTTTTTTGTTTCTCTTATTTGTAGTTCTACTTCTTTTCCTACAGCATGATTTGTTATAAAATTTTCATCTTTGTAATCTCCTTTAGATTCTATTGCTGAGACAAAAATTCCTATCTTACCTTTATTTTCCCAATCATCATTTATGTAAACACAGTTATAAGCTTCTGGATCATAAAACATTCTATAAGCTGCTATAGTTCCTCCCCCACGCATATCACCACCTGTGCCTATGTAAAGGGTTGAGCCCAGCTTTGTATTACCTATTGTTTGATTTTCATCAGCATGATGACAAGCAAGTAAGTTATCCCACATACCTATTTCTTCAGCTAACTTAGTGGTATATCTACCACCTTGAGAAGCAAAAGGATTATCTCCGTATGTTCTATTTTTTATTATACTTCTTGATCCAGCATCTACCCATTTACCATCTATTTTCTTTTTATATATATGCTCTATATCTTTAGATGGTGCAAAAGATCCTTTAACTATTTTTGACAAAGGAGAGGGATAATATTTCCCATTTATTGTTTGAGCACCTGGAACTTCAGATAAAGCTAATTCAAGAGCTTTAATTGGTATAGCAGCTAGTTTAGAATCATAAGCTCCTATAATTATATCTGCTTTAGTAGTTTCATCACTGGGATTATATTCTCTAGCAGCATCAGTTAAAAATTCTCTAGCACATTCATTTGCTCCCCAACTTGTTTTACCAGTGCCTCTACTAGTCATAAGAATCATATTCTTAGGATCGTTCTGATATAAAGGTTTTCCTAAATCTCCTTTAGGACTATTGTGATAAAGAAGATTTTCAATTTCTTCTTTTGTTAAATTTCCTACTTTTTCAAATCCTGAAATACCCCTTGCCTGTAACCAAGGATAATTAAATCTATCCCAAAGATAATCATAATTGAAAGGTCTGCTTTTAATTTGAGATTTACTATGCTTAGTTTTTTTAGCCCAAATAGTTCCAAAATTAAGATAAAAATATAAAGAAGGTGGACAAAATTTTCCTCCTATCCAGTAACCTTCTATAATTCTTCTTTTCTGTTCTTTCCAATATCTTATATAGTCTAATGATTTTGGATGAAAAGTTTCAATTTTTTCTTGAAAGAGGTTTAAATTAACCATTATATAATTCCTTTTTCAGATAGACTTTCTTCTTGTTCGCCTTTAGTAGTTCCATTGTCTGCTTCTTCAGCAAGTCTTGAAACTAATTTATCATAAGCTGCTTGTAATTTATCATTAGATAAAAGCATTTTTTCTACTTCTTCCCAGTTCTCTAAACTAAATTTTATTTCTTCAAGAAGCTTATTTTTTTCATTCATTAATCTTTTCCATTGCTCAAGTTGTTTTTGCATAGGTGTTTTAAAAATCTCCCAGGATTTTATTTGATCCTGATATTTTTTAAAATCAAATTTACCTTTAGTGTAATCTTGAACAATCAATTCTTTTTTTTCTGAATCAGATAGTTCTTTTAAAAAACTACCTGTATCAGTATATAAAGCTAAAGCCCACATTATTTGTGAGCTATCTTTTTTATCTTTACTTTTGTCTTCTGTGTAAAGATCATTAAATGCTTTAGGAATTTTGAAATGTGGATTTAGTTTCCAAAAGTTTTGTTCAGTATCCCAAATTTCTACACCTTTCATTTTAATTTACAATTACATCCTGAATCACACCCACCTGAACAAGAAATATAATACGGAGGGTTATATGGTTGAGTTTGTGAATATGGAATATAGGTTATGGTTGTTTGAGTTTCTAAAAGAACAAGTGCTTCTTGCAAAGTTATATGTCCTTCTTTAATTAATCTTGTAATTATAATTTCTTTGGTCATTTTTTAGTTGTTAAAAACATGTATATACAACTTCCTAATACATCTACAAATTTTTCATTGTAGCATAGTTTAGTTTCTCCCATAGCATGTAGGAAAAAATGTGCTATCTCATGACAAATAGTTTGATGTACTTTTTGCAACGGTAATTTCTTAGTCTTTTTACCTAGTATCTCTGTCCTGCTATAGTAAATGGTGTTGTGATCAAAATCTGCTAATCCATAAACTGTACCATCTTGACATTTCTTATCATCTCTAATAAGCTTTATAGTTTGACCCATTATAGTGAATTCAGATGGTATTTTCATTAGATCTTTAATTTAGCTTTTCTATCTTTAGTGGCTATTACATTTGTGAATTCATCTGCTACATCTTTAGAAATAACAGCCTTGATATTCATTTCTGTTAATAAGGCATATTCTGTTCCAAATAATGAAAAAGTGGCTGGTATGTCACAAAGTACTATATCATTTTCTTTACAAGATTTTACTTGTTCTCCTACAGATATTACATAACCATAAGGTTCTACTTGAATGTTAGTGTCCACTTTAGATATTCCAGTAGCCCCATAAGTACTACTTTCTTTAACTATTTGTATTAGAACTCTATTTAACGTAGGTTTAAAATTATCCGGTGTTATTTTTACTACTTCACTTAAATCAACTTCACTCATCTTAATGTTTTATTTTTATAATTAAATCCTATTTGTGTTTTACTATCTCTTATACTTCTGACGTAATCATAAGAATGATTGACAACTATTTCTCCTAAATCTTTTATTGTTAAAGAGCAATAACTCTTATCTACTTCTCCTTTGTTTGTAAATATTTGTTTGACTAAAAGTATATCTTCTGTATAAGTACTTATCTTAGCTATTTGATTTCTCTTAATTAATACAGGTTTCTTAGGATTTTTGTGAGAATATATATCTGTCTTTATGTTCAATTCAATTTCCATAAGTTTTTTGGACAATTAGCATTTGGAGAAGATGATTTACTTTTAAGATTACATAAGCAGCTTGTACAATAAGATAAATTCGTTATTTCTCCTTTGGTACTGTTGTATTCACAAGGATTACAGATTTGTAATCTCTTTTGACTCAGAACTTTTATCTTTTTGTTCTTGGTTATTAAATTCCAATAACCTTGAACTATTTCTTTGAGCTTCTCTAAAAGTTTTGGCATCTTTTCTTTCTTTTAATCTTTCTTTCATAAATGGTTTAATTCCAAATTTTCCAAAATTAGCAATCAACAATGTCTTTTGATCTGTCTCTAATTGAGATCTAACTAATTCATAAGGAGATCTACATATACTTTTAATGACGCTTATTTTGAGTTTATGTTTCTTAGCTAAAGCACTATATATTTCTTCACTTATCATATTTGAAATCAAACACTATTGTTTTATCTTTCTTAATAACAGGATATAGAAATTTATTATTCACACCTTTATCAGAAAGATATTGCTTATTGGTTAGATAAGCAAATGATTTATTAAACTGCTTCTCACTTAAACTTAATTTAGTTCTTATACTTTCTTTTGTTTCCACCGAGAACAAAAGTTTGTTAAGAACCTCTGGATTGTAATCTTTGTATTTCTCATTTAAAGTTAAAAAAGAAGCTAATACTGAATTGTCGGTTTTAGATAACTTTAAAAGAGGGTTTAAAAAAGTTAAGTACTTTTCATAAAAGTCTCTTTGATTTTTAACATTTATTTGAATTTTCATTTATCTCTATCTCCATATCATGTGGTGCAGGAGTTTGACCCCCGAAATACACATTTTGATTCCATCCCCAATACTTCTTTTTAAACTTAGAACTATGATATACTTTATCATCTATAGAGAAATAAGTAATATCATCTATTGTATATAAACTTAACTTAACAGGCTTATTAATTGATACTACTGTCAAAACTGTTTGTAAGTTATCATATTTTTTAAAGTCTTTATGGAAGTAAGCCCAGAGCTGAATTCTATCTCTAACTGCCTTCCATCCAAATCTTACAGTGTCTTTATTTAATAAATCATAAGAGTAACCAAATAACTTATTGACTTCTGAAACAGGCAGGTCGTATAAACAAGACTCTTTAAAAGTAAATATTTTGGTAACACAGGAACCCCTGATTAGCTTAATCTTCCAAGGGGTTCCTCTATGCTTACCTTTGTGTATATTGACCATTACATCATGAGGACTAATCCTACTATAATTAATGTTATAATTCCTATTACCTTAGCACTAGTGCTCCAAGTTATACTTTTTAAATATTTAATCATTTATATTATTTTTAATGTATTTATTATATAAGGTTTTCAAATCTTCTCCGAACACCCTAATTACCAAACAGATTACTGCTATTTGAAATATAAAATTCATTGTTTTTGTTTAAGTCTTGTAGGCTGGATTTGAACCAACGTGCCCTTGCTTCCAATGCAAGTGAGATAAACCAGACTCCTCTACTACAAGTTATTTAATGCTTTATCAAGAAGAAATATAATGTCTTTATATTGCAAATAAGATATTATAAGTAGTTTAGCGTTAATTTCCTTACAATGCTGCACCTTGAGACTGTCTTTGTATTTCTGACCGGCTAATTTGGCTAAACCCAGTTCTTTGTTAAGCCCGTGTAATTCCGGAACATAAGCATAGTGTTGTTTTCCCTGGTACTCTATATAAAGATTTTTATCCGGAATATAAAAATCAAATCTTAATTTCTTTCCTGTATAAGGATTTACAACTTCAGAGGGACTATCGTATATATAAGTTATATTATTCTTGTCAAGGTATCTAGATATACACTGTTCTCCCCAAGATTTCCCTTTAGAAACATAAGGTTTAAATTTGGACTTCTTAGAAAGAGCTAGTTTTAATTTTTTCATGATTAGATACAGCGGTCCCCTTAGGATGTCCCATCTTAAATTTTTAAATAATTATACAAAAGCTTCATTTATACCGTTTTTAGCCTACACTTTCAATCAAACCATTGGGTGAAGATTTCTCTTGCTGTTGTTCTTATAACCCTGAAAGCCTATAAACTTATTCCTTTGTATGTTTTTGCAAGTATTGGGGACATCTCCTTTCACCATCATCTTTCGGAGGCTACTTGTACAACCCAACGTCTAATCCATCACTTCTTCCGGCTAGGAAGGCTACTGGATGATCACCTGGTAGGTGCTTACTCTTATATATACGAACAAAAGGGGGAAAAGTTATTTTTTAAAAAAAATTTTTTATTTTTCCAAAATTTTTATAAGTGGATTTAAATGGGAATCACCCCCAGAACCCTCCCCATCATGTTCTTGAGGGTTTCATACCCCCGCCATAAGTACTAAAAACTCAAAAAACATCAAAAAAATGAAATTTAAAGTAATTTCCAGCAATGCTAACTCCGAAGGAGGATTTGTAACAAAACTAAGCAGAGAAATTTCTAAAGAGACCTTTGTAGGCATTAAGAAAATGAAGCTAACATTCTATATTTCAGGTACTAAGCAGCTTGAAATAGGTAGTGAACAGGACATTAATCCAACTGATTGGACAATTAGGGAATATCCTTTCGTAACTCCAGAAGGTGAGGAGATAATGCTCAAGTGGTTACATTTAAAAGGGTAGAAATACCCTTTTAAGGCTTATTAGAATTGTCTCACAATTTTGAGGTAGTTCTAATAAGCTTTTTGATTAAGTAACTACACCTTAATCAGGAAGTAAATGATGATGTCCAGAAATTTCATACCTCACATTAGTTCCTATATTAGTTCCTATATTAGTACTAATGTAAGTAACTGCCATTTTGTCAGATATTCAAGCGATTATTCAATAATTATTGTAAATTTGTCAGGAATTTAGTTAATAATTGTTAAATAATGTGACATAATGTCAGGTAATAGGTTATACATAAAACTATTCCATCTTAATCTTCATCCTTAATCACTAATTTAAATACCCAAATTTTGACAATTTATAGCTAAATGATTAAAACAATATCTTTCTCAAACAAATCCTGGAAACAAATTAGAGCTTCATACATGAACCTCAAGACCAGGTATAAACAAGTTAAATTTCCTAAAGCTCATATTAAGCATGGACTTTATTCAGGCGAATTTCTTGTTTTTTGATAATTAAAACATTAACAATCATCTGATTTACAATTAAACAAATAATTAAAAATTAAAAGTTACAAGGATAAATGCTCTTTTGCTTTGCGGAAACATTTTAAAAACTTTTAATAATGCAGATAAAACAGAACTTGCTGCTGCATAATGTTATCAACACAATCCAAAGTGTTTAGTTTTATGTAAATGTATTAATGACCCATACTGAAGATAAGTAAGTATGATGGATAACGTGAGTAGTAACTTCGGAAACTGCTGTAGTCATAAAGTAATTTATGATTGTACCCAAGTAGAAATATTGTAAGTACGATATAATCCATATTAATATTACTTATTGGAGAGTACAGATGATTGTTTTTAAAATATAGGCTGAGTATAATGACAGGATGGTTTGTCTTCTTACAGATTTGTAAGTTTCTATCATTGGTTCAAATCCAATAGCCTACACAATTTTTAATTAACTTAAAATAAATAAAAATATGAAAACTTATTATGTTTTAATACATTGGGATAAAAATTCAGCAGTTACAGGATTTTTAACTCCTAACGCAAAAGATGAAAATCATGCTATTTCCATGATTAAAAAAACTTTATTATGTAGAAAAAAATTAACAACCAATGAGGATAATAGCAGTTCTTTTTCTATAAACAGAATAAATTTATTTTTAAAAGCACTAAAAAGACCTTGGAGATTAAATCATAGAGATAAATTATTAGCTGAAAGATTTAATAGAAAAGAATTTAAACAAAGAAAAACTGTAGAAATAACAGAATTACAATTACCTACATTAGCAGGATATTGGTTAGAGGATATTTGTACAGGTAAGAATATATGTAATATTATTTAAGAGCCAGTAAATCAACTCAATAAATATATTACATACCAAAGGAAATTTTAATTTGAGATAATGTGCTAGTCACTGAATTATTAAAGTACTTTGGATTTTATTAACATAACTTCTACTTGCTTAAATGTAAAATTGTTGTAAAACACGTTATATTACAAACGAGTAGATATAACGTAGAATCTGAAAAACTAGGAGACGAATTCAATACAATGAAATTAGTAACAAAGTGTTACTATTGTGATAAAACAGTTAACTGTTGGGTCGGAACTGCCAATTGCTCCTACCGGTCTGTATTCAATTACAAAAGCTATTATATAGTTTACTTAGGATAGATTTTACAACAATGTAGAAGTTATATTTTAAATAAAATTAATTAACAATTCTAAAACAAATAGCTATGTCTAGTTTAAAGAAAAAATGTCAAGTAGTATTATTACATAGTACTGCAAATACAGCAAAATTTGGAACTTTTGATACCATTTATAATGATAATGGTATTGATAAACATAAAACTGTATTAAGACAATTTAAAGAATCTTTACCAGTTGGAGATATTATGGCAGCAAGTTATAAACCTGCTAATCTTTATGTTTTATCTGATGAAGAAATAAAAGAAGGAGATTGGATATATACAAATCATATAATTAAACAAATTATTCAAGTTAAAGGTTTTAGAAAATCCAAAAATGATAATGATGTTATTTTAGCTTTTGATAATAATCTTAAAGAAGTCTGGCTATCTAAAAGTAAAAAAGTCTTAGCTACAACTGATAGTTCTTTAACTGTTACAACATTTTATGAAATTGAAGGTAATCAACAATTAAATTTACCTCAACCTTCATCTCAATTTATTACTAAATTCATTGAAGAATATAATAAAGGTGTTCTAATATCAGAAGTTTTAGTGGAATATGAAGAATATTAGTTGTATATTTACGTTATGAGTATAGAAATAAAAACTAAAGAAAATTTAAATACAAAAATGTGTATTTATAAATTAGTATTTCCTAATGGTAAATTATATGTTGGTCAAACTGTAAGAACTTTAAAACACAGATTAAATGGTCATATACAAGCTGTTAATAGAGGATTAACTACTCCTATTTATAATGCCATTAGGAAATACCAAACTTTTGAAATTTTTATTTTAGATGTTTGCAATTCAATAGAAGAATTAAACATTTTAGAAAATAAATACATATTAGAATTAAACACCATTGTTGATAATAAACTTGGTTATAATTCTGATTTTGGAGGTAATAATAAAACACCTTCTAAAGAAATGTTAGAAAAATGTAAAAATTCTAAAATTGGTAAAAAACATTCTCAAGAAACTAAAGATAAAATTAGTAAATCTAATACAAACTTAAAGAAAAAACCTATGTCAGAAGAAGGTAAAAAGAATATAAGTTTTTCTAAAATAGGTAAAAAAGCTTCAGATGAAACTAAATTAAAAATGAAATTAAAACATTTAGAAAGATGGAAACAAATAAAAGAATCAGACCAAAAGTAGATAAAAACAATTGTATTATTATTACTAAAGTAAAAGATAGTTTTACAAAAGAAGAAGTTGTTAAATTAATTAACAAAATTTCTGAAGAAGTAGATTTTGAAACAGCTACTCAAAAAACTATAAATACTTGGATTGAACAAAACCTTTAAAAACATTAATTATGATTACAACTCTTTTTATTAGATATTTAAAAACATTATGAACATACAAGAACAATTTGTCCCTTATGAAATAGCATTAAAACTAAAAGAATTAGGATTTGATGAAGAATGTTTTGGATATTATTATGATAAAACAGATAACATACAAACATCATATTCTTTTCATTTTAATGGTAAGGGAGAAAGATTAGCAAATGATGTAAATGCTCCTCTATTCCAACAAGTTATACAATGGTTAAGAGAGAAATATAATATTCATATTATTGTTAAGTCCTATAATGATGAAGAATTAAATCAGATTCTTTATGAAAATGATATTATTGATGTAAATGATAACTGGAATGAATTTTCTGATTATACATTTTACCATACTTACCAAGAAGCATTAACACAAGCAATTATTGAAAGTTTAAAACTAATTAAAAATGAAATAACAAGTAGTAAATGTAATAATCTATAAAAACACATTATTTAAACAATTAATTTTAAAATTATGAATAAATACATTACTGTAATGTTTCCTTATCCTTCGGGAGCTAAACTTCATGTAGGTCATTGGTATAATTATAGTATTGTTGATTCATACTGTAAATTACAAAAATATCTTGGTTATGAAGTATTTCAACCATTTGGATATGATAGTTTTGGATTACCTACTGAGAACTATGCTAAAAAAATAGGTAAATCTTGTTTAGAAGCAACTGAAGAAAATATTCAATCATTTGAAATAGAAATGAAAAGGATGAATACTTCTTTTGTTACTAAATTAAGTACACATACTAAAGAGTATCAGTTAAGAACTCAATGGTTATTTAATGAATTACTTAGAACTGGATTAGCTTACAAGGCTATTAGACCACAACATTATTGTGAATCCTGTGAAACTACTTTAAGTAATGAACAAGTAATTCAAGGTAAATGTGAAAGATGTAATTCCACTGTAGTAATGAAAGAACTTAATCAATGGTTTTTTAAAATTACTAATTACAAACAAAGATTAATTAATGATTTATCATTAGTGGATTATCCTGAAGCATCTAAAAAACAACAAATTAATTGGTTGAATAATCTTCAAGATTGGTGTATAAGCAGACAAAGAAAATGGGGATGTCCTATTCCTATTGAAGGTGAAGAAGATACCTTAGATACATTTGTTGATTCATCTTTTTATACAATAGAGTATGATAAAACAAGACCTGTTAATTTATATGTAGGAGGTTCAGAACATACAACTAAGCATCTTATTTATGCAAGATTTATTACTAAATTTCTTTTTGATATAGGTTATATTAATTTTAATGAGCCTTTTCTTAAAGTTATTCATCAAGGTATGATATTGGGTACAGATGGTAATAAAATGAGTAAAAGTTTAGGAAATGTAATAAATCCTGAACAATATGAACCTCAATTATTAAGAATGTATCTTATGTTTATTAATCATTATTTTGAAGGAGGTAAATGGCAAGATGCTGGATATAAAGGCTGTGAAAGATTTAGAAATAAATTATTTAATTGGTTTAACTCTGCTATTGATAAAGAAAAATGTATTAATACACAACAATTTAAAAAAACTATTATTGGTTATTTTGAATCTTGGAAAACTAATAAAATAGTTTCTGAATGGATGATATTTTATAATACCAATAAAAATAGAATACCATCTAAAGAAGATGTTAAAGAGTTACAAGAATTCTTTGATGTTTGTTTTTAAAATATCCCTTAATAAGTTTAATCCTAATTGTTGTGCCTAATTAGCCTCATAGGAGTTATTAACATTCTTGTAAAAGATATATAACTTGACAGAAATGCTGAATCAGTGGGAACTGTAAAAAGTAAGCAAGGATTATTCTTATTTTGATTAAACCATAACACAAAAATACTTACTAATACTTAAATTATGACAAACGATTTATATTCAGCAGATAAAGTAAATGAATTAGAAAAGAAAGTTCAAATACTTGAAAGTAACATAAAAATCTTAGTTAAATTCCTTAATGATAATAGATTAGTTTTGATAAAAAAGACTAATAAATTGAAATGTTATGGATATTCTAATGATTAAACTAATTGAAAAAGAATTAAAACTTAAATAATTATGAAAATACTTAAAGATGGTTCAGAAGTATCTTCAAGAAGTTATTATTATCTTCTTGATTGGAATGAAGTAGATGAACATAATACATTATTTGAATTATATGGAGTAATGAAATTATCTAAATTATTATTAAGTCAGTATTCTAACTTATTTTATGTAGCTACTCAATCAGAATATAAAAATTTATATAAAACAAAATAAAACTATGACTAAATACCTACTAATTGAAAAATCAGTTATTGAAAATAGGATTAAAGAGTTAAATCTTGATTATCATTCTAAACTATTTTCACAAGGAGAAATTAGTGGCAATAGAATAAGAAAGGATGAACTTGAAAATCTTCAATCAAAAGCTAAAGAAGTTGAAATGGTTTATACTAAAGAAATTATAGATAAACTATCTTACCATTTTGGAACAACAGAAACTCAAGGTGGTTATGGTATGGATGATATTATAGATTATATTAGTCAACAAAATTATCAACTTTTTAAATAATTAAATTATAAATTAATCAAATGGAAAAAATATCAATTACAAAAGAAATATTTGATAGGTTAAATGAAAGGACTTCTAACTATTGGGATGAAGACTCTTCATTAGGCTATTATACAAAATTGCATTTTTCAGGTAAACAAATAGTTGATTTTCTTGAAAAGAATGGTTATATTGTAACTTTACATACTGTATTAGGTATTGAAAAAGTTTTTCAAGGTGATAATAACCCATATAAAGATGTAATTACTCCTATTGAACGGATTGTTGCTGTAAAAGATTTAAATGAACTACCTGAAAAATGGGAATATAATTCATGGGGAGGATTTGTATTTGATAGTTACATTTCTGTTTTTGAAAAGTTAATTAAAAATAAATTGTTAAATAATTAAATCTTATCAAATGACAGCAGACAAATTCTTAGACAAATACAATTATAAAGGTGTATTAACAGAAAACATGGATGTAGAAGATTTCAACAGAGCTACATCAAATGATTTAATACAAGATGTAATGATAGATTTTGCAAAATATCATGTAGAATTAGCTTTGATAACTGCTTTTGAAAAAGCTGAATTAAGATACGAATGTGGAAACAAAGATAAATCAAATTGTTTAGCTGTATTTTGTCGTAATTGTATGGAAACTATAGATGAAAAATCTATTATTAATGCTTATCCTTTAACTAATATAATATGACAAAAATAAGAGAAATACTTGAACCATTTATATTAAATAATAAACAACATTTGTATTCACATAATGCTGAATTTCTAATTAAAAGGTTAGAGGAAGCTATGATTGAATTTGCTAAACTAAAAGTTCAAGAAGTTAAATCATTACAACAATCTAAATATAATGCTGGTGAAACAGGTTATATTAAAAGTGAGGAGTGGAATGAAATTTTAAATAATATTAAATAACATGAACATACTTAATAAAATTAAAAACATTAAAATATGGTTTCATTTAAGATGCTTAACTAAACTTATTAATTCTGATAAAGATAATATTGTAACAATCATATTTTTAGGAAATGATGAAGTACAAATATGTGAATCGGGAAAAACACCTCAAAATTATCAATTTAAATGAGCACAAGAAAATTAAAATTTGCAGCATGGTTATTATGGACATTGATATTATATATCTTTGTTAGTTTCATTAGTTGGGATTTAAATCCTGCTAATTGGCATTTAGTATTCAGACTTATATCTGGATTTTTATTCTTAGTTATAACAGCATTCTATAGTTCACAAGATTAATTAAAGCAACATGAAAAATTTTAATACAATACTAAAAGAATTAAATGCTTGTCAACCAGCACAAGATTGGGCTAAAGATAAATCTATTGAAGAAGTTATTGATACTTGTCATAGAGGAGATTGGTTACTTTGGTTAGCTAAAAAAATAAACGTTCCTTTAAAAACATTAACTTTAGCTAAAGTAAAATGCGCTCAAACAGTAATTTATTTAATGAAAGATGAAAGAAGTTTAAAAGCATTAGAGGTTGCAGAAAAATTTGCATTAACTGATGAAGTTACTTTAGATGATTTATGTTTTGCCAGAAAAAATGCTGATGCTGCTAATGCTGCTAATGCTGCTGCTAATGCTGCTAATGCTGCTGATGCTGCTGCTTATGCTGCTCGTACTAAAAATCAATTACAAACAGCAAATATTTGTAAAGAAATTTTAGGAAATTTAATAATAGAAATAATAAATAAACAATTAAAACAATCAAACAATGAATAAAATAGCATCTTTTATTATGGTATTAATAATATTTATAATTTTAATATTATATTTTACATTTTCGTGGGGATTTGTATCATCTATATTGGCTAAATGGTTTATCTATCCAATATTTCCTCAATTTCCTGTACTAACATGGCTTCAATTTTCAGGAATATCTTTTTTATTAACTTCTTTACTTCATGGTAAAAGTAATACTATTGGTGATGAAGATGAAAATTGGATTAAAAAATTATTAATAAATATTTTTAATCCGTGGGTATTATTAGTTACGGCATGGATTTTTAAAATTATTATGACATGAAACTATTAATTACAACATTAGTACTAATTAATTTTTATTTATTTAATGCTTATTATACTTATGAAATTAATTATAAAATAGATAAGACTAAATATACTACAGAATTAGAATTAGTTAAATATGAACACCCAAATAATGTCAAGAAATTATATCTTAACTATCTTAATCAGGTGTGTATAACACCTGATACTATTTGGGTCAATTATAAACATAAATGGAAACAATAGCGACAATTATTGTAATACTGTATTTTGTATTTATGGTGATAGCATCAAACACAAAGTTTAAAAAATAGGGGTGGAAAGGTTTCGCTTACTATAGATTGAACATTAAGGCAAGTATAGCTAGCATTGGAAGCTATTAAATAACTCTATGTATATTTTAAATGGAGATGATACATCTACCTTTAGTTTTGAAGATGCTTTAGCATTAGTAGAAACAACAGAGCTTGAGTTAGCTTAGTAACAGAATAACTTATTGTTGAGTTTCTTAGTTCTTAAAACTAAGTGGTGGTAGCCGAGCAGCCTGCTGTTCTCCCAAAACTTGTAATTCTTTAATCTAAACTTTAGTAACACTTGGGTTCAAATCCCAACCACTCCACAAACTATAAAATATAATTAATTAAAACTTATTAACAAAAAATGAAAGATAACAAATATCCACCAATTAACTGTACTAATGATGCAGAAATGGTAAATGCTAATTTAAGAGCTCCTAAACTAATTAAAAACATTTTTCTATCTTACAGGTCAGCTGAAGATAGAAAAATGCTTAAACAGGCTAAAAAGAGGTTTAAAAAGCATTTCAATCAGAATCTTAAAGATGAGTTTATAAAAACAATCATGAATTCTGTTAAAATTAATTTTAATCTTGGTAATATACGAGCTTAAAGCTTTTAATAAAATAAGAAAAATAAGTCTTGCTGAATACAATTTACTTGTTAATTCCAATAATGCTTCATCAATAAGGTATTGTTATATTAATAATAAAAAGTATTCAGTAAGTTCTTTATTATTAAATCAAATAATAAATAATTAAAATGAAAACCAGAGAAACAATATTTTCAATAATGTGCATTATATTGATGATGATAGGAATGTACAATATATTATTACTAATACCTGATAACCCTGCCAAAAACGCACTATCTATTTTTGCATATATTTGTTGTTTAGGTGTGTTTGCAGGCACTAAAACTTATAAGGAAGATGTTAAATTAATTGAACATTTAGATACTCAACCATCATCAGTATTAGGAAGCAAAAAAGTAATCATGGATGAAATAAGAGTTGCTAAAGGATTACCAACAGATGAAGAATTTTTTTCAAGAACATCTACTTGTAGAAGACAAGATGGTGATATTAATTTAAATCTTAATAAAGTTAATAGTCCTTATTTATATGAACCTGGTAAAGGTTTAGCTCCAAACAACAATCTTTAACATTTAACACATAACATTATGAGTAAGAAAAAGAAAAATAAAATAAACAACAACACTATTCCAGTATGGAAAATTAAAGGAAATTGTATTCCCTTAACAAATTTAAATAAACATCAACTGACTGTAGCCAATAGTTTATGTTCTAATACAGAGAACAGAGAATTAGTGACTTTAGGATTTGAAGTACGCAGAACATTAAAAGCTGTTAATTTAGTAAATAGAATATTTGAAAATAATATTTCTATAATTGATGGTAAAGTAAGAATATATAGGTAATTTTTGTTTTTCTTATTTTGAGTTAGAGTGCCTTTTTGATAGTTTTTGGGTTATTAAAACTACCAAGTAATGTAATATTGTTAAATAGAGGCTCAGACCCTCCCCGATTCTTAAAGGACAGGGCAGTAGAAAGTAAGGTGCTTTCTTACATTACTTTATGAACCTATAGCTCAGTTGAATAGAGCGAAAGATTTCTAATCTTTAGGTCAGAGGTTTGAATCCTCTTAGGTTCACGATTAATAGCTATAATCAACAATTAACAAATTATTAACAAATTAAACAATTAAAAAATGTACAATCAAAGAATTAACAAAACAACAGGAAATCAAGAAGTAGATTTTAATGGAATCTTACTGTCTATTGGTGACACAGTAAGAGAAAACACTAATGGAACTAAGTTCAGACTATGTAATATCAAATTTGATGATGTTAATGGCAAACCACAAACCATATTGGCGAGTGTTTATGAAAAGAACTTTGAAAAAGGTTTAAAAGTAGGTGATCAATACTTATGTACTGCTCAAAAAGAAACAGCTACAGGTAGAGTTTATATACATGTATCTGCTCTTCCAGGTGGTGCTATTGCTAATGCTGATATGTTCTCTTTTGAACCGGTTATTGAAAAAGTAGCTACACCTGCTGCAACTGTAGGAGCTATTCCTGTTTAATTAATTCAAAATAGTAAGTAACATTCATAATAGGAAGAATGTCTAAGTTATTCCTGTTTAGCAAATTTAAGAAGGTAAAAATAATCCTATCTTAACAGTAAAAGAGCACATGAAATTAGTGTGTTAGTGAGCTAAATAAACAAAGCTTATTATTTTATTATTTAAAAACATGTTAAAAATATTATCTAAAATACTAATAGTAATGGGTATATATTCGCTGAATATCAACTCTTAAAATTAGCATTATATATGCTTAATCAACATAATGACATTTTGCAATTCCTGGGAATAACAGGATTTATAACACTAACATTTATTATAACAAATTTAACAACAAAATTATTAAGAAAATGAAAAATTTAAAATTATTAAGTATTTTATTTATTACCTTATTAGCTTTCATAACTCCTTCTTGTACAAGAATTGATGCTGGACACGTTGGTTTGAAAGTGAATATGACTGGTTCTGAAAGAGGAGTATCTGGTGTTACAGAGGTAACAGGTTGGGTATTTTATAATCCTATAACAACATCTGTTGTAGAATTTCCTACATATACCCAAACAGCTGATTATGAAAAATTTACAGTTACAGCCAAAGGTGGAAGTATATTTACAGTAGATCCTACTTTAAATTATTCAGTAATACCTACATCAGTACCTAATGTGTTCACACAATATAGAAAACCGTTAGATCAAATACAAGGAACCGTTATTAGAAATGTAGTTCAAGATGCTTATAGATTAACAGCAAACACATTTAGTCCAGATAGTTTAGTTAACAATAGAGAAAAATTTGAAAATACAGCAGAGTTATATTTATTAAACGCTTTACAAAAAGATGGATTTAAATTTGAAAGAATAACCTCTAATTTAACACCACCTAGTAGTCTTCAAGAAATGATTGATGCTAAAAATACTGCTGTACAAACAGCTTTAGCTGCTGAAAATAAAGTTAAAACAGCTGAAGCCAACGCTAAAATTGCTATAGCTACTGCTAAAGGAGATGCAGAATCTAAAAAAATAGAAGCTGATGGAATTTACTATTATAATGAAAGAGTACAAGCTTCTTTAACACCATTGCTTGTTGAAAAAATGAGAATAGAAAAATGGGACGGAAGTTATCCTCAAACAATGTTAGGATCAGGGTCACAAACTTTATTTAATTTAAAATGAGTTATCTAATATTATTAATTATTTGTTTAGTAAGCTTAATAATTACAGCTAAAATTGATAAATATTTTTGTATAAAGAAAAACTTAATAAATGAAGAAATATCTTCTTTTGATACTTTTCCAGAATTTTTTGCATACTATCAATTTAGATTGAAAGCTTATAAATTTTTATTAATTTTATCTTTTGTACCACTTGCTAATTTTGTTGTAGGATTTATTTTAATAATGAGTTCTATTGCTTTAATTATAATGTGGATATTAGATAAAATAAGTAATAATAAACTATTAAATAAATTATTTTAACATGAATAAACTAATCCCGTAAGATTAGTTTTAATAAATCTAAAAATAAAAATTAAAATGGATATAATAATAGACTTTGATGGGACTTGTGTTACCCACGAATTCCCTAATATTGGCAAAGAAATCGGAGCAGTTCCGGTACTTCAAGAATTAGTAAAAAATGGTCATAATTTGATTTTATTTACTATGAGGTCTGATTTAGAACAAAAGAAAATTGACCCTTTTGTAAATCCAAGAATTATAAATATACAAGGCAAACATTTGTCAAACGCTGTAAACTGGTTCGTAAAAAACCAAATACCGCTTTATGGCATTCAGACAAATCCAACACAGCAATCATGGACAAGTTCACCAAAAGCGTATGGACAATTAATAATTGATGATGCTGCTTTAGGTTGTCCGTTGAAATTTGATAAGTCATTTTCTGACCGCCCTTTTGTTAACTGGGAATCAGTTCGTGCTTTATTGGTTTGTCATGGTCTTTTATCATGACCGCTAACGATTTGCAGCTACACGCAGTTAAAAATAGCGTGGGCATCAGCGAGGGATTTTTAATTGCTTGTAGGTGCTGTTAGTAGCTGATTGTAAAACTTTTTTGAGCGTAGATTTAAAACTATAAAAATGAAAACTATAAAAGAAACATTCGTAATCATAAAGCAATTTGAAGGACAATTTGACTTTTTCCAAAATTACATCTCATTTGATAAAGCCGTAATTGATTTGAAGTGCGAAGAACTGAACAAAGAAGCAAATGATAATTTTAAAAAAAACAGCAAGAAAAACAAATTACCATTTATACCATTAGTGATTTTTATGGTTTTAAATTTGGAAGAAGCTATTGATAAATTTAGAGATAATGTTGCTGACCATTATACTGAACACGATGCTTCGTATTAGTGTGCGGTGGCAAGTTTTACAATTTGCTACTAACGTAATGCACCTATACAAAATAAAAGTGGCTGCCACTAACTTCAATATTTGCAGGATGCTTACAGCCACTTTTATTTTGTATAGGTGCTGTTATGTGTCTGTAAAAATTTTAATAATTATTTTTTGCGTGGGGAATTAAACAATTTAAACATTAAATAAAAACAATAAAATGAAAGTAGTAATCAACAAATGTTTCGGAGGTTTCAATATCAGCATTGAGGCACTCCAAGAGTTAGTAAAACGAAATGCTAACTGCGTAAAAACTTACACACCTAAAACTTATTATGGTGGCGATAATGAAAAATACAGAGGCAAATCTGAATGGGAGCAATCTTGGAAAAAAGATTTTGCCGATTATACGGATTTAGGAGATGGAATGTGGGGGCATAAATCAGCGTTCAATATTTACAAAGACGGATTGCTTTATTCATTAGATGATAGAAGTGAAAATTCAATGAGAACCGACAAGGACTTAATTGAAGTGGTTGAAACGATGGGAGAAAAAGCAAACGGAATGTGTGCAAGTTTGAAGATAGTTGAAATACCCGATGGTATTAGTTGGGAGATTGATGAATATGATGGATTAGAAAAGATAAACGAAACTCATAACTCTTGGTCTTAATCATTAAATCATTAGAGGGTGGGGAAAAATAATTTATTCAAAAAAGAGTATCAGCACCGCACTTGCTACGAAGCACTGGCGGTTGCAGGTAACGATTCGCAAGTATATTTAGTTGCGAATAAAAAGAACAGAACTTTCAAATTAGTAATAACTTAAATAAATAGCACAAATGGAAAATAAAGCACAAACACCGCAATTGAATATACTTGCTGTTATAAGCCGTTTTTTTCTTCGCCAATACTATAAACTTTTCTTTTATGAAGGTAGAGGAAACAATAGAATCAAAGGAAAATTTAAGGTTTTATACAACGATGGTAGATATTCAGAAAATATGTGTTATAAGGTAACGAAAGACTATGCTTCTATTTTTGGCGGTAAGGTTATGGATGCTTTCTAAAATGGCTTATAACGTTTTGTGGCAAAATTATACGATGCTAAATACGAGGAACTATTTAACTACCTAACTGGTGCGGGTGGAAAAGTTTAAAATATTGAGCATAACGGTTTGCATTTTTACAATCGTTTTAATGTTGTAAAAATGCAAGTTCTAAGAATGTAAATTAAAATTATTTGAGCGATGGCTTACAGAATTTATACTAAAAGAAATCTTGCAGATACAACAAGAGACCCTGACGAATATGTTTATGAGCAATTAGGCTACAAAAACAATTTGGATGATGCTGTAAAAATCGCAAAAGATTTTATTCAGAAACGGTTTTTTAGAAAAGATACAGAGTTGAGAAAGGGAGAAGGGAATATTGCTTTTACAGCGTTAGACTTTTGCTCGTATGGTGCAAGAATTATCATTGAAGAAATTGCTATTGATTAACATACTAAAGTTTGCTTGGATACGGGCGCGAGTGTTTTTTAATTTCATATAACCGTCAAATATTGGCGATGTTGGGGGACTTAAAAGTACAAATGTTCAATTACTGTTTTAAAGCAGCTTATAAATTCTTTTCTATTAAATATAAGCTTTATAAAACAGTATCTGATTTAAATTCTGGTAAAATAACAATAGAAATTTGTAATCCTGAAAAATTAACAAGATTTAAAAATTTAAAAATATGAAAGAATTGTATTTTCACTCTAAAGAAATTCAAATACCTGGTAAAAAGGGTAACTATAAGATTACTTTTTCAGGTAATTTATCAAAAGATCATGATTTATTTATAGGTCACTCTCTATGTTCACCAAAAGATAATTTTTGTAAAAAAATCGGAAGAAAAATAGCAGCAGGAAGAAGTCTAAATACTAAAAATTGTATTTTAATAAGTGATTTTAAACATTTATTTGATGAAGAAACACAAAGATATAATGAACCATTAACTAATTTATTCATAGAAGAATGTATTTACATTTTAGATGAAATAAAACAAGGAAATACTCAATATATAAATACATTGTTTCCTGATACAAAAGTTAAAGAAATTAAAAAAAGTAGTACTTGGTTAAAAATTAAAAATTTATTTAAATAATGTTCAATATATTTAACAAACAAAAAACTATTGAAAATTTACCTTTAGTAAGTGAAAAAATGTATCGGAAAGAAATACAAGAAATTCATAATGAATTTTCCAACGCTTCTGATAAATTATTAGAAGAAGCTAATAATATAATTAAAGAATCTCAAAATTTTGATTATGATAAACTTAAAAGATTAGAAAAATTAGGATTTAGTAATTCTTCTTTTGTAAAAACTGTTAGACCTTTATTAGAAAAATCTAAAATTAATGAACAACAAATAAAATTAGTTAAATATTATAAAAAAGAATATCCTAATAATAAATTTATAACAGAAAATCAAGTTAAAGAAATATGTAAAAAATACAATCTTGTTTTTGGAAATGTTAGTTTATTTACAGGTTTTATACCTAAAAAAAAACATAAAGGATATTGAGAATTTTAAATTAAAAGATTCTGAATATATATATTTAACACAAATAAGTAATTCTATTAGTAACGTTTATACTTATGGTATTACTAAACAAGAATATGATGATGGCATAAAAGATTTTTCAAATAATTGTAGATATTTAATTAAAAATGATTTACTTATTTGTGCTCCTTTCAAAGATATGAATACTGAAAATATGCGTTTATCTGACGATTATAAATTAGAAAAACATATTCCTGATCCGGTAGTTTTAAAAGAGGTTCCGGGTGGTTATTTAATAATAACTGCTTGGGGAGATGAATCAGAAGACCCTTTAGTTAAAAATTAATATGAAAAAAATAGAAAAATTAACAAAAGAACAAGAAGCTAAATTAGTTGTTTATAAAGACTTATACATTAATAAGTTTTTCAATAATAAAAAAGAAGCTGATTTTAATGAAGTTAAAGAATATGTAGATTGGTTGTATGAATTTACCAATCTAAAAAAACCAATAACAATTCTTGTTAATTCTCCTTATGAAATTTTAATTGCTTATCAATATTGCAAAATATTATTTCCTTTAATATTTAGTAATCAAGTTCGGGATCAAGTTGGGAATCAAGTTCGGGATCAAGTTGGGAATCAAGTTTGGGATCAAGTTCGGGATCAAGTTGGGAATCAAGTTTGGAATCAAGTTCGGGATCAAGTTCTGAATCAAGTTCTGGATCAAGTTTGGGATCAAGTTCGGGATCAAGTTGGGAATCAAGTTCGGAATCAAGTTCGGGATCAAGTTGGGAATCAAGTTGGGAATCAAGTTGGGAATCAAGTTTGGAATCAAGTTTGGGATCAAGTTTGGGATCAAGTTCGGGATCAAGTTTGGAATCAAGTTCGGGATCAAGTTTGGAATCAAGTTGGGAATCAAGTTTGGGATCAAGTTGGAAAAAAATTAGAACCTATAAAAATATCCTGGTATCTATCATCATTTAATTCATGGTTATCTTTTTATAATTATTTTGATAAAGAAGTAATTAAATTAAAAGACTCTGAAAAATTAAAAAAATTTTCAAAAGTTTTAGATTTAAATATATTTTGGGGAATAACTTTAGAAAATTTATGTATAGTTTCAAAAAATGCTGTTGAATACAATAGAAATTCAGAATTTCAACTTCATAGTACAACTAAAGAAGCTATTAAATTTCCAGGAGAAAATTATAATTACAAACTTTATTTTGTTAATGGTAGGTCCATTGAGGAAAATATATTTTTAGAATGTCAAGATTTAGAAAATGCTAAAATATGTTTTCATAATCAAGAAAATCAAGATATAAAAGCAAGTATTGTTACTATAATTAAAGAAAATTATGGTAATGAGGGTGTGTTGAAATTATTAGATGCTGAATTAATAGATGAACAAAAAATTAAACATACTAATAATTATAGTGAGGTTTTAAAATTATATAAATCTAATAAATCTTATACTTTTGCTAATGATTCTCAAGGTAATCAAAATGTTAGATTAGCTTGGTTGGAAATGATATGTCCAAGTACAGGTAGTACATATATGATTGAAGTATGTCCTAGTTTTAATAATGCTTTAAGTGCTGCTAAATGGATAAGACCTAAAGTAGTTCCTCAATCAATGAAATATAATTGGATTAGTGCTAATTAATATATCAAAATGCAATTAACAGAAGAGTTAACAAAAACGCTTGAAAATCCTTCAGAAAAAGAAGAGGTTAAAAAAGTTATTGAAAGTCAATATCAAAACAAAATAGAATTAAATAAAAGATTAGAAAATCTTTATTTTGAGATTTATAAAACAGATTTAAAATCTCAAATAAAATAGTCAAGTTACTAAACAAATTTAAAATTTAAAAATGGAATTTACAGAAAAATCACAACACCAAGGAGATACTCAATGGTTTGAATTAAAAAGCCTTCCTGTAGGCTTAAAAAAGATAGAAAAACAGTTTGTAGCTGCTTCTGAAAGATCAGGTAGTTTTCATGCTTTATTTGGAAACTATGACATGTATGAAGCAGAAGAAGGTTTTATAGTAGATTGCAAAGAAGATTGTATTTTAAATCATTCTTTAAAATCTGAATTGGAAAAAGTTGGAGTTACTTTACATGATGCTAAAGTATTACCTAAAAAAGATCATAGACATAGTGTTATACCTAAAGGTATTCATTTTGTTGGTATTCAACAAAGATTTGATCCTTTAGAAGGTATTAAAAAAAGCGTAAAAGATTAATGTATATATGTGTTACTAATAACCCAGATAGAGAAATATATAGTGAGAGCTATGATAAAGTATTCTATCTGGGTTTTAAACCTGATAAAGAACTTAGTTCTAATGAAGTGACTATTGAAAATAATGATCATTATGAATTTAATGATTATTTAATTAGTTTAAAAGGAGTAACAAATAATGGTAAAATACCCTTGAATAAAAATAATTTTACTAGATTTGCAAAAACTAATACTAATCAAATATTATTAAATAATTCAAAAAGTAATATTCATGATATTACAGATAACGGTACTTATTATTTCATAGGAATAAAAAATCATTTTGAAATGGAGATTTAAATATGTTTGTATATAGATATGAAGATAAGAATTCAACAGGTCCTTACAGAAGCAAAGAACCTGGAAACATGTATGAATATGATAAGTATATTCATGAAGACGATGACCATCCTACATCTTATCAAGATGGGTTAGATATATCTTCAAATCATATATGTGCTTGTTCAAGTTTAGTTAAGCTTAAGAAATGGTTTTTTGGCTATAACCAGAAATTAAAGAACAGTATTTTTAGTATTTATAAATATAAGATAGATAAAAAGCATGTAAGTTATGGAAAATCAAAAAATCAAGTTATTTTCTGTAAAAATAAATTTATAAATAAAATAAAAGTTGAATAAAAATGTTTGGGTATATGATTTAGAAACATGTGCAAGTTTATTTACTTATACAGGTTTTAATATTCATAGTGAGGAGATAGTCCAATTTGTTCTTCATAAAGATAGGTTTGAATTGGGAGAATTAATAATTCATTTAGAATCTTGTGAAGGACAAATTGGATTTAATAATGTAAATTTTGATTATTCTATTTTACATTGTATTTTAAAAAATTGTAACGAATGGATTTACATGTCTTTAGATAAAGAACAAATAATATCTAAAATATATAATGAAGCTCAAAGGATAATTGAAGAGCAAAATAAAGAATTATTTACAGCTATTGTTGGTATTAAGCAAAAAGATGTATTAATCCCACAATTAGATCTTTTTAAACTTTGGCATTATAATAATAAAGCTAGAGCCACATCATTAAAAGCATTAGAGATAAGTATGAACTATCCTAATGTTATGGAAATGAGCATTGATCATACAAGAATTGATATTCAAGAAAATGAAATACAAGAAGTACTTGAATATAATTTAAACGATGTTTTAGCTACTTATGAATTTTATAAAAAAAGTTTAGCTAAAATAGAATTAAGAAAAAATCTTAAAAAAACTTATAGAATTCCTTGTACTAATTATAGTGATTCTAAAATAGGTGAAGATTTAGTTCTAAAATTATATTGTGATAAAACAGGATCTGATTATTGGGAAACTAAAAAGCTTAGAACACACAGGGAATCTATTAGTGTTAAAAATATAATATTTAATCATATTAAATTTGAAACACCAGAATTTGAAGAAGTATTAAAATTTTTTAAAAATTTAGTTGTAACTAACACCAAGGGTAGTTCTGATAAATCATGTGTTTATAATAATTTTAAATATGATTTTGGATTAGGTGGAATTCACGGTTGTATAAAATCTGGTATATATCAATCCGATGAAAATTATATAATTAAGTCTTGCGATGTTTCCAGCCTTTATCCTACTCTAGCAATCAAATATGAACTATTTCCAGCTCATTTAGGGCATGATTTTGTTCAAGTGTATGAAAGTATCCTTGAAATGAGAATACAGGCTAAAAAAGCCTCTGATGCAGTTCTGAGTGATGGTTACAAGCTCGCATTAAATTCGTGTTACGGTAAATCAAATGATGTCAATAGTTTTTTATACGATCCTAGATATACATTAAGTACTACAATTAACGGACAATTAATGCTTGCTATTCTGGCAGAAAGACTTAATGAAATACCTGATTGTCAAATGATTATGATTAATACTGATGGTTTAGAAATTAAAATTCCTAGACAATATGAGCCCTTATATTACAATATTTGTAGTAATTGGGAAATTGAAAACAAATTAACTTTAGAATTCAATGATTATCAAAAAATGTGGATAGGAGATGTGAATAATTACGGCTGTTTAGATTACCACAATAAAGTTAAGAATAAAGGTAGATTTGAAGTTGATAAAGTAGTAGGTAATGAAAGAGCTTATCATAAAGATAATAGTTTTAAAATTATACCATTAGCTTTACAAGAATATTTTGTTAATAATATACCTGTAGAAGAAACTATTAAAAATCATAAGAACATATATGATTTTTGTGGTAGGCAAAAGTTTAAAAGAGATTCTTATGGACAAATTCATTATTTAAAAGATAATAAAGAAGTTCAAGAAAAACAACAAAAGAATACTAGATATTATATAAGTAATCTAGGTGCTACTTTTGTTAAATATTATATTAAAGGAACTACAGAGATGATTAATAAAGGATATAAAGTAACTATATTTAATAAATTTACAGAAGGTCCTTATGATATTAACTATCAGTTTTATATTAACGAATGTATGAAAGAAATTAGAAATATAGAAAATAAACAATTATACTTATTTACATGATTATACAACAATATCCAGACGGAGGAAAATATATAATAAATGATTTAAACGAAATAAGTCTTACTTATAGGATAAATACCTATGAAGACTTATTTCTTCTTAAATCTATTAAAGATGCTAATCCTAATTTAAAAGAAGTCACAATTACTTGCATGTTTCAGTAACAGCATGATAGAAGATTTAATCAAAATGAAAGTTTTGAACTTAAACTTGTGTGTGATTTTATTAACTCTTGTAATTTTAAGAAAGTAAAAGTATTTCATCCGCATAGTGATGTGCTATAAGTTCTGGAATGGGTTTTTTAACTAGTTTTATGGGAACCGATACTATTCCTGCTTTACAAGGAATTAAACATTATTATGGAGATTATGATGCAGGATTTAGTGTTCCTGCAAGTGAACATTCAGTAATGTGTGCTCATGGTAAAGAAGGTGAAATAGATACTTTAAAATACCTAATGAATCAATATCCAACAGGTATATTATCAATAGTATCTGATACATGGGATTTATGGAAAGTATGTACTGAATATTTACCTCAATTAAAAGAAGAAATTCTTGCTAGAGATGGTAAGTTAATTATTAGACCTGATAGTGGAGATCCTGTTGATATTATTTGTGGTATTTACCAAGGAGGAGAACAGTGGAGTAAAATGATGTTTGAAAAAGGTACTCAAATAGGTTCTCCACAAATTAAAGGTGTAATTGAACTACTTTGGGATATTTTTGGTGGTACTATTAATGAACAGGGATATAAAGTATTAGATTCTCATATTGGAGCTATTTATGGTGATAGTATTACTCCTGAAAGAGCTACACAAATTTGTGAAAAACTTAAAGCTAAAGGGTTTGCTAGTACTAATATTGTATTAGGTATAGGAAGTTATTCTATGGGTTATGCAACTAGAGATAATCAAGGAGGTGCAGTAAAATCTACTTATGTAGAAGTTAATGGTGAAGCTAAAGAAATATTTAAAGATCCTATCACTGATAGTGGTGAAAAGAAATCTGCTAAGGGTTTATTATCTGTGATTAGAGAACCTTTAGATAACGAATATTATTTAATGAATCAATGTTCTTGGAAAGAAGAATCACATGGCTTACTAACAACTGTATTTAAAGATGGTAAACTTATTAAAATTACAAACTTATCAATTATTAGAAAAAAATTAAATGAACAAAACAGAAATTAACACAGATTCAGTATTTATCGGTGGTGTAGAATATACACCTAAAAAAGAACAACTTCAAAAAGTTATTGAAATTAATGGTGAAGAATCATTATGGGAAATAGGTAAAAATTATTTAATTAGAACTGTTACTATGATTCAATTAGGCAAACTTAAAAAAGTAACAGATAAGGAATTGTTATTATCAGATACTTGTTGGGTAGCTGATACTGGTAGATTTAATGAAGCTCTTGAAAAAGGAACACTAAAAGAAGTAGAAATGTTTCAAAGAGATGTTATTATTGGAAGAGGTGGAATTATAGATGCTACAGAATGGCTTTCAGAATTACCTAAAATTAGTAAATAAAAATGAATCAGACAATAATAAGATTAGGATATGAAAGATCATGGTCAAGGTCAAGGTCAAGGTCATGGTCAGGGTCATGGTCAGGGTCAAGGTCAGGGTCATGGTCATGGTCATGGTCAGGGTCAAGGTCATGGTCATGGTCAGGGTCAAGGTCAAGGTCATGGTCAGGGGTCAAGGTCATAAAAAAATCAATATGATGAATAATTTTGAGGAAGAATACGATGGTTTAGAAGATATATTTGCTTTTTATAGTAGAATGTTAGGTGTAGTAATTAATCCAGAAGATATTATTACTGAAGAAATCAAATATATGGACAAAACCACAAGAATAAGAAGATGTACTATTAATTATAATGGTCAACCTCTTATTATATCTGAAACTATGTTAATTCCAGATAGTTCTAAGTTAGATAAATTTAAACTTGAACAAGAATTAAAATATGCTTTGGAACAAGAAGATTATGTTAAGGCAGCTGAAATCAAAAAAAAACTTGGAAATTAGACTGTTTTAGCCTTTTTAGAGCTTTGTTTTACTTCAAATGGTATCTGGGTATCAAAATTAATTAAATAGCCTTAAAAGGGCTTAAAAATCAATAATATGTTAGAAGAAGTTTTTGAAGGTTTTAAAGATGCTTTTACTAATGAATACTATGTAGAGCAATGTATCAAAGATCTTGAAAGAGATTTAGAAATAGCAGTTTTTAATGAAGATTATGAAAGAGCTGCTAATATAAGAAATAAACTTTATGATTTACAAGGAATTATATGAAAAAGATAATTGTATTAATATTAATAATTATTTTAAATGGCTGTTCAAATAAATACCAGAAAGCGGATAACGAGTATAAAAAAAATCAAAAAGATCTTAGAAAATTCAGTAACAAAAAAAGATATTGATCTTTATTATGAAACTGAAGACAGAAAGTTAATTTATAAGAATTTAGGTTATTATTAATGATAGACTTAAAGAAGTTGGAAAAAACAGGATTAACACCGGATGAATATGTTTATTTATATAAAACATATTATTCTGATGTTACTCCTGTTAAGTGCAGAGTGAATTTAGATACTTTAAGTGAATTAGGGTATCTTAAAGATAATATTCTTACTGATAAAGCTAAGAATTTATTTAATAAAGAAATTGATTGGATAGATGAATGGAGAAATTTATTTCCTAATATTAAAATTCAAGGTTATCCTTTAAGAGGAGATCAAGCAGGTTGTTTGAAGAAAATGAAGAATTTTCTGAATAAAAATAAATATAATAAAGAAGAAATATTTCAAGGTACTAAAAATTATATACAAGATCAAAAAAGAGCTGGATTTCAATATAGTAAGTTAGCACATTATTTTATAGAAAAAGATGGTATAAGTACTTTAAGTTCTTATTGTGAAATGTTAGATAATTATAAACCTATTGAAGATAAAACAACCGGAATATGAATTTGAAAGAAAGAATAAAAGAAGGATTAGAAGGTAAATTTGAAGGATTAGCCAACGGCTTTGATAGAATCAATAATTATATATTTGGAGTACAAAGAAAATGTATTACTCTCATAGGTGGTCAATCAGGAGTATATAAAAGTACAATGCTTGATTTTATTATTCAAAATGCTATACAAGATGCTGAAGCTAAAAATATCAAATTAAATTTATTTTATAATTCTTTTGAAATAGATAAATTAACCAAACAATGTAACTGGTTAAGTACACAAATATATCTTAAATACGGTATAATAATATCTCCTGAAACAATTAAAGGTTTTGGAAAAAATAGATTAACATTAGAACAAGAAAAAATAGTTGATTTTGAAGTCCCTTTAATGGAAGAATTATTTAATAAAATACATTGGAACTTTGCACCCTTAAATCCAACTGGTTTATATAGACAAGTTTGGAATCATTTTTACACAGATGAATTAAAAAGTAGAGGTTATTTTCTAGAAGAAGATTATATTGATCCTGAAGATGGAAAAATTAAGAAAAAAAAAGTTAAATTTATTCTTGATGATCCAAATGAAGTTAATTTGATGTGTACAGATCATTTTTATTTAGTTAAAAAAGAAAGAGGTTATAACACTAAAGAAAATATAGATAAATTTTCTGAATATCAAGTTGAAACTAAAAATATGTTTGATATGAGTTATATTAACCTTCAACAATTTAATTCAGGTTTAAGTTCTGTAGATAGACTTAAATTTAAAGGAGCAGATGTTAGTCCTCAACAATCTGACTTTAGAGATACAACCAATCCTTACACGGATTCTGATTTATGTATAGGTTTAATGTCTCCTTTTAAAATGGATTTAGAATCTTGTTTAGGATATGATATTACTAAATTAAAAGAAAAAATGATAATGTTTAAAGTAATAAAAAACAGATTGGCTAAAGATAATATAGGTATAGGATTACATGTTAAACCAGAAGCTGGTAGTTTTCATGAATTACCAGAAGTTAAAAGTATAAATTATAATAATTATTTAAAATAAAAAAAAATTATGTCACAAGAAATTAAAATTACAGAAAATGAAATTCAAATTAACGGTAAAACTTATGTGCCAAAAGGAACACAATTATCACCAAATTATGAAGGAGATGTAAATGGAAATGGATATGGATATGGATATGGATATGGATATGGAAATTAAAACAATAAATTAACATTTGAGAAGATATAATTATAAGAAGATTATTAGATGTGCAAAGCAAAAACCCTGTTCATCATGTGTTTGAAAATAATGTGAAATGGTAGCTAAAAAATTTGATGAAGAAAAGCCTAAATTGAGTTATATACCTCAGTTAGCTTTATGGGAAGTTGGGAAAACTTTTACTTATGGTAGTAAAAAATACGAAGAATTTAATTATAGTCTAGGTATGGAATACACTAGATATACAGATGCTGCTCTTAGACATATTAATCAAGCTTTAAGAGGAGAAGATGTTGACGAAGAATCTAAATGTTATCATCTAAGTAATGCTGTAGCATCCTTGATGATGGTTTTAGATAATCAATTAACAGGTAAAATAATAGATAATAGGAATAAAGTTTATAAAGATGACAATACAAGAAAAAGTAGCTGAAAAAATAAGTTCTTCAGCGGATATTATACATAATACTATAATAGATAAATTAGCAGATATAGAAATATCTAAAAGAGTAGATATTATAACTAAAGTTTTATCTAAACAAGAAGCTTTAGAAAAAGAGTTTAAGAAATCTCATAAACCTGACATGGTTAAATATGATGTTTCTGGAGCTCTTGTTGAAGAAGCTTATTCTAAAATTAAAATAGATAGTATTAAAAAAGATAAAGAAAAACTATCTAACCTTATTAAAAGTTTAGAAACATGTTTAACAACTAATACTCAGGAATCTTATACAAAGCTTGAAGAAAATTTAAACAAGTTAAACAATGTTGGAGGAGATAAGAAAGAAGGTTCAGGACAAAGTAAATCAGAAGAGTAGTATAATAATTTTAGAATATTTTCAACAATTAATAAACAGACATAATGATTTTTGTGGTTGTAATTATTGTTTACTTTTAGAAGAATATGTTAAATTAAAAAAGTATAAAACACATTTCCATAGAAAATATTATGAGTATGAGAAACAAGACTATATAAATATTAAAATTGAAGGAGAATTTTTTTATAATTATAAAACTATTGAAAATAAGATTAAAAATCTTAAAAAACAAAAAGATAAATTAAAATTGATAAATAAATATGAAGTTAACAAGTAAAGCATTTTCCAAATGGTATCTTGAGAAAGATTTTCAAAGTATAAAATTGTATGATGAATCAGGTAAACAACCGGAGAAATTTAAATCTATACAAGAAGCAGCTGGAAAAATAATGGAACTGAGAATTCAAGATGAATCTGAAGATACTATGGATGTGGCAGATTATATACAATTAGAAAACAAAGTTAGAGAAGAGGTAATGACTTCTATTGATCCGACAGGATACCTTGTTCAACAAGCTAGACAAAGGGGAATATTACCACAAGAAGCGTAATTTAAATTTAAGTAATGAGTGCAATAGCAGTAGTTGGGTATTCGGGGACAGGTAAGAGCACTTCTTACGGTCAATTTCCTGAAATAGGAATTAAGGGCTTGAATCCTAAAGAAACAGTAGTGATTAATGTTTCAGGTAAGGATTTACCATTTAAAGGATGGAATAAGCTTTATACAGGTAAAATATCTGAAAAAGGTAATTATTTAGAAACAAGTAATGCAGATAGTATTGCTAAAGGTATCAGATATATTAATGAAAATAGAACTGATATTAAATCTATTATCATAGACGATAGTCAGTATGTTATGAGTTTTGAAATCATGAGAAGAGCTAAAGAAAAAGGATATGAAAAATTCTCAGCCATAGCTTCTGACATGAGCATGATACTAGAAGTTTGTAGAACTGTAAGAAAAGATTTAAATATTTTCTTTTTATGGCATCCAGAAATAGGAGATGATGGTAATTTAAAAATGAAAACAGCTGGAAAAATGTTAGATGCTAACATCGCATTAGAAGGTTTGTTTACTATAATTTTTTATACCAGAATTGCAAAGACAAATGATGGAAAGGTACAGTACCAATTTGTGACAAATAATGACGGGTATCTTCCAGCAAAATCTCCTTATGGGATGTTTAAAGAAACATACATACCTAATGATTTAGGTTTAGTTAGTGAATTAATAGAAGAATACAATAAATAATGATTAGATCTTATTTAAAGCACTTTTATTAGATTATGGATTCCTAACACCTTTTTTATTAAAAGTGCTTTAAACAGGCTATAATAAGCTTAAAAAGCAATTAAATTATGAGTGAAACATTAGAAATGCCAGAAATGGTAAAAACAAGCACACCTGTGTCGGGGAAGGTGCAAATTAGTAGAGCTGAACTTACAAGACTTAGAAATGAAGAAAATCTAACTATTACAGAAGTAGCTAGACATTTCGGGGTTAGTAATCAGCAAATTAAAAGGGCTATGGAACAATGTGGCTTAACTACTTCATTATCAGGTAGAAAAAGAATGACTTATACATTAGTGGATTAATTAGATAGATTTAGATTTAAAAACGAAAAAATAAAATATGCGTAAAATTGATATTGCAAATATGAATGGAGATTTTCAAGAATCTCCATATTTAAAAGCTGGAATTCAAGAAGTAACTATTGTTAACTTTGTAATTCCTGAAGGAAGTTCAGTACCTTGTATGGAAATTAATCTAACAAATACTGCTGGAAATAGAACATTAGCTCATAGATTCTACTTTCCTGATGGAGATGATGAGGATTCTGTAAAAAATTATGAAAAATCTGCTAGACAGATTAAACATATTGCTACTAAAACAGTTAATGATACAGAATTTAACACTGCTTGGGAAATGAGCACCAATCTTAATCAATTAAGTATTAACCTAAGTAAACTTCTTGGAGGCAAAAGTCTCAGAATGAAACTATCAGGTAAAGAAATACAAGGTAAAGATGGTAAATTAAATTGGTTTAAAGCTGTAATTACTGGAAACAGATTTGCAGAAGCATTAAGTGTTAATCCTACAAAATTAACATTTGATCCTGATAATCAATATGATATGAAAAGACTTACAACTAGCTCTACAGTAACTACTGCTTCTGAAGCAGGAGGGCTACCATTCTAATTAAATGAAATATAACATCTCTAAATTAGATATAAATAAAGACCAGATTCTTAATTTAACTTCTGAATTATCTCTTTGGAAATACTATTGTTCTAACTTTATAGAAAACCAAAGATTTTATTCGGAATTTTATCCAGATTCTAATCCAGGATGTTTTATATTTTTTAATCAAGGTAAAGGGTTGTATTATGATTTTGGAGAACCTGAACATCAGTTTGATATATTTTCTTATATCCAGAGAAAGTATAATTTAACTTTTGTTCAGGCACTTCAATTAATAAACAATGATTTTAATTTAAAATTAGGTTGGAGCCAGGGTATTTCTAAAGATTATTCTTTAGGGTATCCTGGCGTACCTAGTTTAAAAGTACCGCAGGATAATTATAAGACAGAAATTAAGATAAAAATTAGAGAATGGTCTTATCAAGATAAAGAGTTTTGGAAAGATAAATATAACATTAATACTTCCTTACTTAAACAATATAATGTTTTTCCAATAAGTCACTATTGGATAATTAAAACAGGAAAAGATTATTATAAAGAGTACATATATACTTGTAAATCTATAAGCTATGCTTATTGGTTTGGTAGCAATAATTTTAAAATATATTCTCCTTATGAAGAACAATATAAATGGCATTCTAATTTAACTAAAGATAAAGGTATTATACAAGGTTATCATCAACTTCCTGATAAAGGTGAGATTGTAATAATAACAAGTTCTCTTAAAGATGTATTATGCTGGAAAACACATGGTTTTAATAGTGTAGCTCCTTCTTCTGAAGCAGAGATATTTTCTGAAGCTATTATAGGTGATTTAAAGACTAGATTTAAAAATGTATATCTAAATATGGATTCTGATGAAGATGGTCTTAAATACGCTGATAAATGGTTTTTAAAGCATTGTGAACTTATAGATATTAAAATACCATTACAAAAAGATATAAGTGATTATACAGAAGTTTATGGTTTTGATAAAACAAAAGAATTAATTGAAAAAATAATGTATGAAAAAAGTAACAAAAGAACAGTTCTTGAAGAATGTAGTTCAAGAAGTTAATAATATTAAAAAATATGCTACTAAATCAGAAATTAATAAATTAGATTTTGATAATTTAATTCCTGATTCCCATAGCAGATGTATTTATGGTCAAATGACTGGTGATTGTAGAAGTTCAAGAGCTAGTAATTTAATATACAAATCTTGCAAATCTTATATTAATGATGGAGGAATAATAACAAGTAAATTTAAAGATATACAATCTAATATTGTAAATAATATTCCAGGAGTTAAAAATTTAAAATCTTTTAAAAATAATAGGTTAAAAAAAGGTTATTATAATATTCATACTATAGAATATTATAGTTCATTAGAAACCTATTTATTTCACAAAGGAGCTAAAATTAAACATATTATTGATTATTTAAAAGGAAATACTAAAAAATTGATATTATAATGGGTAAATACATTGTTAAAGAAACTATATGTAAGACATATAAAAGTACTGGAGGATTAGATGTAATAGTACCTGCACAAAGTAAATACAGTGTTATGTGGTCTGATAAAGGATCTGAAACAACTGTATTTATATGTCCAGACTATTTTAAAGATCCGAAAGGAATTTGTGAAGGAGCTTGTAAACTTCTTAACCAACAAGATATAATATTACCACTAGATATATGATAAATCTAACTGAAGATTTTAAAAAATTATGTGAGCCTGATGAACCTCTATTAGTATTAGATATAGAGGATTTTAGGCTTTTAATTAAAAGCTATGTTCAACAAGTTCTTGACCTGGCTAAAACTAAAGCTGAAGGAAGTGTAACAGAAGGTGTAACTACATTTTCTGTTAATCCTGAAAGTTTAGATAAAATAAATGATTTAATCAACTAGTATGCAAAAACCTTATGTAAGAAATGATACTAAACCGGATAAAAGATTTAAGATATTAAAAAGTAGAGATATAAAAAAACTTAGAGATAAGTATCTTAAAGAACAAGAAGGTATAGATCCTATTACTTTATTAGATATTCAAAATCCAGCACTTGATCATGACCATAGTAGTACTTTTATAAGAGGAGTATTAGACCGTGATAGTAATCAAGTTTTAGGTAAAATTGAATCTTCAATTAAAAGATGGTTAAATGGTGTACAAATACCTATTTATGATTTATTAAGAAGATTTGCAGATTATTTAGAAAATAATAAAAGTACTGAACAAATAATTCATCCTAAAAGTGTTTCATTATTAGTTAAAAGATTTAATAGAATGAAATCAGAAGATCAAGATTTCATTCTAACAGAACATGGTTTAGATATAAATGGTACAAAAATTGAGAAAACTAAAAGATATAGAAAATATTTAATGCAAGATAATAATATATTTAAGATTTAAATGGATAAATATACAGAAGGTTTTTTGGTATTATATTAACTCTGAAGATGGTAAATCTTTACAAATAAAACATACAAAGATTAATTTGAGTGATAAAGATTATGAATATATGTTTAAGTGTGTTAATAAATTTCCAAAAGCAATAGACTTGTTGAAGCAATCTCTAGAAAGATTGGAATTAAATAATATAGAAAAATCTGAATCGGAATATATAAATAGTATAAAAATTTTTTTAAAAAGTTTAGAGAAAGAATGATAGGTTTGAAATGTGTTATAGCACATTAAGTTACAATTATGGAATTTGAAAATAATTATAAAGCTGAGTGTTATTTAGCTTTTCAATTTGATTCTGGTATTAATGAGTTAATAGATTACTTAGACTTAAATTTAAGTACTAATGCTCGTATATACATGGAAGAAAGTATAGATAATTTAATTAAAGAAATTCTTCAAGAAATTGGTCCTGGAGAAGAAAGCATTCATAATGCTAGAGTAGATTATTATAATAAACGTCAAGAATGTTATAGTAAGTTAATACAAATAATAGAAAATGAAGAAGATAAACTTGTTAAAGGAATACAAAGAAAATAAAGGATTTTCTTATAGTTCTTTAAGTAATTTAGCTTTAAGTCCTTCGTTTTATTTATTTAGAAAAGAAAAACAAGCAGAAGGAGATGCACTTACGTTAGGGTCATGTATAGATACTCTTTTAACTTCTCCTGATGATTTTGATAATAATTTTATTATAAATAAGTATCCTAAACCATCAGCACAAGCCGGTGAATTTTGTGATGCTATATTAAGTATAAATCCTGGATTAACAGAAGAAGAAATTTATACTTTAGCTTATGATAAATTAAAAGAAGCAAAAGAAAAATCAGGAGTAAGTTTAAAAAATAAAATTGAGAAATTTATTGAAAATCATAATACTAAAGGTGGTAAAGAATATATTCAATTTGTTATAGAAAGTAGTACTAGTAATAAAAGTGTTATTGGATTAGAAGAATATAAACAAGCAGAGAAAATTTGTAATATTCTTAAAACTAATGATTACACAAGTAAGTATTTTGTTAATGATGATGAAAATATTAGTATTCTTTATCAATATCCTATATATTTTACATTAGAAGGAATAGAATTCAAAACACTTCCTGATATTGTTTATGTAGATCATTATGATAAAACAATTAGAATACTAGATTTAAAGACTACATCAAAAAGCATATATAAATTTATAGATAGTTTTTTCTTATATAAATATTATCTTCAGTACACCATGTTTTATGATGCTGCTGAGGAATTAAAAAATAGTTTAGATTTAAAAAAATATAAAGTTTTAGATCCTTTATATATTGTTCAAGAAACTGAAATGTATGCTTCTCCATTCATGTATAATATGAGTTCTTATTTGAAGTTAGGAAGAATAGGAGCTTATTATAAAGATGAATATAAGAAGGGATATTTGACATTAGGTAAAGAACTAAAATGGCATAAAGAAAACAATCTATGGGAATATCCTGTAGATGTTTACAACCAAGAAGGGGTGAGAATAGTGTATGGAGATATTGGAAATGCCGAAGACAGTAAGTAATGATAGTTTACTATTCATTCTTCCTATGCTTCTTTTATCTTACAGAGAGGTTGATACCAATCATCATTTTGTAGGATGTTTTATAAAAGATAACAACAAACCTGAATTAGATAATAATATATTTATACTTCTTAGAAAAAGTAGTTCTAAAGGATTTTCAGCAGATTTTAATTTTCTGACTTTTCTACCTACTTATATAGGATACTATGATTTTACTAGTAAAAGTATAGATTATAGAATTATGATGTATCAGGTTCCAGTAGATTTTCAAAAAGAGTATGATTTATTTAAGTTAGGTAAATATTCAAGCTTTAAAGAAGTTTACAAAAGAAAAATATTAGATTTTTTTGGTATTAATACTAATAATCATAAGCTTATACATATTAAGTACATATTGTATAAAGATCCTGTTTGGAGAAAAAAATGGGAAGAAAGGATTGGTGCTAAAATACCAGAAAGTTTAGATTTGCATAGAATACCAGAAATGGAAAATGAAAGTTGTTGTTGATTTGTTGTGTTGAAGTTGTACAAGGGGAGAAATCCCCTGTACAACAATTTAAAAATTATTATGAGTGAACAAGAATTAGCCAAAAAATTAGAATCTTTTAATAGATATGAAGATTCTGTTATAACAGGTACTTTAAAAGAGGTTAAAGAAAATCTTGAAGTAAAATTACTTAGATTAAGACCTAATGGTATAGATTGTATAAAACTTAACAATAGTACTATTGAAGAAGCTAAAAAAATATTTAAACATTGGAATGCAGATTGGATAGAATTATGAATACAGATATATTTGCGGAAAATTATAAAGAACTTAGAGAATATGCTTATAGGTTAACTAAAAAGAAAGTAAACGATACTTATTTTAGAGACAATTTTTTAGCTGATGATATAACACAACATGCGTGGTTAATGTATAATTCTTTTAGTTTTAAAAATCCTGATCATAAAAAAGATATAGGAATACTTAAAAGAATTATATATTATTCTTATTTAAATCATATTAAAAAAAGAAGAAATTATAAAAATAAAACATCTAAGTATCCTATGAACATAAGATTAGATGATAGTTTCTTTAAAGAAATAGATGTTTCATCTTTAGATAAGCATCTTTTATATTTCAATATTTTTGAAAACACTCAAGAAAATAATTATATTGCAGATTTAATTTTATCTATTGGTGATAGTAGGTTTGATAAATGCAAAAATATTAAATATAATAATATTACTTTAGATTTATTAAATGGCTTTTCAGGAAGAGAAATTGCAAATAAATATAATTTACATATAGAAACAGTGCTTAAAATAAAAAGAGAAAGATGCAAAAAAGTGAAAAATTTTTTAATAAAAAACCATAATAGTATATGACCAAAGAAGAAAAAGATAAGGTATTTCTTGATAATACAAAGTTAATTATGAATAAATGTAAAAAAATACATAGAGATCATAAAATAACTGTTATAGAAGCTGAAGATGTATATCAGGAAGCTTATTTAAAATGGATAAGTACTGTTTATCTAGATGAATCTAAAGTTAAACCATTAGATTTCATATTGAATATTATATATCAAGTATATATAGATTTTTATAGAAGGGAAACAAGAAGATTTATTGAACCTTATGAACTTGATTATATAGAAAATGAAAAGATAACTACTAAAATAACTTCTGATCAGATTTTTGATGAAGAAATAAAGTTTTTTAATAAAATTTCTGGATTTAGAAGGGAGAGAAATATCAACATGCTAGAACTTATAAGATTAGGATATTCTAATAAAGATATTTGTAAAAAACTTAGTTGTGATGAATCTTCTGTTAAACAATTTAAAGATAGACTAATTAAAAGAGTAAAGAAATATGAAAATAAAAATAAAGAAATTGCAGCCTGATGCTGTTATTCCTAAATATGCTAAATCCGGAGATGCTGGTTTAGATTTAACTGCTATATCAGAGCAATCAATAGATGGTAATGGTGTGTTTTATACAGAATATGGTACAGGACTAGCTGTTGAAATACCACAAGGATATGTGGGTTTAATATTTCCAAGAAGCAGTATTTATAAAACAGGATTTATATTAAGTAATTCTGTAGGTGTTATAGATTCTGGATATAGAGGAGAGATTAAATTCAAATTCTATGACAGTATTCAAATGAATGATAAACCTTATGTTATAGGAGATAGAATAGGACAATTAATAGTTATACCTTATCCTCAGGTAGAATTTGAAGAAACACAAGAATTATCTGAAACCGAAAGAGGTTCAGGAGGTTTTGGAAGTACAAATGCAAATATAACAAATTTAAATTAGATATAAATAAATTAACAACATGATATTATTCAATAAATTAGAAAGTTTAAAAAACAAATCAGCCAATGCTCTTAGTATATTTACAAAGACAGTTGAGGATCTTAAGAACATTAATGAAAGTATTAAAATGGAAATTCAGAAAAATACAGATCAAATAAATGTATTAGAAGCTGAAAATCATGAATATGATAATCAAAGAAATTCTAACGTAAACATAATTAATAAAATAGAAAATATATTAAAATGAGAATTAAATAATTAATATGTACATAATACAAGAAGTTTTAGAAAATATATATAATAACGAAAGTTTAAGAAGAACTGTAGTACCATTATTCATTAGTAATCCTGGTATGGGTAAATCACAAATAATTTACCAATTTGGTCAAGATAAAGGTGTAAATGTAGTAGAACTTATAACTTCTCAAATGAGTCCTTTTGAAATATCTGGTATAGCAATGCCAGATAAAGAATTAAAGAAAATGACTTACTATAATTTTGACAATTTAGATAATCTCAAGGATGGAGATATTCTATTTTTTGACGAGTTGTTAAATGGTAATCCTAATGTATTAAATGCTTGCTTAACAATTCTTGAACAAAGAAAAATGATAAGTGGTAAACCTTTACCAGACATTATGATAGTAGCAGCAGCTAATCCACAAGGAATGGTTCCATTAACTCCTCAAATTAAAGAAAGATTTGTATGGTATCATTTGAAATTTGATAAAGATAGTTGGATTGATTGGATGATACAAAAGTATGACATTACTAGAAATATAGGTAAAAAACTAGCTGATTTAATTCTTTCTGAAGATTTCACAGGAGATAATTTTTATACTCCTAGAAGTGTAGCTAAAGCTGTTAACATGTTGATTAATGGTGTAAGTACTCCTTATAAAAATAAAGTACTTACAATACTTGAAGAATTAATAACTAATACTACAGGTCAAGAAATCAAATTGGATGATGTTAGAAATTTAATGCCTGATGAAACAATTAAATGGATAGATTTAGCCAGGTATAAAAAAACAATAGTTATTCAAAAGAAACCTAAAAAGAAAAAGGTTGAAAGTATGTTTGAATTAGTAGATTAAGATGAAATTATTAAAAAGTAAAAATAACTTAGAAATACCAAAATTGTTTTTGGTTTCAAATAAAGAAAAACTAGAAGAAGTACCTATAGGTGTTCCTTTTATATTTGGTGACTCAGATATAGAAGATTATCTTGTTCGTCTTTTAGAATATGAGGTCTTATATCAAGCTGCTGTTAGGACAGGTTATCCATTTAATTTTAAGAAAATTCTTAAAGAAAATGGATTTGATGATATTGAAGATTTTGGTTGGAGTTCTCCAACATATATAGATTTTAGAACAGAAGGAAAAATATCTGATTCTACAAAGTTAGAAGATTTAGATATTTTTGACAGAAGTTGTTCTACTAAATTTAAAGATTATGTTAGAGATAGTAGTTGTTATGTACATATAGAAAAGTTAAAAGCTTTAAATGTGTTTCCTGTATGGCTGGATAAAATAGAGGATGCAATTAAAACTAATATACATAACTTTGCTATATTTAATCCTAATATGTATAATAAAAAGCTTGAAGGCATGTATGGTGGCTTAGAATTCACAGCACCTAACAAAAACTTAATTATTATAGATATATCTGGAAGTATTCCTAAAGCAGTATCAAGTACTTGTTTAACACTAGCAAAAAATCTAGCAGAATCTTTTTATGCAGATCTAATGATAACAGGTAGTAAAACTACTTTGTATGAATATGAAAATATTCATAATTTAGATGTTAAACAAGTATATGATGATAATGGAATGGATAATGACCAAACTTGGTTTAAAAAATTAGTCACAAGTAATAAAAAAGTTTATAAAACTTGTATAGCATTTGGAGATAATCACTCTCCTTGTGATAATTGGAGGAATTCTTTTAATCGTGATACTAGAATTATAAGTAGAGAAAATGGTCAAAAAATAAATTTATGGGAAATAGATAAGCTTATTTCCTTTCATACTACTGATAAAGAAAGAACAGCTGGATACGCTGATTGGTTTAAACCTAAAGAGGTAGAAAAAATAGATAATTGGGTAACATATTTAAATAAATAAAAATAAATGAAACAATTTTTAAAAAAAGAAGATATACAATTAATTAATGGTGGTTATTTATCTGGAAAAGATGGATCTCCTATAACTAATAGTTCTTTTGTTCAAAACCAGCTTCATGCGGAATACATTTGTACATTTGCTGAAATGGCTAAAGGTAAAAGTTTTAAAGCCGCTAAAGCAGATTCTTTAGAAGATTTTAAAGAAAGTGTGCTTGAAGCCCTAAGTGCTAAAGATGTTCAGTTTGTAAAGGCTCCAGAAAGCATTTCTAGACCTACTACTGATGCTTTGGCTAAAGAAGCGTTATCTTGGATGGACCACATTGAAAACAAGGATAAAGCGGCTAAAATTAATAGTTTTTTACAACAGTTTACTCCTTTACATGAATTTGAAGAATTTGGATTATTCTTTGAACAAGGTATTGTGAAGCTTAGAAAAATCTATACTATGAAAGAAGTTATAGATGCTGTTGAAAAAGTAATAGATTTATTGGATTAATGAAAGAACAGATTGAAAATGCAATTACCTGGATTAAGATGCAGCCTATCAATGGCTGCATCACAGGTTCTTGTTTACTTGAATATTTTGAAGGTCAAGATATAGATGTTTTTGTGTATGATGAAAAGTCTTTCAATAAGATTTTATTTGCTATGCACCATAATCCTATGTTCAACATATTAGATCCATTAGAATTATGGAAATTTAATGAATATATTAATAAGGATGATAAATCATTTAATAAATTTGGCTTGATAACTATTAAATTTACATGGAATACTTGTGTAAATGTTAATGTAGTTTATAAAAGAAAATCTAATAATATTTTCTCTGTATTATCTACATTTGATATTGATATTATAACTAAAGCTTTTGATATTGGTACACAACAAACATTAGATTTAACTAATGGAAGTCAATTAACTAAAAAAGCTTCTTGGAATAAATGGAATCCAGGATTTTACAGTAATGAAATCTGGCAAATATCAAGGATATTAAGACAATTAGAAAGATGTTTTAAGTATCACAAAAGAGGATATGATACAGATGAAGTGGTTTACAAATATTTAGAATTAATAGGTAATGTAGAGAAGTTTGAAAGTATATTTAATTCTTTAGCATTTAATGAGAAATTAGAAAGTACCAAACATAATATAAATATTATGAAACAAATATGTAATGTTTGGTTGCAAACACATAGTATTTCTGATGAAGAAATGATTCTTTTGAAAGAAACAATTAAAAAATTATAATGGCTACAATAGAAGAGCTTTTGAAAAGCTTACAAATGCCAGGTTTTAAAACTAGAGATTTGGTTAATAGTAAAGAAACCTGGGAAAGAATAGGAAAACAAGATGCTTTTAGTGAGTTAGGTCTAGAATCATCTGAATTAAGTTCATTCTTATCTGAATGGATTGCTGATAACCCTTATAACAGTATATAACATGAGAGAAAAGATAAATAAATTTATAATAGATAATGGTCTTTCTTTTAAAGAAGGTTCAAGAAATTATGATAGTACTATACTATCAGGATATGCTTTAAGCTTAGGAGCTAAAAATACTAGTATAATGAGGAAATGTATAGATACTACTTGTGTAGATTCTGATGATTATTATTCAGAATTAGATAGGGTTTTTAGTTATGCTAAAAGAAGGGATTACGGTAAATTCTGGAGCACACCAGAAGCTAAAGATAGATATATATTTTAATGAAAAGTTTTCTATTAAAAGGTAAAACACCTATTATTAAATGGGGAATGATACCTGATGAAACTTACTTTGAAGGAAACGTGCCAGAAGGTTATCAACTGGCAGTTTCTCCTTCAGAGGGTTATGTAGTAATAGATATAGATAATCATGGTAAAGTTAATGGTTTTGATAATATACCTAATTTTTTATTAGATGAACTAAACAGTACTTTAAGGTATAAAACTAAAAACAATGGTTGCCATTATTGGTTTAAATACACAGGAGATAAGGAACTGGCTAATAAAGCTTCTAGATTAGGAATAGATTTAAGAACACATAAGGGATATGTAGTATGGTATTTAAACATTGATGTTAGAAACTGTTTAAACTCAATTAAAGAAACATCAGGAGAGATAAATACTTGGTTAGAACAATTATTTAGTTATAAACAATGACATATATAATTTTAACAATAATTCTTTTATCTTACTTAAATCTAGTTAGATATTTGGAATTAAAAAAAAATACAAGTTTATTTACATGGAAAGAGTATTTTAATCAAGCTGGTACACAAGGTTATAATTTCACAATAATAATAATAATTGAAATATTTTACGCATTTAATAATTTATGAAAACACTATATAAAAAAGATAGTAAAGGTAAAATTAGAATTTGGACTATAGAAGCTAAACTTAACCAGCTCATTCAAAATTCTGGTTTAATTGATGGTAAATTAGTAGAAAACGTCAAAACTTGCAAAAGCAAAAATATAGGAAAATCTAATGAAACTACACCTGAACAACAGGCATTGCTTGAATTGGAGTCTGAATATAAATCTAAGCTTGATGAAGGTTATTTTAAGACCATTACAGAGGCTCAGGACAATTTGGTACTCTTGCCTATGCTCGCTAAAAGTTATGAGGATTATAAGTCTAAAATTGACTGGGATAGCTGTTATATTCAACCGAAGTTAGATGGTATGAGATGTTTAGCTAAAATTTTAAAAAATGGCACTGTTCAGTTAATCTCAAGGGATGGAAAAAGTATTGAAAACATGGATCACATAATTAAAGAATTAGGCACTATTAAAAAAGATGTAATTCTTGATGGTGAGCTTTATGCACATGGTTTAAGTTTTCAAGAGAATATGAAGTTAATTAAGAAATATAGACCTGGAGAAACTGAACAAATTAAATATAATGTTTATGATTTAGTTTCTAATGAACCTTTTTCAGAAAGAAAAGTAAGAAACTATATATCTTCTTTGGAAAATTGTGTAGAAGTTAGTACATATAAAATTAAAAAAGATGATTTAAATGATTATCATACTAAATTTCTATCAGAAAGCTATGAAGGATCTATTATTAGATGGGGAAATGCTCCTTATAAAATAGACGGAAGATCTGAAAATTTGCTTAAATATAAAGATTTTCAAGATATTGCTTGCAAGATAATAGATATTATTCCTGCTGAACAAAGACCTGAATGGGGAGTACCAGTATTAAATATTAATGGTAAAACTTTTAAAGCAGGTCTTAAATATCCTCATAGGGATAGAGAAGAATTTTTAAAAAGCAAAAAAAACTATATTGGAAAAATAGCGGAAATTAGATTCTTTGAATACACAGATGATGGTTTACCTAGATTTCCAGTCATGGTTGGTATAAGATTAGATAAATAATTATGATAAGTATAGAACAAAAACCTTATAGTACGACATTTTATTATGCTGGTGAATACATAAACAATGATAAAACTTATGTGTTTACTTTAATAGAAATGGATAATTCTATAGAAATAACATGGGTTGATGAAACTCCTGATAATTCAAAAAATATAGAAAGAGATATTGAAAAAATATTTATTTCAAGATGATATTAATAGGTAGTCAAGCGATAAAGCATTGGTATCCAGATTTTCCTAGAATAGGAAAAGACTGGGATTATATTAAAAAAAAGATGAAGATTTTGTAAGAACTTTAAATGCAGAATATCATACAAATACTGTTTTAGAAAATTATTCTTTGAATGTTTTAGAACCTGATTATTTATGTACTCTGAAAGCTTCTCATTTATGTTGGGATATACAATGGGAGAAGCACATGTGGGAATCATTAGGATTATACGTTTTTAATTGTAATCAAGGATTAATAGAATATTAATAAATAAAGTTAAAAAAATATGCTTAAAATATATCAAGGAAGTGAAAATTATACTGCTCAGATAATTAAGCTACCAGTTAAAGTACAAGTTGCAGGACTTGATAATCTTGTAGCTTGTACTCACCAGGGGAATGCTTGTTTAGTATCAAAAGATAGTACAGAAAATGAATTATATCTATTCTTTCCTGTTGAATGTGTTATAAATCATGATTTCTTACATTGTAATAACTTGTATAGAAATAAAGAATTAAATAGAGATAAATCTAAAGTTGGGTTTTTTGAAGATAATAGAAGAGTCAAAGCTATTAAATTTAGAGGAATTATTAGTTCTGGATTTATAATACCTGTTAGTTCAATGAAACCTCTTTTAGATTATAATTTTAAACAAGGAGATGAATTTAATGAAATTAATGGTCATGTACTTTGTGAAAAATATATAAGAAAGGTTCAAAAAGAACCTGGAATGAAAAATCCAAGAGTTAAAGTATTGGATAATATAGTAGATTCTAGAATGGCTCCTGAACATCCAAGTACTTCACATTTACTTAAAAATTGTCACAAACTTAATTTAAATGATTACATAGCAGTTACTTATAAATTGCATGGAACCAGTGCCCGTTATTTCAATACTCTTGTTAAACGCAAATTAAGCTTATTAGAGAAGGTTTCTAAGTTTTTTGGAGCTAGGATACGAGGAACCTCTTATAAGCTTGTAATAGGTTCTAGAAAGGTCTTGAAAAGTATTGGTTTAAAACAATTACCTAACAAGAATCATTATTACACTTCTGGAGATTTATGGTCAGAAGCAGGTAAAGAATTTTTTGAAGGTAAATTAAATCATGGAGAAGCTGTTTATTGTGAAATTATAGGTAAAACTTATTCTGGAGAAGCTATTCAATCAGGATATGCTTATGGATTTGAAAGACCTAAAGTTTATGTATATAGAATATCTAATATTAATCCTCAAGGAATAGAAGTAGATTTATCTTACTTACAAATGAAAGAAAGGTGTACTCAATTAGGATTAGATTATTGTCCAGAATTATTTTACGGAACATTATATGATTTTATTGCAGAAAATATATCTTTTGATTATTTAGATAACAGTAATCTTGATTTTACTTTAAGTAGGTTATTTTATAATAATTTGTTAGAAAAACCTAGTATTCTAGATAAATCAGTAATTGAAGAAGGATTTTGTATAAGAAGAGATACTTGTAATAAACCTGAAATATTTAAGATAAAAGCTAAGAGTTTCCTTTTACATGAAGGTAAACAAGCAGATAAAGAAGAAGTTAATATAGAAGATAATAATTAACATAAATTATTAATTTAGTGTTTTGTAACATGTACCCTTGAAATACTCATTAAGATAGCAGGTTAGTAAGAAATAAAAGGGTAAGAGAATAAATACCATTACATCACCGAAAAGAAAAAAAATATAATGAAAAATATAATATTTAAAGCATTAGTAGGATCTCATGCTTACGGAACTAATATAGAAGGATCTGATAAGGATTATAAAGGAGTTTATATACAATCACCCGAAGATGTTTTACAAAATGGATATATAGAGCAAATAGAAGTAAGTAAGGATGAAACTTATTATGAATTAAAAAGATTTGTACAACTATGCTGCACAGGTAATCCCACTATGCTTGAATTATTATATACTCCTGAAGATTGTGTAATATATAAACATCCTGTATTTCAATTTTTAATTACTAATAAACATAGTTTTCTCAGCAAATCTTGTAAATATTCATTTGGTGGATATGCTTATTCACAAATAGTTAAAGCTAAAGGTTTAAATAAAAAGATGAATTGGGAGAAGTCTAAGACTGAAAGAAAAACAGTCTTAGACTTCTGCTATGTTTATGATAATCTTAATTATACAGTAGAAGATCTTAAATCCTGGTTAAAAAAAGAAAATTATGATCAGAAATATATAGGATTAACTTCACTTCCTCATTTTAGATATATGTATAATATTTACTATGATGACTTAAATGAAATAAAAAGTACTAACCCTAGATATTCAGATATAGAAATTTTTAATTATAAAGGAATTATTCAAGATGTTGAAAATTCTAATGATATTTCTTTAAGTGAAGTTCCTGAATATCAAAGAAAAAATTGTAAAGGTTTAATGTACTTTAACAAAGATGAGTATAGTAGGCATTGTAAAGATTATAAATCTTATCAAGAATGGTTGTTAAATAGAAGTACTCAAAGATATATAGATATTGAACAGCATAATCAAAAAATTGATGGTAAAAATTTATTACATTGTTATAGATTATTAGAAACAGGAATAGAAATAGCCAAAGAAGAAAAAATTATTGTAAGAAGACCTAATGCTCAATATTTGAGAGAAATCAGAAAAGGTAAACATAATCTTGATAAATTATTAGAGGAAACTGATATTAAATTACAGGAATTGAATGAAGCTTTTGATTCTTGTAATTTAAGAGAACATGCAGATAAAGATTTTCTATATAAATTAATACCGGAGATTAGAGAAAAATTTTATCTTAGTACAGAAGAAAAATTAGAATTATGAAAATACTTTGTATAAGTGATACTCATGGGTTTCATGAAGAATTAAAAATTATTGATGTAGATATGATTATTCATGCTGGAGATTTTAGTAATACTAGAAGTTCCTCCATAAATGCCAATGAATGTATCAAATTTCTAGAATGGTATGAAAAATTAAGTATAAAATATAAAATACTTATATCAGGCAATCATGATACAGCTGTTCAAGCAGGATTAATTAATTTTAAATATTATAAAACTATTATTTATGCTCAACATGAAATGATTGAAATAGGTAAGTTAAAAATATTTGGAAGTCCATATACTCCTACTTTTGGAGTAGGGTGGGCATTTAATGTACCTAGACATAAATTAGATGTTTATTGGAGAGAAATACCAAAAGAAACTGATATATTAGTAACACATGGTCCACCTAAAGGGATTTTAGATTTGTCTTATAATGAATACGATAATTTAGAATATTGTGGAGATAAATCTTTATTAAATAAAGTTTATGAAGTTTGTCCTAAATATCATATATTTGGACATATACATAATAACAAAGATAATTTTAATTGGGGTAAAAGAATAATCAATGATATTACATTCATGAATGTGAGTGCAGTAACTGATGGGAAATTCAATCTTGGACTAACATCAAAAGGAATAATAATAGATATATAAAAGCAGAAGGTGTTGACCTGTCAACCACCTAAATTCCGGTAAAAGAGTTGAGGGTGACAAGCGGGGAGAGACCTGCCCATTATTTGAATAAGGTAAAAAAGAAAGAGGGACAAATCCCTCTTTCGCCTTATTTTTGCTCTGTACGTTGGTATTAATTAGATATACTCTTGTTAAAAACTGTAAGTTGATTTTCTGGTAACACAAGATTTCTATATTGAGAATACCAAGGAAATAATTTACTTGTTTTAAATACTAATTTACTATCACCTTTATCATGAAATTTAGTATTAGTTTTATATTCTTCAAAAGGGTCTGTTAACTGATAACCTACATCTAATATTTTACCTATTGTTGTTTGAGTAACACTAGGGTTATTCATTAATCTCAAGAAATCAACAGGATTTAAATAAAACCAAACATCTCCCATTAATCTTCTTGACTGAAGCATACCGTGAGCATACATGGTTTTTGCAAATTCATCATCTTCATCATCAGCTGCTGCTTGAAGTCCTGTAAACACTAAAGCTAGTAAACTTAAAGTAATCACGTCTAAAGATGTTCTTCTAAAGGCTTCCTTCTCTCTTTTAGACCAGTTGGCTCTTGTCATCAAGTCTTTATACCCATAAGCTTTATAGTCTTTAAAAAGTGCCTTAAAATACTTCCTGAAGGCATTTCCAGCATCTAAATAATAACCTCTGGTTGTTTCTTCAGCTTCTATGTCTATTTGTTCGGCTCCCCATCTTCTTTTAAAACCTTCCCAGATGTGTTTTCTAAAAAGCATAACTAGTTTACCAAACCAATATCTTTGTAATAACGACTTGTCAAAAGTGTTATAGTTACCATTAAGCTTTTTATTCATACTGTGCAAAGTCTTAACAAATTTGAATTTGTCTTCTTTAGTAAATATTACATCAGATTTAAGTTTTAAAAATCCATCTTTATCTAGTTCATAGGCATCCCTTAGAGATATTTCAGTACCATCTTTCTTTTTAACATTAGTTGCTCTCATTAAAGCAAATAGTCCCTGTGTTTGAATCTGATGTTCAGCAGCATTAGTAGTAAAGAATAATAAATCTGTGCTAAATAAATTACCTGCTGCACTTCCTGATACTTTTTCTCCATATTGATTAGTAAATTCTCCTTGAAAAGCATCAAAATGTTTAATTAATTGACTTTCTAAAGATTTACCTGTTATTTTAGTAAGATCTCCTAAGAAGTGATGTAAGTTACTGTGATAATCTTTTAAAGCAGCTGACCAGTGCTTAGTATTAAAATATTTACCAGCCACAGCTTCTTGTAAAGTATTATAGTTACCTATCAAGGTATTATTAAACATACCTATAAAGTTACCTGATAATGTTAATAAAGAAGTATAATAAATTAATCTATCAGCAGCTTTATTCAAAGATATGTTTCCTATAACCGCACTAAATTCTCTTTCACCGTATAATTCTGAATTAATAAAAGCTTCTAATTGTTTATTGGCATTATTATTTTTACCAGGAACTACCTTGTCAAATAATTCTTTAATACCATTTATTCCTTTAGTAGTTACTCTTTGTTTAATTTTAAGAGTAGGATTACCTTGAATCATATCTAATATAGAACTCATATAAGGTTGTGCTTTATGTAAAGCTTCCCATGTAGTGCTCATTTGAGAAAACTTTAAAACACTTTTTAGTAAATCTAAAGATACTTGAGATTCATCAATAAAAGTAGTATAATAAATAGGTATATACTTATGTTCATCTCCTTGTAAATTGGTTAAACCTAATTGATTATCTGTTTCTCTGATACCCCAATTAGATCTCATGTGTTCTTTAGCATTAACAGCTTGAGCTTTTAAATCTAATCCAGCATCAACTAATTTATTAAATCCTGTTTTGTAATCTTGAGGAATTATACCATGTTTTAATCTCTTTTCAAATGGTAAAGCATCATTTTTTTCTTTATAGATTTTATATAATAGTTTATAATATGGATTAGAACTTATAGTTTCAAACTGTTTGTTTTTATATTTATTAGAAGGTTGAATAAATTCACTAGATAACATATAATATTTTTTACCATCTTGTGGTAAATACTTAATTCCTAAATTATATTGAGTTATTAATTCTGGAGTTACTACTGATTCTGGATTTTGATTAAGATTAATATTATACATATACTGTTGTCCCCACTCACTATAGTAGTTATCCATTTCCTTAACATTATCTTTGAACCATCTATTAAACTCAGAGGAAGTCATTTGCTCTTTCTTTTGTTTAATAAGATCACTAGCATTTCTAACAGTTTGATTTTCTCTAAACCATTTAGCTATTTCTTTAGCTCTTTCAACTATCTTTTTAGGATCAGTTGGTTCTGGACCAAGATCTTCAAAAAACTTCTTTTTAGCTAAATAAAATCTATCAGTATCATACTCTTGAACAAAAGCTTTTTTAGTTATTAGTACTTCTTTTTCTTCAAGAACACCATCTTTATTTGGAACCTTAGTCTTATGAACTATAGTAACATCTCTTAAAAATTGTTTGTTAAATTCAGCAGGATTATCTTTAGGACCCAATTGTTTACTGTATTCTAATAGTAAAGCATTTTCTTCTTGAATAAGCTTTTCTCTAACATCTTCAAGAATTTCTTTAAACTTATTTGCTACTAAACCATTAACAGGATTTTGAGAATTAATAGTAGCACCTAATCCTAAATTACCTATCCCTATATCATAACCTCCTTGAATAAGCATAGTTTCTATTTCTTCCCTGCTTAATGATTTACCTTCTTTTTGTAAATTAGAATCAACAGACGAACTGTATATATAATCTGCAATTATTGGATAAATAATATCATTGTGTTTACTTATAATATTATCTCTGTAATCTATTACTTGTTGAATATCAGAATTATTTATTTTACTATCTCCACCTAAATCAGTATTTAAAGTCTTTAACTCATTTATAATATTATAAATACCTAAAAAGTTGGTAATATTATTTAGATTATACATCATGTCTTGTTTAGTACTTACATCTAAATTTTCTACACCAAACTTTCTTATTCGTTCATGATATTCTTGTAACTTATCTTGAGCTAAATCTAAATAAGTTTTAGCATTATCTAAAAATAACATAAATCCAGTGATATTATCTTGTTCATCTAATGTTTTTTTAAGTTTTATAATATCTTCATATATTTGTTTACCACCGGATTTATTTTTATAAATAGTTTCTGTTAATACTATAGAATCGTGTAATTGTTGTCTAAAGAGTTTGAATTTATCATTAGTACTTTTAATACCTTTATAAGATACATTTAAACCTTCTGTATTATAAGTATCAGAAGAATACTCGTTTAATTCTCTAAATGATTCTTTATCAACAGTTTTTAAAACATTATCATATAATGTATCTACATCAAAAGTATAAGTTATATACTTATTTAAAAATCTTTTAATGGCGTTTAATATATTTTTATACCAGGATATTCTAGAACCCTCTTTATTAATTTCTTGAGTGTGTTTAATAAAAGCCGGATTACTAAAAATATCTGCTACAAATTCATCTAAATCATATTGATAAGTTTTACCATCTTCCCTTTGATTAGCTCTTAATGTATCTTTAAAATTCTTACCGGCATCACTCTTTTTAAATGCCTCTAAAAGTGATTCTAAGGCTGTTTTAGCCTCTTTATCATTTTCTATGGCATATACAGTCATAGCATGAGCTAATTCATGCCTAATGAGGATATTTAACACCTCTTTAAATGGCAATCCTGATAATTCTGATAAGGCAGCTACTTCTGATAAAGAGATTTTTATAGTATTAGTAGCTGGAATAAACATATTACTATCTTCTGTAAATTCTAATTTAACAGTAGTATTATATCTTAATGCTTTAGTAAAGAAGTTAGCTAATTCATTATTAGAATTAATATATTCTTCTAAATTGTCTGGAATTTTATATTTATCTTTTAATTCTTTAGAGTTATATTTTTTAGTTATATCTCCTATTGTTTCTATTTTAGCTGCTAAGAGAATTTTTTCTTGTTTAGGAACAACTTCATTCCAAGTATTACCATATTCATC
>RRZU013509064.1_pt1 | contig 57254 bp, 50 predicted proteins | sample 2165561 | NCBI WGS metagenome assembly RRZU01 (sample SAMN10456909, study PRJNA506462) | wastewater metagenome | isolation source: wastewater sludge | place: USA: Moscow, Idaho
AAGACAGATTGCAGGAACAGTGGATACATAAGATTACGGGGCGTTCTCTGAACTTTCCTGTCCACTGGATACCATCCACACAGGGCTTCATTGATGCAGGCATTAAAGGCTTAGGATGGGGAGTGAGCCCTATACATCTTTTGCAGTCGCACTTTGACAGTGGGGCACTGGTGGATCTGTGCCCTGGACAATTTATTGATGTGCCGCTGTACTGGCAGATCAATGGCATCGCTGCTCAGCAGCTTACCGATCTAACCAATTGCATCGTGACCACTGCACGTGCCTGGTTGGATACAGGAGTTGATAGTTAAACATTCAGGGTTTTATGTGGGGAGCCCGTTTGATCAGGGGAGGTAGATGGTAAACATGCGCAGTTAAACTAAGATGTCGCTGTAATCCCCGTAAAGTTTTCTTGCGGGTTTTGTGATGGATTGAGGGTAATCCAGTGTTACAGACTTTAAGCAGTGTTTTTTACTTGTATGGTATGCAGGTGGGCGTGATTTAATGAATGCAGTATTATTAATTTACTGCAGCCCACCAAGATTTTGTGATGGGCTACAAAATGGCAGAGCTACAGCACTTCTTGTTCATTTTTGAGTCTTGCACTAACACGCAACGCGCTGAAGATCGCTAGCAACGGAGCAATAGCCAGCATAGCGAACAAATAGAATGCAGCATTCGAGGTGCCCTCAATACCTCCAGGTATATTTAGGCCACCGAGATTGGTGAGCATTCCTGCTAGCGCCGAGCCAAGCGCTGTGGCAAACAGTTGCACTGTCGTGATTGATGTAGCTGCGGCATCTTGATCTTCACGAGGAGCGACTTGCAGAATTCGCGTCAATAGGTGCGGCCAACCCAATCCGATACCGAAGCCCACCAAAGTCAGTCCCAAGCAAATAAAACTCAGCACAGTCCAATCGCCTTGCGCATACAGTGGTGCGCTAAACGCCAGAATAAGCATACCCGCTAATACCAATACGGGACCATTGACGATCGCGCGACGAATGCCACTACCTTTCCAGCCAGAGCTCCAGACTTCTGAAACCGTCCAGCCAGCAGCCATCAATGCTGCTAGGTAACCGGACATTAGCGGAGTTTGTTCATGCAGGGTTTGCAGGAAATACGGTACGAAGGTTTCGCTGGTCATACCGATTACTAATAAACCGATGGTAATGTACAGTGCCAGTAAGGGTGAGTTCAGGCGCAGTGCATTCTTGGGCAATAAGCGCGTTTCACTAGTGAACTCTTTACGTACTAAAAACCACATTAGTACAGCTGCACATACTACGCCTGCAATATTCCAGAATGGATCTGATGAAGTACTGCCTGCACTGATTGCCAATACGGCACCTGTTAATAGCCATAGTTGAGCGATGGGTAACTTGCTTGCTGTCTCTGCATCGTCTCGCTTTCGTGTCGGCAATGCCAGCCAGACCAGTACTACATATAGTAGTGTGACCGGCACCAATATACCGAATGCAGCCCGCCATGCATCCATTTCGGCAAAGATACCGCCTACTGCTGGACCGAGTAGGGTTGCTACGCCCCACATTCCAGAAATCAGTGCCATTGCCCTCGGCCATAAACGTTCATCAAACACGGCATAAATCATGGTGTAGCTTAAGGCAAACAGAAACCCACCACCAAAGCCTTGTAAGGCACGGCCAAATAACATTGTTGGCATATTTGGAGATAGAGCGCATGTCAGGCTACCAAGAATAAAGAGCACTGCAGCAACACCATAGGCAGCACGCGAGCCTGCAACGGCAAGCAGTTTGGCAGTTAATGCTGAGCCAAGAATAGAGGTCACCACGAACAGTGTTGTGTTCCATGCATAGAAATCCAGTCCACCAATATCCTTAACCACCGACGGCAACACCGTCGTCGAGATATAAATATTGATGGCATGCAATACTACTCCACCAGATAAGGCCGCAGAGTGCCCCGCATTCTTGCCGGTGAGTAAATCCCCCCAGCTTCCTTCCTTTGTAGACATATAAACTCCAAACAATAGAAATCCATGACGCATCGTTGCCGTGAGGAAGACGATGCGTTATATTAATTAAACAAGAGAACGCTTTGAATATTGAAGAGGTGCTATTATTTTGTCAAGCAAACACTTGTTAAATTTGGATAGAGGTCTGTCACTCACAGCTGACCGACTACTGCATTTACTTAAAACTCGAGGGCCGCAGCAAGCCGCAGATGCAGGTTTGGCACTTGAGATGACTGCCGAAGCTGCGCGTCAGCAGTTCACTAAATTGGCAGCATCGGGTTTAGTCGAAGCCTTTTCACAGTCCAAAGGTGTTGGGCGTCCCAGTCAGTTTTGGACGTTGACGCAAGCAGGGCATGAGCGTTTCCCAGATACCCATTCACAACTGACGGTTCAGCTATTGGATACAGTGCGTGAAACCTTTGGTGAGCAAGCGATTGATCGACTGATTAATTTGCGCGAGCAGAAAAGTCGGGAGTTGTATGTGCGTGAGCTGAAGTCTGCGCCAGATTTAAAATCGCGTGTTGCGCGATTAGCGGAACTGCGCACAAGCGAAGGTTATATGGCCGAATATGAGGTGTTTGATGATGGGTCTTTATTGTTTATAGAGAACCATTGTCCAATCTGTGCGGCAGCCACGGCTTGCCAAGGTTTTTGCCGAGCGGAATTGATGATGCTCGAACAGGTATTGCAAGCACGTGTTGAGCGCGTTGAACACATCCTTCAGCAGGCACGCCGGTGCGCGTATAAGGTGAGACCGTTATTGAATAAATAGGCGGCGATCTCTAGTTCTGAGTGCAACACCTGACCAATTTGGTAAGGTGTTGCAGCATGTCATACCATGAACTTAACCTTGAAGAGCGAGTCACTATCCGAGTAGGCCTGCTACAAAGCTTGAGCCTACGTGAAATTGCTAGGCAGATAAGCCGTTCACCGTGAGCCGTGAGCCGTGAGATACGCCGCAACAGTGATAGCAACGGAACCTACACAGTCAGCGCTGCGCAAGAACGCATGAAAGCACGCCGCGTAGTGTGTCGCCCAAAACGCAAACTGTTGCTAGACAGCGAGCTTTTCAAGCTGGTTAAAGAAATGCTCGGTGATCACTTTTCCCCTGAACAAATTGCCGGTAATCTACGATCCATGTTTCCTAAACTCAAAGATGCCTACGTTTCTCACGAGACGATTTACAACGCGATCTACGCTTTGCCGGTCGGTGATCTCATCAAAGGTAAAGACAATGCTTCGGTAATCCTTCCGCCGTAGGCACTCTTGTTGAGCGCGCAAGCGGTTATCTGATGCTGGTGAAAATGAACAATGCCACCGCGACCTCAGCCGTTGAGGGGTTCAGTGCGAGCTTGAATCGCATGCCACTCCTTGTACGTAAAAGTATGACCTATGATCAGGGGCGTGAGATGACACGTCATGCCGAGATCACGCAGAAAACAGGCGTAGAAATTTACTTCTGTGACCCGCACAGTCCTTGGCAACGTGGCAGTAACGAAAACATCAACGGTTTAATCCGCCAGTATCTGCCCAAGGGCACAGACCTCTCGTTGCATAGCCAGGAAGAGCTGGATGAAATAGCGCTTTCGTTGAACAGGAGGCCGCGCAAACGCTTCGGTTTCAAATGCCCCATCGAGGTGCTGACTGAAGTCATGCTAAAAGAGAAGGCGCTGAATGATAATGGCCAAGCATCAATTCACTAACTGTGTTGCACTCAGTTCTGGAATCCGCCCTTGGGTATTTGCTTTTCTGTTAGCAAATACCACGGTATATTTTTCTTAGCCCAATACCGTCGTTCAAGCTCTAGTTTTTCGATCGTTCTAGGGTTGGACAGGTCAGCCGATGGTTTAACTTGGATAGCCATCCTTGGTTGATGGGGCATATTCGTATCAATGAGAAAGTCGCTAGACATAATCTGCACTTGCCCTTTAAGCGCGGGATGCCGAATACCTGCTTGTGCTGCGAGTTCAAGGGTGTCTTCTAGTCTGAGAGGATACTGCTCACGAATATCGGTAGCGAATGGGTTCCAGTCAAACAAAAAGAAAGCGGCTAACTCTAAATCTGAGAGCAGATGATGGGTACGCTGCGTTTGAAATCCCCAGATACGATGGGAACGGCCAGAAGAGGGTAAGTCTCTGACCGTTAACCAAGGTTGGTAGTCTTTTCCGGAGCCAGCTCCTCGCCCTTGTTTTATCCACTTCAAAGAACGTGAGTCAAGTGTGCCGTTTGCCATGCTCCGTACCCCAGTTTTGAGCATTAAGTATACGGAGACAAGTTACCAACTTTATTATGATGTTACCAACTTTATTATCTTGTTACCGACTTTATTATGATGCCACAGCACTGGTGAGTTGCTAGGCTTTTTTTATTCGACCGTAACGCTCTTTGCCAAGTTTCTTGGCTGGTCAACGTCAGTCCCTTTCAACACAGCAACGTAGTACGACAGTAATTGCAGTGGAATGGTGTAGAGAATCGGCGCCAGTACCGGATGGATGCTTGGCATGTTCACTATTTGGGTTTGCTCATCTTCACTCAAATGCGCTTCACGATCAGCAAACACTAACAGCTGACCACCACGGGCGCTGACTTCTTGCAGATTGGATTTGAGCTTTTCCAGTAGCGCGTTGTTGGGCGCAACCGTGACCACGGGCATATCGCTGTCGACCAGTGCCAATGGGCCGTGTTTGAGCTCGCCAGCTGGGTAGGCTTCAGCGTGAATATAGGAAATCTCTTTGAGCTTCAACGCACCTTCTAAGGCCACTGGGAATTGCTCACCACGACCTAAAAATAGCGCGTGATGCTTCTCGGCAAAGAGCTGAGCTTTGGCTTCAATCGTCGCGCTGATGGCGAGGGCGTCATTGAGCTTGGCCGATAGCGTGCGCAGGGCATCCACAATCTCGCGCTCTTGCGCTGGCGCCAGTGTGTGCCGTGCACGACCGATGGCTAAGGTGAGGAGCAATAAGCCGACCAATTGCGTGCTGAAGGCTTTGGTCGAGGCCACGCCAATCTCAGGGCCGGCGCGGGTTAGCAGGGCCAAATCAGATTCGCGTACCAATGAACTGGTGCCGACGTTACAAATGGTCAAACTGGCCAAGTAGGCGTTGTCTTGACGGTGACGTAAGGCAGCGAGGGTGTCAGCGGTTTCGCCGGACTGGGAAATGGTGACGAACAAAGTGTCAGGCTGCACCGCGACATGGCGGTAACGGAACTCACTGGCGACTTCGACTTGGCACGGGGTATTGGTTAGGCCTTCTAACCAATAACGCGCGACCATGCCGGCGTGATAGCTGGTGCCGCAGGCGACAATCTGGATATTTTTTACTTGAGCAAACAGCGTGCTGGCGTCTGGGCCAAAGGCGGCGGGCAAGACGTGATCAGCGCCTAAGCGGTCTGCTAAAGTGCGTTGCACGGCTTGCGGCTGTTCGTGGATTTCTTTGAGCATAAAGTGGCGGTAGCTGCCTTTCTCAGCGCTTTCTGCTTGATCAAGATACTGCACCGCTTCGCGCTGGACTGGGTTGTTTTGCGCATCCCAAATCTGCAATTTGTCACGCTCAATCACGGCAATATCACCTTCTTCAAGGTAGATAAAACGATCGGTAACTTGCCGTAAGGCCAGCGGATCAGAGGCCAAAAAGTTCTCGCCAATGCCTAAACCAATCACCAGTGGACTGCCGCTGCGGGCGGCGAAAATGCGCTCAGGTTGCTTGGCGCTGATTAATGCCAGGCCATAGGCACCGTGTAATTGAGTGACGGCAATGCGCAAAGCATCGAGTAAATCATGCTGAGTTTTTTGCAAATGATGCAGCAGGTGGACGATGGTTTCGGTGTCAGTCTGTGACGTGAAAACATAACCCTGTGCTTGCAGCTCGCTGCGCAGTTCTTGATAGTTTTCAATGATGCCGTTGTGTACGACTGCCAACTCTGTGCTGGAGAAATGCGGGTGGGCATTGGCTTCGCTGGGGACACCGTGAGTGGCCCAACGGGTGTGGGCAATGCCAAGTTGGCCGTTGAGAGGCTCGGTCTGTAAGGCTTGTGCAAGCTCTGCAACTTTACCGGTGCGGCGCACGCGCTGCAGTTGCTGTTGTTGTGTGTAAACCGCTATACCTGCGCTGTCATAGCCGCGGTACTCAAGGCGCTTGAGGCCTTCCAGTAAAATTGCGCTGACGTTGCGTTCAGCGATGGCGCCAACAATGCCGCACATAAAAACCTCCGGTGACTGACTGAGCTTATGCCTCTGTAAGTCGATTATTGATGGTCGACGCAGTGCCATATTTTTGCACAGGTTTAGGGTGTTTGTAATATTTTTGTTGAGCCAGGTGCGATGAAATATAAGCTGGCCTTTTAAGCTCGACTATGTGTTTTGCTAGGGGGGAGTTGTCGAGTATAGATGCTTGATTCTACGGAGGAAGTCGCGGCGGGAGGGGCGCCGCGACTGACTTGGGTTTTACAGGTTTTTATGGGTGATGCGCCCATTTAATAAGGTGTAGCGTACCGCTCCCGGCAGCACATGCCCCATAAATGGGCAGTTTGTGCCTTTGGAGAACCAGTTCTCGCCCACTACTGTTTGTCCTTGTGGATCAAACAGCACGATATCAGCTGCGGCACCCACCGATAGGCGTCCAGCTTTGAGTTTCAATGCAGCTGCTGGGCCTGTGGTTAAGCGCTCTAAGGCCGTGGGTAGGTCGAACACCCCTTCTTCCACCAAGCTCATCGCCAATGGCAGCAATAATTCAATGCTACTGATCCCGGGTTCGGTTGCGGCAAACGGATCCAGCTTAGCATCAGCCTCATGGGGCTGGTGGTGACTGGCAATAGCACTGATTACTCCGCTCTTCACTGCTTCACGCAAGCCTTCACGGTCAGCTAATGAGCGCAATGGTGGTAATACGTGATAGAAACTGGAGAAATCCATTAAGGCATCTTCAGTTAAAATCAGTTGATACATGGCCACATCCGCAGTGACTTTGAGGCCACGTGCTTGCGCTTTAGCAATCAGGCGGGCACCGCGTGCGGTGGTGATTTGGCTAAAGTGGGCGCGTACTCCAGTTTGCTCAACTAAGAGCAGGTCACGGGATAAGGCGACGGTTTCTGCGGTTTCAGGAATACCTGCTAAACCACGGAAAGTGGCGACAGGGCCTTCATGGGCAATCCCGCCTTCGGCCAGATCGGCATCTTGCGGATGAAAAATGATCGTCAGTTCAAAAGTGGCAGCATATTCCAAAGCGCGACGCAGCACACGGTTGCTGGCAAAAGGTGTTAAACCATTACTGAAAGCGACACAGCCAGCCTTACGCAGGGTGAATAGCTCTGCCAGTTGCTCGCCTGCTAAACCTTGGCTAAAAGCACCCAACGGGAAGACTTTCGCCGAGCCTTCATCCCGTGCTTTGTCGAGAATCAGATCAACCACCGCCGGTGTATCTAAAATCGGTTTAGTGTGTGGCGTACAGCACAGGCTCGTCACGCCACCAGCGGCAGCGGCACGGGTTTCTGAGGCGATGCTGCCTTTACGGCCGTAGCCAGGCTCGCGCAAGGAGGCAGAAATATCCACCAAGCCCGGCGCGGCAATTAAACCATTGCCATCAATCATCTGCTCGGCGACGAAACCACGGGGCATATCACCAATGGCAACAATTTTGCCGTCATCAATAAAAATATCAGCCTGTTGATCCATTTTGCTGGCAGGATCAATTAAACGTGCACCGTTAATCTGTATGCGCATTAGAGTGACTCCTGCTTTTCGGCATCCAATTGGCGTTGTTCATTTTGTCCGCTCATGGTCATCGACAATACCGCCATGCGCACGGCAATACCGTAAGTAACTTGGTTGAGGATCATCGAGCGCGGGCAGTCAGCCACCAGAGAGTCAATCTCAACCCCGCGGTTGATTGGACCTGGGTGCAAGACAATGGCATCTGGGTGCGCTAAAGCTAAACGCTGTTCGCTTAAACCATATAAACGGTAAAACTCGCCCTCACTGGGCAAGAGACCGCCTTGCATACGCTCACGCTGTAAACGCAGCATAATGATGACGTCAACATCTTTTAAGCCTTCATTGACGTCGGTATAAACATTAACGCCGTATTGTTCAAGACCTACTGGCAGCAAGGTTTTTGGTGCGATCACGCGAATATCTGGGCAGCCCAGGGTCTTTAGCGCAAGCATGTTGGAGCGTGCCACACGGGAGTGCAGAATATCGCCAACAATGGCCACTTTAAGGTTTTCAAAGTCACCTTTATGGCGGCGAATGGTCAGCATATCCAGCATGCCTTGGGTGGGGTGTGAATGGCGGCCATCCCCGCCGTTAATGATCGCCACATTCGGGCTCACATGCTCAGCAATAAAGTGCGTTGCCCCGGAGTCGGCATGGCGCACTACAAACATATCAGCGGCCATGGCCTCAAGAGTGCGCAGGGTATCAGTGAGGGTTTCACCTTTGCTGGTGGAGGAGGTGGATACGTTGAGGGTAATTACGTCAGCAGACAGACGTTTAGCCGCTAATTCAAAGGTGGTACGGGTGCGGGTGGAGTTTTCAAAAAAAACGTTGCAGACGGTCATACCGCGCATTAAAGGTACTTTTTTGACTGAACGTGCACCCACTTCGAGGAAAGAGTCAGCGGTGTCGAGGATTTCAGTCAGCATGCTGCGGGATAAGCCGTCGAGCGATAAAAAGTGGCGCAGACGACCTTGGTCGTTAAGCTGCAACGGGCACTTTGGCGAGGGAGGCGTCATTGCGAGGGTCTCATAGGTGGTCGATGGTTTTCAGGGTAATGGTCAATGGATCAGGACCGGTTAATTTTACCCGCTGATTTGGTTCAAGGGAAAGGGTTGCGCCAACAATGTCAGGACGAATGGGTAATTCGCGTGCATTCAGATCCAGTAAGCACACTAAAGTGACGCTGGCAGGGCGACCATAATCGAACAGCTCATTGAGCGCGGCACGGATGGTGCGGCCACTCATCAAAACATCATCAATGAGTACTAAGTGCTGATCTTCAATGTCAAAGGGCAGCTCAGAAGGGCGCACTTGCGGGTGTAAACCACTGCGGCTGAAATCATCGCGATAAAAAGAGACATTGAGAATGCCCAGCGGGCCTTCGTGCTTAAGCTCTTTGAGCAGCTGATTGGCAACCCAAACACCGCCAGTGTGAATGCCCACAAAAAGTGCATTATCAATATTTTGGGCTTTGAGGTGGTCTTGTAATTGGCCAGCGATCGTAGAAATTAATACAGCAGGATTAGGTAGGCTCATTTCAGTAAAACTCCAAGCTTGCATTGAGGTCAGCTGTTGGCGTGTTGCTCCAGCCAGCCTTGCAGTAGTAAAGCAGCGGCTAAGGCGTCCACAGGTTGTTCTCGATAGCTGCCGCGTTGTTGTCCTTGTGCTAAGCGCTGACCTTTGGCTTCAAATGTCGTAAGACGCTCATCATGGGTATGGACAGGTAAATTAAAACGGCCATGTAAGCGCCGTGCAAATTTTTCGGCACGCACACACATTTCACTGGGTGTGCCGTCCATATGCAGCGGTAATCCTACAACAAGTGCGTCGGGCTGCCACTCTTTTATTAGGGCTTCAATCTGCTCCCAATTAGGGATGCCATCGCGGGCTTTTAAATTGCATAATTCGCGAGCGTGTTGGGTGAGCATTTGGCCGACGGCAACGCCGATTTGCTTGGTGCCGTAATCAAAGCCGAGTAACAGTTGCGGTGCACTCATGAGTGGCCCACTTGGTGACTGAGACGGTCCAAATCTACTCCGAGTAAAGCGGCGGCGGCACTGCGGCGCTCGGCAATTGGCGTGTCGAAAATAATTTTATGATCGGCTGGGCAAGATAGCCACGCATTGGCGCGCAGTTCGTCTTCGATTTGCCCAGCACCCCAGCCGGCATGACCCAGTGCAATCATGCTGGGTGTCGGGCCGTCGCCCTGTGCGATAGCCAGTAGCGCATCTTTGGAAGAGGTTAAAGCCAGCTCGCCAAAATGAGTCGTGCCCTGAAACTCTGGACCGCGCTGGTGCAGGACAAACCCCAGTTCAGCCTGGACGGGGCCGCCATTAAATATTTCTTGATTGTGCGCTGGATCGAAACTTGCGTCTTCGGGCTGTAATTGGGCAAAGACTTCAGCAAGGGTTAAGTCCATATGCCGATTAATGATTAAACCCAGTGCGCCTTCGGCATCATGAGCCAGTAAATACACAACAGATTGCGCAAATGCAGGGTCGGTCATGGTGGGCATGGCAATTAAAAAATGCCCAGCTAAAGAAGGGAATGCAGAGCTCATAGTATTCGACTGTCCTCATCAATAAGCGAAAAAAGAGGCTGCTCAGGAGGAGCAGAATGATTATCGCAGATTATTGACTAGAAAGACGATCGCCGCGCTCAAAGCGCCAGGTGCGAATGATTTCCACTTGGTCGTAGTTGGCGGCCAGCTCGCCCGTGAATGGCGCAAAGGGCGCAGAAAGACGAACGATATTTAACGCCGCAGTATCGAGGATTGGGTGTCCAGAGGACTCGAGAATGCGCATTTGCTCTAATGAGCCGTCGCTTTTAATAATCACCAGTACGCGTAAGCTGCCATACACCCCTTGGCGACGGGCTTCGTCTGGATAATTAAGGTTACCCACACGCTCGACTTTTTTGCGCCAAGCATCACGGTACCAAGCACTGATATCACGTTTGGTTGCCGCTGTGTTCTGCCGGCTGACCCGTGGTCGTTTGGCGTATTGCTGTTGTTCAAAGGCTAACTCTGCTTCAAGACTGGCAATTTCAGCTGATAACTGCTCGCGATCAATAACGGGTGTTTTGCGAGTAGGTTTAGGCTTGGGCTGCTCTTTGGGTTTGCTGACCACCTTGTGCTGTTGGGGCTGGGTGGTGCTTATCACCTTTTTAACTTCAGGAGTCACTGGGGTTGGTTCTACGCTGCTTTCCACTTGTACTTTATTAACTTTGGTGTCTTGGAAAGGTGCTTTTTCGGTGGTTTTAGGTACCGCTGCTTCTTCGAGCGTACCACTGCCTTGTTGATCGTCTTGGGCGATAAAATCAGCTTTCTCAGGGGCTTTTTCGCTTTTAAATGACGCTAGGGTGACATCCAAACTTTTACTGAGCTCAGGCATATCGCTGACAGTAAAGCCTACGCCAAGAATAATGGCGAAGTGTAAAAGGGCAGCAATGAGCACAGTAAAGCCAAGGCGGTCAGCAGCACTGACAGCAGGTTTGGATTCAGCAAAAGGGTAATCAGCAGATTTTTTCATAAGAGTATTAGCATCTCGACAGAGGCGGCAGTCTGCCGAGAAGTAGCGATAAAGTCTATGAACTGGCCTGCACATTTTGTCATAGAGGCAAGTGCAAGCCGAGTTTTTTAGCCGCGGGGAACGAGCTTTTGGGCAATGGCATCCATCAGTTGGTCGCCAATTTTAGTGTCATAGGCGTTATCAATTTCACGGATACAGGTCGGGCTGGTGACGTTAATCTCAGTTAAATGTTCACCAATCACATCCAAGCCGACAAACAACAAGCCGCGCCTGCGCAGTTCTGGGCCAACTTGTGCAGCAATCCAGCGGTCTTTTTCGGTGAGCGGTTGTGCCACACCTCGGCCACCAGCGGCAAGATTGCCACGAGTTTCACCTGCAGCGGGGATGCGCGCTAGGCTGTAAGGTACGGGTTCACCGTCAATCATTAAAATGCGCTTGTCGCCATCTTTAATCGCTGGCAAGTATTTTTGCGCCATGATTTGTTGTGTGCCGTGGGCAGTTAGGGTTTCTAAGATGACCGATAAGTTGGGATCACCTTTTAAATGGCGAAAAATTGAAGAACCACCCATGCCATCGAGCGGTTTGAGAATTACGTCACCGTGCTCCTCGGCAAAATCACGCAGAATGTCGGCACGACGGCTCACTAAAGTAGCTGGAGTGCATTGTGGGAACAGCGTCGCAAAGAGTTTTTCATTGCAATCGCGTAAGCTTTGCGGGCGGTTTACCACTAAGCTGCCGGCTGCTTCGGCCTGCTCAAGTAAATAGGTGCTGTATAAAAACTCGTTATCAAATGGCGGGTCTTTACGCATTAAAATGACATCCAGGTCGGCCAGCGGCTCATCCAGTTCGTCACCTAATTCAAACCAGCAGTCAGGATCATTGAATACTTTTAATGGGCGCAGACGTGCCCGAGCTTCGCCAGAGCGCTGAAAAAGGTCTTGTGGTTCCATGTAAAAAAGTGACCAACCACGGGCTTGGGCGGACAATAACATGGCCAAAGAACTGTCTTTTTTGAATGAAATCTGCGCAATGGGATCCATTACAATTCCAAGACGAACATGCATGATAGAGTCTCCAAAATAAAATAAGTAGCCAATGATGCACCCAAGTTTGGCTGAATAATAGTGTTAGGTTGATCTGAAACTATAGCTTAGATCAATAAACAACCTAGTATGTGCTGGGTTTATGGATTGCAGCAAAATAGTATGCTAAAAAGGCCTGACGACTGGGTCCGCGAATATTGCGTGATGGCAATACAGCATTAGCGCTGCAGAAAAATAACGACTCACCGACGATGGTAGGGCGAAGATGGAACATAAATCAGAAGGTTTAAAGGTAATGGTGATTGACGACTCAAAAACGATTCGTCGCACAGCCGAAACCTTGCTTAAGAAAGTTGGTTGTGAAGTGATCACAGCGGTGGATGGTTTTGACGCGCTCGCAAAAATTGCAGATACACATCCAGATATTATTTTTGTTGATATTATGATGCCGCGTTTAGACGGCTATCAAACTTGTGCATTGATCAAAAACAATAGTGCTTTTCGATCAACGCCAGTGATTATGCTGTCTTCCAAAGATGGTTTGTTTGATAAAGCCAAGGGCCGCATTGTTGGTTCAGATCAGTATTTAACGAAACCGTTTAGTAAAGAAGAGCTGATTGGCGCGATTAAAACGCATGTGCCAGCCTTTACGCCAGTAGAGAGTGCTTCTTAATTGTTATAAGTGGACGGGCAGATTGTGCTGTCTGCATTATTATTCTATGGGGGATTCATGGCTCGTATTTTGATTGTGGATGATTCGCCAACTGAGATGTACAAGTTGGCGGCGATGTTAGAAAAAAACGGACACCAAGTATACAAAGCTGAAAATGGTGCAGATGGCGTAGCGCTGGCTAAGCAAGAGCAACCAGATGCAGTCTTAATGGACATTGTTATGCCTGGCCTCAATGGTTTCCAAGCGACGCGGCAGCTGACCAAGAGTGCAGAAACACAACATATCCCAGTGATCATAGTGACCACTAAAGATCAGGAAACTGACCGGGTTTGGGGTAAGCGTCAAGGTGCGAAAGACTATCTGACCAAGCCGATTGATGAAGCAACGCTGATTAAAACCCTAGACGCAGTTTTAGCGGGCTAATGTGCTGTGTCTAATAAAACCAATAAAACAGGGTTGTTAGATGACCGATAAACAGACGCCCTATGAGTTGCTGGTGCACATTGATGCGCTATGCCGAGGCCAGTCACCTGGCTTACCAGCTCAGCAGGAAGTGGCGCAGAGTTGGAGCGGCATTGGTTTTCGAATTGCTGACCAGTATTTCGTGGCACCCATGAGTGAAGTCGCAGAAGTCCTACATGAACCGCGCTATACCTTGTTACCTGGTGTTAAAAGCTGGGTCAGTGGTGTGGCCAACGTGCGTGGACGCTTATTGCCAGTAATGGATCTCTGTGGTTTTTTTGGAACTGAGTCAAACAGCGCAAAAAAACTACGGCGTTTATTGGTGGTTGAGCACCGCGATGTATTTGCTGGGTTAACAGTGGATGCTGTGCTGGGGATGCAACACTTTGCGGTGGACTCTTACTCAGAAGAACTACCTGATATTAATACGGTTTTTGCACCCTTTGTACAGGGTGCTTTTTTATCTGAGCAGCAAGCTTGGCTGGTGTTCAGCCCGCACGCTTTAGCGCGTGATGAAAAGTTTTTAGATGTGGTGGCTTAGCTTCTAAGCAAACATGGGTTTGTGGCATTACAGCAGTTATATACGGATGGGCCAGCTTTCACTGGCTCTTGAGTGATATTGGACTCATATAGTTATGTCGGTCCAGGCGGGGGCCAAAAAATGAAAAAAATACGTGAAAATACTTTTCTAGCAGGGTTACGCGGCAATTTACTTATTGGCGTGCTCTTTGCTGTCTTGGTGGTATCGGTTGTAGCGCTTTTTGTAAACTTCCTTTATATCAATACACAGTCAGATTACGACAAAGAATACATTACCCATGCGGGTGAGTTGCGTGTTTTATCTCAGCGTATTGCGAAAAACGCCACTGAGGCAGCAGCGGGTAAAGAAGCTGCGTTCGCTTTGCTTAAAGAAGCGCGAGATGACTTTGAAACCCGTTGGGGCTTCTTGGTTGATGGTGACCCAGCCAACAACTTACCGCCAGCGCCAGAGTCGTTGGCTCTAGAAATGGATGCGGTAGGCCAAGACTGGGAAAGTTTAAGAACTAACGCAACAGTTATTATTAATAGTGAAAGGACTGTTATCTCACTACACGAAGTAGCAGAAACCTTAGCCGACACTATTCCGCAGTTACAAATTGAGTATGAAGAAGTCGTTGATATTCTGTTGCAAAGTGGTGCGCCTGCGAGTCAGGTGTCCGTTGCACAGCGTCAAGCTTTGCTGGCTGAGCGAATCATTGGTTCGGCGAACAGAGTGTTGGTGGGTGATGATGACTCGGTGTTAGCCGCAGACATGTTCGGACGTGATGCGAGCTTGTTTGGACGTGTTTTGAATGCGATGCGCGATGGTAACGCCGCAATGGAAATTACTGCAGTAACCGATGAAGAGGCGTTAGAGCGCTTAACTGAGATTGCTGAGCTGTTTGAGTTTGTTTCCGGTTCCGTTGACGAGATTCTAGAAACCTCGCCAGAGTTATTCCAAGTACGTGAAGCCGCTAATAACATCTTTAGCGAATCGCAAGAGCTACTAGATCAAGCTTCTGAGCTGGCTGAAGGGTTTGAGCAGCGCGCCGATGGCCGTGTTTTCAACACCTTGCTGGGTTATATTTTAGGTGCCTTGGCACTGGCTTCGATTATTTTGATTGGCTTGATCAGCATGCGTGAAACACGTGTGCGCTTGACTGAAACGGCTGAGAAAAACGAGCGTAACCAAACGGCGATTTTGCGTTTGCTCGATGAAATTGGTGACCTGGCAGACGGTGACCTGACTGCAGAAGCAACGGTAACTGAAGACTTTACTGGGGCCATTGCCGACTCCATTAACTTTACCATTGACCAACTGCGCGAACTGGTAGGAACCATTAACGGTACTGCCGTACAGGTCGCCGCAGCTGCTCAAGAAACACAGTCCACGGCGATGCACTTGGCTGAAGCTTCTGAGCACCAAGCCCAAGAAATTTCCGGTGCGTCAGCGGCGATTAACGAAATGGCGGTCTCCATTGACCAAGTATCGGCTAACGCCGCTGAGTCTGCTGCGGTTGCTGAGCGCTCGGTATCCATTGCTAACAAAGGTAGTGAAGTGGTGCATAACACCATTACCGGAATGGACAGCATTCGTGAACAGATTCAAGATACTTCCAAGCGTATTAAGCGTTTGGGTGAATCCTCACAAGAAATTGGTGACATCGTTAGCTTGATTAATGACATTGCTGACCAAACCAACATTCTGGCACTGAACGCGGCAATTCAGGCCTCGATGGCCGGTGATGCGGGACGAGGTTTCGCCGTAGTTGCCGATGAGGTTCAGCGACTGGCTGAGCGTTCATCTTCAGCAACCAAGCAGATTGAAGCACTGGTAAAAACCATTCAGGCCGATACCAACGAAGCGGTAATCTCGATGGAGCAAACCACAGCAGAGGTTGTTCGTGGTGCGCACTTGGCACAGGATGCTGGGGTCTCTCTGGAAGAGATTGAGAAAGTATCGAAAGCCTTGGCTTCCTTGATTCAGAATATTTCTAACGCTGCTCGTCAACAGGCGTCATCTGCCGGTCATATTTCCAGTACGATGAACGTGATTCAAGAAATTACCTCACAGACCTCTGCAGGTACCACAGCAACAGCACAAAGTATTGGTACGTTAGCGAAAATGGCTAACGAGATGCGTGAGTCTGTGTCTGGCTTTACCTTGCCAGACAATAGCAGCGAACAAGCCTAAATAAGCAGGGCGGCATCTATTACAGGTGCCGCACTCACTGAACTTTAGAAGAAGGGCGCATCATGCAGTCTGGCAATGCTTGGGCTTTACAGCCTCTAGCTGACATGACAACAGATGAGTTTAATGACTGGCGAAAACTGCTGGAAGCGCGCTCTGGCATGGTTGTCAGTGAGCAACGCCGTTCGTTTTTACAGGTTAATCTCACTGCGCGTATGCGTGAACTGGGAATTACTGACTACGGCAGTTACTACCAACAAGTTATTGCTGGGCCTTCTGGCGCAGTGGAGTGGGTGGTTTTGCTGGATCGTTTAACGGTGCAGGAAACACAGTTTTTTCGTCATGCGCCTTCTTTTGCAGTGGTTACAGAGTTTCTTACGGAAAAAATACACACACAGCCCGCACCTGCGAGCATCGCATTATGGAGTGTGGGCTGTGCCAGCGGTGAAGAAGCATGGTCGCTGGCTATTAGTACGTCGGAAGCACTGCGCACAACCTCGCAGAAAATAGAGTTTGGAGTTACGGCAACTGATATTAGTCATAACGCTTTACGGCAGGCACGGCAGGCTAAATATGATCTGCGGCGCATGGATAACGTGCCAGCTGAATGGGTTCAGCACTATTTTACCCAGCAGGCAGATGGCAAATATCAGGTAGTCAATTCGCTGGCTAAGCATTTGTGCTTTGCTAGATTAAATATGCTGGATTTAGCGCAAGCGCCTATTTCCGGGATGGATATTATTTTTTGTCAGAATGTGTTGATCTATTTTCGGCGCTGGCAGCGTCGTGAAATACTCAATCGTTTAGTGGCCCGCTTAGCACCGGGCGGTCTGTTAGTAATAGGTGTCGGTGAGGTTGCCGGATGGCAGCATCCTGATTTAGAACCTGTTGCTGATGAACGCGTTTTGGCTTTTACCCGTAAGGGGTAACACACGGATATGAGCGGAGTAGTTATGGGTGATCGGCACGACTATGTCGCCCTGGAATGGGTTAAAGGCGAAATTGCAGAAACCCTAAAACAGGCACGTCACGCGCTGGAAGATTATGTGGAGAATCCCCAGGATTCAACACGGCTGCGTTTTTGTTTAACCTATGTGCATCAGGTGCATGGCACCTTGCAGATGGTTGAGTTTTTTGGTGCAGCACTGCTGGCCGAAGAAATGGAGCAGCTGGCGCAAGCGTTACTGGAAGAGCGCGTTAATAATGTCAGCGAAGCGCTTGAAGTATTGATGCAGGCAATTTTACAACTGCCGCTCTATTTAGACCGCATTCAAACTGCGCGGCGCGATTTACCGATGGTGGTGCTACCACTGCTGAACGATTTACGTGCAGCCCGTGGTGAGCAGTTGCTGTCGGAAACCAGCCTCTTTACCCCAGCCTTGCCGGCTGCCAACGAGCCTCTGAGCGCCGAGCGCGTGCAGCAATTAAGCGTGCCTGAACTTGCGGTGCTACTAAGAAAACTACGGCAAATGCAGCAAGTGGCCCTTGTTGGGGTGCTGCGTGGGCAAGAGTTGCCGACCAATTTAGGTTACTTGGCAAGAGTTTTCTCGCGCTTAGAAACCCTAAGTAAAGGGGCGCCGCTGGAACCATTATGGCAGGTGACCGCTGGCTTAGTAGATGGCTTGGCCAATGGCAGCGTTGAAGCCGGTGCTTCCGTACGCACTTTATTGCGCCAGGTGGATAGCGAGTTGCGCCGTTTGGTTGCTGAGCAAGCTGAGGGCTTAAATAAACCCGCTGCTGCTGAGCTGATTAAAAACCTCTTATTCTATGTTGCTAAGGCCCAACCCAACTCTGCAAGGCTGGAAAACTTACATCAGTTGTACCGTTTGGATGAGGCATTACCCGATGAGCTGTTCTTAGATGAAGAGCGCGCGCGGATGTCGGGCCCTGACCGCGGCGCAATGCGTTCGGTGGTGGCAGCACTCTGTGAAGAGCTGGTGCGCATCAAAGACAGTCTTGATCTATTTGTACGCAGTGATCGCAGTAAGCTGGAAGACCTGGTTAGCCTGCAAGCGCCGCTGAAACAAATTGCCGACACCTTGGCCGTCTTAGGCTTTGCTCAGCCACGCAAAATTGTGCTGGATCAGCTGGATGTTGTGGCCGCGCTTATTTCTGGCGCCGCAGAAACCTCTGATGCCGTCTTGATGGATGTTGCCGGTGCTTTGCTGTATATCGAAGCCACTTTAACCGGCATGGTTGGCAGTGGAGATGATACGCCAAGCGAGCAAAGCTTGATGCCAACCACTGATGTTGGGCAGATCCATCGTCTCGTTATTAAAGAGGCTCGCACCGGCCTTGAACATGCCAAAGATGGCATTATTGAATTTATTGCGTCGCAGTGGGATCACCAACATTTAGCCAATGTGCCGCATTTGTTAAATCAGGTGCGTGGCGGATTGGTGATGATTCCTTTGGAGCGCGCAGCAGCACTGGTAGAAACCTGCCGCCGTTATATCGAAGAGCAGTTGCTGGAGAAGCAAGCCATTCCTAACTGGCAGAACCTAGATACTTTAGCCGATGCCATTACCAGTGTTGAATATTACTTAGAGCGTTTAGCTGAAGATCATGCCAGCCAAGGCGAAACTATTTTGGACGTCGCTGAGGAGAGCTTAACCAGCTTAGGTTATGCCCCTTTAGTGCCTGAAGACATTGCGGCTGCGCTAGATACTGCCGAGACTCTAGAAGCAGAAGCAGAAGCAGAAGCAGAAGCAGAAGCAGAAGCAGAAGCAGAATTATTGCTGGATGAGAGCAGTGAGGTTGACTCTGAAGGGCTCGCTGAAATTGAGTTGCTGGATGAGTATGACTTAAGTGCCGACAGTTTACCGAGCAATGCTCAGCAGTATGATTTAGATGCTCTAGATAGCGCAGAGACTGAGGATATCCCCACTCTTTGCGTGGATACTGAGCTTGTTGAAACAACAGAGCTTGTAGCAGGTAACTTGCCACTGACGTCAGCAGAGAACGACGGCGCAGAGCAGTCAGAGCAACTGACTGACGAACTCACATTAGACACAGACATAGAGCTTGGCCCAGTTGCTGATAGCAGTTTTGCTGGGCAAATAGTGACGGAGCTCGATGAGATACCTGAAGTTGAGCTAGCACAAGCCATTGTAACAACGACTGAGGCAACGAGTCCTGCGCCCATGTCCTTAGAGGATGTGATGAGTGCCAGTGTTGCCGCGATTAACCCTCCGGCCACTGAGGTACCGCCCAGTATTCTGCCACCGCCAGCAGATGAAGAACCTGTTGATGAAGAATTGCAGGAAGTCTTCGTTGAGGAAGTTGAAGAAGTTTTAGAGACCCTCAATGAGTTTTATCCACAATGGCGTGACGACCAAGATAATAAAGCAGCTCTGACCGAAGTGCGCCGTGCCTTCCATACCTTAAAAGGTAGCGGGCGGATGGTTCGTGCATTGGTTGCAGGCGAGTTGGCTTGGTCCATCGAAAATATGCTCAATCGTGTGATTGAGGGTAACTTGCCAGTGGGCGAGACCATGCTTGAGCTCATCGCAGAGGTGATTGAGTTGTTCCCAGAGCTGGCTGCAGAGTATGCCGCTTTGCAACAACGCCAGCGCGATGATGTGGATCAGTTAGCCGCCACTGCCCATGCCTTGGCGAAAAATGAGCCCGTACCGGTTTTTGCCAAGACAGCTGCGCCAACCCAAGAAAGTAGCGCAGCGGAGCTTGCCGCAGAAGAAGATTTAACTGAAAGCTTGACGCTCACTGACACTGCTTATTTAGAATTAGAGCCAGAGCCAGAGCCAGAGCCAGAGCCAGAGCCAGAGCCAGAGCCAGACGCTGAACTCGCGACAATTGCACTCGATACGCTTGAAGAAGCACAGGTGGCAGAAGCTTTAGATCCGGTGTTATTGGAAATCTTTAAGCAAGAAGCGCACGCACATTTGCAAACTTTGGTTGAGTTTCTTGCCGACTGTGCGCAGCAATTGCCAAAGACCATTACCGATGATTTGCAAAGAGCCATGCACACCCTCAAAGGCAGTGCATTTATGGCCGGCATTTTGCCAATTGCCAATGTCGCTACAGTATTAGAGAAGCTGGCTAAAGACTATAAAGCCAACTTGTTAGCAGTTGAGTTTAATGAGGCTTTGCTGCTGAGCGAAGCGGAGCAACTATTGCGCGTTGGTGTTGAGCAACTCGATAGCACCCCCATGCAGGATGTTGCTGGCACCCAGGCCTTCCTCGATAAAATCAATGCGGTGATGCGTGAGCGTTTAGCCAAGGCCGATGGCGATAATGCCGCTGACCCTAAGGGTGCACGTGATCCGAAAGTGATCTCTACTTTCTTGTCGGAAGGTATGGATCTGTTATTGGATATGGACGAGCAGTTGGAGCGTTGGCGCTCCCACCCGGCCGAGCGTCAAGAGCTAGCAGCATTATTAGATGAGCTCAGTACCTTAAGTCACACGGCTGAAATGGCTGAGTTGCCACAAGTTGAAGATCTGTGCAGTGCATTGCTAGAAGTCTATAGCGCCGTTAAAAATGGCCGCTTGCCAACCCAAGAACGTTTCTTTGCGCAGGCACAACAAGCCCACGAAGCCCTGATTAATATGATGGATCAGGTGGCCGCCGGCTTGCAGGTAGAGCCGCGTCAAGATTGCGTCGACGCGCTCTATGCGTTGATGGCGGATGAGCTTCAGCCTTTTGCACCAGTGGATGACGCAACTGCAGCAGCAACTGATGAGGCGCTGCCAGAGCTATTGTTGGATACTGAAGCTGATATGCAGCCCGCAGCTGCAGAGTTACCGCTAGCAACTTTAGAGTTAGCGGAACTCGCCGAGCCGGATACAGTAGATATTGAGCTTGAGCCGCTTAGCTTTGCCGCAGAAGCAGAAGCAGAAGCAGAAGCAGAAGCAGAAGCAGAGCTAGTACCTGTTGCTAGCGAGGTTTTTTCACTGGCTGAACTCGATGAGGAAATGATTGATATTTTCCTGGAAGAGGCCATGGATCTGCTAGAAAGCGCGGGTGAATCTTTAGACGCTTGGTTAGCTGCGCCACAAAACAATACTGTGATGTCTGCATTGCTACGTGATCTGCATACCCTTAAGGGTGGGGCAGGCATGGCAGAAATCAAACCCATTGGCGACTTAGCCCACGAGCTTGAGTCGTTGTATGAAGGTCTACTGGATGGTCGTTATAGCCATAGCGATGAGCTAGGCGACTTGTTATTACGCAGTCATGATCGTTTGGCGGTTTTACTCGAGCAGTTACAAGCACGAGAAAACATGCAGCAACCCACTGCGTTAATTGCCAGTATGCAAGCGTTTCGCCGCGGTGACACTGTAGCACTTGAACAGGATGACGATGAAGCTGTTGCCAGCAGTCCTTTAGCGCCTAGCCTTGCAGAGGTTGCAGAGGTTGCAGAGGTTGCAGAGGTTGCAGAGGTTGCAGAGGCTGCAGGCCTTGAGCAAATCCTCGACGAGCCTGCTGTTGACAGCACTTTGGCTCTATCTCTGAATGATGTAGAACCAGAACCAGAACCAGAACCAGAACCAGAACCAGAACCAGAACCAGAACCAGAACCAGAACCACTGGAGCTGGATGGCACTGAGTTGTTTGATGGTGACTTAAGCGCAGAAAGCATTGCCCTTGAACCTGTTGCTGAGGCCGCAGCAGAAGCGTCCTTACCAACCCCAGCAGAAGATGCCGACGAGCAAGATTTACCTGATCCTGAGCTGGTGGATATCTTTCTGGAGGAAGGCTTTGAAATTATTGATAACGCCACCGCGGCGTTATTACGCTGGATCGCCAACACCGATAATGTTTTAGAGTTAGCCACCTTGCAGCGAGATTTGCATACGCTGAAGGGCGGTGCGCGCATGGCGGAAATTCATCAAATTGGTGACTTAGGCCACGAGCTAGAGTTTTTATACGAAGACCTAAGCGCAGGCAAACTCAAGGTGGGTGAACCTGTCTTTACTTTGTTGCAAGACTGCCATGACAGCCTCGCAATTATGCTGGAAGCCTTGCGTGATGAAACCGAGCTGCCGGATGGTCAAGACCTGATTGCGCGGATTAAACACATGCGCAGTGCGCTCAGCGCGCAACAAGAGATGCCCGACAGTATCCAGTTGCAAACGTCGCAAGCCGTACCTGCCGCTACCGAGCCGGCGCAGGATGATATCTCCAGTATCTTTATTGATGAGGCAGATGGACTCTTAGCTGAGCTGGGCGCAGCCTTGGCTGATATAGCCAGTCCGGCTGCCAATGAGCAGTCAATTCAAGCTGGTTTGCGAGCTTTGAATACCTTAAAAGGCGGTGCCCGCTTAGCTGAAGCGCAGGCCATTGGCGATCTGAGCCAGCAGTTGGAAGGGCAGTTATTAACAGCGCAGCAGCAAGACCAGCCTTGGCCAGAAAGCACGTTGCAGTCGTTGCAAGGTATCTATGAGCAGCTGGTGACTGAAGTGAACGCTATTCGACAAACCCAGCCGGAAGACTTGGCTGGGGACTCTCAACCATCACCCGCTGCAGCTCTAGCCACAGCGCAACCCTTGCAGCTGGCAACGCCCATTGTTGCCGCCAGTGCAGTTGAGCATAAAGCCGTAGCGCAGCGCAGTTTGCCTTTTGTGGAGAAAGCTAAATTAGCTGCAGCAGAAGCCAGTGCCCAGCGCGCGCCACAAGAGCAGGTCCGGGTTCCCGCAGAGTTGCTAGAAGGACTGGTGAACCTGGCTGGGGAAACCTCAATTTTCCGTGGTCGTGTTGAGCAGCAAGTGAGCGACTTTGGTTTCACTTTGGGGGAAATGGAAGCCACCATCGACCGTGTTCGTGATCAGTTGCGCCGTCTCGATACAGAAACTCAAGCGCAAATTTTAAGTCGACACCAAGCCGATACAGAAAAGGCGGGTTATGAAGACTTTGACCCGCTAGAAATGGACCGCTACTCGCAGTTACAACAACTCTCGCGAGCATTGTTTGAGTCTTCTTCTGACTTGCTGGATCTAAAGGGTACTTTAGCGGCGCGTAACCGTGATGCGGAAACTCTGCTGCTGCAGCAAGCACGGGTGAATACCGAGTTGCAAGAAGGCTTGATGCGCACTCACATGGTGCCATTTGAGCGCTTATTGCCGCGTTTGCGCCGAGTGGTGCGCCAAATTTCTGGTGAGCTGGGTAAGACCATCAACTTTGAGGTAGCGAACGCTGAAGGTGAGGTGGATCGTAGTGTCTTAGAACGCATGCTGGCGCCATTAGAGCACATGCTGCGTAATGCCATTGACCATGGTATTGAGTCGGCAGCTGAGCGCCGCGCGGCGGGTAAGCCAGAGCATGGTACGATTCGTTTGGACTTGAGTCGGGAAGGCGCGGATATTTTATTAGTGCTCTCCGATGACGGTGCCGGTGTCAATATTGAAGCCGTACGGAAAAAAGCCATTGAACGAGGCTTAACCACTGCTGATGCAGAGCTGACCGAGCAGGAAATACTGCAGTTTATTTTGCAAGCTGGCTTCTCCACCGCGGAGAAAGTTACGCAAATCTCTGGCCGTGGCGTTGGTATGGATGTGGTCAGCTCGGAAATTAAGCAAGTGGGTGGCTCAATTAATATTGACTCACAAGCTGGCGTTGGTACCCGGTTTAATATCCGCTTACCCTTTACTGTTTCGGTGAACCGAGCGCTTATGGTGATGGCAGGCGAAGACTCTTATGCCATTCCCTTGAATACCATTGAAGGTATTGTGCGCGTATCACCCTTTGAGTTAGAAGCGCTCTACGAGCAAGAAAAGCAAGAAGGTAAACCCGCTGAGTTTGACTATGCCGGTCAGACCTATCAGCTTAAATACATCGGCGATTTGCTCAATAATGGTCAGCATCCAAAATTGGTTGCGCAAACCTTGCCGCTGCCCGTGATTTTAGTGCGCTCGAATGAGTATGCAGTTGCAGTGCAGGTTGACGTCTTGGCCGGCTCACGGGAAATCGTGGTGAAAAGCCTAGGGCCGCAGTTTGCCAACGTGCACGGTATTTCTGGCGCCACCATCCTTGGAGATGGCCGCGTAGTCGTGATTCTTGACTTGCTTGCGACGATTCGTTTGCAGCAAACCCGTCAAGGTCTAGCCGGTTCTGCAGGGCATGCCTTGCTACCAACAGAAACCGCCAAGCAAGACGCTAAGCTGGTGATGGTGGTGGATGACTCCATCACCGTACGTAAGGTCACCACGCGTTTGTTGGAACGCAATGGTATGACCGTGATGACAGCTAAAGATGGGGTTGATGCGATTGCCTTACTGCAAGAGCGCAAGCCCGACATTATGCTGTTAGATATTGAAATGCCGCGTATGGATGGTTTTGAGGTGGCAACTCTGGTGCGCCATGATGCACACCTTAAAGACTTACCCATTATTATGATTACGTCGCGTACCGGTGAAAAACACCGTGAGCGGGCGATGGCGATTGGTGTCAATGACTATCTGGGCAAGCCCTACCAAGAGACTGTGCTGTTAGAAGCAATCGATAAACTGATTAAGAGTAATGACTGATTGCGCTGCTGTTCGGGTTGCCGTTGTTGCGGATACGCCCTTACAGCGGCATATTTTGCAGCAGCTTCTCGTTAAACAAGGCTATCAAGTGGTACTCAATAGCGCTCCACAGCATTTGGATCGGAGCGCTTTAGAGCATTGCGTAACGGATTTGTGGCTGTATGAAACAGTGAGCTCTAACGATACCCTGTGCCCGTCCTTGGAGTACTTTTTAGCTGAGCCCAGTGCGCCAGTGTTATTTGGTGAAGGGGCAGCACCGGCACTAGGCACGGAAGATTATCCACGCTGGGAGCGCAGTTTACTGAAGAAAATCGTGCAACTGACCGGGCATATAACGCCAGCGGCTACTGTCGTACCGGTGCTTGATCAGCCATTGCCGACAGCGAATCGGCTCAGGTCAATTGAGCTGCCTCAGTATTTTCACAAGCATCCGGTTGATAACACACAGCCCGCCCAGCAAGTGTGGTTGCTGGCAGCGTCCATGGGTGGTCCGCAAGCGGTTAAAACTTTTTTAGATGTCTTGCCGCAAGGTTTGCCACTAGGCTTTATTTACGCCCAGCACATTGATGCTGCCTTTGAGGGGCATTTACCCCAAGCCGTGGGACGGCACAGCCAGTGGTCGGTGCGCTTGCTTGCTGAGCATCCTTTTGTCCGTGCCGGTGAAGTGGTCATCGCGCCAATTCAGCAAGAGCTGACTTTCGCTCACGATCATAGTTTACTGATGCGCGACAAGCCTTGGAGCGGTCCTTACCAGCCTTCCATTGAACAAATGATGCGCAATTTAGCCCAGCACTATGGGGCTGCTTGTGGGGTCATTGTCTTCAGTGGCATGGGTGATGATGGCAGTTGCGCAGCGTCTTATGTGCAGCAACAAGGTGCCCAAATATGGACCCAGAGTGCCGATAGCTGCGCTTGCTCAAGTATGCCCGACAGTGTTCGCGCCGTTGCTGGCAGTGTCTTTAGTGGCAACCCAGAGGAGTTAGCCTACGAGTTGGTGCAATACTTATTACATAACACACACAAACAGCATGATGCTCAAGAGAGGAAGGTGCAATGACCCAAGCCCTAGTTGTTGATCAGGCCGCGAGCCAGTTAACCGTATTATTATTGACGCTCAATGATCGATTATTGTTGCTTCCCAACACCGCCGTTGCGGAGCTGGTGCCGTACCGTAACGTGCAGGCTGCACAAAACTCACCTGCTTGGTTGCTGGGGCAGATCCCATGGCGTGACTTAAGCTTGCCGTTGCTGTCTTTTGAGGCCGCTTCCAGTGATGCTGCGGTGAACACTGACAGTGCGCGCGTGGTGATTATTAACGCTTTAGGTGGACGCGCGAAGTTTCGTTTTTTTGCTTTGGTGATTCAAGGTATTCCGCGTTCCGTACGCATTGATCCAAGTTTGGCACGGGTTAGCCAAGAGCCTTTGTTGCCTTTGGAGTTGGATGCGGTGAGCCTTGACGGTGAAATTGCGAAAATACCTGATTTGGCAGGGTTAGAGCAAAAGCTGGCTGATCTTGATTTGATTTGAGTGTAAGCGGTAAGCGCTGTGGATCAGCTGGCTGTTTTAACATTATTGCGGCCAGCATTTTTCGCTGTATACAGGGCTTGGTCAACCCGTTCAAAAGCTTGCTCAAGGGTTTCATCGTTGGCAACTTGGCCGATACCAGCAGAGAAAGTGATAGTCACCAATTCACCTTTAAAGTGGAAGGGGCAGGCCTCAATAGCTGTGCGTAAAGTATTGAGCAGCTTGAGGCCGCTCTCTAAAGGCGTATCAGGCAGTAAAATTACATACTCTTCACCGCCAAAACGAGCAATAAAGTCAGTTTTACGCAAGCGTCTATTCAGCTCTTGGGCAATGATTTTTAAAACCTTATCGCCAGCTAAGTGCCCGTAGTTGTCGTTAATGCGCTTGAAGTGATCAATATCAATGATGCTCAGCAGTAACGAGCTCTGGTTGCGCTGGATACGGGCGTATTCAAGCTCTGAGCGCTCAGCCCAAGCCGCACGGTTGGGTAAGCCAGTGAGGGGGTCGAGTAGGGCTTTTTGCCGCTGCTCTTCCAGCTTAGTTGAAAGGAGCTGGGTTTCTTTTTCCATTTGCTTGGAGTGTTCGGCCAATGCTTGAAAGCGTTCTAAGAGGACGCTATCAGTGCGCTCACGGCTTTCTTGATAGGTCTGCAAGGTACCAATGAAGGTATCAATACGGCTATCAACACGTTTTTTTAACTCCACTAAATCATTGGCGCTGTGCACATCACTTTGAAAGTTGCTGACATGCTCGCGCAGGTCATGATCGAGATTTTTCGCAGCGGTCACCGATTCGTTGTAGCCAATTGAGGTGACCTGTAAATTATCGTGCAGGGAGGCTAAGCGGTGGTTGAGCTGTAGTAAATACTGCTCCAGATCGTTCTCTTGGCCACAGGCGATGGCCAGAATAATAATCGATAGCTCGTCCAGCAGCGGCGCGAGCTCGTACCAATTCAACCCCTTGTTAATTCGCGAGCGCATGGCAATAACTTGCTGCTCATGCTTGGCGGTAATCGGTAAATCATTCAGTAATGTGGTTAGAGTGTTGTGAATATGCAGAGCAACGGAGCTGTAACTGGCTTCCACCAATAGCGGTATGGCATAGGTGTCATCAGCACTGGCGCTCTTGGGCTGCGCCGCTACTATAGTAGTATCAGTATCAGTATCAGTATCAGTATCAGTATCAGTATCAGTATCAGTATCAGCTGCCAGAGCTGTTGTAGGAGGCTCTGGCTCGCTGCTGTGAGCCAGCTCTGCAGGCGTTTGAGTTCGATTCTGCTCTGTGGCTGCCGAGCTGCTGGCAGAACCTTTAAACCAGCGGGAAAACAGCCCAGGTTGCGCCTGTGGGGTCTTCTCTACTTGAACTGTGGCACTGAGCACGCGCTCTTGTAGATCTTTTAACTGAGTTAAAGCTGGATACAAACTGTGCGGTTTAGCGAGTTGTTTGTGCAGGTTTTTTTCAAACGCACGCAAAGATCTTTGGATGTCTTTGGGTGGTTGCAGTTGCAGTAGCTGCTGGACAAAATAGGTTAAGGTATTGCTTAAGCCTTCTCGGCGCTGCTGAAGCTTTTTTTCAGACTGCAAAATAGCTTTTTCCAGCCGATTAATGTGTTGTTCAAGCTCATGGGTATCGGCTTGTTTACGCAGTAAGTTACGTAGCCCCTGTAACTGTTGATCTAACTGCTCATCATTGCCTTCTGCGGCTAAACTGCTACGGATCAAGCCGCGTTTTAACACGTCAGTTTGCTTATTAAAGTTGTTTTCTAAGCGCTCTTGCTTATCCAGCAGTTCGAGGTACTTTTTCTTCCAAGCATTATCCGACATAGCGCACTCAGCTTACTCTTGTGGAAACTGATAAGCCGTGGTGGGGTTAGCACCCGGGCGGATAATATCCATAGCAACTGGGAGGTGGTCTGATATTGGAATGGGCAGCACAGACATATTATCAATTTCTAATTCGGAGCTGATCAAAATATGGTCAATGCAGCGCTGCGGCTTCCAGCTGGGGAAGGTTGCGCAGATTTGTGGTGCGCGCAGATTTAAATCGTTGAGTGGCGTGTTGATTAACAGGTTCTCAGCTTGAGTGTTCATATCACCCATAAGCACTACATGCTCATAATCACTGACCATTTCTCGGATATAACCAAGCTGACGGTTGCGAGCACGGGCGCCTAAGGCTAAATGCATGGAGACCACAGCAATAGCATCTTTACCTTCACCAATTTGTGCCAAAATTGCACCGCGTCCCGCAGGGCCAGGTAAAGGGTGATCTTCTAAGCGTTGTGGCGCAAAGCGTGTGAGTAAACCATTGCTGTGTTGAGCGAATGGGCCTAAGTCGCGGTTACGCTGTTGATACCAGTAAGGAAAATTGCCGAGCTGGGCCAGTTGTTGCACCTGATTAATATTTCCAGAACGCAAACTACCGCCGTCGGCTTCTTGCAGAGCAACAATATCGTAGTCGCCCAGTAAAAAACCGATTTTTTCCAGATTACGGTAGCGTTCTTTATGCGGTAACAGGTGCTTCCAGCTGCGGGTAACATAATGCCGATAGGCACTGGTGCTGATGCCAACTTGAATGTTAAAGCTCAATAAGCGAATGCGCTGTGCATCCAGTATTGATGCATCAGGGCTGCACAATACGTTGCGATTGGCATCACATAAAATAATTGAGCGTTCTTGGCTAAAGCGACGGGGCATCAGCACGGCGATATCCTATTCTGATTGACGTTCTTTTTGAATCAAAGCGTCCGCAACTTCTACAGTTTCTTGGAGGCCACCGGCCATGCCAATATCAAAACGGTACTTACCGTTGACGACGACCGCAGGTACACCGCTGATTTGATAAGCCAAGGCCAGTTTTTTAGCTTTTTCCATTTGGCTTCTGACACTAAAGGAGTTCCAGGTTTTAATGAACAGGTCTTTATCAATACCTTGCTCTGCAACAAAGCTGGCAATTTCATCAAGGGACGATAACTTGCGGCCTGAATTGTGTAATGCGCTAAAAATGCTGTCATGGACTTTATCTTCGGCTTGCAATGTTTCTAAGGTATAGAACAATTGACCGTGGAGATTCCAAATACCGCCAAACATGGCAGGTACACGGACGAAGTTCACATCATCCGCTAGTTGCTTGGACCAGGGGTTGATTGTGGCTTCGAGTTGGTAGCAATGTGGGCAGCCGTACCAAAACATTTCCACAACTTCGATTTTTTCTGGCTGAGCAGTGGGCACAGGACTGCTTAGCGTTGCATAGTTGCGACCTTCTACGAGTTCTTGCGCAAAAACAGTGGACCCTATTAGGCTAGCGCCTACTAATACAGCTGACATAAGTAAGTTGCGCATGGTGAACTCCGTTACAGTAATGAGTGGCAAATAAGAGTGAAAAGTATTTTATGGGCACTTTGGCCGCTATGCTAGTTCCGCATTGGCCGCCTGTGCGTTTTACGCTAACAAGCTTATCGTGGTTAGGCCAGTGCTTTGCTGTCATTCATTATAGCTAAGCTGCGCGCTAAATATACTGAGCATTCTGGCCTACACAAAGGTATTAAGCTATTAATCGGCCCTAGTGGGCGACAATGATTTTATTGCGCCCTTCACGCTTGGCTTGATACAGGGCGTCATCCGCTTTATTTAAGAGCACCTGTGGATCAGGGTGGCCGCTGTACTGTGCCAACCCAATGCTGATAGTGATGTTGAGGGTGATCCCACGTGGCAGGCGAAAGTCTTCTTCAGCTACTAATGCGCGGAGCTTTTCTGCAACTTTAGCGGCTTTTTCTGCAGTAATGTCGACGAGCAACATTAAAAACTCTTCACCACCCATGCGGAAAACATAGTCACCGCTACGGCAGCTGTTGCTCAATAAACTGGCTAATTGTTGTAGCGTGGTATCGCCAGCCTCATGGCCGTGGCTGTCGTTAATGTGTTTAAAGTGATCAACGTCTATGGCTAGAATACAAAAGTTACGTTTATGCTCGCGGGCATAATTGATTTCTTTGCTCATGACCACGGGTAAGAATTTACGGTTGAGCAAGTGGGTGAGCACATCACGGCCGCTTTCTAATTCGTTAACTTTGGAGAATATATTTTCTAAGTGGTAATCAATACTGCGCATTTGCTCATGCAAGCTGCGTAGCAGTTGTTGATGCTGCTCAGGGGTTTTTTGTTCCAGCTCCAGCATGGGTAAAATGACCGTATCGATTTTTTCAATGGCGCTGCTAATTAACTCGATTTCGCCTGCACCTTCAAAAGCATGGGCACCTTTATGTCGGAACCATAAACCAAACTCTGAAGCGGATAAGGTATTGAGTTGAGAAAATTTTAAGCCCATGGCCATATCGAACATGGTTTGGTTTTCCCAGTCCAGTAAGGCTGCACGCTGCCGATCTTTTTCGTGGGCTGAGTTTTGCGCAATAGAAAATAAGCGGTATGACTCTTCGGCGCGAGCGTTTTTATCATTGGAGGCTGAGTAAGCTTGGCTCATCACTTCCATTGCCATATCAATCAAGGCGCTAATAAAGCTTAAGGATTCTCTTTGCAGCGCCGAACCCTTGAGCAGCTGCGCTGATGTTTCTTTGAGGACGCGCGCACCGCGCAAGACTAAATGCACCGGTATATTAATGCGCGCATGCACATCACCAATATGTTTTTGCTGAGCGATAATTGGCTGTAGATCGCTGTCAGCGCTTAAGCTAAATAAAGTAATCACCCAGCGCTGCATGGAGCCACTGAGGCGCTCTTGAACCTGATCGTGGGATAAAAACTGCGCTGCGGTGAGGTCCTCGAGCATGTGTTTGTAAAAGCTTGCGGCCAGCTGCGACGCATGCTGCTCGGCTAACCGCTGCGTGTTTTGGCTAATATCTGTAGGCGTGCTCTCTAACAGAGCTTGCCATTCTTTAACAAGTTGTTCGGTCGATATCTGTGTCATGGCCAAGAGTCTAGTATGATTTCGTCTATGGTCGCAGAATCCATAGTAACTTGGCCAGAGCACGCCTTGATTAAACCAAGGTAAATTTATTTTTATTCAATAAAAGTGATAAGTCCGGCATGGATATAGAGCTTGCACGCACATTCTTGGCAATCGTACGTTGCGGTAGTTTCATTGCTGCAGCGGAGCAGTTGTGCGTGACGCAAACAACAGTCACAGCTCGGGTTAAAAACCTTGAGGCACAACTCAATTGCTCGCTATTTGTGCGCAATCGAGCAGGTGCCAGTTTGACCGTGCACGGTGAACATTTTGTCCCCTATGCGCATCAGTTGCTGCAAACATGGGAGGCGGCCCGCAATGCACTGCCGTTCCCGACAGATTTACAGGTGCAACTGCACTTAGGTGCGGAAACCAGTTTATGGAATCCTTTACTGAAAGATTGGTTTATGCGCCTGACCAAGGAGCGTACCGGCTATGCAGTCAATGTTGGAGTGCATGATGTGAGCACCTTGCGTAAAAAGCTTGAGAGCGGTGAGCTCGATGCTGCGCTAATGCATCAGCCGCATTATTGGCCAGGTTTGCAGGTTGAACACTTGCTGGAAGAAAAACTGATACAAGTGCAATCAGTGTTGCAGCCAGAGCCTTATATTTATGTGGACTGGGGCGTCTTGTTTTGTCAGCAGCATGATGCCGTGCTCCCAGAGCATGCGCACAGTGCGTTGCGTTGTAATTTTGGTCCTTTGGCTTTGCATACTATTTTGCAAACCGGTGGTCGTGGGTATTTTCGTACCCGCGTGGTTGAGCCGCACTTAGCGGAGGGCAGTCTTGAGCGGGTGCCCCATGCCGCTGAGTTTTCTTGGCCGGTTTATCTTGTTTATGCTGAAACATCAGGTACCGCACCATTGCAGCAAGCATTGGCGGTCTTGCAAGACTTAATGCACAGCGATAGCAATTGGCTGCAAACGCAAGCAGCAGGGCTGAGTTAACCCTGAACGATCCAACCGCGGTAGAGGGCGGCAATCAGGTCGGTTTGGGTAATCATCCCAGCCAATTGTCGATGCTCATCAACCACCGGCATATAGTGCAAACCACGATCAGAGAGTAAGGTCACCAGCTCCAGCAGAGGTGTCGTAAAGCTAACGCTCAGCACCGGTGTGGTCATTATGTGCTTGAGGCGCTTGTGGCGAAAATACTTCAAGTGTTGCAGACGACTGCCTGGTGCTTGCAGTTCAAAATGCTTTAACAAATCGACCAAGGTGATAATGCCTACGAGGCGTCGATGTTCATCCACTATTGGCAAGGCTTTTAGGCGGTGCTGTTTAAGCCGTAGCCATGCTTCAGCAATGGGCATCTCGGGGTGCCCTGTACGCAAATCACGGGACATAATAGACACTGCGGTCAGGTGTTCAGTGCGGCGCTTAAAGGTGTGTTGCTCGGTTAAGCGCAGCAGTTCTTCTAAGTCTTCGCGGTGCACATCCACATAGGTGCCAAATTCGTTGAGCGCTTGGTCTAAGTCTGCTTCATTAAAGCCGGTGCGCGTTGTCGGGAGAGGATCTGCGGTTTGATGAATGTTTGCCGCTACGGCTGGGGTAGGCCGTGGATAAGCGGTACCAGTTAAATTATTAAACAGTAAAGCACTGCACAGCAGCAGTAATGACTGGCTAACCACAGGAATTACAATCTCAAAACCCTGAGCAGATAGATTGGGGCTCAGGGTAATAGCTAATGCCACCGCGCAGCTGGGTGGGTGTAAGCAGCGCAAAGCCAGCATACTGGTAATCGCGAGGCAAACGGCGGTGGCTGCGCGCAAGATAATGTCGTCAATATAGAGTGCGCAGAGTACGCCAATCACTGCCGATAACACATTGCCTGCGAGTAACGACCAAGGGTGCGCCAGAGGGGTCGCTGAGGTAACAAATAAGAGCACGGCTGATGCGCCAATGGGTGCAGCCAAGCTTAAGGCTATCTGGCTGCCAAACAGAAAATTACTGCAGAGTATGGAAATTAATACACCCAGAAAAGCACCACTGGCAGCGCGTAACCATTGTTTGGGTGGAATATTTAAAGAGAGCGGGGTGAGGGCTTTAATCCATTGAGTGCGCACAGAGGTTTCCAAAAGTAGGCAATAAAACAGTACCAGCACATGACAGTGCTGGTACTGAGCGTAATACGAGGGTTGCTGGCTGCTGAACCGTTAGGCTTTGAGTGCGCTTTGTTGTGCCAAATGTTCAGGCAAACAGGGGCGTCCGGTTTCTTCTTCTACTCGACGTGCTGCGGGTCGATCATCGGCAAACGGCAGCATGGCCGCTTGCTCCATATCCAGCAGACTCATGTGCCGGAGGCAATAATAACCGCTAATACTAGAGACTAAACCGAGTAAGATAAAAAGCATTTAGACCTCCGCCGTTTGTGCGGCAGGCAACTGCTGTACTTTTGTTTGGCGTAAAGTGAGCCAAGTATTGATCAGCATAATCAGCATGCCTAAAACAAACAGTGAGCCACCGCTGAGGCGAGCAATATAACCGGCATGTGACGATTGCAGTGCTTCTACAAAGGAGTAGGACAGAGTGCCGTCATCATTAATGGCGCGCCACATTAAGCCTTGGGTAATACCGTTGACCCACATCGCTGCAATATAAATTACCGTACCTGCGGTCGCTAACCAAAAGTGCACGTTGATCAATTTTATGCTGTACATCTGCGGCAAGTTCCACAATTTTGGGATCATGTGATAGAGGCTGCCGAAGCTGATCATGGCAACCCAACCTAAGGCGCCTGCATGCACATGGCCAATGGTCCAGTCGGTGTAGTGTGATAGGGAGTTGACGGTTTTAATTGCCATCATCGGCCCTTCGAAGGTGGACATGCCGTAGAAAGCTAAAGACACCACTAGAAAGCGTAAAATTGGATCGCTGCGCAATTTGTACCATGCGCCGGATAGCGTCATCATACCGTTAATCATGCCGCCCCAGCTGGGTGCGAGAAGAATGACTGACATGGCCATGCCCAAGCTTTGTGCCCAGTCCGGTAGCGCGGTGTAGTGTAAATGGTGCGGGCCAGCCCAAATATAAATTGAGATAATTGCCCAAAAGTGCACGATTGATAAACGGTACGAGTAAATGGGCCGCTGCACTTGTTTGGGGACAAAGTAGTACATCATGCCGAGAAAGCCCACTGACAAAATAAAGCCCACCACACTGTGTCCAAACCACCATTGCACCATGGCGTCGGTAGTGCCGGCGTAGAGCGAGTATGACTTGGTGAGGCTGACCGGGATGGCCGCGTGGTTAATGATATGTACCATCGCGGTGACGATAATAAAAGCGCCATAGAACCAGTTAGCAACATAAATATGCGATGTTTGGCGGCGTGCGATGGTGCCAAAAAATAACCACATATACATCAGCCACAGCACGGTCAAGGCAATCGCCAAAGGCCATTCCATCTCGGCATATTCTTTGGTGGTGGTGTAACCCAAGGCATAACTGATCACAGTAGCGATCAGCATTACTTGCCAGCCCCAAAAAAATAGACTTGCGGCGCTATCAGAGGGTAGGCGTGCATAGCAGGTGCGCTGCACAATATAGAAAGAGGTGGAAATCAGCGCACAGCCACCGAAAGCAAAAATAACCAAGTTGGTGTGGATTGGACGGATGCGGCCAAAGCTGCTCCAAGGTAAGTCAAAGTTCAGTGCCGGCCAAACCAGTTGCGCTGCCAAGACAGCGCCCATGCTCATCCCTAGAAATCCCCAGATTAAGGTGGCAATGGTGAATTGCTTAACGACTTTATAGTTGTAGGCGTGGGCCTGCTCGGTTGCTGTATTCATGTTGTTTCTAGCGCACACGTGTGGGTAAGTTGCGTGCCCAGTAACGTATAGCGCAGCCTCCTTCAGTGATAAAAATACCAAGCGTGAGCAGTGCCAGGGGCGGGCAATGCATCAGCAGTTGGTTGACTTAAGTCAATAACACTATGCTAGGGGGCGACATGCTTATAAACAAATGAATATTGTTGTTATTTTATATCAATAATTTTGCATTTATCGGTGTTTTAAAAGTGCCAGTACAGCTTGCGGCAATGCTAACGGGGTGCAGCCTTTAGTACGCAGTCCATACTCCTTTACTTTGCTGTTCGCAGGCAGGTTTCAGGTACTGTGCATCTGTGGCGACGCCGTAGTAGTGAATGTCTTGCTGATAAGGCACACCAGCGGCTTGCGCGCTGCGGCATATGCCAAAGGCACCTATTGGGCATTGCTCAACAAAAGTGACAGTGGTTTTTTGCCCTTTGAGCTGTGGCTGACAAAAACCAGTTTTAAACAGCTGCTCAGGAATGCTGCGGTTTTGTTGGCAAATCTTGACCTGCACGCGCTGATCAACCGATTCAATGATGCAAGCTTGAGCAAAAATATTTTGACTGATCAATAACAGCAGTAAGACAAAACAAGCGCGCATTGAGGGCTCCAACAAGTGTGTGAATTGCAGTCATCTTAACTAAGCCATGGGCTGGCGTGAAGTGACGCGCAGGTTTAATGCATTTTTGCTAAGGTGGCGGCTTATTTTGCACTACTAGGAAATTTGTTCAGCATGTTGCAGCACATACCCACCCATGTAATTTGCGGCTCTTTAGGTGCTGGTAAAACCAGTGTTTTACGTAGTTTACTGGCCCAACGCCCCAGCCATGAGCGCTGGGCAGTATTGATCAATGAGTTTGGCGATATTGGTTTAGACAGTGCTTTATTGGGTGGTGAGCAGGATGGCGTCAGCTTTACTGAAGTTGCCGGTGGTTGCGTATGCTGTGTCAATGGCGTGCCTTTTCAGGTGGCACTCGTGCAGTTATTGCGCAAGGCCAAACCCGATCGTTTGTTTATTGAGCCGTCTGGTTTAGGGCATCCATTGCAGCTCTTAGAACAACTGCGTGATGTACCTTGGCTGGATGTACTGGCAGTGCAGCCTGTCGTTGTAGTGCTTGATGCCCAGAGTAGCACTCTTGATTCTGCGGTAACTGCTATTGAGCCGGCGTTACTGGCGCAAACAGAGCTGTGCGTGCTGAATAAATGCGATAACTTTACTGCGGCGCAAGAACAACAATGGCAACAGGCTTTGGCACCGCTTACAGTACAGTGCACGCGTCAAGGGCAGCTGGCGTATAAGCAGTTACCTGGGCATGAGCAGCAAGCAGGGCAAGTTCCTGTGGTAGACCCTTTTGCCGCTGCTAGCGCGCAACTATTGGGCACAGTATGGGCTGACCCACAGCAGCCGTTGTGTTCCGTCAATGCGCAAACAGAAGCTTGGAGCGTGGGCTGGCGCTGGCATCCTACACAGCAATTTGATTTGTTACGGGTACAGCTGTGGTTGACGCAAATGTCTTGGCAGCGCGCGAAGTGTGTGCTGCAGACGAATGCGGGATGGTTATCGGCCAATGCTGTCGATGGTCAGAGTTTGCATTGGCAAAATACTGAATGGCGTAAAGACTCACGCTTGGAGCTGATTTTTAGTCAGGCCCAAGATCCGCAGCAATTAACCGCTGAGCTCAGCGCTTGTCGCGTGACGCTGTAATTGCGCAGTAAAAAAACAATAAGGATCAACACTCCATGAACTTGCAAGCTTGGTCGTACACCACCTCGGCACAACTGACATTACGCGGTTGGCACAGCCCGCCTTCAGGTAAACCCGTCTTGCATTTCTTACATGGCAATGGCTTTTGTGGCCGAGTCTATACCCCTCTTTTACAACTGCTCAGCGCAGATTTTGATTTGTGGCTGTGTGATATTCAAGGCCATGGGGACAGTGATGCCGGCACACGTTTCTTAGGCTGGAACCGTAATGGAGAACTGGCTATCGAGGCTTTTCAGGCGCAGCGAGAAATGTTTGCCGATGTACCTGTGTATGCCGTAGCTCACAGTCTAGGCGGGGTGATTACCAGCTTAATGTTGGCGCAATACCCGCAACTGTTCAGCCGTGCGGTCCTGCTGGATCCAGTGATTTATACTCCAGCTCTGCAAATGTTTATGAAAAGCTCAGAACGCTTGCGTTTAACTGCTTTTAATAAGCTGGCCAGCCGCACGCGTGCGCGCCGTCAGCACTGGCCCGATCGACAAGCTGCGTATGCTGGATTAACTGGGCGTGGCGCTTTTAAAGGTTGGAGTGCGGCAGCGCTGTGGGCGTTTGTGGAGAATGCGTTGCGTCCGGCGGAGCAGGGCGGAGTTGAACTCAAGTGCTCAGCAGAGCTGGAAGCAACTATTTTTAGCTCCGCACCGAAGGGCTTGTGGCGTGCGCTTGGCAAGGTGCAAACACCGCTGTTGATGTTGTATGGCGCCGAGACTTTCCCTTTTGTCATCAAGTCTGCTGCCCTTTGGCGTCAACGCAATAGTCTGGTGACGACTGAGCAAGTTCGCGGTGGGCACTGTTTTATGCAGCAATACCCAGAGCCAACAGCACAGCGGGTGCGTGAGTATCTATTGGCTGCTAGGGATTAAACTGGCGCGCCAGTTCTTTCAGTGCTTGTTCCGCATCTAGTACGCGCTGCAAAGCTTGCTGCGCAACATCTGCGGATAAACCTAAGCGCTGATACAAACTGTCGGGAATGCTGCTGTCATGCACACAACCAATGCCATGCTGTGCCAATAAGCGTTGAGCTAAACAGCTGAGATTGGCGTAGCTGGCATAGTTGCCTTGATAACTGGGGTTGTCTTGGAAGCGTAAAGCACAGACCAGTTCTTCGGGCACATTCCAGCATTGCATTAGCCAGGCCCCCATCTGTTCACGGGTGATACCGAGCAAATAGTACTCAATGGTGCTGTGACTTAGATGTAAGTTAACTTCTAGTGAGCGGCACACCAAAGAAAAGTGCGGGGGGAAGACGTGAGCCAATAAGGCAAAACCAAAGTTGTGCAATAAGCCACCAAGGTAAGCGAGGCCACTCTCAGGTTTTTTCTCTACCGGCATGCAGCGTGCTAAACCTTCGATCAGGGCTGCGGTATAGATAGCTTGTTGCCAATAGGGCGTGCAGTGCAGGGGCTGGTCTTGCGGAATACTTAAGTTCTTACCCAGCGAGAGCCCTAGCGCGAGGTTAATAACTAAGTCAAAACCTAGCACGCGCACTATGGCATCTTCTACCGAGCGTATTTTGCCGGGGGCGGCATAATAAGGCGAGGCTGCCCAGCTAATCACCTGTGCAGCTAAAGGCGGGTCAGTCTCAACAATGGCGGCCAGTTCATCCACACCTGCTAATGGGTCAGCGCGTAGGCGCAAGACTTTTTTGGCGGTGGAGCTGAGTAGGGGAATTTCTAACGTTTCTTCTAAACGGCGGTGAATTCTGCGTGAGGTTAAACGAATTACCGCATGTTCAATACCTGCTGCATCGCTGGATACCGCACTGTCGTTCGGCTGCTGGCTGGTAATAGGTTCGGCGCATGTCACTCTTTGACTGACCTTAAACAAGCGTTCTAAAGCTGCCGGATCTATCCCTAACAACAAGCCCGGTACACCGCTATCGAGATAAGCCATGGGTTGCATGAATATTTTTGGGTCACAGAGGCTGGCTTGGTTAAACAGTTTCGGTAATGCCGGTAGCGTATCTAGGCCATAACGGCTGAGTAGTTGTGCCACTGCAGCAACCGGCACTGCTTGCCATTGTGTTTGTGTGGCGTTATTGAGCTTGGCTAGATCAAGAATGTGGCTGCGGGGGAAAACGACCAGTAACTCTTTGCTGTGTTCTTGTACTAAGACTGCATGCAAGCGCTGTGCAGCGTTGACGGCACTGCTAGGGTGCAAGCTAAAGGCTATGCCATTGGCTTCGAGTAGTGTTCTGATAACAGCGGGTAACGCTGCTGGGTTGGCGGGCGTGGTGGTTGAATCAGGCATAGCAGTACTCTAAAAACGTATACAGTCCAAAAGAGGATATCCTACAGCGCAGGTTATTGCTGCACTGTTCATACCTGCCCATATTGCTGACCATGTTTGAGCCAGCGCTCTAGGAGTGGGCTGACATGCTGTGGCCAATGCTCTAGTAGTGCGCAGGCGGCCTCGCGTACCGCTGGCAATAAGGGCGCATCGCGCATTAAATCTGCCACTTTAAATTGCAGTAAGCCGGTTTGTCGAGTGCCGAGCATTTCGCCGGGGCCACGTAGTTCTAAATCTTTTTCAGCAATCAGAAAACCATCGTTGGTCTCGCGCATAATGGCTAAACGCTCGCGACCAATCTGTGATAGCGGCGCGTGATACAGCAGTACGCAATGGCTAGCAGTGCTGCCGCGGCCCACTCGGCCACGCAATTGGTGCAGCTGTGCGAGGCCCAGACGCTCAGGGTTTTCAATAATCATTAAGCTGGCGTTGGGCACATCCACACCCACTTCAATAACGGTGGTAGCCACTAATAATTGCAGTTCACCTCGTTTAAACGACTCCATCACTGCGGTTTTTTCTGCGGCTTTCATGCGCCCGTGAATTAAGCCGACTTTTTGCCCAGCCAGCGCTAAGGTTAAGTCAGTAAAGGTGCTTTCTGCTGCTTGGCAGGTGAGCTCTTCAGACTCTTCGATCAGGGTGCAGACCCAATAGGCTTGACGGCCTTCGAGGCAGGCCGCGCGCACTCGCTCAATCACTTCAGGGCGGCGACTATCGCTCAGTACTAAGGTGTTGACTGGGGTACGTCCCGGCGGTAATTCATCTAAGACAGAGGTGTCTAAATCTGCGTAAGCGCTCATGGCTAAAGTACGCGGGATGGGGGTGGCGGTCATAATCAGCTGGTGTGGGCTGGAAAGACCATCAACGCCTTTTTTGCGTAAGGCTAAGCGTTGCTGCACACCAAAGCGGTGCTGCTCATCAATAATGGCTAAGGCCAGGTTATGAAACTGTACTTCATCTTGAAACAGCGCATGAGTGCCGACCACCATGGGTACACCGCTGGCGATTTGCTCCAGAGCCTTGCTGCGCGCTTTACCTTTGAGCTTGCCGGCTAACCAGGCCACTTCGATATTGAGCGGCTGCAACCATTTACTAAAGTTAATAAAGTGTTGCTCAGCAAGAATTTCCGTGGGGGCCATTAAGGCTACTTGATAACCAGCCTCTAAAGCTTGCAGGGCAGCTAAAGCAGCAACCACGGTTTTACCGGCGCCCACATCACCTTGGACGAGGCGCAGCATGGGTGCATCTTGGGCAAGGTCCCAAGCAATTTCTGCCCCTACTCGCTGCTGCGCGCCGGTTGGGGCAAAGCCGAGGTTGTTGAGGAAAAGCTGTGGCAGCTGCTGCGCTGGGGGCAGTTGTGGTGCGCGCTGCTGGCGCAAACTGGCGCGCACCCGTTGAATCGACAACTGGTGGGTCAGCATTTCTTCAAAGGCTAAACGTTGTTGCGCCCAGTGCACACCTTCTGCCAACTCTTCTAAGTTGGCATCTGGTGGCGGCTGATGCAGATAGCGGATGGCTTGCTCTAGCGAGCCTAAGCCGTACTCTTTAATGAGTGGTGCTGGCAGCCAGTCAGGTAAGCTATGGGGGTTGAGAAAGCTTAAAGCCTGCACACAAAGGTCACGTAAGCGCAGTTGCGTGAGGCCTTCGGTGGTGGGGTAGATAGCGGTTAAAGTGCTGTGCAGCGGTGGCTCTTCATTACCATTGTGTACTCGGTATTCCGGATGATAAATTTCCAGACCAGTGGCACCAGGGCGAACTTCACCATAGCAACGCACTTGTACACCTTTAGCTAAGGCGTTTTTCTGCGCCATGCTGAAGTGAAAGAAACGCAAGGTTAAGCCGCCACTGCCATCTTGAATGCGTACTAATAAACTGCGGCGCTTGCCCATCACCACATTGGCGGCCATCACTACACCAGCCACCACTGCATCTTGGCCAGGGCGTAGCGCGCCAATGGGCGTGATACGGGTGCGGTCTTGGTAACGGGAGGGTAAGTGAAACAGCACGTCTTGCAGATTTTCTAGGCCAACTTTAGCCAGCTTTTCCGCGAGCGCCGGCCCAACACCTTTAAGTACAGTCACCGGAGTATGTACCAGTAAATCGCTCATGCTTATTGCTCGTTATAGACTTGTGCTGCATCGCACTGACGAATCGCATCCATCAGTACATCAATGGCTTTGGGGCGTGGAAAAGTCGCGCGCCAAGCAATGGCGACTGTACGGGTAGGGACTGGATCAGCAAATGGGCGTACTTCGATGACACCTTCGGCATAGCGGTGATTTTCCACTGCCGATAATGGCAAGACAGAAACGCCTAAGCCTGAGGCCACCATATGCCGAATGGTTTCTAAGGAGCTGGCTTCTACGGTGGTGTAGCGGTGCTCAGGGTCGCCCGGCAACATGACCGGGCAAGCTTCCAGTACTTGATCGCGAAAGCAGTGCCCTTCGCCCAGTAGCAATAGGCTTTTATCGTTGAGCATATCGTTATCAATGCTGTCTTTTTGGGTCCATGGGTGCTCTGCCGGCAGCAGTACACAAAAAGGTTCTTTATAGGCAACTTTGGTGAGGACATCGGCGTCTTGATAAGGCAGAGCGATGATAATCACATCCAGCTCGCCCTTGCGCAGTTTTTCACGCAGTACATGGGTGAAGTTTTCTTCGATATACAGGGGCATTTCCGGAGCGCTGCGGTGCAGCAGGGGAATCATTTGCGGAAATAAGTAAGGGCCAACGGTGTAAATAGCGCCGACCCGTAATGGTGCTGCCAGCTGGTTTTTGCCTGCTTGTGCAAGCTCTCGAATGGCTTGCGCTTGCTCCAGTACACGCTGGGCTTGGGCAACAATGGCTTCGCCAACTGGGGTAATTCGCACTGCACTCTTGCTGCGCTCAAAAATCAGTACGCCCAAGTCCTCTTCGAGCTTCTTGACTCCCACAGATAAAGTGGGCTGGCTGACGTGGCATTGTTCGGCCGCACGGCCAAAGTGCCGAGCTTGAGCTAAAGCGACAATATAACGAAGTTCGGTAAGGGTCATAGTCAATTCCCATTAGGATTGCCGTTAGCATAGCTGTTACATTAAAAACTGACCAATAATTCTCAAGAGTCAGCGTTAGTATGGAGTGCATCAGTATGCCTAAACAGGTCCGCGCAGTGGTAGTAGGTTGTGGTGATATTGGCAGCCGCGTAGCAGTGTTGCTACAGCAGCAAGGTTGGCAGGTCTATGGTGTACGGCGCAATACTGCCCATTTACCTGCACGCATATTGCCCATTAGCGCAGACCTATATCAAGCAGAATGCCCGCGCGCTTGGCCGCAAGAACCGATAGATTATGTGGTGTATGCCATGGCTGCACAGACAATGAGCGAAGACGGTTATCAGCAGGCCTATGTGCAAGGTCAGCGTCATCTATATAGCTGGCTGGCACAGCATCAGCAGCAACCGAAGCGTATTGTTTTTGTTTCCAGTACCAGTGTTTATGGGCAAAGTGATGACAGCTGGATTGATGAGCAGTCGCCTACCAAACCGGCACGCTGGTCTGGGCAGATCATGTTGGAGGCTGAACGCTGCGCTATGGACAGTGGGTATCCAGCCACGGCGGTGCGCTTGAGCGGTATTTATGGACCAGGGCGTAATATGCTGATTCGCCGTGTGCGCGAGGGGTATCATGCGCCGCATTTGCACAGCTTTACCAATCGGATTCATGCCGATGATGCGGCCAGTTTAATTGCCACAGTGTTACAGGCGGATGCCCAAGGGCAGGCTGTGGAATCAGTATATTTAGGTGTGGATAACGCGCCCGTTGAGCAGGCAGAAGTGGTGGCTTGGTTGCAGCAGCAGTTGGGCGTGAGCAGTGTGCCAGACTTGGTTTTAAAACCGCGCTCTGGGAGTAAGCGCTGCAGTAATGCGCGGGCGCGGGCTTTAGGCTGGCAACCAATATACGCCAGTTACCGTGCAGGCTATGCGGTGCAGCTGGCAGAGCTTTCTGAGTAGCTACTGCACCGCATCGTAGAATTTAGCCCAAGTACAATATGGCATCCATTTCTACACAGGCGTTACGTGGCAAGGACGCTACGCCCACTGCTGCACGGGCAGGATAAGGTGCGTTGAAGTAGCGCGCCATAATTTCGTTGAGCGTGGCAAAGTTAGCCAAGTCAGTTAAGAAAATGTTGAGCTTAACAGTGTTGTCCAGTGAGCCGCCTGCAGCTTCGGCCACAGCTTTGAGGTTTTCAAATACTTGCACCGTTTGCTGCTCAAAGCCTTCGACCATTTCCATGGTGGTTGGATTGAGTGGGATTTGTCCAGATAAATACACAGTGTTTTCGACGCGTACCGCTTGTGAATAGGTGCCAATTGCGGCGGGTGCGTTTTCGGTGCTGATGATGGTTTTGCTCATGCTGTACTCCGTTATCTAAAAATCCGTGCGCCAAGGCTCGACAGCAAGCCCAGTAGCGCTCGGGATAAAAATGATTATGCGCGCATACGGGTAATGCGTGAGACCCCAGCAAGACCGCGTAATTTACGGATAATTCGCGCCAAGTGCACACGGTCACGTACGCTGATGCCAAGCTGAATGACACTGATACGGCCATCGCGCTCATCGACGCTGATTTTATCAATATTGGCATCGGCTTCGCTGATAGTGCTGGCTAATAGGGCGATTAAGCCGCGCTGGTGAGCCAGTTCAATGCGTAATTCAACATTAAATTCGCTATCAATATCTTTCGCCCAAGTCAGTGGAATGCACTTTTCCGGATTATTGCGGAACTCAGCAATATTTTTACAGCTGTCCCGATGCACTACCATGCCTTTGCCGGCAGATAAGTGGCCGACAATGATGTCACCGGGAATGGGTGTGCAGCAGCGTGCGTAGTTGAGCACTAGGCCTTCGGTGCCGCGGATTACCAGTGGCCCATCGGCAGCTAAAGGATTGGCTGCGGATTCTTCGCTCGACAGTAAGCGCCGGGCAATTACATGCGCTGTGCGATTACCGAGACCGATCTCCTCAAGCAGGTCGTCACGTTCATCTTGATGGTTTTCTTGGAGCAGCGCTTGTAAGCGTGCTTCTGGAATATCGTCAAGACGTGCGCCTAAGTTATCAAGGGCTTTGCTCAGTAAGCGGAGGCCTAAACTGACGGACTCCTCACGGCGTTGCTGTTTCAGCGCGTGACGAATATGCGTACGGGCTTTACCGGTGACAACAAAATTGAGCCAATTAGGATTAGGCTGGGTATTAGGTGCAGTGATCACTTCAACTGTGGCACCGCTTTCTAATGCTTGCGATAAGGGCGCGAGGCGACGATTGACTCGGCAGGCAATGCAAGTGTTACCCACGTCAGTATGCACTGCATAGGCAAAGTCCACTGGGGTGGAGCCTTTGGGCAGTTCCATGATGCGGCCTTTGGGGGTGAACACATAGACTTCATCAGGGAATAAATCGATTTTAACGTTTTCAATAAACTCTAATGAGTTGCCGGCATTTTGTTGCAGTTCTAGTAAGCCTTGTACCCACTGGCGGGCGCGGGCGTGGTTATTGCGGCGACCGTCTTCTTCAGTTTTATACAACCAGTGCGCAGCAATACCGTTATTGGCCAGCTCTTCCATTTCCTTGGTGCGGATTTGAATCTCAATGGGTACCCCATGCATACCAAATAAAGTGGTGTGCAAAGATTGGTAACCATTGGCTTTAGGAATGGCAATGTAATCTTTAAAGCGGCCGGGAAAAGGTTTGTAGAGATTATGTACAGCGCCTAACACGCGATAACAGGTATCCACTTTGTCGACGACAATGCGAAAGGCGTACACATCCATAATTTCAGCGAACGCTTTACGTTTGCCACGCATTTTTTGATAAATGCTATACAGATGTTTTTCGCGACCGCTGACTTCACCGGGTAAACCTTCGCGCTCTAAGCAATGGGCGATGGATTCTTGGATTTTGTTGACGATTTCTTTGCGATTGCCGCGCGAGCTTTTTACCGCGGATTGAATACGCGCAGCCCGCATGGGGTACATGGCTTTAAAGCCGAGGTCTTCAAACTCTGCATAAATGCGGTTCATCCCCAAACGGTTGGCGATTGGCGCATAAATTTCGAGGGTCTCTTTCGCAATACGGCGGCGTTTTTCCGCATTTAACGCACCAAGAGTGCGCATATTGTGCAGACGGTCGGCCAGCTTAACCAAAATCACGCGAATATCGCGGGCCATGGCCATGGCCATTTTTTGAAAGTTTTCTGCTTGGGCTTCGGCTTTGGTGCCGAATTTCATTTGGGTTAATTTAGTTACACCGTCCACAAGCTCGGCCACGCTTTCGCCAAACTGCGCGACTATGGCTTCTTTGGGAATGCCGGTGTCTTCAATTACGTCATGCAGCATGGCGGCCATCAAACTTTGATGGTCCATGTGCATATCGGCCAAAATAGTTGCCACTGCTAGCGGGTGAGTAACATAGTGCTCACCACTGCTGCGTAACTGACCATCGTGCGCTTGCTCGGCATAATAATACGAGCGGCGTACCGCATTGACTTGGTCTTGACTTAAATAAGCTGTTAACTGCCCAGTTAGGCGATCTAAAGCAGGCATAGCTCACCTCCTGATAGCAATAATTCCTTATTTACGCAGTAAGCCACCTGCATTTGAATCTGCGTGCTTATTTGTCATCAAAAGCTGCAAACAAAGGTTCGTCAGCAGTCAGAGCTTCTTCTGCAGCAATCATTGCATCGTCCACTAGACCTGCAGCAATTTCACGCAAAGCTAAAACGGTAGGTTTGTCGTTTTCAACAGGCACTTTAGGCTCTTTACCACCAGTAGCTAATTGGCGTGCGCGCTTAGTGGCCAACATCACTAAAGCAAAGCGGTTATCAACGTGTTCTAGGCAATCTTCAACAGTAACGCGAGCCATAGTATTCCTCACAGAAAAAATAGCGCCAAAAAAAGGCGCAAATATGGGCATAGTTTAAGAAATTAAGCTCGACAAAGAAAGGGGATTGCCATCTTTGTCGCGCAGGTACCACTATCCTAGCAGGTCGGATAGCAGTTGTGTGTGACGTTTTTGCTGAGTGCTCAGCAATAACTGATTGGAACGAAAGATTGCTTTTAGGTCTTCCAGCGCCGTGGAGAAATTATCGTTGATCACAATGTAGTCGTATTCAACGTAATGGCTCATCTCAGTAATGGCTTGTTGCATGCGCGACTCGATCACATCATCAGCATCTTGCCCGCGATTGTGCAGGCGCTGGCGCAGGTCTTTATGGGTCGGCGGTAAAATAAAAATAGACTTGGCGTCGGGTACTAACCTGCGTACTTGTTGCGCACCTTGCCAGTCGATTTCTAGAATCAAATCATAGCCTTTCGCCAGAGTTTGTTTCACCCAAGAGTGCGAAGTACCGTAAAGGTTGCCGAAAACTTCAGCGTGCTCTAAAAAGTCACCCTGCTCAAGCAGCTTAATAAACTCTTCCCGTGGGGTGAAGTGGTAGTTGACGCCATCCACTTCACCAGGACGCATCGCACGGGTTGTATGCGACACCGATACCCGTACCTGTGCCATAGCATCCATTAGTGCTTTTACTAAGCTTGTTTTTCCTGCACCCGATGGTGCGGAGACAATATAAAGCGTCCCAGTAGTGGCCATGCAATACCTATAAAAATTTAAAACAGCGTTGACAAATACAGTACCAGCTGTGTTCTGAGAGCTTGTCTAGTCAAGGCAAGTTCAGCTGTTAAAACTTACGGCTGATGATTCAGCATCGCGCACATTCTAACAGTAAATACTGCAGCGCTTCATCTGTAATCCACAGCACTGCTTTTATCCAATTTTAGCGATAAGTACTGGCAATTAAACTGACCATAGTCTCGGCAGCGCCAATGTGGGGCAGTACTTTAATGATTTTGTCAGGCCACTTTTCCTGCATTGCTGCAATTTCACGTGGCACATCGTTCACCACATGGGTGCCCGAGGACAGAAAATAAGGCAGTACGCTGACCTCATCGACGCCATTGTTAAAACACGCATCAAGGGCGCTTTCTATTGAGGGTGTTGCCAGCTCTAAAAACGCTACTTGTACATTGTCTGCGGCCAGTTGTAAGTGCTCTGCGACTCTGGTGGCCAGCACTCTAACTTCCTCGTTGGAGGCGTCACGGCGGCTACCGTGGGCGACAATTAACAAACTTTTCATGGGTTGTATCCTGTGCGGCAGTGCTTATTTAGAGCGGCAATAGTAGCGCTTGTGTTGGGTATTGTCCTGAGTTGGTTGCTCAACAAAAACAGCTTCTGCATAGTAGGGGCTAATTTAGCCATGGGTTGCATGGTTGGCTTAGGCTTAAATATGCAGTCTGAGCATCATAAATAGAGTGCTGTGCATTCAGCCCAATTTGCTATTGCAGTACTGCTTGACTAAACATTTGTTAAATTTATCAGAGAAGGGCAAGTCCATTATGGGTGCTTATTACCAGCTTATTGGCCGGCAAACAGATGCAGATGGTGCTGTCACCGCTAAGTATCGCTCAACCATCCATGCGCAAGGTGCTTGGAACGAGAATGAGCAACATATGGCGCCTGCCAGCGGCATTATCGCCGCCGAATTAGAGCAGTTTCAGCCCCGTGATGATGTGCGTATTGGCCGTATCAGTTACGATATTTTTGGCCTGATTGCTGCCGGTGAATTTGTCATTACCACTCGGGTGGTGCGCCCTGGTAAAACCATTGAGCTGCTTGAGGCAGAAATGCAAGCCAAGGGTCGCACCTGCATCGTGGCTCGCGCTTGGCGGATGCGTGTGCAAGACAGCTCGGCAGTTGCCGGCTTAGAGGATCAAGGCATTGCGCAGCCTGATACGCTAGCGCAGTGGCATGGTATGTCACGCTGGCCCGGTGGTTTTATTCAAAGCTTGGAGGCCCGTATTGGGGCAAATTACCGAGCGGGTAAAGGGGTTGTTTGGCTTAATAACGCAAAAGATATGGTTGAAAACCAGCCAACCACCGACTTTGTTCACTTAATGGGCATGGTGGATACTGCAAACGGTATTGTACCGCGTCAGGGCGATGACTTTGCTTGGGCTTTCCCGAATTTAGATTTGCAAATCCACTTGCACCGCTTCCCTACTGGTCGCTGGCTGGGCTTACAAGCTACGCAGCAGTTCGGTAGCGATGGCATTGGTTTAACCAGCGCTATTTTGCATGATGTGCAGGGCCCGTTTGGCCGCAGCGAGCAGATTTTGACCCTCAGAAAAATTCGCTAGCTTAATTGACAGCTGCAGGCCATGCAGGCAGCTGTGCTATACACGGATAAGTTACTGCCTAGCAGCTGGTTTTAGATGACTGGATTGATCAACAAAAATCAGCTGGTCGGTAGCAAAACCCAGTTCACTCATCTTTGCCACTAACCGCGCTTGCTGTTCTGGCGGCAAAGTGGGCGTGCGCGACAGTAACCACAGATAAGATTTATCAGGGCCGCTCACTAGTGAGTATTGATAGTCTTGGTCTAAGTCGAAAATAATATAAGAACCATAAAAAGGGCCAAAAAATGACACTTTTAGATAGCCCGTGTGCTCATCTTCAACAAAGTAAGCCTTGCCTTGTGCCTCTCCCCATTCTTGTTGTGCTGTTTTAAAACCACGGTTGAGCACTTTGATACCGCCGTCATCGCGCATGCTGTACTCGGCAGTCACCTGCTGCATACCGCGCTCAAAAGAGTGGTCGAGGCGAGCAATTTCATACCATGTGCCTAAATAGCGCTCGGCCTGAAAATCTTTAACCGGCTCAATACCCTCAGGTATAGAGACGCAGCCTGTAAGCAGAAAAACTAGTGCAGTCATTAAATAGCGCATGGGGTGTAACTCCTCAGATTGTGCAGCCTAGCATCGGTTTTTTCGGAAAAGCTATACATAAAGTGCTGGTGTACAAGAATATTCCTGTGCATTATAGCTGCGTGTATAAGATTTTGCAGCGGTTACTGACTGTTATTATCGCCTGTTAGGCATTGTTGAGTGCGTGTACTGATGAAGAAAACCCATTTACCAGAAAAGCTCTGCCCAGTGTGTCAGCGCCCCTTTGCTTGGCGGAAAAAATGGGAAAAAGATTGGCCGCAGGTTAAATACTGCTCTAAACGCTGCGCAGGCCAGCGTTGATTACCCGGTGCTCAACATGACTAAAACTTATCAGCGCTTGCGCTTAATTCTTGGCGATCAGCTCAATGCCAGCCATTCGTGGTTCCAAGATAAAGACCCCGACACGCTGTATTTGATCGCGGAGCTGCGCCAAGAAACCGATTATGTGGTGCACCATGTGCAAAAAATCTGTGCGTTTTTTGCCGGGATGCAGCAATTTGCGCAAGCCTTAAATACGGCTGGCTTTAATGTGCTGCATTTGGATTTAGATGACACCCAAGCTTTTAATGATTTACCGCACTTGCTGACGGTGCTGCTGGATGTGCATCAAATCCAGCATTTTGAATATCAGCTGCCCGATGAATACCGTGTACGCCAGCAACTGGCGGAGTTTAGTGCGCAATTGCGCATCAGCAGTCAGGGTGTGAGCAGTGAACACTTTTACTTAAGTGATGATGAGTTGCCGCGTTATTTTAGTGCAGGTAAGAAGCACCGTATGGAAGCCTTCTACCGTAAAATGCGCCAACGTTTCGCGATTTTAATGGACGGTGACGGCCAGCCTGAGGGCGGGCGGTGGAACTTTGATGCCAATAACCGCAATAAACTTAAAGCCAGCGATTTGTCCAGCGTGCCGCAGCCGTTGGTCTTTAGTAATGATGTCAGCGAGATTCTTGTGCGCCTTGAGCGCCATAACATTAAAACCATGGGGCAGGCACACAGCAGTTTACTGTGGCCGGTCAATCGTCAGCAGGCTAAAGAGTTGCTGGATTACTTTTGCCGTTATTGCTTGCCACTGTTTGGCACCTTTCAAGATGCGATGACTGGGCAACTCAAGCAGCGCGGCAATAATCGCCAGTGGAGTTTGTATCACTCGCGTTTGTCGTTTGCCCTGAACAGCAAAATCATCAGCCCGCAGTTGGTGGTGGATACGGTGCTGGCCCATTACCGCGCCCAGCAAGGGCAATTACTCTGCGCTGAACCACGCATTGATATCGCTCAGGTGGAAGGCTTTATTCGGCAGATTCTCGGCTGGCGCGAGTTTGTTCGTGGCGTCTATTGGCTCAATATGCCGAACTACGCCAGCCTCAATGCGTTATCCGCGCAGCGCAGCTTGCCGTCGTGGTTCTGGACCGGTAAGACTCAGATGAAGTGCATGCAACAGGCGATTGAGCAGTCGTTAGAGTTTGCCTACGCACACCATATTCAGCGCTTGATGATTACCGGTAATTTTTGCCTGTTGGCCGGTATTGATCCGGATGCAGTGGATGCCTGGTATCTGGGTGTGTATATCGATGCGTTGGAATGGGTGGAAATGCCCAATACCCGTGGCATGAGCCAGTTTGCTGATGGCGGTATTGTCGGCTCAAAAGCCTATGCCGCCAGTGGCAATTATGTCAATAAAATGAGTGATTATTGCGGCTCTTGTCATTATAAAGTGAGCAAAATCACCGGTGCTGATGCCTGTCCGCTGAATGCACTGTATTGGCATTTTATGCAGCAACAGCAAGCTGCCTTGGGCAATAATCCGCGCAATGCCATGGTCTACGCCAATTGGCGCAAAAAAACGCCTGAGCAACAGCACGCGGTCTTGACCCGTGCTGAAGAGTGCCTTGCTGATCTTGAGCAGCTTTAGCTATGACGCTGGCGGTGGTGTGGCTCAAACGTGATTTGCGCCTGAGCGATCATCAACCTTTGCTGGACGCCGCCGCCACTGGCTTACCGGTGCTGCTGTTGTACTGTTTTGAGCCCATGTTGTTGCAGGATGGGCATTACTCAGCGCGGCATTGGCGCTTTGTGCGTGAGTCGCTGCAAGATATTCAGCAACGTGTACCGCTGGGCAGTTTGTATGTGATCAAGCACGACGTGCTCAGTACCTTGAGTCAGTTGCATCAACGTTTTGGCATTGCTCAGCTGTTTTCCCATCAAGAAGTGGGCTTAGATAACACCTTTGCGCGTGATCAAGCGGTGCAAACCTGGTGTGATCAGCAGGCTGTGCTGTGGCATGAAGCGCCCTATGCCGCGGTGGTGCGCGGCTTAAAACAGCGCGATCACTGGGATACACATTGGAAAAAAGTGATGCGCGCACCCTTGGCTGATGTGGATTTGGCACGGGTGAACTGGTTTTGCGCGACCACTGAGTTAAGCAACTTTAAGTGCGTCAACGATTACCCCGCAGCGCGTGATACAAACTTTCAAGAGGGCGGCGAGCAGGCGGCGCATGCTGTGTTAGCCTCGTTTTTCCAGCAGCGCGGTAAAAAGTACTTTGGCTCGATTTCCAGTCCAGAGCTAAGCCAAACCCATTGCTCACGTTTATCTGCTTATTTAGCTTGGGGCAATCTTAGTCTGCGTCAGGTCTATCAAACCTTGTTAGCGCATTGGCAGACGCCCGGCTGGAAACGCAGTTTAGTCGCGTTTAGTGCGCGCCTGCATTGGCATTGTCATTTTATTCAAAAGTTCGAAAGCCAAAGTGATATGCAGTTTTATCCGGTCAACAGCGGTTATGACTTACTGCCGCGCGTGACCGGTGAGTTGGCTGAGCAACGCTTGCTGGCGTGGCAGCAAGGGCAAACGGGTATTCCGATGGTGGATGCTTGTATGCGCAGCTTGCAGCACACCGGCTATTTGAACTTTCGCATGCGTGCCATGTTGGTGAGCTTTTTATGCCATCACTTAGAAGTGGATTGGCGCCATGGCGTGCAACATTTGGCGCGTTTATTTTTAGATTTTGAACCGGGGATTCATTTTGCCCAGTTTCAAATGCAAGCGGGCGTCACCGGTATTAATACCATCCGCATTTATAGCCCAGCCAAGCAAGGTGAGGATAAAGACCCCGAAGGCCGCTTTATAAGGCAATGGGTGCCAGAGTTGGCCAGCATTCCTGCGCCGCTGATTCATCAACCTTGGCTGCTCTCGCCGATGGAGTGCTTGATGTACAACATCGAGTTGGGCGTGGATTATCCGCAGCCCATTGTCGACCTCAAACACAGCTATGCCAAGGCGCAAGAGCTCTTATGGGGCTGGCGCGAACGCCCTGAAGTGCAGCGTGAAAACTACCGTTTACTCAAGCGCCATGTGCGTTTAGCTGCCAGTGGTAGCGCTTAATAATGGTGTTTGTGTGGTGTGCTTTTTTTGAAAGGCTTGCTGGCTTCAGCTAGAATGCGTGGCGCAGGCGGAAACCGTGGCTCTGCAGCAAGGAACGTTCTTTTCTTGCATCTCAATCTGTTTTTTCGACCGGGACGGACCGGCTCTTAATCTAAGAGCTGCATGCTGCTCTGTGGAGTTTTAATTGATTACCTTAAGTCCGATTAAACGTCGTTTGCTGTACGTCAGTGTGTTTGAGCTATTGGGCATTGTCTTTGCCACCTTGGTGCTAATGGCGCTCAGTGGCGGTGATGCCAAACAATCTTTGCCGGTGGCCGTGATTGTCTCGACCGCAGCGGTTGTATGGAACTTTATTTACAACACCTTGTTTGAAGCTTGGGAGGCGCGCAAGCAGATCCAAGCGCGCACCGTCAAAATCCGCACTGCCCATGCGATTGGCTTTGAGGGCGGTTTATTCGTATTTTGTTTGCCGGTGTATATGCTGTGGTACGGCGTTGGCATGTGGACAGCGCTGACTATGGAAGCCGCACTGTTACTGTTTTTCTTGGTGTACACCTTTTTGTTCACTTTGGCGTTTGATCAGGTGTTTACCTTGCCGCATATGCTGGAGGCTGAAGGGTAATTACATACCTCGTGCTGCGCCCACCGCTAGGTAGTTGGCAGAGCACCGCAATGTCCACCAGAGCACTTAGGTGGTGAGTCGCAGTGGCTTTACTGACTTTAGCCATACGCTGGTACTGCGTGGCATTGATACCTTGAGAGAAATCGCCATCGAGCAAGCGATTGAGCACCTTGCGTTGTGATTCTGCGAAATGCATAAGTTTATTAAGCTTGGCATCAAGCTGATCCCGTGCTGGCGCTTGATAATGTAGCTTGGGTTTATGAGTGGGCCCGGAAACAATTTGCATGGGCGCTACACTACGTAACTCACCCCCCTACTACTTGATGCAATAAAGAAGTTTGTTCCTGGAAAAGCCTGCGCTGCCACTGCAGTAAGGTGTCGAACGTGAGCGGTAATATTCAGAATTTCACTTTCAATCGCTGATGATGCAAGGATATTGGCCTGTAATGCATCAAGACTAAATTCGGCTAACCATCTACTAACGATGCTTTGCCTTTTAACTGTCCTAAGTGGTCATGCAGCGCACGTAGCTTGGGCGCACTGTACAGTCCAGCCAAGAAAAGTCAGGCCAGTTTGGCTGCTGCCAGATCCATTGTAGTGCTGCCATAAAGGTGCCGTGGTTGTGTTTGCAGTGGGTGTGAGCGATTAGACAAGTTATTCGGCTCACTGGATGAGCGACAAAATAGTGCTAATTGGCTCAAGGGGCAAGAGATGTGGGGAGTCAGTTACTGTGGAGCTAGGTCTGTAAAAGTGACTATCTAGATTAAATCGTCCAACCTTGCAAATAAACTTGCTCTATTATCATCAGCTGATAAGATGCTCGACCTATACATATGTACAGCTCTTATACCCTTCAGGCGATAAAATTTAGCTTTCATATTCGATCCAAGCGCTGAGCTAACTCAGTTCAGTCGGACTGAACTGCTTTGTCACTTTGCTGCAGTGCTACTGATGTTGGGTATAAGTTATTGAAATATCAGGGCAGTGAGAACACCATGGAAAGCACCATACAAAAGCGCTGTGTGATAGGAATTAAAGGTCAAACGCCCGACCCTGATTATCCCGTCGATATTTGGTTCGACTCGCTTAAATCGGTGGCCAATGTGCTGTCGAAAGAGAATCAGCAGCTGTTAAAAGTGATCGACGAACAACAGCCGCAGTCAATGACAGAAATCGCGTCTATTTCAGGTAGAGCTTTAAGTAACGTGTGTCGGACTCTTAAAACTATGGAAAAGCATAGTATTGTAGAAATGATCCCTAATGGGAGTTCAGTTCAAGTTAAAGTATTAGCCGATAATTGGCTTGTAGTATTAGGTAAACTCTAAATATGAAGGAAAAGCCATGAAGCCCATAAAAGTTGTATCTCTATTTACTGGGGGAGGAGGACTCGATCTGGGCTTAGAAGCCGCTGGCTTCCACACCATTTTTGCAACAGATATAGATGAGCATAGTTGCATTACTTTAAAGAGTAATAAAGAAAGGTGCGCAAATTTAAAGAAAGATATCTTAAAAGATGCAGTGATTATGCAGAAAGATATCAAGGAACTTAGTTCTAACTTTATTTTAGACCAGTTAGGTCTTGTAGTTGGTGAACTTGACCTTCTGGCTGGAGGACCACCATGCCAAGCTTTTAGTGTGTTTGGCAAGCGTAAGGGCAAAGAAGATCCAAGGGGGTTATTAGCTTATGAATATCTACGTTTGCTTTCTGACCTAGAGCCAAAAGCCTTTTTCTTTGAGAATGTTTATGGCCTGCTAACTATTGATGGCGGCAGTGTTTTTGAAGAGCTTTGTGAGAAATTAAGTAAACCAAAAAATGGTTTAAATTATACACTTTCGGTTTTTAGGTTAAATGCGGCTGATTATGGTGTTCCGCAATTTAGAGATCGTGTTTTTATTATCGGTAGTAGAGAAGGTAAATCAATTAAAGAAATCTCTCCAATTTGTAGCGGGTCTAAATCGAAAAATAATGAGTCTTTAATGCCTTATCGTACCGTTGCAGATGGATTGAGAAATCTTCCTCCTATGGGCGAAATACTTGCTAACCATGTAGGCCGAAAGCATAGCGATAGAATTATTGAACGATATGCTTCACTTAAATTTGGGGAACGAGATCCTAAAACTAGAATTAATAAGCTTGATCCAAATAGACCTAGTTTTACAATTATCGTAGGGTCAGACAAGGGGGGCGGTAAAGGGCATGTTCATCCTTATGAACCTAGGGAAGTCACTCCGAGAGAATCTGCTAGGATGCAGACCTTCCCTGATTGGTGGGAGTTCTCAGGCACATCTCGCCACCCGATAAGGCAGGTTGGTAATGCAGTACCCCCTCTACTGTCTGCGCTGATTGGAAGAGAAATTGCCAGTTCAATTTTCGGTGAGCCTAAAGAAAAGCTTGCAAACATAATTGAGAAATTGTCCTTGGAGTATTTATTTAAGGAAAATATAAATGAGATATGAGCATTGGACAAAGATAGATGATGGTGCAGAGGGGGCGTGGGCAGCTGATATATGGCTTAGTGCTTTAAGGATAATAAGTCGACATGAAGGCGAGTCAATTTATGACGCTGATTCGCCTATATATGTTGAGTTAGAAATGGAAATCCCAGAGTTAACATGGCGATCATTTGAAGGTGATTCTTTTAGACCATACTTTAGAGATTTCTCTAAACCTTGGACAATACCAAATGTTGCGAGTTTCGACGTGACTTTTAAGGTTACCGAAATAGGAAAAGACTTATTAAAAGGACGTATTTCAGAGCTGGATTTTTGGATAAATTTCTTATCAGGCTATCAAGAAGGCACTGATTTTCCATTTGTAGAGCTAAGTTGTGCTTTTCTTAAGGCAGATAAGTCACTAACTCTTGATGAAGTATATTGGGGGATTGTTAGAAGTTTCCGTACAGAAAACAATGATCAACTTGTATTTGATGAATTGCCAAATGAGGCAATTCCATCAACTACGAAAAGACGATTGACCTTGATGTTGCAACTTATGGAACGTACAGGTGCAATTCTGAAGATAGGCAATGGCTCAAAACAGAGATGGAAGCAGTGGGATCGTAGGGCTTTAAACAAATTAATTAAGAAAGCTGTCATTATTGAAATTGGTCATGGTAAATACAGTGCAATTAATAAACCCTTTCTCCTTCTTGCTGGAATCTCAGGTACAGGTAAAACTCGTTTTGTGCGTGAGCAAGCAAAAACCTCGGGGCAGTTTTCTGAAACCTATTGTTTAACCTCGGTGCGCCCTGACTGGCATGAGCCGAGTGACTTGCTTGGTTATATCTCACGCTTAAATGGCGCTGCTGAATACATCACGACTGATGTGCTGCAATTTATCGCCAAAGCTTGGCGTGCGATTGCTGATAGCGGCTTAACCGTTGAAGTGCAAGATAGCGAAGACCAAGGCAAGCGCCTAGTGGTAGCAGGTGAACGTGATGCACTTGAGCAGGTGCTGCCTTACTGGTTATGTTTAGATGAAATGAACCTTGCCCCTGTTGAGCAGTATTTCGCTGATTACTTATCGGTGTTGGAAACCCGCGAATGGTGTTGGAGCGATGATAGCTTTACCTACAGCAGCGATGCGCTATTAAAACCTGCCACCATTAAAGAAGTTGCCGATAAAGAAAAGCTGCGTAAAGAGCTAGGCTTTGATAACAGTGAAAATGAAAATTATGACGAGCTTTGGCAATTAATTTGCCAGTATGGTTTAGGCATTCCGTTTAACCTACTGGTCGCGGGCACGGTGAATATGGATGAAACCACTCACGGCTTTTCACGCAAAGTGATTGACCGAGCGCTGAGCTTTGATTTTGGTGCGTTTTTCCCTAACGACTATGGCGACTTTTTTACCCCAACCAGTTGTAATAAACGCCTCAGCTATCCGATTTGGTCACACGCCAGCAAAGCGGATTTAGCCAGTACCTTTGATGCTGATGGCACAGAAACTGTTGCGTTTTTATCGGCCGTTAATGCGGTACTAAAAAATACACCGTTTGAATTGGCGTTCCGTGCGCTCAATGAGCTGCTACTTGCGGTTGCCAGCAGCCAACCACAAGATGCTCTGACCTTAAAAGCCGTATGGGATGACTTTATGATGTGTAAGGTTTTGCCCCGTATCGAAGGCGATACCGACAAACTTACCACATCAGATGGTAAGGCCTTGTTGGTTGAACTGAGCACTGTGTTGGCAGACCAGTTAGCCCCCATTTGGCTGGCGTCTGACACAGACGAAACCAATCAACGCCCTGACTTGTATCGTGAGAACATCGTGGCCGATGGTGTTCCTGATGAGGAAAAAGTACTTCGCATTCCTTGCCGTTCAAAAGCTAAGTTGCAGTGGATGAGCGAGCGATTAGCCAGTGCCACCTTCACCAGTTTCTGGCCTTAATGGGTTGGTGTTGTTTGATGCTTTTTGCAATGAATGCAACCCATAAAAAACCGTACAGCGAAGGCGTAGGGAGTGGTAGGGAATGCC
>RRZU011167373.1_pt1 | contig 57230 bp, 41 predicted proteins | sample 2165561 | NCBI WGS metagenome assembly RRZU01 (sample SAMN10456909, study PRJNA506462) | wastewater metagenome | isolation source: wastewater sludge | place: USA: Moscow, Idaho
AATGAAAGTGATTGTTCACGTGATTTCAGCAAAGAAATTACTAAAAAATACCCTGATATTCACATAACAATCAGAAATTGTAACGAATTTGATAATTCGTTGGATTTTGCAAAGGTCTCATGAATTGATTTGCTGATCAGTTGACGGATTAAGAACATCGAGTGTCAGGTTACTAAATATTATCTATTTCGCCTGTGAGGAAAATCACAGAAATGGAAAGATTGCTAGCTTGAATATTGCAAGAGAAGACTCCTGTGTAACTTTCCTGCGGTGGTTAGATAATCAGTTCGATATCATCGGGTAAAAGATGATCGGAGGTCAGATATGGAGTTAAGTTGGGGATCAATAGAACTACCGTGCGTTGTGGAAATTACCGAGGCTGTTGAAGGATTCAACAGCCTCAAATCAACTTAGTAGGTATTAGAGTACAAAATCGGCAGCAGCGAGTACGTGAAGTCCATTTAATTGGATTTCCATATCTACAACTAAATTGCCATCGCCTTCAAACTCTGCTTGAACAATGGTTCTGTTATTTCCTGCATCCTGAAAGTATCGGACTTCACCGCCACCGGTGAAATTATTTGTGCCTCTGAAAATGAATGCATTATCAGCACCACCATTCACGGCATCGATGGATGATAAGTCAATATTATCAATTCCGGGAATAAAACCATTGATGACATCCCGATTAGCGCCGACAGCACTTTCGCTGAGTACGTTAAAGTCAAAAATATCGTTGCCGCCACCGCCAGACATCACATCCCTGCCGTTGCCACCGATCAAGGTATCTTGTCCTGCTCCACCAAAAATGATGTCATTGCCGTTCTGACCCAGGATCGTATCGTTACCATTTGCACCATTCAGAGTATCCGCGCCGCCACCGCCTTTGATTGTGTTGGCAGCGTTATTGCCAGTGACATTGTCATTGCCATTGCCCATGAAGGCATTCTCGAAATTGGTATATCTTTCTCCAGCAAAGTTTGTCAGTCCGGTCGTCATGTTGAACACATAATTGCCATTAAAGGCCGTATGATTGATGGTGTCGACACCCGTTCCGCCATTCATGGTTTCGGGGCCTAGTCCTGATGTCATCGAATCATTGCCTGCATCACCATTATAGATGCCGCCATCGCCATCGGAGGTAATCGTGTCATTGCCTGCACCGCCGAATAGCCTGTCTACGCCACCGCCACCTTCCAGGGTGTCATTGCCTGCGCCGCCAAAGATCGTATTGGCCGCATTATTACCCGTCACAGTATCATTGCCTCCACCCATTCTGGCGACTTCGAAATTGGTGAAGCTTTCTCCGCCAAAGTTTGTCAGTCCGGTCGCCATGTTGAACTCATAGTTTCCATTAAAGACCCTATGATCGATGGTGTCGACACCCGGTCCACCATTCATGGTCTCTGGACCCAGACCTGATCTCATATAATCATTACCTGCATCACCGTTATAGGTGCCACCATCGCCATCAGAGAGGATGTTGTCGTTGCCGCCACCGCCGTTCAGTTGGTCAACACCGGCATTTCCTCGCAATATATCCCTGCCAAAGCTGCCAAATAAGACGTCGTTACCGCCACCTCCATTGATCGTGTCATTGTTGGCTCCGCCGTCGATGATATCGTTGCCGCCATTGCCATTAAGCGTGTCGTTACCACCGTTGCCATTGATGGTGTCGGCACCCGGGCCGCCAAAAACAGTATCGGGGCCTCCAGCGCTGCTGATAGTATCGTTGCCGCCGAAGCTCCTAATAGTATCGGCTGATTGTGTTGGAAAGTTGGATACCCCGGGTGAGATGAATGCAACTGAAATGAAGTCATTATTAGCTGTTCCATTGACTATAGCCATTTTGAATCTCCTTAAGATTAAAGATTAGAGTTGAAGATAAATCTCCTAAAAGATAAAAAAATTGTCATTAAAAAGATGAAAGTCACCCAGTCTAGATGAGGATCATCAGGTACTAGATTACTCAATACTGACTGTGTTGACTGTGAGAAAAATCACAACGCTGAAATGATTTTCAGCTTATCCATTATGGGATAAATTGTGGTTAGAATACAACCCTAAGTAGTTAGATTGTTTGGTAATACACTGTTAATAATAGGAAAAAATTATTAACTCTCCTGGTTTTGTCAGTGAAAGTATATTTCTGTACCTTGAGGGAGATTCTATGCCAATGCGGCTAAAGTATGCTCAAGCTATTGAGAAGTTGGAGTGTTGAATTTCGCACTGGATTGGGCGGCACGAATATGTGCGTCGACGAAGGCATTGACGCTGAGGCGTCCGGGGCGGGTACGGCCATCCGGATAATGACGTTTAAAATAGATCATTTTTTGAGCGCGTCCGATCTCGCGTAAGCGTTCAAGGAGGACGTGCGTGACATCGTTTGATTCCGATGCCCAGGCATTGATCAGCAGGATCTCACCAGCTCTGCTATCTTCGAAGGAAAGTTCGCCCTGTTCTGCAAGCCACATTTCACCCTTTTCTCGAGTGGTCAGCGCCCAGCCGAGAAATCCGACAATGTGCCCATTATCGGATGCAATCAGATAATGACCGCGGTTAATTTGTCCAACCAATATACGGGACCAGTGCCCGAACGGCAGGCGCGCGAATGCTGGTTTGGTCATCAAATAACTGACTGCGAATCCAAGTGCTTGCGCAGGGTTGATTCCCGTCAAAAGACGAATCTTGGTAGTATCAATTTGTGTTGTTGATGACCTATCCGGCATCTCTTGATTTTGGTGGTACGCGGCGAATTAGGCTATAGATTTTAATCGCTGCGTTGCGTCACTTCCAACAGATGATAGCCAAACTGTGTTTTAACCGGACCTTGCACTTCGCCGACAGGAGCGCTAAAGACGACAGTATCGAATTCCTGCACCATTTGCCCGCGGCCGAATTCGCCCAGTTCCCCGCCTTGCTTTCCAGATGGGCATAATGAGTGCTCCTGAGCCAGTGTGCCAAAATCAGCGCCACTTTCTATTTCTGTTTTCAGATTGTTACATTGCTCTTCGGTTTTGACCAAAATATGACGTGCGCTAGCTCGTGCCATGATTTTTCTCCTATTTTTAGCGGACTCTTCCAGAAATTCCAATACTTTTACAATGCTGCATTATTTAAAAAACTCCTTGAGTAATATATAAAATATATGCAGCGAAACTGTTTCCTGCGAGCATCTTTGCTTGATCCAGAATTTTGGATTTCCAGAAGTGCCTTCGATTAATTAATTATCGTGATACAGTTAAAGCATACCTTGGTCGGGCGATACATGCACTGATTTTTTGCGGTTTTGCCGACCATCTATTTTGAATGAATTGCCGGGGTATTATTGAAAATGCTGGAGTTACGCAACATTACTAAAGGTTATGACGAAGATCGGAAGGTACTGGCTAATCTGAGCTATACGCTGAATGCGGGTGAGTACGTCGCGATTATGGGTGAATCGGGTGTAGGCAAGTCAACTTTGTTGAACTTGATTGCTGGTTTGGATTCGCCGGATTCCGGTGAAATCTGTATTGACGGGATTGCCATTTCACTCATGCAAGATGATGCCGCGACGCAATTGCGGCGGGAACAGTTTGGTTTTGTCTTTCAGGCGTTTCACGTGCTGCCGCATTTGACATTGGCGCAGAATATCGCATTGCCACTGTTGTTGAATGGTATGACAACGGATCGTGTAGAGCAGATGCTGGAGCAAGTAGGGCTACACGGTCGCGGGCATCACTTTCCACGCCAGTTGTCCGGTGGCGAATTGCAGCGTGTGGCGATTGCACGTGCATTGATCCATCGACCCAAATTGGTGTTGGCAGATGAGCCGACAGGTAATCTCGATCCGGATACCGCGCATGAGATTCTTCAGTTAATGCGTAGGGAAATCAAAGCGAATGGAGCGACTGGCATTATTGTGACGCACTCTCATATAGCGGCTGCCACGGCAGACAAAGTGCTGAATTTGACCAAGGATGGATTGCATCTGGCGCAGTCAGAGCACAAACCATGAAAGCGGCATCGATATTCCGCTGGATGCTGGTCAGTGAGTGGCGCGTGCATATCCTGCAAATAACCGTTGCATTGATCGCTATTGCCATCGGGGTTGCTATGGCATTTTCAATTCATTTGATCAACAGTGCTGCTTTTAATGAATTTTCCTCGGCCAGCAAGAGTCTTTCCGGGCAGTCAGATTTGCAGGTGCGTGGAAAAAAAGCATTTTTTGATGAGGCGCTTTATCCTGTGCTGGCTAAGCATCCAGGTATTGCATTAGCGAACCCTGTCCTGGAATTGGATGTGAGGGTGCCGGGAAAGCAGCAGAGCAGAAATGATCACAAGCTGAAAATCATCGGCATTGATCCATTCCGGGCGGCGCAAATTTCTCCTGATTTACTGGGGTTACCGGACGAAGGAGAAACGCTGGATCGCATAGCCAGCGATACAATATTTCTATCCCCTGCTGCAATGGAATGGTTGCGGATTGAGCAAGGCGATACGTTGCAATTACAGGCTGGATTGCAAACAATCATGTTGCGTGTAGCGGGCGGTTTGGTGCGAGCGCGCGCAGGTCAACGCATAGCGGTGATGGATATTGGTGCGGCTCAATGGCGCTTTGAGCAGATCGGACTATTGTCACGGATCGAATTGAAGCTCAAAGAAGGCATTAATCATGCAGCATTTAAAGCCAAACTGGCTGCAGAATTAGGTGAATCCTATTGGGTTACGGAGGCAGCGGATCAGGAAGCGCGAATTGCCAATATGTCGCGTGCTTATCGTATTAACCTGAATATGTTGGCACTGGTGGCGCTATTTACGGGTGCGTTTTTGGTATTTTCCACTCAGGCTCTATCAGTAATTCGACGACGTCAACAATTTGCATTGTTGCGTGTGCTGGGCTTCACGCGGCAACAATTGTTGCGCCAGATCATCATTGAAGGCGGATTTCTGGGAGTAATGGGCTCAGTGCTGGGGTTGGGGTTGGGTTATGTCGTTGCAGCGACGGCAATCCAGTTTTTGGGTGGAGATTTAGGGGCAAATTTTTTTCCAGGCGTTAAACCGGATATTTTTCTTGATCCTTGGGATACTTTGATATTTTTTGCAGTAGGTTTAAGCGTGACGTTGCTGGGAAGCATCGCGCCCGCATTGGAGGCTGTTCGTGCTAAGCCTGCACTGGCTTTGCGGTCTGGTGCTGAAGATGCGGCCATGGCAAAATTGTCTACACCGTGGTTTGCGGTGATTTGTTTATCGCTTGCACTGCTGTTCACGCAATTGCCCCCCATTTTCGAGCTACCGGTATTTGGTTATCTCGCGATTGCATTATTGTTGATGGGTGGTATCGCCTTGATGCCTCGATTTGCTGCGTGGGTATTTTCTTTTTTGTTGAGCTGGTTACGGTATGTTCGGATCGGCGCTGTTTTTACATTGGTGCTGGCTCGGTTGGCGAATGCGCCGAATCAGGCTGCAATTGCATTGGGCGGCATACTGGCCAGTTTTAGCCTGATGGTAGCAATGGCAATTATGGTGACAAGTTTTCGCGTATCAATCGACAGTTGGCTTGGGCATGTATTGCCGGCCGATTTGTATGTGCACACTACTGTAATCGGTGATCAGGGCGGTTTTCAATCCGATGCGCAGAATGCGATTATCGCGTTGCCCGAATTTGATCGAGTGGAATTCTTTCGAACCCAGAAGTTGACGCTTGATGTTAATCGTCCGGATATCACTTTGTTTGCTCGGCCTGTGGATAAAATGGATCCACGTAATACGCTGCCGCTAACGGATGACGTGATAGCGACAGGATCATTGCCTGAAGATGTAATCCCTATCTGGGTATCTGAAGCGATGGTCGATTTATATGGTTATTGGGTGGGTGAAAGCGTGGTTCTGTCGGTTGGTGCAGCATCTGGTGAATTTCTGGTTGCCGGGGTGTGGCGCGATTATGGTCGCCAGTTTGGTGCGATACAGATGCAGCTGACGGATTATCGGCGATTGACAGGAGATTTGAGCGTCAACAATGTGGCGTTGTGGTTGCAAGCTGGCGTGACATCGGATGCGGCCATTGCGAGTTTGCGACAATTGCCGTTTGGCGCCGCGCTTGAAATATCACGATCAAGTGACATGCGAGCTTTGAGTCTGGAGATTTTTGATCGAAGCTTTGCGGTGACTTATTTACTGGAAATAGTAGCGGTGATTATTGGATTGCTGGGTGTGGCGGCCAGTTTTTCTGCGCAAATACTGGCGCGCGCCAAGGAATTCGGCATGTTGCGACATATCGGTGTAATGCGTCGGCAGATTCTTGTCATGCTGGCCGCTGAAGGCGGATTGCTGACTGGGCTCGGTGTTGTGTTGGGGTTTGTGCTGGGATGGAGTATCAGCCTGATTCTGGTTTTTATCGTCAATCCACAGTCCTTTCACTGGACCATGCAACTGCATATGCCGTGGAGATGGTTATTGGCGATTGCCATCATTATGTTGGTTTCTGCGGCATTGACAGCTCTGGTTTTCGGGCGCAAAGCAGTTTCTGGTCAGGTTATTCGCGTTGTGCGGGAGGATTGGTAATGAAATGGAATAAATTTGGCAGCGGTTTTATCGTTTTTGTCATGTTGTTTTTTAGTTTGCTCGTCACCATGGTATATGCTGAATCGAATCGATTAAAACCGGTGACTCCAGATTACAAGCTTTCCTTCCCAATGGATTATGGAGTACACCAGGATTTTCGCACCGAATGGTGGTATATCACCGGCTGGTTGGAAACGGAAGATAAAAAGCCATTGGGTTTTCAGGTTACTTTTTTTCGTTTTGCCACTGACCATAATCACGATAATCCGAGCCGTTTTGCTGCAAAGCACTTGATTATCGCGCACTTGGCTTTATCTGATCCTGCGGTCGGTAAATTGATGCATATCGAAAGAACTGCGCGCGAGGGGTTTGATCTCGCCTATGCCAAACAGGGCAATACCGATGTTAAATTGGACGATTGGACATTGGTGCGAGAGGAAGATGGCCGCTATCTGGTGGATATGCAAGCCAGCGAATTTGGCTTGCAATTGTCATTAACACCCACGCAAAGCGTCATGCTGCAAGATATGGACGGTTTTTCCCGTAAAGGCCCAAAGCCAGAGCAAGCGAGTTATTACTACAGCGAACCACATTTGAGTGTAATCGGCACAGTATTCAGACAAAACAAGCCAGTCGCTGTTAATGGACGTGCTTGGCTGGATCATGAATGGTCAACGGCTTATTTGGCCCCGGATGCTGATGGATGGGATTGGGTGGGCGCCAACCTGGATGATGGTTCAGCGTTAATGGCGTTTCAAATACGTGCAAAACAAGGTGGAAAAGTTTGGGCTTACGCGGCACTGCGTGATGCTGAGGGAAATATGACTTTGTTTGATCCCGATCAAGTGAAATTTACGCCGATACGTACCTGGCGATCACCACATACTGAGGCAATTTATCCGGTTGCCATGCATATTCGTACCGGTGAGATTGAATGGCAGCTCACGCCATTGTTTGACGATCAGGAATTGGATTCGCGCCAATCGACTACAGCGGTATATTGGGAAGGTGCTGTGATGCTAACCAGAGATGATAAGCCGGCAGGGCGCGGCTATCTTGAGTTGACGGGCTACGTGAGGCCTTTGACATTGTGATCTTAACGAGATGTAGATACGTCCGATAACCGGAGAAGATATTGTCAATCATGCGATTTTCTGGTAAATAATAAAGCGCACTTAATTTCAATACTTTCATTGTTGTTAAATGTGAGTTAGAATTCAACGGCGCAGTAATCTAAGTGGTACAAGATGATTGCGAATAAATTACTCGGCTCCACACATAAAGATCGCTGTAGCAGTGAATCTGAGGGGCGGAGATAAGATTCACGATTACAAAATTTTGTGATTGTGTGAGCAAGGGGGGTCGATAATTTATCGGCTTTAAATCTAAATCAAAGAAAGAAAGTACCTTAAATAAGGAGATAAATTATGAGCGAAGTCAACAGAAGAGAAACAGATGCGCAAGTTCTGAGATTGTTCTTCATCTCAGTGGCTGTTTTTATTGTTATCGGAGCAATTGTATACGGCGTATTCTAGACTGAGAAGCTTGTCACTGCCCTTATGTGGCTTATGTTTTTTAGTTTTCTATAGAAACTTAATTCCTCACAGTATTTGAGTAACAGGGCGGTGTCAGTCAGTACTATCTAGTATCCAGTAAAAAATAAAAATGCCTATCTAGTGAAAGAGTTTGTGTTCGCTAAATAGGCATTTTTTATATATCACCTACAGCATGTTGCTGTAGTCTTCCTTCTTCTTGTTTGCAATGGTGATCAGTTGAGTTCTAATGTAAAGATGATGTTTTTCTGCTATTCGGATTTACATAGAGACTTCTTGCTCAATAAAACCTAACGTAGCTGTGGCACCTATTCTATCGAACTGATGTAGAGAAGCTTATTAATGATGGCGCTAGTCAATGCCATGGGATAATATCACGGCTGTTCTTAACAGAATATGCGGATCCTTGACAGAACTTGGGTAGCGTATAGTTTCAGTATCAGTAAATGTTTTTGATACACTGGCAAATAGTTAAGGGGTATCTCACAGTCGTCTGAATTTCATAATGTTTATGAAATACTCTTATAATATTTATCAGGTAATCTCTTGATACGGGTTAGTTGATTTAATTTTAACCACACAGAGAATTTGAAAATAATGTCATTCAGCTTTGATAGTTTTTATGAGGCCAACCGCCGTATACTGATCTGGCTCATTCTGATTGGTATTTTATGGCTATTGCAAGACTTTTTCGGATTGATTTTTATCACGTTTGTTCTTACTTTTATTGCGACCCCGTTGGTAAATGTTGGGCGGAATAAATTGAAATTGCCGCATCGGGCATCCCTAGTGTTGGTATACATTTTTTTTCTGGTTGTGCTGGGTAGTTTTTTTCGTTATGTGACACCTAGCGTCATCGGGGAAGCCAATCGTTTTATTAATAATTTCAGTGAAGTGCAGTTAAAATTGATTGAGATGAAACGGGATATTATTGGCAAATATCCAGGTATGGAGCGTCCTCTGCATGGCTATGCCCGTAGTATTCTGGATGAGGATAGTCTGCGGGTAATAGATTCCAAGCTTAATCGATTCCGGCAAAAGCTCAATTTTCCTGATATTGAGCACTTGGATGACGTCAGCGATAGCGAGATTACTGAGGATACGTATGAAAAGTTGAGAAAATATTACGACAGGGAAACTGAGCTATTGGTGGATGTTCTCATGACAAAACAAATGGGTAAGGTTCGTGAGGAATTACCAAAGCTCATCAATTATCTTTACCAAGCGATCGGTACGATGTCCCTGGCACTATTATTCAGTTGTCTGATTTTGTTTGACAGCGTTCGTCTCGGTGGTTTGATGAAAAGCCTGCATGAGTCGAGACTAAAAGATTTTTATCAGGAAACCGCACAGCCCGTAATCCGTTTTGCTTATGTCGTTGGTCGCGCCATTCAAGCACAAGCAATGATTGCATGTGTTAATACGCTCCTGACTTTGATAGGCCTGGTAATACTTGGGATTCCGTCAGTTGCATTATTATCATTAATTGTTTTTGTGTGCAGTTTTATTCCAGTGCTGGGTGTATTTATCTCTACTACACCGATGGTGTTGGTTGCGTTGAATACGGGGGGGTTGACTTTAGCGTTAGGAATAGTTGGCATGATAACCATTATTCATATTATTGAGGCCTATGGTCTTAATCCGATGATTTATGGTAAACATCTCAAGCTCAATCCAGTCCTGGTGCTTATTATTTTACTTATTGCCTATCACGGTTTTGGTTTGTGGGGAATGATACTGGGCGTCCCAGTCGCATATTATTTTATCCATGATGTATTTGGTGTGCCTCTATGGGACAGGCATCGGCTAGGGCCAAAAGTCACTAATTAATTATTATTTTCTGTGCTACGGTTTGTGAGGCAGAAGCCGTATAGCTATTCTGAATAGGCTACAATGGAAAAATTCATCGTTATTGTGAAGAATTGTGCCCGTTCCTTCCTTTTGTTAAATGAATAGGTTATGTAGTCAATGCAGAGCAATCTTTTTTATGCGGCATTTTTTATAACGAATTTACTTTATCCTAATGTTTCTTATCGACTTTATACTGAATATTGATCAGCATCTTTATGTATTGTCCTCAGAATATGGTCTATGGGTTTATGGTATTCTTTTTCTGATAATATTTTGCGAAACCGGATTGGTTGTGATGCCTTTGCTGCCAGGAGATTCGCTTTTGTTTGCGGCAGGTACTCTGGCTTCATTTGAGGACTCGCAACTCAGTCCCCATGTCCTGTTTGTCGGATTATGCATTGCAGGCATTCTGGGGGATAGTGTGAATTACTGGATCGGGAAAAAGACCGGTCCCAAAGTTTTTACTTCGCAGGAATCTCGTTTCTTTAAACGCGAATACTTGGATAAAACACACGCTTTTTACCTTAAATATGGAGCCAAAACGATAATTATTGCGCGTTTCATTCCGATTATCCGAACCTTTGCGCCCTTTGTTGCCGGGATCGGAACGATGCCCTACCGTACCTTCATAACGTATAACATTATCGGTGCCATATTATGGGTCGGTATATTTATTTATTCGGGATTTTACTTCGGACAACTTCCGATGATTCAACAAAATTTCAAGCTGGTCATCCTGGCCATTATTATCTTATCGATAACCCCTCCCATAATAGAATACCTGAAGCATCGATATAAAAAATAATATTGCTGCTAAACACTTATTTTCCTAGGAATCAGCGCCTACTTCCTAGTGAACGTAATTCTTAGTCTTTGCTCTTTGATGCTATGGAATCTTGGTTGCGATCTGCTAGTGGTCGAACCGGTTTGATAATATCTTCACCGCCCGATGAGGTGTCGATGCCGAGAGCGAGATGACTTTTCCGGTAGCCATAAAGGAAATAGAAAATCAATCCGATTCCAGACCAAATCGGAAATACCAGTTTCGCATCGTTGGGTAGAAACCAGAAAAGTGTGATACAGCCAATCACGGCAAGGGGGCCCACTAACCAAATTACCGGTGCCTTGAAAGGCCGTGTGCGATGCTTATCCTTGGTGCGAAGTATCATTACCGCTAGTGCAACCACCATGAAAGCGAACAATGTGCCAGAATTGGAGATGTCTGCTAGCTTGCCAACTGGAAAGAAGGCGGCGGCAATGGTTACGCCAATACCTGTTATGTAAGTTACAATATGAGGCGTTTTAAATCGTGCGTGCACACGACTTAATACTTCGGGAAGTAATCCATCGCGTGCCATAACGAAAAAAATGCGCGTCTGCCCAAATAGCATCATTAGAACAACCGAAGGCAATGCCAAGAATGCGGCTAGGCCAAGTAAATTGCCAAATTTTTCCCAGCCAATCTCTCGTAAAACCAGAGCCAAAGCTTCACGCGAGCATACGAGTGGTTGTTGTCCAACGGCGGCAAGCGATTGACATTGTTCAGCCAGAACTATTGAACCAGGAGCTAGGCCTTTGCCGGTTTCGTCTAATATGGGCTGTGCACCAATAGAGCCGATTGCGCCTGCTGAAACAAGTATGTAGAAGATGGTACAAATTACGAGAGAACTTATGAGTCCAATCGGCACATTACGTTGTGGATTCTTGGTTTCCTCAGCAGCAGTTGAAACCGCATCGAATCCGACATAGGCAAAAAAAATGGAGGATGCCGCAGCAACTACGCCTGCTTCGCCCAAGGGCAAAAATGGTTGGAAATTCTCGATTTCAGCAACGGGGAGTGTCAGTGCAATAAACAGTGTCAAAGCTGCAATCTTGATCGTGACAAGTACAGCATTAAATGAGGCGCTTTCACGTGTACCAACAACCAACAATCCGACAACCAAAATACAAACGAAAACTGCTGGTAGATTGATGATGCCGCCAGCGAAGGGACCGTTGGCTAATGCAATGGGAATCTTGATTCCTAGCGAATTATCGAGTAAACCGACAAAATAGCCTGACCATCCGACTGCAACTGCACTCGCGGCGACTGAGTATTCGAGTATTAACGCCCAGCCAACCATCCAAGCTACCAGTTCGCCTAATACTGCATAGGAATATGTATAAGCGGAGCCAGAGACTGGCACCATCGAAGATAATTCGGAATAACAAAGGGCAGCCACCATGCACACAAAACTGGCAATGATGAAGGAGAACATCATTCCGGGTCCGGCTTTTTGCGCAGCTTCGGCTGTGAGTACAAAAATGCCTGTTCCTATGATTGCACCAACGCCCAGAAGAGTTAACTGCCATGCCCCCAAAGATCGTTGAAGGCATTTCTTTTCCGCTGTAGCCAGAATGGCGTCAATTGATTTTACGCGCCAGAAAATCATGTATTCTTCCTTTTGTTAATGCAATTATCTGCGATAAACCGTAAATTTTTCGGGAAATAGTGTACAAGAAATTGTGAAATTGAGAAGTAATATGTTGTTTCAAACAAAAACGTAGAGCTAGAGAAAATGCCTGTTCAAATTGAATTGTGATCTATTACCCAGCGTTTGTATCAGTCAAACAAGTTTTTTCAAGAAAATAATTCCTGCTCTCTGGCTAATGACTTCTTAAATATACCATACCTTGTTATCATGAAGCGGATGATAAGCCTGTAGTATATAGTGATGATTATGCGCTGAGAACATTTCTAAATGACCCCAGAATCCAGTTCCTGGATAAGATGAATGGATGCGGCGTAGGGTGTAAAAATAAGGGGGAGTTTACGTATGGGTTCATTCTTTAGACAAATCCTGATAGGTGTAATAAAACTTTATCAATATACGATCAGCCCATTGTTAGGTTCTCATTGTCGCTTTTATCCTGCGTGTTCAAATTACGCCATTGAGGCGCTAGAACTACATGGCGTTTTGCATGGCAGCTGGCTTGCAGTGAAGCGCATTTTGCGCTGCCATCCATGGAATGCGGGTGGTTTTGATCCGGTGCCGCAGGACAAGATAGAGCGCTAGGCCTCGATGAAGTATTGCCTGCTTGTTTATGAATATGGCTGTCTTTAGACTATCTGACCTCAGTTTTCATGGCATAATTTAAGTAGTGTATTACTCGCCCATTACCGCATGGCCAAAATCGACAGCGAAGTTGTAATTAGAATAGGATGCCGCTGATTTTTAGTTTAAATTCGGTGAGGGCTTTGGTGCAGCAGGTGCTAAAAGATGGAGGGGTGTTTCTGTCGCAAATTAAAACCGGAAATACTCCATCGAGTTGTAGTCGGTGGAGTATTCCCTTGGAATAATTAATGATTGTCCAGTCTTCCGAGAGTACCTTCGATCACGTTCTTTAACTTATCCACTGCGCCTTGAACAGCAAGGCTCAGGTTTTCTGCTTGGTGAGTAACTGCGATAGGCTGGCGACCTTCCAGACGCGCTTCCATCAAGCAACGTTTGTCATTCATTCCGCCCTTATCACTATTTTCGTCGCTGATATGTACTTCAATCCGAGTGATATGTTTGCTGAAACGATTCAGTATATCCTTTATCTTGGCTTCCACTTGATGGGAAAAATTTTCGTGACCTTCAATATTACGGTCAGTATTGACTTGTATTTGCATGGTTTTTCTCTGTAATTGTGATTAACGCAATCTAACAATATTTAAAGCCGTTCGGGTAGGCGTGCACGCAATTCATCGGGTCGGAGTGATGTATAGTCTTTGTCTATCTCCAGGGATAGCAGAGAACTGAGTGGAGCATTGAAATTAGTACGCAGAAGGCCAAGAAACGCGGGTGCAGCGACGACTACGAGCCGTTCAAATGCATTCTCCGCGCGTCCTTGCTCGAGTCGATCAACAATCAACTTGGCGAAGCGAATTTGTTCTTGTTCCTTGGGTTCGACTTCGGTCGCCATCGCATGGCGGCCCTCGCCATGACTGTCAAAGCTGCGCCCCGGGCGGTCACTGCTAAGCTCCATCTGCTTCACGCGAGCATCGGGATTATCAAAGGTCATGAGCTCGGTCAAGGATGCTGTCGGAGAATCTGCGGTAAAGAGTGTGGCATTTCCGCTGTTTGCGATGAGAATCCAGATTTTAGTCATAATGTTTATCCTTTAAGTTTTTCCTAGTGATTAAGTATATTACTTATTTTCGGGAAAACGATATAAAAGAAAAGCAATTATCACAAATAATTCACTCGAATGAATTAGGTAAGTGTATATAAGTTATAGCTCTATCAGGTCTTTGATTAATATGTATTTTATGGATAGTAAAGCTTTTAAGCCGCCTTGTTTATAGCTCTTTACCCAGGATTTGAATCTTTATTGCCGGGACCTTCATTAAGTATGATTCGTGCGATAGTACAGAAACTATGCTTGTTACTCATTACTGTGGTCGGATTTCGAGAGTTATAAATTTTGAATTGAAGTTTCATGAATTACGCACAGATAACGCAATGAGAAAAAAGCATGAAATTCTGCATGCCTTTGTTCTGTTTGGCGTCCCCAAGGGGATTCGAACCCCTGTTACCGCCGTGAAAGGGCGATGTCCTAGGCCTCTAGACGATGGGGACAAGTGTTATATCGGCACAGCTTCGCTTTTTAAGATTGACTGGTGGAGATAAGCGGGATCGAACCGCTGACCTCTTGCATGCCATGCAAGCGCTCTCCCAGCTGAGCTATACCCCCTGAGCAAAGGAAGGGGGGATTATACTGATGCCTGGAATTATTGTAAAGAAAAGATCAATCCGGGAAATCGCCCAGGTGGTTGTTCATGCGAGCAAGCGTTTCTTCTCGTCCGAGCAGTGCTAGCACTGCATCGATTGAAGGGGTATGAATTTCTCCAGTGACCATTACCCGTAGTGGCATAGCAATTTTTGGTAATTTAACGTCGTGTGCCTTGGCAGTGGACTTTATTTCCTGGTGAATGATTTCTCGATTCCATTCAATGTGATTGAATTTTTCCAGCAAACTGATCATGATCGGTCTTGCTTCTGCAGTAAGGTGTTGCTCTTTCAGTTCATTGGATGGATCTAGAGGTCGATAGAAGTATACCGCTGCGTCGGCCAGTTCTTCGATGGTATTGACTCTTTCTTTGAGTAAGTCGACAACCAGCGCTAAATTGGGGCCATCATCAATTTGGCAATTGTCTTTTGTGAGGAAAGGTACTGTCAATTCAGTCAAACGAGCATTGTCAGTTGTTTTGAGATATTGCTGATTGATCCAGTGCAGTTTCTCCGGATTGAATTTAGCCGGGGAGCGGCTGATTGCCGTCAGATCAAACCACTCCACCAATTGCTCGCGGCTGAAAATTTCTTCATCGCCGTGCGACCACCCCAGCCTGGCCAGATAGTTCAGTAGAGCCTCGGGCAAATAACCGTCATCACGGTATTGGATGACTGAGACAGCGCCGTGACGTTTGGATAAGCGTTCGCCGTTCGCGCCCAATATCATCGGAACATGTGCATACTCTGGTAACGACGCCTGCAGGGCTTTAAGAATGTTAACTTGGCGCGGAGTGTTGTTGACATGATCATCGCCGCGGATTACATGGGTGATATTCATGTCCAGATCATCAATGACTACACTGAAATTATAAGTCGGCACCCCATCGCTGCGCAGCAATACCAGATCGTCCAGTTCATTGTTCGCGACCGTGATCCGTCCCTTGATTTGATCATTGAATGTGACATGACCCTCTAATGGGTTTTTGAACCGGACTACTGGTTTTACTCCTGTGGGTGGAGTTTTTGAAGAGTTACGCCAGCGTCCGTCGTAGCGAGGTTTCAGCCCTGCAGCCAATTGTTGTTCGCGCATTGCTTCCAGCTCTTCTTTGGAGGCGTAGCAATAATAGGCTTGGTTGTTTTGCAATAGCTGCTCGGCAACTTCGTGATAGCGCGTAAGCCGTTGCATCTGGTAGAAAGGACCTTCATCATAATCCAATCCCAGCCATGCCATGCCGTCAAGAATTGCCTGTATGGATTGTTGGGTTGAGCGTTCCAGATCGGTATCTTCAATGCGCAAAATAAATTTGCCGCCGTGTTTACGCGCATAAGCCCAAGAAAAAAGCGCGGTGCGCGCGCCGCCAATGTGAAGATAACCGGTAGGGCTGGGGGCAAATCGTGTGCGTACCATCATGATTACTTAATAACCGTTAAGCTGAATGGGGAGATAGAATAGTTTACGCGATTCTTTAAAGCCGGTGTTTATTTTGCCTAGGTTATTGCAAGTATGGTGGATGTTCATTGAGGCTTGTAGTGTAAAGCCGATTATAATGTGCGCAATTTAATCCAAATGTTTTTTGTGGATATGATCATAAAGTATCTGATAAATGACTGACTTAATCCATGATCTGATTTTTGAAGCTGCAGAACGAGCGCCAGATTCTGAAGCGCTGTCATATCAAGATCAGCGTATGTGCTATGCCTTGTTGGCTGAGCATGTTAAAGCAAAAGCGGGTGGTTTTCGGGTGACTGGTTTAGATCGTGGCGAGCGGGTTGCGGTATATCTCGAGAAGCGTTTTGAGACTGTCATTGCATTATTTGCTGCCGCTGCGACGGGAGGTGTTTTTGTTCCGGTCAATCCGGTATTGAAACCGGAACAAGTTGCTTTTATTTTGATTGACTGCAACGCGCGAGTATTGGTGACGTCGCTGGAGCGGTTAAAATTGTTGCAAACTATTTTATTGTCTTGCCGTGATCTGCGCGTGGTTGTGGTGGTCGATGCCAAAGACGAGCTTCCGCTTATTGATGGGCTTGTCATTGTTAGTTGGAATGAGGTGGACGATGTCAATGCGGTGACGCCAACTATCGATAGCGATATGGCAGCTATCATTTATACTTCTGGCAGCACCGGAAGACCCAAAGGAGTTGTGCTTTCGCACCGTAATCTGGTTGCCGGAGCTAAAAGTGTGACGCAGTACTTGCGGAATCGATCTGACGATCGGATTTTGATTGCGTTGCCGCTGAGTTTTGATTATGGATTGAATCAACTGACGACTGCTTTTTATGTAGGTGCGACAAGTATCTTGATGAATTATTTATTGCCACGGGATATTGTTGCTATCGTTAAGGATCAACAGATCACTGGATTAGCAGCTGTGCCGCCATTATGGATTCAACTTGCGCAACTGAATTGGGGAAAGGCGCCTTCATTGCGCTACATTACCAATTCAGGCGGTGCCATACCGCGCAGGACGCTGGATCAATTGCGCAATGCCTTACCGGAGACACAAATTTTTTTGATGTATGGCTTTACCGAAGCTTTTCGCTCAACGTACTTGGAGCCAGATGAGATCAGTCGACGTCCCGATTCCATTGGTAAAGCGATACCGAATGCCGAAGTGCTGGTGTTGCGGGAAGATGGTTCGCATTGTGGGCCGGGTGAGCCTGGAGAATTGGTGCATCGGGGCATTCAAGTTGGAATGGGTTATTGGAATGATGTGGAAAAAACCGTAACATGCTTTAAACCCATTAAACCTCGCCAAGCTGGATTGATGCTCACTGAGATTGCTGCGTGGTCGGGTGATACTGTGTATAAGGATGAAGAAGGGTTTTTGTACTTTGTCGAGCGCCGTGACGAAATGATTAAAACCTCGGGGTATCGCGTCAGTCCAACCGAAATTGAGGAAGTTATTTATACCACGGAATGTGTCGCTGAAGCAGTCGCTTTTGGCATTCCGCATCCGATTCTAGGGCAAGCAATCGCTGTAATTGTGACTGCCAGGAAAGGCATTCAGTTAGATATTGAAACTCTGCTAAGTGCATGCAAGAAACAACTACCTGCTTATATGGTGCCAAATCATTTCGAAGTGCGCGAAGGTAACTTGCCGCGCAATCCTAACGGTAAAATAGACCGTAAATTTCTTTCTCAGCAATTGCAACTATTATTTAGCGAAAGCGATTCATGACCAATCCATTGTTGGAACATGCGCTACTTATACCGTTTTCTGTGCAGAATGATTGCTTGCAGATAGGTAGAATGGCATTGACTCGACTGGCAGAGCGCGTGGGTACGACACCATTTTATGCGTATGACCGGGAAAAAATCACCGAACGGGTTAAACTGCTGCGCCAGCATTTGCCGCAAGAGGTCTTGTTGCACTATGCGATAAAAGCTAACCCCATGCCGGCTGTGGTACAACATTTGGCAAGTTTAGTCGATGGCCTGGATATTGCCTCAATAGGAGAGATGAGAGTTGCGCTGGATACAATTCTTACCCCCGAAAAGATAAGTTTTGCTGGGCCTGGGAAAAAAGTGCATGAATTACGCAGCGCGATTGCCGCAGGCGTGATTCTTAATGTTGAATCGCAGCAGGAAATGGAATCAATTGCAAAGCTAGGAATAGATTTAGGAATCACTCCTAAAATTGCTATTCGCATTAATCCGAATTTTGAGCTCAAATCTTCCGGGATGAAAATGAGTGGCGGGCCAAAACCATTCGGCATAGATGCCGAGCGTGTGCCCGATTTGCTGGTGCGGATTGGATTTCTCGGTTTAGATTTTGTTGGATTTCATATTTTTAGCGGTTCACAGAATCTGAATGCGACCGCAATTCAGGAAGCGCATGAAAAAACCATCCAACTTGCTATTGAGCTTGCAGAATATGCGCCATCACCTGTGAAGCTGCTAAATATCGGTGGCGGTTTTGGAGTGCCTTATTTTCCTGGTGATCGACCGTTGGATATTGCAGCGATTGGAATTAATTTACAGTATCAGATAAAAAGAGTAAAACAGCAGTTACCGCATACCACCGTTGCGCTTGAGTTGGGGCGATATCTGGTTGCCGAGGCAGGCATTTATGTTTGCCGTGTTTTAGAGCGAAAAATGTCGCGAGGACAAGTCTTTCTCGTAACAGATGGCGGGCTGCATCATCACTTGGCGGCTTCCGGAAATTTAGGCCAAGTGATCCGCAAAAACTATCCCGTCATTATTGGCAATAAAATTCAAGGTGCTGCAAGGGAGATTGTTTCAGTAGTGGGGCCGCTATGCACGCCGCTAGATTTGTTAGCGGATCAAATGCAAATGACTCGGGCATCCGTGAACGATCTAGTGGTTGTTTTGCAATCTGGGGCTTATGGTTTGAGCGCCAGTCCGACAGCTTTTCTTAATCATCCTCCGCCGGTTGAAGTGTTGGTTTAAGCTACAATTTGCAGTGAGATTTATTTTATCTGCAGTAATGCAGGGTAATCTAAACAATCTACTTGGATAAAATTCTTTGCACTGAGTTTGAATGTTGTTTATTGTGCACAAGCTTGAATCATTTGTGAATTTTCCCGATAAATTAATAGAGACCAGTTGAATATTCGCTTCAAATATACTTAAATGACCAGTGCAATTGAATAGGTATTACTTGTAAGCGTGGGAAAATGTTTGTATTGCACCAGTAAAATAGAAAATGCACTGTGGTTATCGTGTTTTATTACTAATGAAATATCGTGAATGTGATGTATGGTACCGATTCATGCGATTAACCAATTCATTATCTTATTAAATTTTTGAATGATTACGAATTGCTTTAAAAATTTAATTAAATGTGAATATGGCGAATTTTAAAACTTAACTGGGTGATTCTATGAGTGATTTGTATCAAAACTTTCAGCAATTCTTTGAACTTGTTGTTGCTGATACCGCTGAGCTGCTGGAACATGTTTATAGGATTCGCTATCAGGTATTGTGTGTTGAACAACGTTTGCCTGGCTTTGATCCAATGCTGTGTCCGGATCAGAAGGAAATGGATAGTTACGATAGCCACTCATCACACGTTCTTTTGCGCTATCGCCCTTCCGGGGCATATATTGGCACCGTAAGACTGATTTTGCCTGACTCATCTAGGCCTGAAAAGCTTCTGCCGGTAGAGTTATATGGACAACTGGATCCAACGCTATGTGATGTCAAAGCGTTGCCTCGTCAACATACTGCTGAAATTTCACGTTTTCTGGTTATCAGTCAGTTTGATCGGCGTAGGGGAGATCGTCGTAAGCAAAGCGAAGAAGTCGACGGAGAAAAAAGAGAAGTACAAGATCGGCGTTCCACTGATCGCCGTTCTTCGCTTAGTATTGGATTGGTGCTTATGGCGGGCGTAATGCGCATGTCAGTCAAATATGACATCAGACATTGGTTGTCGGTAGCAGATCCAGCACTAAATAAATTGATGGGTTTTTATGGTTTGAACTTTAATCCGATTGGGCCCCCGGTTGATTATCACGGTATCCGCAGGCCTTATTATGTGAAAGTAGAGGATGCTTTGGAAAGAATGTATGAAGAACACCGCGACGCATGGGAGGTTGTGACCGGGAATGGTGAATATAACCTCGATCATTACTCACTAATGGAACATCCTTAAATTAGGGACTTGTTTCTTGAATTTATTTCATTTCTTAATACAAGCTCGAATATCAAGCTACTTTTTGTCAAGAGCAAGATCATACTTTTTGTTTGCGATATTTGTCGGCCTTCTAGGTGTTAAGGTTGATGTCTGGGCAAATGATCATTTTGAGATTGTGATCAATCCGAGTGTCAGTGAAGTGGCGCTTTCGGCTAACTCATTGCGTTCCATTTTTAGTATGAGCCTGAAAACATGGCCGGATGGAACCAAGATTCGGGTATTCGTATTGTCCGATGATGATCAATTGCATAAAGCGGTTTCGAAGGGAAAATTGAACGTGTTTCCTTATCAGTTAAGGTCTACCTGGGATCGTTTAGTATTTTCGGGTACGGGTCAGGCGCCTGTCAGAGTTAATTCAATAGAAGAGATGCTTGAGAAGGTTGCTAATACCCCAGGGGCGATAGGTTATTTGTGGAGAGCCAATATTAATGAAAATGTTAACGTGCTCCAGATTAAATAGCTACTTTGGCAATCCATCCAAATGGGTTGCCAAGGGGGTTATTTTGTTATTTGCGATTGGAAGTATTTCTGCTCAAGCTCAGGAGTCTCCAGCGCAAAAACAATCTGAATTGATCAAGCCGCTTAATAAAAGACTGAAAAGCATAGACTTGCTTGCTCAAGTTGCCGAGACTGAGGTCAGTAGCGTCACCGAAAAACCCGGATTGGTAAGTACTGCGATGCAATGGTTACGTTCGACAGACCGTCCAGGAGATTTGCAGTTTCATGGTTTTGTCAGTCAGGCCTACATTACGACTTCCGATAATAATGTTTTTGGGAATAGTGACAACGGTGGCAGCTTTGGGCTTACAGAAGCTGGATTCAATGCTTCGGTGCGACCACTCCCGAGACTGCAACTTTCGGCGCAAGTGTTGTCACGTCGTGCCGGTGAGGGAAGCTCAGGCATGCCACGCTTAGATTATGCTATTATCGATTATCAGGTGTATGCTCACGAAGCTAACCAATTTGGCATTCGAGTGGGTCGATTGAAGAATCCCTTCGGTTTCTATAATGAAACCCGGGACGTGGCATTTACGCGTCCCAGCATCCTACTGCCGCAGTCGATCTATTTTGATCGTACCCGAAATTTGGGACTTTCAAGTGATTCTGTGCAACTTTATGGCGATGCGGCAATATTTAATTGGGGTACGTTTTCTACTCAATTTGGAGTAACACTGCCTGTCGTGGATAATAGAGACACTGAGAGCTCACTGCTTGGGTTAGTGCGCCCAGGAAGCTTGAATCGGGAAGTTTCGTACATCGGTCGTGGAATATTTGAAACGAACGACAAACGACTTCGCCTCGGTGTCAGCGGAATATGGTTGAATACATCCTACGATCCTAATAACAAATTGAACGATCTGATAGGGTCAGGTGCATTGCAGTTCACGCCTGTCTTTTTTTCTGCTCAGTATAATACAGAGCGCTGGACGTTGACTTCCGAATATGCGATACGTCCCTTCCACTATAATAATAATTTTGGAGTCGCCGAGCCAACTGCCCGAGGGCTCAATGGTTTAGATTTCGTTGGCGAGAGTTATTACTTCCAGGGTGAATATCGCTTTACTCCAAAATGGGAAGGTATTGTGCGATATGACGCGCTATTTACTGATCGATCAGACCGCGATGGGAAGGATTGGGTTGCTGAAAGTCCCACACGTCGGAGTGGTTTAGCGCATTCACGTTTCGCCAAAGATATCACGGTGGGTTTGCGTTGGAATGTTACACCGCAATTCATGCTGCGGGCTGAATATCATTATGTGAATGGCACCGCATGGTTATCAGGGTTAGATAATCCAATTGATCTTAGAACGGGGCGTCCATTTGATACTGATCAGCACTGGCATCTTTATGCAATTCAGGCTTCTTATCGTTTCTAAGCAAGTATCTGATGGAAACTAATTCCGGGATTAAATTGGAAAAAGCGTCTATTGTACTGAACCATCATGGTCGCAGGTTCCGCAGCCTGAGATGGAAAATTTCATTCAGCAGCAGTTTGATATTGCTGGCCGTTGTGATGCTGTTTTGTTTTGTTAGCTATCTGAGTTTGATGGCTAATTTTGACAATCAGCGAGAGGATGATTACCGGCGGTATTTCAGAGAAGTCAATAGCTTAATCCAGAATACTACGCAGAATTTATATCAGCTTGCTGAAATGGTCCCGTTTCTGGATGGCATGAAAAAAGCTTTGCTGATGAATGATGAGGAAATCATTAACAATGTTTTTGATGCGCACTGGGCGTTGCTGCAATTTCATAATAGTGTTGAATTTATTTATTTCTATAACCCATCGAATGAACTGAGCGCTAGTTGGGATAGTTTGGCTACCAACATCGACGATGGTATTTTGCTGTCGGATTGGGTGCGCCAGGTTAATCAATCCGAACGACCGATAAATCCGCTACTCTGTCGGGAAAGTTGCATTCAGTACATAGTCGCGCCGTTGCTGGTAGCAGGAAAGAAGGCGGGCGTCGTCGTCATGGGAATTTCCTTGGCGGATGTGCTTTTAGCTTTTAAGCGATTATCCGGTGCCGATATGGGGTTGTTGGTTAAGGAACCGGATAGTTTACAAAATGGCGATTCTGATTTCTTGCGTTGGAATATCTATATTTCAGCACTGACCGGCAAAGAAAGAAATCTTGAGATTCTCAAAAAAGCGGCTCAGAATTATGAAGATATGACTGCACTCAGTGATGGCGTTCAGGTTCACTGGAATGATCAGTATTTTCAACTAAAAGTATTTCCACTCAATTCATATGAGCCAGATAAAGCTCATTTGGTCATCATCACGGATGTTACGGCTGCAGTAATTAATATTCATGATTCCATCTGGAAAATTGCATTAATCGGTTTGCTTGGGCTAATTTGCTCTGAGATTCTGTTATTTTTTATTTTTACTAGGCTATTGGCAAAGCTCAAAGATGTCGCGTTTGTACTCCCGCTTCTTGCCAACGGACAGTTTGAGAAATTTCGCTTATCACTGGCCTCTACAGGTCGTGTGCAGCGTTTCCGAGATGAGGTCGATACGTTGTCGGAAGCGGCTGTGACTTTATCGCTGCAGCTGGAAAAACTAGAGCAGGAAGTATCTAGCCGTACCGAAATGCTTATTGAACAAAAGAATGCACTCAGTAAAGAAAGAGATTTTGTAAAGAATTTACTAGATACTGCACAGGCGATTGTATTAACACAGAATTCTGATGGCGAGATTATGTCATTAAATGCTTATGGTGAGATGCTAACTCGTTATTCGGGAGGTGAATTATTTGGTAAATCTTTTCTGGATATCTTAATTCCGGATTATGAATTGCATGATCTACTTTTCCACATTCAAGAAGTTCATGCCGGACAGAGGATGCAATTGCGCCATGAGGCGATTACACATTGTAAAGATGGAACAACACGTCATGTCGCTTGGCTGCATTCTCATTTGCCCTGGAGCTCCCCCGGTGAGCCGTCAATTTTATCAGTCGGCCTAGATGTTACCGAGTATAAGCGGGTTGAAGGACATTTAGCTTGGCTAGCTGATCATGATCCATTGACTAATTTGTTTAACCGGCGCCGTTTTAGTGAAGAGTTGGAGCAGGTGCTTAGTCGGGCTGAACGGTATAATCACCCAGGTGCGTTGTTATTTTTTGATTTGGATCGCTTTAAGTATATCAATGATACCAGTGGGCACCAAGCCGGCGACACGTTGCTTAAAATGGTTTCGAGCATGCTGGCGCAAAATATTAGAGCGGATGACATTACAGGGCGCCTGGGGGGAGATGAGTTTGCGATTATTTTGCCGGAAATTAATGCTAATGGAGCGATAGGCGTCGCTAAGAAGGTATTGGATCAACTGAGCTTGGCACAATTGGCAATCAATAATCGCACCCATAAAATTTCAGCCAGTATCGGGATTGCATTGTTTCCAGAACATGGTGCCAATATACATGATTTGCTGGCGGCAGCTGATCTTGCCATGTATCAGGCAAAAGCGATGGGGCGGAATGCCTGGTACCTGTTCTCGGATAAAGACAGCAGCCGCGAACGCATTCATACGTTGGTGTATTGGAAAGAGAAGATCGAGTACTCGCATGTACATGATAATTTCATATTGTATTTACAACCGATTATGCATGTTAAATCGAAGGAAATCTCACATTATGAAGTATTGCTGCGCATGCAGGACATCGATGGCACGGTGCTATCGCCGGCAGACTTTATCCCCGCTGCAGAGCATACTGGGTTAATTCATGCAATTGATCATATGGTATTGCGCAAAGCCATAGCGCAAGTGGCCGAAATTTACCAGGCTGGATTTAAAGTTAATTTCTCGATTAACCTGTCTGCGCATGCCTTCAATGACCCTGAATTGTTGCCTATACTTAAGGCAGAATTGACACTGCATGAAATGGATCCGGCATGTTTGATGTTTGAAATCACTGAAACGGCAGCGCTTGAAGATTTGCCTGGAGCACGCGGATTGATGGTGGAGATTATAGAATTAGGGTGTGGTTTTGTGTTGGATGATTTTGGGGTTGGTTTTTCGTCGTTTTATTATTTGCGGGAATTGCCGGTTGAGGTTGTCAAAATTGATGGCTCGTTTATACGTAACTTAAGCGAGAATAGTGATGATCTTATTCTGGTGAATGCACTCTGCAGTGTTGCAAGAGGTTTTGGCAAAAAAATTACAGCTGAATTTGTCGAAAGCGCAGAAATACTTTCCTTAATAGAGAAAATGGATATCGATTATGCTCAAGGGTATTACATAGGGAAGCCAGCGCCTGCAAGTCAATTTCTGGCGAAATAGTGATTTCAGTAATGTAGTGATCCATGCGTAGCAATTATCACGGCTTATTCGACAGACATTTATCCAGAATAATCGTAAATCAATGGAGCGATATCAGCGTGGGTTTTCGCAATGGTAGGATTCTTCGGGTCTTGCTGACCGTGTTGGCGTTCTTGTTTATTCATCCCGTATTCGCGGATAAGGTTGCCGGTATTTTCTCTGCTCAGCAGTCTTGCCCAGCCTTTGTTTCAAAAAATAAATCGACCAACCCGGATAATGCACAAATTGTGGTGGGTAATCAGTATGAGATTATCGAGGTTATCAATCCAAATCACCCTGTCTGGTATCGAGTTGTCTTACCCAATGTAAATCCTAAAGCGCGATGGGTAAGTGCGGCATGTGGCCAGGCACATTTATCCGGTCAAAGTACGAAAGTTAACGGAAGTAGCGAGGGAGGTAATAGCTGCAATGTTTCAGGTGAGGCGGATAGCTATGTGCTGGCATTGTCATGGCAGCCTGCTTTCTGTGAAACTAAACCAGACAAACCGGAATGTAAAATTTCAGATCCTCAGGTTTACCAGGCTAGGCATTTTGCGTTACATGGTCTATGGCCGAACAAAAAGAACTGCAATAAAAATTATGCATTTTGCGGCTCAGTGAAAAAGAAAGAAGATGAGTTTTGTGATTATCCGGTAGTTCAATTGGATACCGCGTCTCAAGTGTCACTGGCTGAAGTAATGCCCAGTGTGGTAGCTGGTTCTTGCCTAGAGCGGCATCAGTGGCACAAGCATGGTACTTGTCAGGGAAACTGGTCGGCGACTGAATTTTTTGATGTATCTGTTGATTTGGCTCGGCAATTTAATGATTCCGGCATGGCTTATTTTATGAATCGCAGAATTGATCAACAGGTACGCACCGAAGATTTTCTCAATCGCTTGGGAGTGGTTTTGGGTTCTGCTGCCAGAGATCGAATTAAACTGGATTGTAATCGGCAAGGAATGCTAATGGAGATTCAGTTGAGCTTGTCAGCTGAGTTAATTCCAGGTGCTGATCTTGAAAAGCTGATCATGGATGCACCAGTGCAAGAAAAATCCAATTGTGGAGAAACTTTCCGGGTTGATCGCATTGGGCAATAACCCACGCCCAAGGAAAAGCAAAGATTACTCACTTCAGATTCCAGGTTAATCCCGATATCTGCAGAGGATTAAACTAGATTTAGATATGTTTCTTTATTGCGAAATACCGCCATAAGTATCGTCTTTTCTCCTGTTTACTATCCTATGCGCATTTTATAATGCAAAATAAAGTAAGGTTAATTAGATGGTCTTTCGAATACTGCTGCTCAAAAAATAACGTTTAGATATTTCTCTTCGGGGTAGGGAAAGTAGTTTTCTATTTGTAAGAATATTAAGAAAAATACTCAGAATCCCGTAATTATAAATTCAACAGATGAGTCTAATATGAACATTTAGTATCAAAAAAGAATTCAAGTGGCTGAGAGTAATTGGGTGACAAACTTGAAATATATTGTAAGTGGTTAATTTGAGAACATTAGGCTTATGTTATTGCTTATATTTATGCTGCTAGAGTTTCAGTCGGGTAATGGTGGGGAGCGGTTATATGAATCAATTTGCTAATGCTAGTCCATCCGTGATCGCCCGTGAGACATTAAAGCAACTTGCGATACTCAAAATACAACCTACTCCCGAAAATTATCTTAAGCTATACAATAAAATCGAAGGTAATCCAGATAATCATTTATCTGCTGTTACTGCAGAAATGCTCTTAGAACTGGCGAAAGAATTTCCGTGTCATACGCCCAATCTACTTAATTGTGCTAATAACTTAAAGCAGGCTGTCAAAGATAACAACTGGCATAGTTATAAATCTTTATTGATAAAATGCGTTGCGACTGTGACGAGTTCTACCAAGACTGCTTCACCGATTGATACTGCACAATCTATACCTGGAGCCTCCTGGGTAAAAGTTATTAATAGCTTATTCGATGATTTCGCTCATTCGGAAAAATTCCCTGAGAGCACAAGTAAAAGAAAAAAATTAAAACAAGTGCTGGTTGAATTTTCTGGCAGTCCTGAACTTTTTTATAGTGAATTAATGGCATTAGTTCAGTCATGGAAAGCTTCGAATTCGGCTTTTCAAGAGTCGGAAGATAATATAGAAAATATATCGATATCAGCATTAGATGCAGATTTCTCTAAGCAAAAGTCCCATTTCAAAGAAGATATTCTGGCGCAAGAATATGAAATCAGCAGCTATACAGACCAGTTGTTAGGATTGCTGGCACAGATTCTAGAACAAATTATTGCTAATCAGGTTGAAGATAAAATTCTGGCAGACGAAGCTAGATCTTTAGGTAGGCAGGTTAAAAAAATTCAAAGCAAGCTAGCAATGGAGCAGTTTATCGCCAGCTTTCAGAAATTTTGTATTAGGCTAGAATTGGGAAATGGAGATAAAACGAATATACAGCAGGGCTTGCTTAATTTATTGAGCATGCTGATGGATAGTACAAGCGAATTATTGTCGGAAGATCAGTGGATTAAAACGCAGGTTTCCAAGCTGAAGAAAGCTATGTCTAAGCCATTGGATATGCAGATAATAGCGCAAGCTGAATTTTCGCTTGACAAAATAATACAGAGACAAGCCAAAGTAAAGCAAAGCCTGAACAAGACAAGGGAAACCATGCGGCAAATGGTAACTTCTCTAATTTCCAATCTTGAGGAGCTTTCAGATGCAACCGGCGGGTATCATGAGAAATTAGAATACTATTCCGAAAGAATTAGTAAAGCTGATAATATTGAAGATATCAATCAATTGCTTACGGAGATAATGCAAGAAACTCAGAAAGTGCAAAATAATGTGCTTAACCATCGCAATGATTTGGCTTTTGCGCGTGCAGAAATTGACGAAGCACAAAATCAAATCTATCAGCTTGAAACACAATTGCAGGAAATGAGCGAACAAGTGCAAGAAGACCATCTCACAGGTGCACTGAATCGGCGAGGATTAGATACTGCATTTAAACGTGAGGTTGCACAGTTAACTCGCAGCGAGGGAACGCTCTGCTTTGCTTTATTGGATATTGACAATTTTAAGCAGTTAAACGATACGCATGGGCATCATGTAGGTGATGACGCGTTAAAATATTTGGTTGAGGCAGTCAAAGAAACTGTGCGCCGGGATGACGTAATATCACGTTATGGTGGAGAGGAGTTTGCAATTTTGTTACCTAATTCTGGGTTAAAAACAGCGATATCAACGGTTGCAAGGATACGGCGCTATTTAACCAAGAAATTCTTTCTGCATGGAAATGATCGATTGTTGATTACATTTAGCGCAGGTGTGGCGCAATTGCAGCCGGGGGAATCACAAGCTAGCTTGTTCAAGCGTGCTGACGAAGCGTTATATTCTGCTAAAAGAAATGGTAAAAATCAGATTGTTGCAGCCGAAGAGACTGTCGCAGCCGCTGAAGATTGCAAAAACCAGAATAAAGGCCCAGTTAGCACCGTTTGATCTATTGTAATAACAGAAATCGCCAGGACCAAATATCAGTAGATCGAATATTACATGCTGTGCTTGCGCGGCCATGTTCTTTTCTTCACTTCTTTGCTCTTGCTGACTTGTTTTGGGAAGTCCACTTATTGAGCAACAGTCGCGCCGAACCGATAACTTCCGATGCAACCATTCCCAGCGGTCCATAATTTTGCTGTAATAGATGATCTGCTGCAGCGCCATGTAAGTAGACAGCAAGTAATAGCGCCTGATCAGGATTTAAACCTTGTGCGATCAATGCGCCAATAAATCCGGCTAATACATCGCCAGTGCCGGCGGTACTCAACCCAGGATTGCCACTAGTGTTCAGATAACGCTTTCCATCCGGGAAACAACAAATGCTGCCAGCGCCTTTCAACACGGTATAACAATTGAAGTGTCGTGAGATTTGCTCCGCGGCATGCATGCGATCGTTTTGCACGGTCGCAGTATCGGTATTCAAAAGTCGCGCAGCCTCGGCAGGATGTGGGGTCAGAATACTAAAAGCGCTGCGCTGACTGAGTTTTCTGGCTAATTGTTGATGCTGTGCAATCAAGTTGAGCGCATCGGCATCTATCACTAGTACTTGTTCACTCTTTAATGCTTGTTCCAGCCACGACAAGGCTTCCTTGGATTGTCCCAAGCCGGGGCCAATGACTAGGCAATTTAAGTTTTCCAGCACGAATAGTTCGGAGGGGTAGCGTAACATCAATTCCGGTTGTGAGAGATCGACCGGTGGTGCGTTCTCTGCCAGTAAGCCGAGATAGACCCGCCCTGCGCCCAGATGCAAGGCTGCCCTGCCTGCCAACAGTGCGGCGCCTATCATGCCGGTAGAGCCACCGAGAATCGCTACGTTACCGTATGACCCTTTATGGCTGTTAATTGTGCGGGGTGGCGGCAGAAATGATTGTGCAAGGTTATGATTTAACAGCCAGATATGCGGCTCGGGTGGTGAAATTGGCTGGATATTCAGATCGCGTAACATAACTGTGCCGCAGCATTCTGGCCCAAAGTTGGTGAACAGGCCGGGTTTTAGCCCAATAAATGTTACAGTAATGCTGGCGCGGATTGCTGTACCATAAATGCAGCCGTCATCGCTGCCGAGACCGGAGGGAATATCCAGCGATACAATGGGAACATTCATGCGATTGACGGTATCCACCCATTCACGATACTTGCCTTCGATGGGTCGGCTTCGAGTACGATCTAGACCGATGCCGAACAGGCCGTCAATCACTACATCCCAGTTTGGATCGCTATCGGGTATTTCAGTGAGGATTTTACCACCAGTATCGATCCATGCTTGCATGGCTTTTTTAGCATCTGGTGGAACACGATTGCGATCGCCGTTGAAAACCACTGTAACCACATTTCCCCATTCTTTCAAATAGCGCGCCACAACGAAAGCATCGCCGCCGTTATTGCCCGGACCGGCAAGCACCAATGCATGTTGCCCGGGTTTTTTGTGCAATTGGTCGCAGACGATTTGTGCGGCGGCCAGACCTGCCTTTTCCATTAACCGGGGAGATTCGGGCAGCAGGGTGGCCAGATGTTCTATTTCGCGTATTTCTGCGGTAAGCCAAATCCGATCAGCAGTCATCATATTTCTCATACTCAAGGGATGATCAGCGATAAGTACATCTTCTCGTGTAAAATTGCAATCTTTAAATAATTGCTTTATTTCCTCTGATGCTCCAATTTTGTGGTGGACGTGCCCTTTCTCCGTTTCGTTTGGAGAAATTACTCAATCAAATTAGAACCTTCAATCTGCTAGTAACAGCCATTCATACAGAATATTGGCATTTTTGTTCGGTGACGCGTAATTTGCACGTTAATGAACTGAATATGCTGAGAAAAATACTTAACCACAATCAGGTGCAGGAAAAGGAAGACCATTCAGGAGAGTTTCTTTTAGTTTTGCCGCGCCCGGGTACAATTTCACCGTGGTCTACAAAAGCTACGGATATTGCCCAGCATTGCGGTTTAACCGCTGTTGAACGTATTGAGCGCGGGATTGCGTATTACATCCAATGCAGCGCACAACTTTCGCTTGATGACAAATTTCGTCTCGTGTCTTTGCTGCATGACCGCATGACCGAAGCTGCGTTTGCTTCGTTTGATGATGCCGCCAAACTATTCCAGCATTTCCCGCCGCGGTCGCTCATCACGATTGATGTGATGCACGGTGGTATTGAGGCTTTATTTCAGGCAAATCAAAATATGGGACTGGCCTTGTCATTGGATGAGATTGAGTACTTGTTGAATCATTTTCTGCACATGCAGCGCAATCCGACCGATGTCGAATTGATGATGTTCGCGCAGGCTAATTCCGAGCATTGTCGCCATAAAATATTCAACGCAGACTGGATTGTTGATGGCAAGGCTCAGGATAAATCGCTGTTTGCCATGATACGGAACACGCATCAAAGTCATCCGCAGGGCACGCTGGTGGCATATACCGACAATGCCAGCGTCATTGAGGGGGCGGAAATCAAGCGTTTTTATCCAGATAATCAGCGAGCATATGGTTACGCCGAGGAAAAAACGCATGTGTTGATGAAAGTGGAAACGCACAATCATCCGACTGCGATTTCACCGTTTCCAGGTGCTGCAACGGGTGTCGGTGGTGAAATTCGCGATGAAGGCGCAACGGGTCGGGGTGCAAAACCAAAAGCCGGATTATGCGGTTTTTCGGTATCTAATCTAAATATTCCAGAGTTTGTGCAACCGTGGGAGTACGATGGAGCCGATAATCAATCAATCTATGGCAAGCCCGGACGCATTGCATCAGCGTTACAGATTATGCTGGAAGGTCCGATTGGCGGGGCGGCATTCAACAATGAATTCGGGCGCCCCAATTTAGCGGGTTATTTTCGCACTTTTGAAGAGCGCTTGGGCGGAGAAATGCGTGGTTATCACAAGCCGATCATGCTGGCGGGTGGCATCGGCCAGATTTCAGATTTGCATGTGCGTAAGGAAAAATTCCCTGTAGGCTCTTTGCTGATTCAGCTGGGTGGGCCGGGTATGTTGATCGGTCTGGGCGGTGGCGCGGCTTCCAGTATGGATACCGGTAGCAATACCGAAGCATTGGACTTTGATTCGGTGCAGCGCGGTAACCCGGAAATGCAACGGCGTGCACAAGAAGTTATTGATCGTTGCTGGCAACTACAGCGAAGCGGTCTTGAGAATCCGATTTTATTTATTCATGACGTGGGTGCGGGAGGCTTATCCAATGCGTTTCCAGAATTGGTGCATGACTCTGGCCGCGGCGGGCGTTTTAATTTGCGCGATGTTCCTTCCGAAGAAACCAGTTTGTCACCGATGCAGATTTGGAGCAACGAGGCGCAGGAGCGATACGTTCTGGCGATCAAACCGGAATCTCTGGCATTGTTCCAAAGCATTTGCGAGCGCGAACGTTGCCCGTACGCCGTAGTGGGTGAAGCTACAAACGATGAACAGCTGGTGGTAACCGATGCAAGATCCCACATAGCGCCGGTTGATATGCCATTGCCAGTGCTATTTGGCAAGCCGCCAAAAATGACGCGCGACGTTGCTCATACTATTCGGATGCTTTCGACGCTTGATTGGCAGGGTGTGAATTTGACCGAAGCTGTCTATCGAGTGCTACGCTTGCCTGCGGTGGCCGATAAAACTTTTTTAATTACCATCGGAGATCGCAGTGTCGGTGGCCTATCGGCGCGTGATCAGATGGTTGGTCCATGGCAAATTCCGGTTGCCGACGTTGCGGTGACCAGCATGGGGTATCAGACCTGTTTGGGGGAGGCATTTGCCATTGGCGAACGCACGCCATTGGCTTTGATAGATTTCAAAGCAGCAGCGCGCATGGCGGTGGGTGAGGCGATTACTAATATCGCGGCGGCATCGATTGGCAACATCGGAAAGATTAAGTTATCGGCCAATTGGATGGCCGCAGCCGGGCATACGGGCGAAGATGCCGGATTGTACGATGCAGTACATACCGTTGGCATGGAGTTGTGTCCGCAACTGGGTATTAGCATACCGGTCGGAAAAGATTCGATGTCGATGAAGACCGCCTGGGAAGAATCGGGGTTGCGTAAGGAGGTTACGGCACCGTTGTCGCTGATTATCACTGCTTTTGCAACAGTGAAGGACGTACGCAAAACTCTGACACCACAATTACGTACCGATTGCGGCGATACGGAATTGATTCTGATTGATTTGGGGCAAGGCCAAAATCGACTCGGCGGCTCAGCATTGGCGCAGGTGTATAAACAAGTTGGCAATATTTCACCGAATATTGACGGCGAAGCCGACGCACAACACTTACGAAACTTTTTCAATGCGATTCAGCAGCTCAATGAAATGGACAAGCTGCTCGCATACCACGATCGTTCCGATGGCGGCTTATTCGTGGCATTATGTGAAATGGCATTTGCCGGGCATGCCGGTCTGACCGTGAATTTGGATCAATTGTGCTTTGATCCGCACAGCTGTGATATCGATGGATCGGAATTGCAACCTGAGCAATTGGGGGGGCGTTTCCTGGAGCATCTTTTGGCGGTACTCTTCAACGAAGAGTTGGGAGCTGTGATTCAAATTGCAGTCGCGCAGCATCAGGAAGTGCTGCAGGTGTTAGCCGAAGCTGGATTGCGAGATGCTAGCTTTATCATCGGCCACTTGAATAAGACCGATGAAATTCGTTTGATGCGCAATAATAAACCGGTGTTGGCGGAGAAACGGGTGGATTTGCAACGTGCCTGGTCGGAGACCACGCATCAGATGCAAAAGCTGCGTGATAATCCAACTTGTGCACAACAGGAGTACGACCGGATTCTTGATGTGGATGACCCAGGGCTGCTGGTTACATTAAGTTATGCTGTTGATGACGATATTGCTGCGCCCTTCGTTCAAACGGGAGTGCGTCCGCGTATGGCGATATTGCGTGAACAAGGCGTGAATGGGCATGTAGAAATGGCGGCGGCTTTCGATCGTGCTGGTTTTGCCGCAGTCGACGTGCACATGAGCGATATCCTGTCAGGTCGATTGTCATTAAAAGATTTCATGGGATTGGCTGCATGCGGCGGATTTTCCTATGGTGATGTGCTGGGCGCGGGTGAAGGCTGGGCTAAATCAATTTTGTTCAATCCACGCGCACGCGAAGAATTCGAGGCATTTTTTCAGCGCAGCGATACATTTGCGTTGGGTGTATGCAACGGTTGTCAAATGATGAGTAATCTGCATGAAATCATACCGGGTACCGAGCATTGGCCGCGTTTCAAACGCAACCTTTCGGAGCAATTTGAGGCGCGCTTTGTCATGGTGGAGGTACAGCACAGTCCATCGTTATTTTTTGACGGCATGGCCGGAAGCCGGATGCCAATTACGGTAGCACATGGCGAAGGTAAGGTGGAGTTTTCCGGTCAATCTGATAATGTTGCATCATTGGTGACCCTGCGATTTGTGGATAACCACGGGCAAGTAACCGAGCAGTATCCTGATAATCCGAATGGATCGCCCCAGGGTATTACTGGATTGACTACGCCGGATGGGCGTTTTAATGTGTTGATGCCGCATCCGGAGCGAGTGTTCAGAGTGACACAGCATTCTTGGTATCCTGATATCCGCTCTGGTCGGGTAGAGGATGGGCCTTGGATGCGTTTGTTTCGAAATGCACGTAAATGGGTTGGATGACCCTCTGATTTTATGAATCTGTTAACAGGATAATCAAAAAAATGACAAATTTTAATGTAAACCGCTGTAGCAGAATTATTAGCGTGATCGTTTTGCTGCTGAGTCTATGCGTAAATACCGCATTGGCAAACGCCATTACTCCAGCAAAAAAACCGGTACCAAAAGATTGCGTGCCATTGGGAGATTGGGTAGTTCCAGGGTTGGGTAAAACCTCACAACAGGAAATCATCGCACGTGCAGTCAAGGCTTCGGTGGTGCTGTTGGGGGAAACGCATGTCAATGCGGATCATCATCGTTGGCAGTTGCAAACATTGGTGGCTTTACACGCCGTGCGTCCAAATATGGTGATCGGATTCGAGATGTTTCCACGACGAGTGCAAGCAGCGTTGGATAAGTGGATTGCCGGCGAGCTGGGTGAAAAGGAATTCCTCCGTGCAGCTGAGTGGGACCGTGTTTGGAATACGGACGCCAATCTATATTTACCTCTGTTTCATTTTGCGCGGATGAATCGTATCCCAATGGTCGCATTGAATATTGAAACAAAATTGCGTCATCAAGTGGCAGAAAAGGGCTTTTATGGCGTTCCGCTGGAAGAACGAGAAGGGGTGACGCGTCCAGCGGAGCCAAGTCAGGCGTATATGGATTTTTTATTGCCAATTTACAAGCAACATGATCGCAAAGACAAGAAAACAGGAGAAATTACGCAAGATGACCCGGATTTTCGTCGTTTTATCGGTGGGCAACAATTATGGGACCGTGCTATGGCCCAGGTGCTGCAGCAAGCCGCAACAGAATCCACTGACCCGGAAAAACCGCTGGTTGTGGGTGTTATGGGTGCGGGCCATGTGCTGCATGGTTTTGGGGTGACGCATCAACTACATGACCTGGGTATCCAGAATGTTATTGCATTGTTACCGTGGGATAGCAGTAAATCCTGTAAGCAGTTAGTTAAAGGTGTAGCCGATGCCGTTTTTGGCGTATTGCCGCATGTTTCTGAGTCTTTCAGGCTGCAATTTCAGCGTTTGGGAATACGCTATGAAATGGGGCGGGGCGGGGCTGTGGTGCTACAAGTCGAAAAAAATAGTATTGCCGAAGCCTCTGAATTCATGGCTTCAGATGTAATTCTAGAAATGGCCGGTGTGCCGATCAGAGCTACCGAAGATGTTATCAACGTTGTAAAACGGCAAGCGCCCGGAACCTGGTTGCCGATCAAAATCAAACGAGATGGCATAGAAATGCTAGTCATTGCAAAATTTCCTGCTTTGAATCTTTAATTATTTTTGTTTCAATCTATGACAGTTGATAGTTTAATCAAAAGTTGCTTTTTATTTCTGTTTGCTTACTTTGTGTCAGGGCAGGTATTGTCGATGCCTGTACCGATGAAGTTTAATGATGTCGAGTACGATATCACGGTAAAAATTGACCCTGTAAATCGTACCATCGCAGGGAAAAGCCTTATTACCGTGCACAATCCAAGAGAGTTGCAATTGATGCTGGGAGCAGCCTATGAAGTGACTCAAGCGGAGTTTAATGATGGGCCACTGGGCATTGGCCGTGAGCAAACCAATCAAATGCATATTTGGAACATTCCGGTTCATTTCAGGAATCAAATCCAGTTTCTGATACAGTGGAAAGGGACATTGGCTGCACTGGATACTTCATTGGATCATCAGCAGACATTAGGAAGGCCAGTCGCGGTAAGTGGTGAATCCGGTTCATTCTTGCCGGATGGATCGAATTGGTATCCGCGCATAGTTGGGCATTTGGCGCGATATAAGATCAGCATCGGACTGCCGAGCGGTCAAAAAGGCCTCGTGGCAGGCCAATTGATGAAAGAAAGTGAGTCGGAGCAAGGTTATTACGCTTCTTTTGAATTTTCTCATCCAGCCGAAGGGATTGATCTGATGGCAGGACCATATGTGATTGAAACACAGACGCACCAGAGTATTAATCACAAGCCGATTCAATTACGCACCTATTTTCATCCTCAAGTTACTAATTTATCGAAGGATTATCTGGATGCGGTGAAGCGATATTTGAATCTCTATGAATCCTGGATTGGTGAATATCCCTACACTGAATTCAGCGTGGTTTCGAGCCCTACGCCGACCGGATTTGGTATGCCTACATTGACTTATCTTGGCATTGATGTATTGCGATTGCCGTTTATCCGCGATACTTCGCTTGGTCACGAAGTATTGCACAATTGGTGGGGTAATGGGGTTTATCCGGATTACTCAAGTGGCAATTGGTCAGAAGGATTGACCACGTTTATGGCCGATTATACTTATAAAGAACAGGAAAGCAGCGAAGCTGCACATGAAATGAGATTAGGGTGGGTACGTGACTTTGCCGCATTGCAACCAGGTCAGGATGCACCATTGGCAGCGTTTACTTCACGTACGCATGGCGCATCCAAAATTGTTGGCTATAACAAAGCTGCCATGTTTTTCTTTATGCTGCGGGATCAACTAGGTGACATGGTTTTTCAGCGCGGTATCCAGGGGATGTGGAAAGTGCAGCGCTTTAGAATTACATCGTGGCAAGAGCTGCAGAAAATATTTGAGATGATTTCGGGACAGAATTTGCAACCATTTTTTTCTCAATGGTTGGAGCGTACCGGTGCGCCGGCTATTACGATCAGTGAAGTAAAAAATATTGCGATAGATTCCGGTTATGAATTATCAATTACTTTGAAACAATCCGGGCCAGCGTATCAATTGCGCGTTCCAGTAGTAATTGAAAATTCACAGGGTACAACAACACACATACTTGATTTGCATCAAGAACAGCAGATTTTTACGTTGAAATTAACAGATAAGCCGTTTTCGGTTTCGCTTGATCCGGATTTGCGCCTATTTCGCCAACTGGCGCCTGGTGAAGCACCACCGATCCTACGTGAGGCGATGGTTAACGCCGCTACGCAGACAGTTTTATTATCCGCTAAAGCCGAGATTCGCAAAATTGCTGAAATTCTTGTGGAAAAATTGCAAGGCCGCAAACCACAAATTGCTGTGCTGAGTGAACCACTTTCCACCGCACCTACGCTGGTTATCGGCCTGAAATCGGAAGTTGATGCCTGGCTTGCTGCTAACCAACTGCCCGCCAGACCGGATGAAATCAACAACAAGGGTACTGCGCAAGTCTGGACCTTAGCTCGTGATGAAGCATCATCATTGGCGGTTATCTCCGCTCAAGATGCTGCATCACTCGAAGCCCTGGTCCGACCGCTACCACATTACGGACGACAAAGTTTTCTTGCGTTTGATGGCCGACAAGTGATAGAGAAAGGTGTTTCGCCGATGCAGGTGCAAACGGTAGTAGTTGAATAATAAGTAAGATTTTCACGCAGCTGGGGGAGATAGTTTCTCGGACTGAGCTGGCGGTACTTTATCAGTTTTATCGTCAAACCATCGATACAGCATCGGCATGACCACCATGGTCATCATGGTTGCTGTGGTTAATCCGCATATGACCACGATAGCCAAGGGTTTTTGTACTTCAGAGCCCAATCCAGAAGCTGCCAAAAACGGCGCCAGGCCTAGAACGGTTGTCGCTGCAGTCATCATGACGGGCCGGAAGCGCTGCGTGCATGCTTTTCTGACTGCTTCTTCGACAGTTAGGCCTTTGTCTCGCAACTCTCGTACGAAAGAAATAAGTACCACACCATTCAGAATCGATGTTCCCCACACGGCAATAAAACCTACTGATGCCGGCACCGATAGATATTGACCAGTAACAAAAAGCCCGACAACACCGCCGACAGATGCGAATGGTAATACCAGATAAATCAGAACGGCTAGCTTGACTGAGTTGAATAACATGAATAACAAGAAGAAGATCGCTGCCAAGGTCACTGGTACGATTACGGAGAGGGTTGCCATCGCCCGTTGCATGTTTTCAAATTGCCCACCCCAGACAAAATAATAGCCCGTAGGGAGTTTGATTTCTTGCGCGGCACGTGTCTGCAATTCTTCCACAAATCCTCCCATATCGCGCCCATGCACATTAACACCAATCACAACACGGCGCTTGGCGAATTCACGCGAGATAATCGCTGGACCATCAATTACTTTTATGTCTGCCACAGCACTGAGTGGTACTAACATACCGCCTTGCGCCGTTTTACCTTGTGCTGCTGTATTGACCGGTCTTAATAAAAGATCCTTGATGGCTTCCACATCATGGCGAAATTCCTCTGGAAATCTTAACAGCAGTGTGAATCGACGTTCACCTTCAAAAACTTGAGTAACGGCCTTGCCACCGATTGCTGTGGAAATCAGTTCGTTGACGTCTGAAACATTGATGCCATGCCGTGCAATGGCACGGCGATCAATATTGATCGTCAGCTCTTGCTGTCCTGATAAGCGCTCGATCCGGATATCTCTGGCACCCGCTGTGGATTTGACAAGACGAGCCATTTGTTCAGAAAGCTTGCGCAATTGTTCCAAGTCGTCACCAAATATCTTGATCGCCACCTGTGAGCGGACACCGGTTACCATTTCATCCACGCGTTGTGCAATCGGTTGCGATAGCACGATATTCACACCGGGCAGTACTTCTAATGCCTTGCGGATATCTTCCTCGATATCATGCTGGGTTCGGCCTGATCCTTCTAAATCCAGGTCAGCAATCGGATCGGACTCATTTTGCGATGCGGGATCCGCGGGTGTATCACCGCGACCCAATTTAGACACTACACTTTTAACCCCTGGTATCGCGACAATTAACTGCATTGCTTCGGTTTCAAGCTTGATAGCTTCATCCAAGGAAATGGAAGGTGCGCGGATAATTACCGGTGTAATTGCGCCTTCCTTCATAATCGGGATGAAAGCTGTACCTAGGAAAGGAAACAATGCAATGGCAAATATTAATGAACTGATTGCAACAATCATGGTTTTTTTCTGGTTGTTCATGGCCAGATTAAAAATTCGCAGATAGCCACCTTTCAGGACAGCAACAATTTTTGTTTCCTCTTCGCCTCCACCTTGTAGAAGATAATCGCTCAATACGGGTGATAATAGCAACGATACAAAGAGGGAGACCAGCAGTGCGATGGCGATTGTAACTGCCAATGGACTGAAAGTTTTTCCTTCCATGCCTTCAAGCGTCATCAATGGCAGGAAAACCAAGATCGTGACAAACACGCCAAAAATGACCGGTGTGCCGACTTCAGCAACCGCATTTACAATGACATCAAACTTGGATTGACCTGTGTTTTTTGCTTCGCCCAAGCGCTGATAAATGTTTTCAACGACGACCACGGTGGGATCAACCATCATTCCTAATGCAATGGTTAATCCACCTAATGACATCAGGTTGGCTGGCATGCCGTAGTAATTCATCACCATGAAGGTGATCAGTGGGGTGATAATCAAAGTAAAACAAACAACGAAGCTGGTACGTACGGTGCCCAGAAAAATCGATAGCACTACGATGACCAGAATCAGAGATTGCATTAGAGTGATTTGTACCGTGGATAAAGCGCCATCCACCAGATCGGTACGGTCATAGAACGGTACGATCTGCAAACCATCCGGCAATAATCCACGCTCGTTGATTTCAGCGACTTTTTCTTTAATCCTGCCAACAATCTCCTTGGCATTGCCGCCACGCAGCATCATCACAATTCCTGCAACAGATTCGGTATAGCCATTCTTGATACTGGCACCCTGACGGACTTCACCGCCAAAAGTAACTTCGGCCACATCACGTACATAAATCGGAACGCCATCCATTTCTCTGAGTACAATGTTGCGAATGTCGTCCAGCGTAGCAATCAGACCCACACCTCGGATCAAGTATTGCTCATAGTGCAATGCCAGTATATTTCCACTGGCATTGGAATTATTACTGGCCAATGCACGATCTACATCCGTCAGTGTCAGATTATAATGCCGCAGCTTGTTGGGACTGGCATAGACCTGATATTCCTTAACGTGCCCGCCCATCGAGTTAATTTCTGCTACACCACGAATTGATCGTAACAATGGACGGACTACCCAGTCTTGAATAGTGCGGCGTTCGGTAAGTTCTTCAGCGGTTAGAGCGCGTGTACCGTCGTCCGGGTGCTCAATGGTATATTGATAAACCTCGCCTAATCCGGTAGAAACCGGCCCAAGTACTGGTGTAATGCCGGGTATTAAGCGAGGTGTGACATCAATGATGCGCTCCATGACTAGCTGGCGTGCAAAAAATACATCTGTCTGATCTGTGAAAACTAAGGTAATCAGCGATAGTCCGCTTTTGTTCAATGAGCGCATTTCGACCAAACCAGGCAGACCAGTCATGGCAATCTCAACCGGCACCGTGACTAACCGTTCCATTTCTTCCGGGCTGCGGCCAATGGCTACCGTAGCTACTTGCACCTGTATATTGGTGACATCAGGGAAAGCATCCACCGACAGGTTCTTCGCGGCAAATCCGCCAGCGACACACAACATCAGACCAATTACCAACACCAACAAACGCTGGTTTAACGCCGCACGAACTATAGCAGCCATCATGATTATTCCAATTCAGCTAGCTTGCGCTCGCTGTCTAAATGAAAAGCACCTGTCATTACAATTCGTTGATCAATTGATAGCCCATTTAGCACAGGACGGTAATCAGCCACTTCGGGACCCAGTTCGACAGGCACACGTTGAAATTGGTTATCACTGATCGCGACAAAGACATAATCCTGGTTTAATTCGCGAACAATCGCTGCTTCCGGAACAACCAGGGTTTTATGCTGTGTATCGGTGATGTGCATATTGGCCAGCATATCCGGCTTCAATTTCCGGTCTGGGTTTTCCACCATTACCCGGGTCATTACGGTACGCGTCAGACGATTAACGGTATCCGAGACAAATATTATGACGCCATCAAAATCAGCGCCGCCTATTGCGGGTACATTGATTTCTACATGCTGTTCCAATCGCACGTCACGCGCAATTTGTTCTGGTACATCGCCAACCACCCAGACGTGAGAAAGATCAGCAATCTGAAATAACGGGTCGGAAGGTTGTACCACTTGGCCCACCATCACATTACGTGCAATGACATACCCTTCCCGGGTGGCTTTGATATCCAGCCACGGAAGGATTTTTCCTTTCTTGGACAATTCTTTTAATTCAGCGTCAGTCATTCCAAATAATCTCAACTGATCGGTGGCTGCGCCCAGTTCAGCCTGAGCAATTTCCAATTCGGATTGACGTCGTTCCACTTCAGCTTGAGCGATCGCATCAGCAGCAAACAAATGGTGCGCACGCTCAGCTGCTTTCTGAGTTACAACAACGCGTGAAGATGCACGCAAATAAGCCAACTGCGATTGTGTTAGATCCGGGCTGGTAATGCGAGCTAATGGTGCGCCTGCCTGAACGTAATCGCCTAAGATGACGAAAAGGTTGATAATTCTCCCAGTTACATAAGAACCAATTTGCGCGGTTCTTTCTTCATCGACTTGAACTCTGCTTGGGACAAGAATTTTATCCGCAAGATCAATTAAAGCAGGTTGTCCGATCTTTAAACGGTTTGCTAGCTCGGGTCGGATAGTAATGTTGTTGATATCTCGGTCTTCTCCGGAGTTGCTTTGAGCGGTTTCTTTATCAGAGGTCTTGGTTGACTCGTTTTTATCGCACCCTGTTATTAATAATGTTGAAAAAACAATGAAGTTGATTAAAATTAGTTTGAAACTCATTCTGGAATTAGCTCCTTGGGATAATGTGCGCGCAACCGGTCAATTTCGACAGCGGATGATTGAAGATCAAAACGTGCTAGCAAGGCATCACCTAAGATTCCTCGGAGTATACGTTGCGAATCCAAAAATTCGATTAAACCTCTCTCCCCAAAACGGTAAGCGGCCTCGGCAACTTCTACAGCATTTTCTGCTTCTTTGATTAAACCACCTTCAAACATGTCTACGCGTCGTTGCGCGATCTGCAGAGATTGCCATGCTGCTTCGAACAATTGACTGATTTCGTAACGGCGATATTCAAGTGTTTCCCGTATCCGTGCAGAATCATAAATGGCGGTGTCAATTTCGCCGCGGCGTTGATAGAGCAAAGGGATTCTCACGCTTACGCCTGCTATATTAGAGGTGAATTGTGCATCCTGGTAATTAGTGTATAAAAAATTAATTTGTGGTAGCACCGAAGCTTTTTCCTGACTAATTCGTAATTTGGCACGTTCTTGTTCTGCCTGCAAACGGATGACGTCCGGATTTACGGATGGTACTTCCTGACGTAATGTGTCCAATGGCGGTAAATTAATCGGATCTTTCAGAGAAGCTTGAATTTCAAAATCAATCGGAATGGCTCCGGCCGTCAGTTGCAGTAGTGCCACTCGAGCGCGCTGTGCTGTTAATTGTGCGGCCTCCATGCGATTAGCTGTGCTTTGTAATTCGGTATCTGCCCGAATGAGTTCAAAGCGTGCAACTTCCCCCCTTTCGACATTGGCTGCAATACGACGTCGCACTTCTTTCAATAAGTCGTAAATGTTCTGTTCCAATGCAGCTTGCTCTATTCGTAACAATAATTCATAGGCTCTAACTCTCAGTTGCGCTGCTAAATCTGCACGTATTTGATCAAAGCTGGCACGACTCGCATCAACGACAGCTTCTGATGCACCAATCCGGGCACTTCGCATAAAAGGATTTTCGATTCCCTGATTGACTGTTACAGCGCGCTGCATGGTCGCCGGTCCTGTTAGTATCTCCGGAAGTCGCTTGTCGTCAGGGCCAGCTGATACAGTTACTTCAGGGTTGAGAAATGCAGATGCGGCGATTACACCTGCTTTGGCCATATTCACTTGCGAACGAGCGGCTTGCACGAGGCCATTTGCTTGTAGTCCCACACGCTGTAATTCTTCAATTGTAAGACGAGCTGGTGGCTGGGCATATACAAATGGTGCTGGGAATATTAAGAAGATACCTAGTAAAAAATACCAAAATGAGAAAATCTGCATCGAATCCTTCATAATTATTAAGAAATTTTTTCTGTGCTTACTCTTCGCATAAAATTGATTGGCAATCATATATGAAAAATAAGATTCATTAGTATCAATATTAGGCATAATAGGGTTTTAAATCGTTGTTTTGAAGCAATACCTGCAATATTAATTGTTAAAAGGCTATTCGGATGTCCTGGATTTAATCAAATAAATCCTGAATGCTTGCTGAACAATCACAATACACCGCATGAAATTTAAGTTTATCAATTATTACTTTTACCTGAAGCTTTTAATGATGATTCTAGTCTTATCATCGGTGATTTGGCTGATTGCCGGAATAGCTCTAGGGGTATATGAATTTCGTGATAATGACCCTAACCGGGGTGCGATTTCGAGTGGTACCGATAAATTTGGTGATCAATTTTCTCAAACAATTTACCTTGATCAAGGTTGGTCGGCATCCGATAGTTTGTGGTTTTATAATACGACGCAAGGTTCTAATTTATTACCTTACAGCTTCTTTCTGGTATTAGAACAACCTGATTCATCTGCTTTATTCCGTAATAATGAAAACATAGACCGTTATGGCTATTTGCCGCAACGTCCAACCACAAGCAACCCGGATGGTCTGCCTGTTGGCATGGTGCGAGATGAATATCAAGGCAAGGCATTTATGGGGTTTACTTGCGCAGCTTGCCATACAACCCAAATCAATTATCAGGGTACCGGAATTCGTATTGATGGCGGTCCGGCAAATTCGGATATGGAAATTTTCATGATAGATTTGGCAGAAGCATTGCATGTCACCTTGGAGGACTCAGAAAAACGTAACCGTTTCGTTGCTAATGTATTGAGACAAGGTCAATATAAGGAAACAAATGAAGTGGTGGAGGATCTCAAGAAATACACACAGCGGATTAAAACTTATACTATCATCAACACCCCAAGAGATACGAAACGACCGTTGACTCGTTATGGCTATGCGCGACTGGATGCGTTTGGAAGAATCTATAACCGTGTGCTTGAGCACATCATGAGTGCGCAACAATTGCGCGAGTTGCTCGCCGATATTTTGACTCCGGAAGAGTTGGTTGAAGTAATATCAAACGCGGAACCCGTACTCAGCAGCACTAATCGCGATCATATTATTGAAAGAATTCAGGCTTATTTGACCGGCAAGCAGATCATTCGGTTGCGCAACAAAATCTATAATCCGGCTGATGCGCCAGTGAGTTATCCATTCTTGTGGGATATTCCGCAGCATGATTATGTCCAATGGAATGGTAGAGTCAACAACAGCGGATTAGGTCCCATGGCCAGGAATGCAGGTCAAATGATTGGTGTGTTTGGTACACTGGATTGGCAAGAAGGAGATGGCTTTACGTTGTCTTCAGTCATTGGTGGGCAAGGATTTGGTTCAAAGCATATTGATTTCCGGTCCTCTATTGATATTAGAAATTTGCGCCGAGTGGAGAAGCATCTGCGTAAATTAACTTCGCCGCAGTGGCCTGAGCGTGTTTTGCCTAAAATCGATAAAGCACGAATGGCTAAAGGTGCGAAGTTATTTTTCCAATATTGCGCATCGTGTCACGGTCACATTGATCGCATTGATCCAGATCGTCGCGTTGTGGCTAAAATGATTGCTGTTTCGTCTATTGGAACGGATTCTAAGATGGCTGACAACGGTATTGAGTATATCGGGTATAGCGGTATTCTGCGGAATCAATATGTCGGTGTCAGTACAGGAAATCTCTTGCTGCAACGCGAAGCGCCAGCGGTAGCACTATTAACTTCAGCTACGCGCAATGTGGTGACGACACCTGATCCAGATAAATGGTTTGTGCGCAGATGGTTCGAGCGATCGCTTGATATTGCCTATACATTTCTTGATAATGAAGTGCAATCTTCCCTGAAACATGGCAATTATATCCCTGACACAACCGACAATCCTTTTGCTTCGGTTTTGGCTTATAAAGCTCGCCCGCTGAATGGTATCTGGGCGACTGCACCTTATCTACATAATGGCTCCGTTCCAACATTGTATGATTTGTTGTTGCCTAAACGGCGACCTGATGATCCTGCAGAAGGCGAATATCGTCCTGATGAGTTTATGGTGGGATCGCGCGAGTTTGATCCAGTGAAAGTTGGATTAAAAACGACGGGCTATAATGGCTTTTTGTTTCGTACACATATTTGGGGTAACAATAATGGTGGTCACGAGTTTGCTTCCGGCAGAATGCCTCTGCCTGATGGGGTGCTTCTTCCAGCTTTGACTAAAGAACAACGACTTGATCTTGTTGAATACCTTAAATCACTCTGAAACGTATGTAAGAAATGATTTTGCTTAGACTAAGATTAAGCACTGCTACCTAATGCCCAGTATTCTTAAATCTTATTTTCCATTGATGCAGTAACAGTGCAAGTGTCAGTTTTGTTACAGACCATGCTACTTCTGTTTCCTCAGGGGCAGGAGATTCTTCCAAGTAAGTGACTTTGCCAGTTGGAATTACCTTGAGTTGATTATTGTAAGCAAAATCCATCATAAATTGATACATGGCTGGATTGATATCTTTTAGTGCGGTTCTTACATGAACACCTATCTTTCCTTCATATATAACAGGCTGAGCATATTCTGAGTATTCCCAGCGGCCATTGCGATTATAGATGGCAAGTGCTCCGCATAGCCGTTCTGACCAATCACTGGGTCGAAATGGGCGACCTTCGATGGTAAGTCCCAGGATCAGCAGTTCTTTGTACTTGGTTTTCATGAATGTGGTAGTAATGCGAGAAAAAATAAAAGTGTAGATACTCTATGCCACCGATCTTGGTTAGCTTGACTGGCTTGTGGTGAGGGAGGGTTAGAATGATATATTTTATGAATATGCCGAGATTTCATCAGTGAGTTTTTCCGTTTGAATTTATGCTGTCACATCGGCAAATCTTAAGAAAAATGAATAGCACTTTGAATAAAGGCTAAAAATAGTCGACCGGAAAAAGAAAAACCCGCCGCAGCAGGTTTTTCTTAGAAACACTTGATTTGCAAATTAAACAGCCAGTTTTTGCCTCCGGCGACGGCTAGCAAAACCAAGTATACCTAGGCCAGCAAGTAACATAGCATAAGTTTCCGGTTCAGGTATCGGTGCCGCCACATCGCTGATTTTTAGGTAGTCAAAGCCGTAAAAATCACCGGAATTGTTGCGATCAATTGTAATGACTAACTCACCTGAAGCGTTGATCGAATCAATCACGGAGCCAGTCAATGTAAAGAAATGGATGGCCGTATTCGGAAACCCGTCGTTGAAGCCAAAGTTTTGTACGATGCCGTTAAATGTGGTGGTTACTCCGCCGAATGTTGAAGCTTGAAAGTCGGCCGTGTCGAATTCCAGATGACCGACTGTCCAGCTGTTACCTAATCCAGTGAAAGTGAACGTTGCTACCGTTTCTGATCCATGTGGACCGAAGCCGGGATGAGTAGTGCTATAAGTATCGGTGTATTGAGTGCCATCGGTCGCAGCCATTTCTGCCGCACTGCGGCCATCATAGTTTGCCGAGAAGCCATCAAATGGGTGCTGGCAGTTGTCACAAATGCCAGCACCAAAACCGTCATTGTCACCAATTTGCCAAGAAGCCGCCGCGACCGGTCCGCTTGCAAGCGCAAGTAAGGCCATCATAGATATAATACGCATTATAAAATCTCCCCTAAGAAGAAAAAAATTACATTAAGATTTGCTAACTTCATCTTCACGCGCCAGATAGCATGCGCTGTTTATTTGCAGCGAATTTAACGGAGCCGCTTGTTTACAGAGAAAGATGAAATTGTTGTGTAATGACTTACAGATTATGTGTTTTTATTAGTTTTTTCTAAATTTACACAAAAAAATAGATCTGTATAGCCATCTGTAAGATAAACTAAAAATTTCTCGAATGTAATAAGAGATAATTCCTTTTCTTCCAGTACATATGTACTAGATTCTCAGTTTGAGAAATAGGACATATATCCTTTTTTGCACCAGCAATGTCAACAAGTGGCAAGACTGTTAAGAATTAAGTTTGCAGTGGTAGGAAATTCTCAGTCAAGTCAGGTGAGCTATACCGAGAACTTTGCAAGGTTAGAGTCATTTTCAGGCGCAGATGATGATATAATAACTTTATGAATCATATGGTTAATTAATTGATGTGAGTTTCTCAGAGTTTGATGTCACCCGCCGCACTCGCAAAGGAAACTTCCCCAATCAATCAGGTAATCGATTTGATTGAGGACCGATAGAAAAAGCAATCACCGAACATTATGCCCCCACATTTGATGCCGCAGGCCGTCCTGCCTATCCTGGTCTGCTGCTGTTCAAAATGTTGCTGACAGGAATCTGGCGCGGTGGACTCAGTGATGAATCAGTTGAAGACATGGCTAACGCGAATCTGCACGTGATGCGGTTTTTGGGCCTGAGTCTGGAAGACGATGTTCCGGATCATTCGGTACTATCTCGTTTCAGGACACGATTAACACAAGCGCATGCATGGGATGGTTTGCTGGAGAAGATCAATCAACAGATCCAGGGGGCAGCCATGCGTGTTATTGAAGTGATTTAGCCCGGTGTAGATACAGAAGCACGCTGGGTTAAAAAGGTGATAAATCTGTTTTTTGGTTATAAGCAGCATACGCTGGTTTGGAGCCAAGGTGCTGCGTTATTGGGGCAGAGCCAAAGCAATGCCTAGCATATTTTACAAGACATGGCATACAACCTGAAAAGGTTGCCCATATTGTATGTTAATAGGCAGATACAATTACAATCATAGGGCAAATGCGCCTTCTGAGCCGATAAAGTGATTGTTCGCGTGATTTCAGCAAGAAAATTACTAAAAAAATATCGCGATACTCACAAAAAATCAGAAATTGTAGCGAATTTGATAATTTGTTGAATTTTGCAAAGGTCTCACACCATGTGACATCGCAAGGGATAGTTTTGAATGTAGGGGCCTGTTTAACAGGGTGATTGATATGGCTGAACAGCGGAAGTGATCGGCACCGGAAAATTTTCATTAGCACCAAGGCAATTACCAATATCCGGAAACAAGTCGTAGTAGTGCTGTAATCTCTTCTTTAGCTAATACCTAAAACTAGCTTTGATGACACGAAGCTTTTGTCGTGTTTGTCAGCACTTAGACATCTTCTTCAGGTTCCGGGTCTTCCCTTGAGGGTGCTTGAGATGCCGCTGCAGATTTTTCTATAGCATTTGCGCTACTGGGAATTTTGGGTGTTTTGCACTGTACATCGGCATTCTGCGCGCGGTGCCGCAAAGCATGATCCATCAATACCAGTGCAAGCATGGCTTCGATAATCGGTGTGGCACGGATACCAACGCAGGGATCATGCCGCCCGTGCGTTTCGACAATGACCGGATCGCCGTTCTTATCAATTGAACGCCGCCCGAGACGAATGCTGGATGTCGGTTTGATCGCAACATTGGCGGTGATGTCCTGACCAGTTGAAATGCCTCCAAGAATGCCGCCTGCGTTATTGCTTAAGAAGCCATTCGGTGTCATTTCGTCGGAATGTTCGGTGCCTCTTTGTGTTACGCTAGCGAAACCTGCGCCGATTTCGATTCCTTTTACCGCGTTGATGCTCATCATGGCGTAGGCGATTTCGGCATCCAAGCGGTCGTTTACTGGTTCGCCCCAGCCGACTGGCACATGCTGCGCCACTACGCTGATTTTGGCGCCCACCGAGTCGCCCGACTTGCGCAGTTGATCCATAAATGTTTCCAGTCGATCGGAATAACTGCTGTCAGCAACGAAAAAAGGATTTTGGCTGATATCCTCCCAGCATTTGAATGGGACTTCGATCGGCCCCAGTTGCGCCATATAGCCGCGAATCACAATGCCATATTTTTCGAGTAACCACTTTTTTGCAATCGCACCGGCGGCAACGCGCACCGCGGTCTCACGCGCCGATGCGCGGCCACCACCACGGTAATCGCGAATGCCGTATTTCTGCCAGTAGGTGTAATCAGCATGGCCGGGACGGAACGTATCCATGATTTTACTGTAATCCTTGCTGCGCTGGTCTTCATTACGTATCAGTAATGCAATGGGAGTGCCGGTGGTTTGTCCTTCGAATATGCCAGATAAAATTTCTACCGTATCGGATTCACGCCGTTGCGTGACATGACGCGATGTGCCGGGCTTACGCCGGTCCAATTCAAGTTGGATTTCTTCCGTGCTGATGGCTAGACCGGGGGGGCAACCATCGACAATGCAACCAATTGCGGGGCCGTGCGATTCACCAAATGAGGTGACGGTAAAAAGCGTGCCAAATGTATTACCAGACATTCTCTTATTCTCTTATAACGAATTGTGCGAGTCTATCATACGTGATCGTTCTTTTTTGGGTCGAAAAATAGGAGTAGAGTTATGTGCATGCAAGTAATTGAAATTTAGCTTGAGAAAAATCAACAATGAAATGCAATTGTCATGCTATACCTGCGATAAAATGGTGGTTTTTGTCTGGCATGCGCGAGATTTTAGCCATATTTACTGAGTATTATCAACAGGAGTTTGCATGAATACACCTCGAGTTATAGAATTTCTCATTAATTTACAGAACAGCATCATTGGCAGACTGGAGCAGGTGGACGGCAAAACGTTCAAACGTGATCAGTGGGATCGCCCGGAAGGTGGTGGTGGCATGAGCAGTGTCATCGAAGAAGGGAATGTACTAGAGCGGGGTGGGGTTAATTTTTCCCATGTATATGGTGCCGGGCTACCCGCATCGGCTACTGCTGCCCGTCCTGAGCTCGCAGGCCGATCATTTGAAGCGATGGGTGTGTCGCTGGTATTGCATCCGCGCAATCCTTATGCGCCAACCGTACATATGAATGTGCGCTACTTAGAAGCGCACAAGGAAGGTGCTGAACCCGTTTGGTGGTTTGGCGGCGGTATGGATCTGACACCTTATTATGGATATGAAGAAGATGCAGTTCATTTTCATCAAACTTGCAAAGATGCACTGCAACCCTTTGGTGGGGATTATTATCCAGGCTTTAAAAAATGGTGTGATGAGTACTTTTATTTGAAGCATCGCAAAGAGCCTCGTGGTATCGGCGGTGTGTTCTTCGACGATTTGAATCAACCTGATTTTGATACCTGTTTTAAACTCATACGTAATGTAAGTGAAAACTTTCTTAACGCATACTGCCCTATATTAGAACGCCGCAAGGATACGCCATATGGTGACCGCGAGAGGGATTTTCAGGCGTACCGGCGTGGGCGTTATGTGGAATTTAATCTGGTGTGGGATCGCGGAACTTTGTTTGGCTTACAAACAGGCGGTCGTACCGAATCTATCCTGATGTCTTTGCCACCAATTGTGAAATGGCGCTATAACTGGACGCCGGCGACAGGTAGCGCTGAGGATAGGTTATATACGGATTTTCTGATTGGTAAGGATTGGGTGTAATTAATCCGTGAACAAAATATCACTTAATCACCAGATTTTGTTTGGTGTCGTAGTGGGTATATTACTGGGTTTCTGGTTTACAGCGCTGGAGCAGCAATCGGCGATTGTGCAAACTGGGCTGTATATCGCAAAATTGGTGGGTACATTATTTACTGATTTGTTGCGAATGGTATTGATCCCACTGGTATTTACATCAATCGTGGTCGGTGTGGCCAATTTACGCTCACACCGACAAATGAATCGCGTCTGGCAGGTGGCGCTGATTTTCTTTACTTCTACGATGATGCTTGCGCTGATTTTGGGATTGACCTCCGCCAATTTGTTGCAGCCTGGAGGCGAACTGCAGATTGCAATGTTTCAGGATGCGATGCAGAGTTTTCAGGCAACACAAATGTCGTTACCGGATTTTTTTGCACAGTTCCTGCGCTCGCTGTTTCAGAATCCAATCGCTGCTTTAGCGCAAAGCAACGTGCTGGCGGTGGTATTATTTGCTTTGTTATTGGGCATTGCGCTGGTTGTGGGTGGAGAACGTTATCGCAATATCCTGACGCTGATGCAGGAGTTTCTGGAATTGATACTAATGCTGGTTGGCTGGATCATGCGTCTGGCGCCACTCGGTATTATGGCTTTGGTATTGCAGCTGGTGGCTACGCAAGATGCCGGATTGCTGTCAACGATGATTAAGTTTGTGGCGATCGTATTAGGAACCACATTGCTGCATGGATTGGTGATTTTGCCAATGATCCTCTATCTGACTACGGGGATGACACCCCTCAAATTCTGGCTGGGTGCGCGTGAAGCATTGATCACCGCTTTTGCGACCAGTTCCAGCGCCGCAACGCTGCCGGTTACACTGCGCTGCGCTGAACAGCATTTGCATGTCAAGCGCGATGTGGCCGGATTTGTGATTCCGCTGGGGGCCACCATGAACATGGATGGCACCGCGCTGTATGAAGCGGTTGCAGCTTTATTTATCGCTAATCTGGTTGGTATTGAACTTAGCTTGACGCAACAACTGATCGTATTTGTGACTGCCATGCTGGCAGCAATTGGTGCGCCGGGTATTCCAAGCGCAGGAATGGTGACGATGGTGGTGGTGTTGCAATCTGTCGGATTGCCGGTTGAAGCGATCGCGATACTGTTGCCCGTCGATCGTATACTCGATACGTTGCGTACTGCGGTCAATGTGGAAGGAGATATGGTGGGCAGCCTAGTGGTGCAGCACTGGATCAACAAAGATAAACTTGGCAAATAGATTTAAGCTTTTTTGAGTATTAGATCAGGTCGTTATCGCGGAAGCGTTGCTGTATTTCCAGAACTTTGTCGGCATTATTAATCAACGCTTCAACACAATCACGATCTAATTTGGAATTGGACATTTGCCGTAATACTGCAAAAGCTTCTTCATTGCTCCATGGCGCTTTATACGAACGGCGCGAGGTCAATGCATCAAACACATCTGCAACGGCGCTGATGCGTGCCTCTATCGGAATTTCTTCTCCTTTCAAGCCATCAGGATAACCACTGCCATCTACTGCCTCATGATGGTATTCAGCGATGTTCCGCAAAATGTTAGTGTGGCCAAATGCACCCAGACCAAAATCATCCAGTACGGAATCGATAATTTCACGGCCTTTTACCGGATGCGTTTTCATAATATCGAACTCTGCCGCATCTAATTTGCTGGGCTTGCGCAGAATATTATCTGGAATTCCAATCTTGCCAACATCATGCATGGGTGAAAACAGAAATATATGTTCAATCTGTTCATCGGTAATTCCGTAACTGGATGCGAGTTTACGTGCAATCAATCGCGCATAATGGGCAGTTCGGTCGATATGCGAGCCCGTTTCAAGATCACGATAATGCGTCATGCTTCGGGCCGCACGAACTGCAGCCAATAAAGTGCGAATGGCAGTCAATTCGCTGATGACCATTAAAGCGATTAAATGACCGTAAATATCAATCTGGCGCAGTGTTTGCGGGGTAAATGGGTGTTCCTGTAACGAATTAAAAAAAAGAAACCCTATGAATACACCACTTTGATAGAGTGGCATCGTGTAGCTGGATTTATACCCTTTGGCGGCTACTCGTTTGGTGTGCTCATGTGTGCCGTGAGAAAAAATATCGAGATCCTGCACTAAACGTGGGCGGCGATGTTCGATAATAGTCAATAAAGACGGCGCTGCGCTCAGTGGTGCCTCGTAGGTAGTCACCGGACTTTCGTTACCTTCAGTGCTATGCGTATAGGTTTTGAGCATCTCGGTTTTTTCATCGTACAAAGCAATGGCCAACCGATCGATGAAGAGAAAATCCTGACGAATGACCTGATGCAGAAAGCGTAACTTTTCTGTCAGCGGCAAATTTTCATGTAAATTGGCCAGCGTGTCCTGGTGTGTAAACAGATCTTCTTCGGATTGCATAACATTCCTTTCATCAGGTGATGGGTCGCGAGGCCGCAAGCTATTACAACAATATTGATTGTGATTGTATTGAGACAAGACAATAAATTTTCACATCATTTTAGACGATTTGTGATGAATGCGACAAATTGTCGCGCGACAATTTGTCACATTCCAAAAAACAATCAATCTTTCTACAATTCGAAGAACGTGGTTAATTCGGATTGGAATAGCTATCGGATATCACGAAAGTTTTATAAGTATTATTTTCGTCAAAAACAGAGGAGGATGAGAGGCGTATAGAAATACCTTAATGCGCTTGCATAATGTCCTATGAAAATACCTAAAAGACTCGAGCCATTAATTGAAGAAGGTTTGATTGACAGCGTAATTTGTCAACTCATGAGCGGTAAGGAAGCCATAATCTATATGGTAAGCAGTGGAGGCCATGCCCGTTGCGCTAAAGTTTACAAAGATAGTAATAAACGTAATTTTCATCAGCGCTCTAATTACACAGAGGGGCGTAAGATTAAAAGTAGTCGGCGAGCCCGGGCGACGGAAAAAGGTAGCCATTATGGTCGCAGTGCGCGCGAAGAAGCATGGCAAAACACTGAAGTTGACATGCTATGTAGACTTACGACGGTCGGGATTCGCGTGCCAAAATTCTATAATCTTTTTGCTGGTGTCCTGCTTATGGAGTTGATCACGGATTCTAAAGGAAATGTGGCACCTCGATTGAGTGAATTAATACTGACGCCCAAGCAGGCACGTACCTATCACAAAATTTTGATTGACCAGATTGTGCAAATGCTATGTGTCGGAATTGTTCATGGAGATCTTTCACCCTACAATGTACTGGTTGATGGAGAAGGGCCGGTGATTATTGATCTGCCTCAAGCTGTGAGTGCAACGGGGAATCATCAGGCACGCGTCATGATAAAACGCGATATCGATAATTTGACAGCCTATTTCAGTCGATTTGCTCCGGAATTGGAGCATTCAGACTATGCTGGTGAGATATGGTCTTATTATCAACATGGTCAGTTGCCGCAGGCTCGTTTAACCGGAAATGTTAAACAGCAGGAAGAACCGGTAAATGTTGATGATATTCTCCAGATCATCGGCTCAGTACTCAGAAAAGAAGTTGCTTGGCAGCGCCATAAACAAACAAAATGGAATAACCATTCTTCGCAGTATTAAGTTATTTGTTCACCGATATCGGTATAGAGTGAAGATGTTGATTGACCAGTGTGTGATTGCTTGTGTTATAATGCTGCTCCTGACGCGGGGTGGAGCAGTCTGGCAGCTCGTCGGGCTCATAACCCGAAGGTCGTAGGTTCAAATCCTGCCCCCGCAACCACTAAGAACAAGCGCTTACATCAACATCAATTTGATCAGGCGCTTTTTTTATCCATAAGTTTAAACCAAGACTGTTATAGCACAAGCTTTTTGATATACATGTTCTTGAATCGGCCTGGTTTTTCCGGAAACTTTTTGGTTTGAGTCAAGTCGTATCAGCTGACCCTTACAATTGGTGATAATATGCCATTTCAAATTCTGCCGGTGGAATATTTCCAATCGGTTCCAATAACCGATGATTGTTGAACCAGTCAACCTACTCCAAGGTGACAAATTCCGCTTTATTGATGTTGCACCAGGGGTCACAATGCCGTATGACTTCTATTTTAAATAACCCGTTAATCGTTTCGGCTAGACGTTTCGTGTAGCGAATCGACAAATATTGACTACTGCTATCGCTGGGTTTTGTCGCAAATATTCCTAAAGTGCAAAGCCATACCTATCTGCGGGTACAGTCATCCTGCTAAAGCCATAAACTGCTTATAAGCGGGTATATTTTCATTAGACAGTTGTCCCTTCTGGATCATGTGTGCGGTTTCAATGCCATCAATGGTTGCTTGCACTGAGTGAAAGACTTTGAATCCCATGACGGGATTCGTGATTTTCTTGATGAAACGGTGATCCTGTTCCGTCACAATATTCAAATATTTGACTTGGTATATTTCAATAAAACGTAATAAACTTGCCAGCAGCAACATATTAATGCTCTCCAGATCGGCATAATTGGCACCGCTTTTATCCATGATAACTTTGTTAGGAAATACCGTTAGTATCGATTGCTTGTTTAAAGAAGATACTGGCCACTGCTTTATCACGGTACTTGGAAAGCATAAAATCAATAGTATCGCCAAATTTATCAACAGCACGTTTGATTTCTTAGCTGCAAAGACAGGCAAGATAAGTAATTGTTGACCCATCGGTTGAGCGTGGAATGGTCAACCTTAACACCGCTTTCTTCCATAATGGCTTCAATACCACGGTAAGAAACACCATTCCTGACATAGAAAAACAGCGTAGAGAATAACATCTTCTGGAAAGTGAGCGCTTTTAAAACTGATCACCGGATTTCTCAACTACTAAAAATGGCCAAGTATCATTCAAACTGACAAACTTTGCGACAGAACCAAATTGATCTATTCAATACTTGCAGCAAGATCGGCGGCCAGTTTTTCTAGGATGGCTGATTCTTCCAGACCGTTAATGAATCGTTCTGGAATGTTTGATAAACCGGTTTGAGCGCCTGTCAATGCGCCGGTAAGAATCGCGCGCGCTTGGTTTTGTCCGCCGCCGTTAACTGCATGAAGTACGGCTGATTCGAAGTCATTATGAAAAAGGGCTGCCAGATAGTAAGCGGCCGGCAGCTGATGATAAATGGCGCAGGGCATACCGTATACAATAGATACTTTCCAAGCCGGCTCGATACGGATTTCAGGATCCGCAACAGCTGCTGCCATATATGACGGCGTAAGCAGAGCATCCGGCGAGGCAAAGCGGCCCGCATGGGGTGGATCCGGATCACCGGGCTGCGGATTCTGCAGATTACCCCGCGTTACGACATGAAAAGGCAATTGGCCATTCTTGGTTAATGTCATCAGCTTGCCCGAAATCTCCGTGTCCAGTTTATGTCCCTGAACTAAAAGGCTCAGTACAGCGCCATATGCAACCGTCATCGAGACGATAGTCTCATCGGACTGTGTGAGCAGGGTATTTTCGGTAATGGCTGAAGCAAGTTGTCCGGGATGCAGCGCATAACGCACCGCAATGGCAAGCGTGCGCTCTATCGCTTCGGTAGTGTCTGCATTGCTGCCGGTTTGCTCCCAGGATAACTTCTGTTGTACGCGCTGCTGCCAGACTTTACGAATGGATTGACTGGTATATTCCCCGGGTCCGCAGACGGGTGTTCCGTCCAGTAACGGAAACAGCGTTTCATCCATGCGACGGCAAAAGTCGGCCTTGTCATAGCCATTACATTCAATAAGCGATCGTAGCATCAGAGTCAGGATGAAGCCGGCTTGCGACAATTGGCCGGCTTTCAGGCCCGGATGATACCGGCCGGGTTTGGGATCCGTATAGTCGTCGATCCATGCTCCGTAATCACGATGAAGTTCATCAAGATTGTAATACCAGTGCGGGCCAAGCGCTAGAGCGTCTCCGATAAAAGCGCCCATGATGGCACCGCGGGCTCGGTCTTGAAGGCTAACATTTGACATATGTAACTCCGTTATTTATATCATGAATGTTTACTGCGAGAATTATTGAATTTAGATATCGATTAGTCACTTCAAGGCTATGATAAATATACCTATCAAGTTGACGTTTTATGTAGCTAGCATTATTTTCTGCGTAAGGTACAGTTGGCGTAAGGCAATACCAACAAGCGTTAATTAAAAGTAGCCTAACAGAATCTCAGGGTTACTAAAAATACTATTTGTAGAGACCTTTGCAAAATTCAACGAATTTGAAGATTCGTTACCATTTCTGATTTTTTTGTGAGTATCGCGATATTTTTTAGTAATTTTCTTGCTGAAATCACGCGAACAATCACTTTCATTGATCATTATCGGCTCAGAAGACGCATTTCTCCTACGATTGTAATGGTATCTGCCTATTAACATACAATCTGGGCAATCTTTTCAGGTTGTATGCCATGGCTTGTAAAATATGCCAGGCATGTGCTTTGGCTTTGCCTCGGTAACGCAGCACCTTGGCTCCAAACCAGCGTGCTTGG
>RRZU012600541.1_pt1 | contig 57153 bp, 49 predicted proteins | sample 2165561 | NCBI WGS metagenome assembly RRZU01 (sample SAMN10456909, study PRJNA506462) | wastewater metagenome | isolation source: wastewater sludge | place: USA: Moscow, Idaho
CGGCCTTTCAACAGTGGGGGAGACACGGGGCAGTCGTGTCACGACTCACAGACAACCCCGTCGCCGTCAGCGTCTCGATACCACTGGTACTCCGGATCGACCCCGCTCCGGTAAGGTCCATAGCCGTTCGCGATGGCCTTCGCGCAGGTCCCGAAGCGGGGATCCGTCTTGGACTCGCTGCCGGAATCCGTCCCTGATTGGGTCTGGGCCCCCGTGGATGTGTCGGCTCGTGCAGTGACCGTCACCGAGACCGGTGGCGCAGTAACTGTCTTGGGGGCAGGGGTGATAGTCACCGGGGAGGCGGTAACGGTCACCGGGGATGCGGTGCTGGTCACCTGTGGGGCGGCGTTGGTCGAACTGGCGGACCCGGCAACGGCCCCGAAGAGACAGCCCACGCCCGCTGCAGCGACCGAGTTGATCAACCAATGGCGGGCAGGCCAGGGTGACTTCTTCGGAACCTCGACCCACAACTGCCAACCCGGAGGAGGAGGCGGCAGGTCGGGAGGTGGGGTCCAACCTTCTGGTGGAGTCCACCCGGCGGGAGGCGGCGGCCAGTTCGGGGGTGGATTGAACTGCTTCGGCATGCATACTCCTCATGACTCCCGATCCGGTCCGGTTCCTCAACCCACTTGCGAAACCGGGGCTCACGCCGGGGGGATCGTGCGCTGAACCGACCACGCAGGGGGGGCAGATCAGGTCAGGCGTCCAACGACCTACCTGTCCACCGCTTCCCTCAAGCGATGCGCCCGTCGAGGCGCTGACGGCCCGCGGCGCGCGGTTCACCGTGATGGCGGCGAGAATCCTCACCACGATTGTTAATGCAACATCGCGGTGTGCGCTATCCCCTATTTTGAAAGGCTGGAATCTAACGCCAGACCGCTGGGAACGTGCGTCCGGGTGGTAACGGTAGAAATGTCTGTTTCGGGCGAAACACTTCCGCTTGGTGGCGTCGGTCACGCGATGGCAGCACCCGCAGGGAATGCTGATGCGGCTGACCCGTAGGGTCGGGTGAGGCGACAATCCCGTCCATCCGGTAACCGTTACCCGGATGAACCACTTTCCGTATCCTGCGACATGTTGCCGCGCAGCTTCGATGGGACCGATGCCGGGGAGGTGGCGCAGACACGGAACTGATGCGTTGTCGTTTCGGTTGTTCAATGATCGAGATCATGAAGTACATGGGCGGCGATCGGGACAGGTCCTGGCATGAGGCCGTCGTCGTGTAGCAGCAGGCCGTGTGCGCAGGGCACTTGCCTGTGCCTGTTCAGCGCTCGGGTCGCGAATCGCACTTGGAACAGTCGGGTCGTAGGTAGCGTGAGGGCACATAGACGGCGTTCATGGCGGTTAGGCGTGAGGACGTGGGCAGCAGATGAAACCAAGCGTCGACACTGATTTCACTGTGGTCGTGACCGGTGCGGGTATCTCTTTCGACGCGCCTTCCTCGTTGCCGTCAGCTGGGGATTTGGCCGACGAGTTGTGGGACGGCTTCTGTGATTCTCTGGACGGTGTGGTGGACGCCACACTCGCTGCCACCGTCCGGCAACGCTTTCGGTCTTCCGGCGCGACGGGACTGCCAGCGATGCGGATGGAGCAGTTCATGGAGTTGCTGACCAAACCGGGGACAGTCCCGGTGAGCATTGTTGTGGACATTTATCGCCTGGTGGCCGGGGCTGCGTACAACGAGAATCACCTACGGTTAGCGGCGATGCGTACCAGGCACTTCACGCTCAACATGGACACGCTCATCGAGGACGCCGGTGACGGCGTGGACATCGTGCATCTGCATGGCAGGTGGGACGAACCCGAACAGATCCGCACCACCGTGGCCCACTATTCCCGGGGCCTGGACCGTGACCTCAGGGACGCCTTCTGTGCTGCGATCGAGGACGCGACCGTGCTGGTGATCGGCTACAGCGGGCGCGATACCGATGTGGTTCCCCTGTTTGACCTGCATCCGCCGAGGCGTCTGGTCTGGGTCGGTCCCAACCTCGATGGATGGGAGTACGAGGCGGTGGAACTGCGCCATCGCTACGACCGGGTGACTTCGGCACCACGCGGCATTTCGAGGCGGTCGAGATGACCGCTGGCGAGTATCTGCCGAGCCTGGTGCCCACGGTCCCCGTACCTTCGGGTGCGGTGGCCGCCCATCCACCACCGTGCATTCGAGAGCGCCTTGAGCGCGAAACATCCTTGCCTCAGCGTCTCATCGCCCTCGGGAATCTGCTCTTTGACCTGGGGTTGTTCGACGACCTTCACCAGGTGTTGCGCACCCGTCGTTTTCGCGGGCGATACGAAATCATGCGCCGAAAGCTGGTCGCGCGGAGCCTGACCCGGCAGGGGAGCCCCGAGCAAGCGTTCGCTCTGCTGGCTCGCTTGCCGAGAGGCCCGGCGCAGGTCGGGCCATGGTTGCGGGCGGTGACGGAGATCGACGCCCTTCCGCGAGATGCCGTCCGGCCTCGCGCCGCCCGGGTCTTCTGGAAGGCGGTGCTGGCCGTCATGGTCCGGGTTCGGCTTCCCGGCTTTGAGCGTGCTCGCCTGCTGGCGCAGGTGCGACGTGCCAAGAGCTTGTCCCTGGCCGGGAGGCCTTGGGGGGCCGTGGCGCTCAGCCGTGAGGTGACCCGGCGCGATGACGCTGCCGTCGTGCTGGGCCAAGATGTGCTCGTCGATTCCCTGACGTGGCAAGCCGATCAGCTGAAGGTGGTTGGGGCATTGAACGACGCGCGCGAGAGTGCGATGCGCGCTGATCGCTTGGGCTTCTACGGCAATCCAAGCCAGGCTGCTTTCGCCAAATGGAAACTCGGCGAGGTGATGGCTGCGGCGGGACGCCTCGACGGCGAACCTCCAACGCACCACAGACAGAGATTGATGGATTTGTTTGGTGGTGCGCTATCCCTGGCCGAACAGGTCGACAACCGCGACGCGTTGGCATGGATTCATGGGACATGCGCCGAGGTTTGGGCGGGCTTCGACCTGGCAAAGGCACGCCGACACATCGCCGCGGCAACGGCGGCCGGGGCACTGTCGTCGCGCAGGTCGGCGTACGGGCGCTGCTATCACTTGCTACAGCGTGCTGTCGTTGAGCGTGAAGCCGGTCAGTACCTGGTCGCGCTGTCCCATCTCGGACAGGCTCTTGAGGTCGAGGATGGCCGTATCCCCAGTGCGCACCTCCAAGCGCGACAGTTGCGTGAAGAGCTGCTCTGGCTGCAAGACCCCACTCATGATCTTGCATCGGCCTTGGAGGAACTCGCCACAGAATACGCGCAGGTGGGCATGCAGCTGAGTCAAGCACAGGCATCGCTTGCAGCCGCAACATTGCGGGCTGCTCCCGTACCCGGATGGATTGGCGAACAGGCCCTGGTCAACGGTTGGAACGACGTGGCGAGGCAGGCTGACGGGAAGGGCGCGCCCTATCCTTCACATAGCGGCGTGCTGCTCTGAGCGGCCGCACGACTTCGGAGTGTCAGCGGTGGGGTGCCGAAGATCGATTTGATCGGCTGCTATTTGCGCCGATCAGCCGGGACGACCCGGTTCCCCTACCGGGCTTGGCGGACCGCCAGGTCGATCAGACCGCGCATGACGTCGCGTGGCTCAGCGACGTCACGTATCTGCGCACCGAAAAGGCTGTTCCAACCATTGGCCCCAAGGATCGATAGAGATGAGGCTCACGCCTTCGATTGCTTGAGTTCAAGCCGGGGAGCCAAGGGGCTTGGCGCACCGGACAAGGTGACAACGAGTTCGTCTCGCGCTAGGGACGCGGCCACGTACAGCAGCGAACGCTCCCGTATCTTGGCGTCGTCTCGAAGGTCGTGTTCGGCGGGGGAGAAGTCACGCAGCGGAATGGGGATCGAACCCTCCGCGACGCCGAACAGCGCGACCCTGGAGACCCAGTGCCCTTGGCCCGATGCATGGTCATGACCACCGGCATTCCCGGTCGGGGCTGGTCCCGATCGACCGCGCGAACCGCTACCCCTCGTTCTCCAACATCGGGTCCGGGGTCGCAGGTAGCATCCGTGTGATGGCTGAGAGCGATGATGAGCGCTTAGCGGCAGAGCAGCGCGCCCGGGTGTTGATCGATCGCCAGCTTGTTGCGTCGGGTTGGGCGGTTCAGGATCGCATCGCCCTCAACCTCTTCGTTCCGGAGCGCGGTATCGCAGTCCGCGAGGTCATCATGAAACCTGGCCATGGGCGCGTCGACTATTTGCTGTACATCGACAAGGCCGTCGTCGGTGTGATCGAAGCAAAACCGATGGGAACGCCGCTCTCCGGTGTCGAGTGGCAGTCCGCGATGTACGCCACCGGACTCCCCGAGGATGTGCGTCGCAAGACACTCGACCCCGAGGGACGCCTGCCCTTCGTATTTGAGGCGTCGGGGACGGAGACCCATTTCACGAACGGCTTTGACCCAGTGCCGCGTGCCCGCCTCATTTTCGCGTTCCCCAGGCCCGAGGCCCTCGCCGCGACTATCCGTGCAGCATCGGAGAGCGTCGACCAGGATCCGACCTGGCGGGGCCGGGTACGCAACATGCCTTTGCTCGATCCCACCCCGCTGCGCCTGGCGCAAGTCGATGCGATCAACGGCATCGAACGGAGCCTCATCGAGCAGCGCTTCGGGCGTTCGCTCGTGCAGATGGCTACCGGCGCGGGCAAGACGTACACCGCCGTCACCGAGGCGTATCGACTCCTTAAGTGGGGCGGATTCCGGCGCGTCCTCTTCCTCGTGGACCGCAATAACCTCGCGGATCAGACGATGGGCGAGTTCCAGAATTACCGCACGCCCGACGACGGCCGCCGTTTCACTGAGCTCTACAACGTGACGAAGGTCACCAGGGGCGGGATGCCGGAATCAACAAAGGTCGCGATCTCGACGATCCAGCGCGTGTTCAAAGCGATCAAGAACGAAGACGTACCCGAAGGTGATGACCAGGGCCTCGATGAGTTTCGTCCCACAGAACCCGTTACGGTCAGCTACAACCCCGAGCTCCCGCCCGAGACCTTCGACCTCGTGATTGTCGATGAAGCGCACCGTTCGATCTACGGCGTCTGGCGTGGGGTGCTTGAATACTTCGACGCGCATATCGTCGGGCTGACGGCAACACCGGGGAAGCAGACCTTCGGTTTCTTCCAGCAGAATCTGGTCTCGGAGTACACCTATCCGCAATCGGTTGCTGACGGTGTGAACGTCGACTTCGACATCTTCCGCATCAAGACCGAGATCACCGAGAACGGTTCCACCATCGAGGCTGGTACGTACGTTCCGACGGTCGATCGCAGCACCCGCGAACAGAAGCTGATCCGGCTCGACACCGATCTCGACTACACACCCGGCCAGCTGGACCGGGCGGTGACGTCGAAACATCAGATCCGCCTCGTGCTGGAGACCTTCCGCGACCGGCTCTTTACCGAGATTTTCCCTGGACGTCGCACCGTGCCGAAAACACTGATCTTCGCAAAGGATGACAATCACGCAGAAGAGATCGTGCAGACCGTGCGCGAGGTCTTCGGCAAGGGGAACGACTTCGCGGCGAAGATTACCTACTCCGCGAAAGACCCCAAGGGGCATCTGAAGGCGTTTCGCACCAGTCCTGCCTTGCGTGTGGCGGTGACCGTCGACATGATCGCCACCGGCACCGACGTCAAGCCGTTGGAATGCGTCATGTTCATGCGTGATGTGCGAAGTGGCCAGTACTACGAGCAGATGAAGGGCCGCGGTGCCCGAACGATCTCGTCGGCCGACCTCAAAGCTGTCACCGACGACGCCGACGCAAAGACAAGGTTCGTGATCGTGGATGCCATCGGCGTGACCGAGCATGGCTTCGTCGAACCGCCCCTTAATCGCGAGAAGTCGATCAGTTTGAAGAAGCTCCTCGACAAAGCCGCTGCGCTTACCCTCACCGAGGACGACGTCGCCACGCTAGCCAGCCGGCTAGCGGCACTTGATCACCAGATCACTCCCGCCGAGCGCAACGAACTCGACGAGGTCGCGGGGCTGCATGATTTACAAGCGTCGATGCATGACATCGTTCGGGCACTCGTCGATGCGGTCGATCCTGAGACCCAAGCGGCCGCCATTGATGCAGACCCGGGGCGCGATCCTGCCGCCGTGGTTCAAGACCTTCTCGACACGGCCGTCGAACCGCTGGCCGCCAACCCAGAGCTGCGCACCAGGATCATCGAGCTGCGTCGCGCGAAGGATCAGCTGATCGACGAGGTGAGCCGCGACGAGGTACTCGAAGCGTACGGTGTCGTGGACCCCGACAAGGCGAAGCACACGATCGAGTCGTGGCGGGAATACCTCGCGGAGCACCGCAACGAGATCGGCGCGATCGAGCTGATGTTCGAGGCAAAGGGACGAGGCATTCGCTTCGACCAGATCCAGGAACTCGCCGAAAGGATCGCACGCCCTCCGCACAACTGGACCGTCGACATCATCTGGAACTCCTACCTCTCCATCGGCGTCGAGTACCAAGGCCACACCGAGACCCGGAGCCGGCACGCCGCAACCGATTTGATCTCGCTGCTGCGGCTTGAGGCCGGAGTGGACGACGCACTCGTGCCCTACTCCGATAGGGTTGAGGACCGCTACGCGAACTGGTTATACCGGCAGGAGCAGGCAGGAGCCACGTTCACCGAGACTCAGAGGTGGTGGCTCGACCGGATGATGCGGATCATCGCCTCATCAGCGGGCATCGGGGCCGACGACCTCGACAACGCACCTTTCGACGAACGCGGCGGCATCGACGGTGCCTTGCGCGACCTCGGTGACAACGCGGGCGACCTCATCGAAGAACTCAACCGTGAGCTCGCCGCGTGATGTGGGAGTGGGCCTCGATTGGTGAACTCCTCCTCCAACAGTCGAACAAAAAGGTTATCCAGCAGGGGTGGAGTCCGAAGTGCCATAGGTATCCGGCTGGCGAAGGTAAGTGGGGTGTACTAAAGACAACCGCCATTCAGCCCGGGCGCTTCGAACCAACTCACAACAAGGAGTTGCCGGGTTCTCTAGCGCCGAGGCCAAACATCGAGGTGCAGCCTGGGGACTTGCTTATCACCTGCGCAGGCCCACGGTCTCGCTGTGGTATACCAGCTCTCGTTCGCTCGACGCCAAAGAGTCTGATGCTGTCGGGAAAGATGTATAGACTCCGCCCGAACCAGCGCATCGACCCACGTTTCCTCGAACTCTACTTGCTCAGCGAAGGTGTGCAGAAGCGTATCGATGAGATGAAGACCGGGATCTCGGACAGTGGCCTGAATCTCACTCACGGCAGGTTTCTTGAACTACCCGTTCCAGTACCCCCGCTGGAGGAGCAGCGCCGGATCGTCGCGATCCTCGAAGATCACCTCTCCCGCCTCGACGCCGCCGACACGTATCTTGCGGATGGTGAGCGCCAGGCCCAGGCCTGGCAGGCCGCCGCGATCGATGACGTGTTGTGGAGGGCCAGCCCTCCGATGAGGCCCATCCGAGAGCTACTTCGGGAAGGAATGCGAAACGGACGTTCTGATCGGGCAGTCAAGGGCCAGGAACGCGGCACTCGCACACTCACTCTCACGGCTGTAACACGGAACAGCTTTACTGAAGAGTTCACAAAAGAGACTGTGACGCCCCCGTCCGTTGCGGATGGGCTATGGCTTGAACCGGGTGACATCTTCGTGCAGAGGGCAAACACTCCTGAACTCGTCGGCACATCAGCTCGCTATGACGGCGGTCACAGATGGGCGATCTTCCCCGATCTTCTGATACGACTGCGCCCAGACGAGACTCATATCAGAGGTGAATACCTGGTTGCGGCGCTCCGGAGCGAGAGAACACACAGACAGCTTCGAGCAAAAGCGAAGGGCTTGGCCGGCTCCATGCCGAAGATCGACCAGCGTGCAGTTGCGGAGACTCGCGTGCCGTGCCCGGATCTCCGGAGCCAGGCCGGTGCCGTAGTCGCTTTGGCCGAGATAGCGAATGCGGCGAGTGCGTTGTCCCGCGATTTGGAAGCCCAACGTCGTCGCTCCGCGGCGCTCCGCCGATCCCTTCTGACCGCTGCATTCTCGGGTCGCTTCACGGGATCATCTCCGGACAGATCCGTGGTCAAAGGGAGGATTGAGGCATGAACGGCAAGCAGGTCAAGCTCTTCCTCGTGGATGGCACCCCTGGTGGTTTGACGACGGCAGAGATCACGAACTGGACGGGCAGTGTGCTCTCGGCGCGTCGTTCTGACCTTGCTGAGCTGCTGCGTCGCGAGGAGACCGAACGCACCGGCGCGTACCTTCTCTTGGGAGAAGATGAAGACGCGGTGGGCGATACGCGCTGCTACGTCGGTGAGGCTGATGTGGTTGCCACGCGTCTTCGTGCTCATGCAAAGGACAAGTTGTTCTGGAACCAGGTGGTACTGATCACCTCGAAGGACACGAACCTCACGAAGTCGCACGTCCGCTACTTGGAGTCGCGCTTGATCGAACTCGCCCAGCAGGCCGGTCGCGTCACTCTGGAGAACGGCACGGCACCACCGACGCCTCGGCTGCCCGAGGCTGACGTGTCGGACATGGAGTACTTCCTCGGCGAACTGCAGATAGTGCTTCCCGTGCTGGGCGTCAACGTCATTCGGGTACGCGCTCCGATGCCCGAAACCGTCGCCTCGTCACCCTCAGTGTCACCAGTGTTCACTCTGACGAACAAGCACAGAACCGTTGATGCTCGCGCACAACAGGTAGACGGCGAGTTCATCATGCTCAGCGGTTCCGTTGTTGTCCCAACGTGGCAAGGCGTGGGCAACGCACGAAGCACTCAGAAGGCGTACGCGAGCTACCGTGGCCAGCACGAAGGCTTGGTCGCCGATGGCTCCATCGTGGTTGAAGGCGGGACGGCCAGAACAACCCGCGACATCGTCTTCGGGTCCCCCTCGACGGCGGGTGCGGTCGCGCTCGGCCGCTCGTGCAATGGACGTGTCGAGTGGGTGAGTCCCGAGGGCTCGTTCGGTGCGTGGGAAAGCCGCGGGGTCGAGGATGACTGAATCCCGCAGCACTCGTCTTGCCTCACGTCAAGATGTCCGGGTGGGATTGATGCGTGCCTCACGTGAAGTGTCCGCGTGGCTCAGGCGGCTGTGCGGGTGTGTTGGGTGCGTGTGTCGCGCGTCAGACCTTCTGGCAGGGCCCGTTGCTTGCGGGTTCTGATCTGAAGGAGTCTGTTCACCATGGCAAGACCAGCAGCCGTTGCTCCCGAGGAGAAGACCAGGATCGTGCTGAGTGTTCTCGCGGGCGAGGTCACTGTCGCTGAGGCGGCTCGTCGGGCGAAGGTGTCCAACTCCCAGAACCCTGGGGTGGTGAACGGGGTATCCATGCTGGTGCGCGTCGGTATCGACGACCGCAGGATATGGCTGGGTTTGGTGCCCGATAGTGCGACCGGGTAGGCAGCGTCCTTGTGGGGCTTCAGGTACCGGTCGATCGTCGCGGCGCTCATCGAGCGCAGTTCATCCAGCACTGCCGCCGTGACTCGTGGCTGGACCTTTCCGAGTTCTCGGAATCTGACCAGACGCTCCAGTGTGTCGGCCATGACCACCGCGAGGTACTTCCCCGATGGCTGCCCGGACAGCCGCCACACTTCCTGCAGCACGATCAGCGCGTCGTAGGAGTACTTGCGTGGTCGCGGCGTGCGCGGCTGCTGGTTCGCGGCGCCCTTGCGTGCGTTCGCGGCCCGGATTGCCCGTCGGGCATGATCACGGGTCCAGCCGGTCGCGTGAACCAACTCGTCCAGCAGCCGACCCTTCTCGACCTTGCCCGCCCCCGCGTACTCGCGGGCGTACTTCTTCGTGATCTCGCGGCGCGACGCCATCGACAACTCCCTGCTCACACGGCCAGAGAACTACGCGGACATCCTCATCTGACCTGACTTGGGTCACTTTCTGGGTTCTGGGGCGTGGAGTGGCTGTTGGCTAGGGTGTTTGTCTGTGGGGGTGTGCACTAATGGGTGGGCACTAGCCTTGTGAGATGGCGTATGTCCGCACAGTGAAGACCGCCAGTGGCGCGACGGCGGTGCAGATCGTGCACTCGTCTCATCGGGGGTCGCGGGAGATTGAGCACATCGGTTCGGCTCACGATGCGGGCGAGTTGGAGTTGTTGAAGGTGGCCGCGGCGCAGCGGTTGCATGTCGGTCAGGACAGTCTCGATCTCGGGGATGGGTGGCCTGATGCGGCCGTGTTGCCGATCCGGTCGACTCAGTCGAAGCATCTGTGGGACGCGCTGACGAGGGCCTGGCGGGTGCTCGGGTTGGAGGCTGCTTGTGGCAGTGACGAGGTGTTCCAGGCGTTGGTGCTAGCCCGGATCATAGAACCGACCTCGAAGCTGGACACGATCCGGGTCCTGGAGGAGACCGGTGTGGCGGCCCCGGCGTATCGCACGATCACTCGCCGCCTGCCGGTCTATGCGACCACCGGGTGGCGTGATCGGATCGCTGGCGCGTGCTCGGTCCATGTCGGACTCGGCCCGGCCACGTTGGTGCTGTATGACGTGACTGTGCGCCGTGAGGCGCTTGATGTTTGAGTGGGGGTGAGAGACCGTCGCTTTGGGCCTTGCCGTAGCAGGGTTCATGTAGCTGGGGGCAGCCTGTCCGGGGGGACGCCTGGTGCGGGTGGGAGCAGCCCCGACAAAGCCGTGGCGGGCCAGCACTGTCAGATGGCGTGGGTGCGGCGAGCGAGGACGAAGAGGTATACGCGAGGAACCAGCGTCATCACCTGTCTTGACGTACAACCGCCTCCAACCTGACGGATATGGGGCGGGCGCGGTGCGTCACCCTTGGGCTTGTGGAGGGTGAACTCGGTGGCCGTTGAGTGACAGTGGTCATCGAGGCCGACGATGAAGGTGACTACGGAGTGGTAGTCGTCGGCGATGCCGCAGGCAGATAGCTGGGTGCCTCCTTCGTCGAGCGAACATCGAGTGAACACGGGAAGGTTCGGGGTCTTGCCCAGTCGCGCGTGCAGCCAGTGCGCGGGGTGGGGCTGGGTTCGTCGTCGACCGATCGGGCCCGGGGCTGGCGGAGCCGCTGTAGTACTCCGCGCTGGGGAGAGCCCAGTACATGGGGAAGGGCGGCAGCGAGGATGGATAGGAGGGATTGCGATGACGCAAGATGCGCCGGTGAACTCCGACGCCCCGGCCCCGGACACCGGTGTGACGGTACGGGAACGGGTAGCGCGGACGCAGGCCAAGTATCACTGTTGGGCGAAGATCGACCGCGATACGCGGTTCGGTGACTTGTTCAACCTGGTGTGTCACCCCAGCTATCTGCTGGTGGCTTGGGAAGTTGTGGCACGCAACACGGGAGCCCGGACCGCGGGTATCGATGGCCTGACCGCCGGTCGGGTCGAGAACGAGGTCGGGGTGTGGAGGTTCCTGAAGGACATCGCGCACCAGTTGAGGACCGGCACCTACCGGCCTTCACCGGTACGGCGAGTGATGATCCCGAAACCGGGTGGGAAGTCCCGCCCGCTGGGGATCCCCACAATCGCCGACCGGGTGGTGCAACAGTCCTTGAAGATGGTGCTGGAGCCAATCTTCGAGGCCGACTTCTTGCCGGTCTCTTACGGGTTCCGGCCCAACAGGCGGGCCCACGACGCGGTTGCTGAGATCCACTACTACGCCACCCGTGGCTACCGGTGGGTGCTCGATGCCGACATCGAAGGATGTTTCGACAGCATCGACCACCAGGTGGTGCTGGAACGGCTGCGGCAGCGGATCAGTGACAAGCGTGTGGTGGGGCTGGTGCGGGCGTTCCTCAAGGCCGGAGTGGTTACCGAGCTTGGGGAAACGCGCGGTACATACACCGGCACGCCGCAGGGCGGCATCATTTCCCCGTTGCTGGCCAACATCGCCTTGTCGGTGTTGGACGAGGCGATCATGGCCCCGTGGGCGCCGGGCGGTGACCAGGCCACCCAGGCTGGTCGCGCGAAGCGCCGCAGTCACGGGTTGGGTAACTGGCGGATCGTGCGGTACGCCGACGATTTCGTCATCATGACCAACGGCGGCAGGCAGGATGTTGAACACCTCCACGAGCAGGTCGGCACGGTGCTCGCCGGGATCGGGTTGCGGTTATCGCCGACGAAGACCCGGATCGCGCACCTGAGCGAAGGGATCGACTTCCTCGGCTTCCACCTGAAGTGGAGGAAGCGACGTGGGGGCGGCAAATGGTTCTGTCACACGATGATTGGCGACAAAGCGTTCCGCCACATCAAGCAGGACATCCGTTCCCTGACCCCCCGCCGGTCACCACGCCCGCTCGGTGTGGTCATCAGCGAGGTCAACGTGGTGTTGAAAGGCTGGGCGTACTACTTCCGGCACGCCGTCGCCGGCCGACGGTTCGGGTTCCTGCGGTACTTCACCTGGAACCGGATCGTGCCCTGGCAGCGGGAGCAACACCACTGGAGCTGGGCCAGGGTCAAACGGTGGCTCCAACACCCCAACGGGCGCTGGAAACCCATTACGGCCGACGGTGTGGTGCTGTTCGACCCCACCCGGGTACGGATCATCCCGTACTGGTATCGGGGCAGCCGCATCCCCAGCCCCTATGACCTGACCACCACAGCCTGAAACAGCATCACCCTCGTGGAGAGCCCGTTGCGTTGAAAGGCGCACGGCGGGTTCGGCGGGCGGCACGGGGAAACGGACCGCGAGCAATCGCGGCACCGCGCCCCGTGCCGACCCGACACGTTGTATTTCGAGACCGATGAGGGGGACGGGTTCCGCGAGCCGGGCTTCTCCAAAGAGCGCCGGTTGGAACCGCAGATCACAGTCGGGTTGTTGACCGATGCGCGCGGGTTCCCGTTGATGGTGCACGCGTTCGAGGGCAACAAGGCCGAGACCCGCACGATGCTGCCGGTTGTGCAGGGGTTCATGGCCGCTCATCACCTGCCCGAAGTGATCGTCGTTGCTGATGCCGGGATGATGAGCGAGGCCAATCTGAAGGATCTGGAGGACGCCGGGTTGAGGTTCATCGTCGGCGCCCGTATCCCCGAGGTGCCCTACCAGGTGGCTCGGTGGCACCGCGACCATCCCGGTGAAGCGTTGAGTGATCAGCAGGTGTTCGTGCAGCCCTGGATCATGGGACCGAATGCCGACAAGCGGAAACGCACGATCTTCTACCAGTACCGGGCAGATCGTGCCCGCCGCACCCTGAAGGGCATCGATACCCAGATCGGCAAGGCCGAGAAGGCGGTTGCCGGGAAGACGGCGGTAAAACGGAACCGGTTCGTGCAACTCGCCGGTGGCACCCGCACCGTGAATCGCGACTTGGAGGCCAAGGCCAGGGCACTGGCCGGGTTGAAGGGCTACATCACCAATCTCGATGCGCCGACCGGCGAGTTCGTGATCGGGGCCTACCACCAACTCTGGCAGGTCGAGAAGTCGTTCCGGATGTCTAAAACAGACCTGAAAGCCAGACCCATCTACCACCACAAGAAGGACTCCATCGAAGCCCACCTCACGGTCGTGTTCGCCGCGCTCGCCGTCACCCGATGGCTCGAACGAACCACCGGATGGTCAATCAAGAAGCTCGTGACAACGCTGCGCCGCTACCACACCATCCAGATCCAAGCCGGTGACCACACCATCACCGCCGCCGACCCACTACCCGACAACGCCCTCGAAGCAATCACCAAGATCCACGCCGCACCTGCGCACTAAATGGCCCAAGTCAGGTTGGTGCTGTATGACCACTCTTCGTGGTTTTCGTACTGTTCGTACCGTTGGTGGCTTTGAGTCATTCTCCGCAGAGCGTGGCGCCCGATCACCCTCTCGGAAGCACACAGACAGTTCCACGGTCCAAGGTCCCCAGCTCGATGCTGCCGGCCCTCAAGCTGGCACGGATGACAAGGGCGCTGCGCGCGACCCTCGCCAAAGGTCGCGCGCAGCGCTTGAACTATCCGGCGCGAGGGGGCGTTGAGAGGCAACACATACGCCCGCATACCGACATCCCACATCGACTGGCTGGCTCCGGGGATGGAATCCCACTGCTTGTTGACGCGCCACGGAGACGGTGCCACACCAGGCCAGGCGTGGTGTGGCCGATCATCCTGGACGGATTCATCGTGGTGGCCGCGGTGACGGGGCTGGTGGTGCCGCAGGCACAGGTGCCAGGCGACACTCACGCCTCCGCAAGTATTCCAATGCTCAGCAGCTGGCCCAATTCCTTGATCGTGACGTCTGCTCGCTCGTCGGAACCATCGGCCATGAGACGAATCGCCTTCATTCGAGTTGCCTTGGCGGCCGCAATTCCGTTTTCTGAGTCCTCGATCACAACGCAGTCACTGGTGGCCAATCCGAGCCGACCAGCAGCGTGAATAAACACATCGGGCGACGGCTTGCCGTGAGTGACCATTTCCACACAGCTAATTCTGTCACCGAATATGTGCAAAAGACCGAACTTGGTGAGAGCTCTCACGATGTATTCGTAGCTCGCAGATGAGGCAATGCAGAGACTCGCGCCGGCTTCTGACAACCAGCTGAGAACTTCACGCGTTCCAGGCATGAGCTCAAGACTTGAGTCAACGAGTTCAAGGAAGGCGACTCGTCCCTCTTCCACCAAATCCACAACGTCGCCACGGATACCATAGTGCTGAACGTAGTGCCGATAAACATCTACATCGCTCATTCCCATGGTCGCTTCGAAAACGTGAGGCTCGAGCTCTCTACCGCAATGTCGCAACACCACTAGGCCTTCGCTCATAAAGTGAAGAGGCTCGGAGTCTACAACTACCCCATCGAAGTCGAAGATTATTCCCTTAGCGTCGATCGACACGATCACCCCTCCATATCTCCACGTAAAAGAAGTCGTTGCCGCTAGAATCCTTACGGAATTGATACCCGAGACTCTCGATGTGCGGCCGCATCAACGATGTGAACCCTGCAACCCCGAGAGGGATCGGCACTCGAACTCCAACCCGTCGGCCACGTAGACCGGCTTCGGCCATAGCCACCGCTGTAGTTCGATTGGCGTTTTGAATATCATTCTGCGCCGTCAGCACTATACCTCTCGGCGCGAGCCACTTGTAGGCCTCCGAGATCATCTGATCCAAAAGATCACGTCCCGAAGGGCCGGCCGGACTCGAAGCCCAATGATGTACCCGCACCTCGTCCGGAAGGGCCTCAATGTCTTCCCTCGTTGCTGGGACAGGCGGAAGCGCAGATAGGATCAAGTCGAAAGTCTCTCCAGGTCGCAGCGGTTCATAGAGCGATCCCGTGCGTAGGCTCACGCGCGTCATGTCAACTCCGTTGAGTTCGAGGTTTCGCGTAGCGAGGTCGACCGCCTGAGGGTTGATGTCGTACGCCACCAGGTTCTCCAACATGTGACCATATGCGCCGGCGATTACTGCCGCCGTGTATCCGTGGCCGGTGGCCATATCCAGGACGCGAATACGTCGAGGTAGTTGCTCTAGCTCGCGCATGACTTCTGGAAGAACTGTGACTAGTGCATCCTTGTAGTAGTCACTACCGATAACTCCCCTTTCATACCGATACCGTAATGTGGTTCTGCCGTAAGGTTTTACAACAAGGATCCGTCTTGAGAGTCATGCCGAATGAGACCTTTCTAAGAACTGATCAATATCGCTTGAGTCGCAGTATCTATTCAGACCCAAGAGAGCCTGATCTGTCTCGAGCAGATAAGGATTCAATGCCGCTGCCGCTCGAATTGACCAAAAATTGCCATAATGGATAAGAATGTCGCGCAAGACTTCGCTTCGTCTGGAATGCCATGCAATTGCTAACGCGGTCGACTCGTCAATTGCCATACTGGCGTCGAAATCCAACGAGAAATCCTTGCCATCAACAGCGAGAGCGATAATTTGCGAGTGACGACGATCGTGATATTTGGTCAATCGTAGAATAGACTGATTCTGCATCTCCCAAATGACCGAAGCTGCCTTTACCCAAAGATGCTGAATATCGGGCGATAGCATGACCTGAGCCGACAGCTTGGCCTCGAGCACGCTATTGACGTAAGTATGCAATGTTCTGAGTTGATCGCGAGCAATTAGTCTCGCATCCAGTAGCGATGGAAGAAAAGCCGACGGATCCGGAGAGCGGCAAGCCGCAAAACGTATTGCATGCCATTTAATGGACTGAAACTCCCTAGATCCGCCAAACCGGTACTTGAGAGACTCTAAGGGTTTATCTCCCTGCAATTGACGACGTCTATAAAGCCTGTTATACATCAGGTAAGGTAACCTTGTGGCGCTGCTCACGCCCGTTGTTCTCACCCATGACATGAGATTGAGAAGCAAGCTTGAGTCGCCCCAGACAGGTGTTGCATAATGTAGATCAGCCGAGTATAGAATGGAGTTCGAGGCTATCCACTGCCATTCTGCCAACGATGCAAACGGATAAGTTTCGAGCGGGTGCTCGAAATGGATGCTTTTCAGCTCTTCGCGAAACGCCTCCTTTTGGTTTTCTGATGTATTGTTCGAGAATACTACGAGAGTATCGAGATCAGAACGCGGTGTCATCTCAGATCTTCCTCCACTTCCTGTGATGCACACGCATGCTCTGCCAGTCCAGTGTTTGAGATGAGATTCCATGCGCTTTCGGTAGATTGCTAGATATTCGTCCGTGTAGCTCTTAGCCTGACGCCATTTCTCCAGCTGGCCACTCAAAGCGCCACCAAGTCTGTAATAAGCCTTTCAATGCGATCGCACATCTCGTGCGCCTCATTAGAAGTGATGTTTAGCGAGGGTCGGATTTTGAGGACATCCCCGCGACCGTATCGGGACGTCCGCATCATCAAGCCAAAATCAGGAGCTCGAGCGGCGAGGGCATTTACAATCTGAGTGCCGCTCATCGACTCTGTGTTCGCAAACTGGAGGCCGATCATTAGTCCTAGTCCATGAACCTGGTAGGATAGTTTGTCACGCGCTTCCGATGTATTCATACGGTGTTGAATTTGCGATCCTGTATCTCGAACGTTCTGCAGGAATCCTGGGGAACGTATGATATCTAAAGTAGCGTTTGCCGCTGCGGCAGCGACCAGATTCGAGCCGTATGTGAATGAGAGGGCGTCGTGCGGTAGTCCCTTGAGGTTGTCAGTTGCGATGATTGCAGCTACCTGTGCGCCGGAACCGCCCAGCCCCTTGGCGACGGTCAATGCATCCGGAACAACATTGAAGTATTCGCACGCAAACATGTAGCCGGTGCGACCAATACCAGTTTGGATCTCATCAAACAGTAAACATATTCCCTTATCTGCGCATAATGATTGCACATTGATAAAAAAATCGCGCGGAGGAACGAAGTTCCCTCCGTTTCCTTGTATCGGCTCGATCAGCAGGGCAGCGAAATCGTTGTTGCCTGCGTATTCGAGTACGTCCATAAAATCGTTCATCCAAGCGTCAATCGCTTCTCGGTCTGTCATCCCGCTGTATCGACGCGATCCAGGATCTGGCACGTGCATACCGATATCCGGCCAATGCGTCACAGCTGCTCTGCGAAAAGAATTCCCAGAAAGCGAAGTCATGGCGATGGTCTGGCCAACGTGGGCCTTGTAGGTTGTGAGCACGCGGCCCCTGCCCGTGTAATGCTGAGCCATTCGCACCATTCCCTCGTTCGCTGTGGACCCAGAGCAAACTTTGGGGTTCACGTGGTTGAGGTTGCCTGGAGCTAGATCACTCAGTTTTGTGGCTAGCTCGATGATTGGATCTGAGGCGAGCGATGAAGTGACATGGACAAGAGTGTCCATCTGACGCTTCATCGCGGCGAGGACTGCGGGGTGTGAGTATCCGAGACTCAGGTTGAAGGTGCCAGCCGAACAATCCATATACCATCGGCCCGTGGCGTCCTGAAGGTAGACGCCGCGGCCCTTTGTGGCTCGGATGTTGGAGGTGTTGTAGTAGAGCACGTAATGCCTTTCGAGGGTGGGATGGCTGCCACGCGGCTCCTCGTATAATAGGGGAATGGCTGCCAGTTGCGCGCGAATTCTAATTGATCGGATAATGATCGCTGATCGCTTGAGGACGTTAATGCGCCTGGCCACTAGGTGCGGGCGTAGCGTGAGAGAGCTGGAAAGTAGTCTCGGCTTGTGCGCTTGTTAGTTACGAATACTCCTTGGATCGCGGTTACGGGCTGTTCACGCTTGCAGTGGGGGCTGGTCAGGTCCTCCGGCAGCGAGAAAGTATGCGGACTTTCCTACGGTTGGCAAGTGGTGGATAGATATATCGGGCGAAGAGCGCTTGAGACATTGGCGGATTTCTTGGTGGTGCGTCCTTCGGCTCGGCGGCGCTGAACTTCCGCGCGAGTGATGGCGGCCGTCTGAGGCCTGGTAACGCCACGGTGGAGTGGGTGTCGTGCGTGGTGCTGCTGGGGGGTGTCCCTATGTTCTTCGTCAAGCGGCGAGGGGTTGCGGGTGTGGAGCCGGTGTTCGGTAGGGCTCGTGGTTGCGGAGCATGGCGTGGAGGACGTCGCAGCGTCGGCGGGCGAGGCCTGCGTAGGCGGCCAAGTGTCCTGGGGTCGGGAAGCCACTGGCGTCACCGACGTCGAGGAGGATTCTGGCGGCTGTCCTGACTCCGACACCGGGCATCGAGGTCAGGACGGGGGCAAGAGGGTGGACATCGAGGACCTTCTCGATCTGAGCGGCCAGTTCGGCACGCTGATCCACCGTGTCGCGCAGGGGCGCAGCAAGTTTCGGCAGGACTTGCTCGGCCGCGACGGTTCCGGCCACGGTCACGGTCTGTTCACCGAGTGCGGCCCAGATGTGTTCGGTGAACTCGGCGGCACCGCGTGGATTCGCTTTCGCGATCACCCGCTGGAGCCGGGCCCGTCCGGCCTTGGTCAGGTGTTGGGGGCCGCCGAAGTGTTCGATCACGGCCAGGCCCTGTTTGGTGGCGAGTCGGGGGCCAATCACGCGTTCCAGGGCGGGATGGATCTGGGTGAACAGGCCGCGGATCCGGTTTGTCAGCCGGGTTGCTTCGGCGGCGAGGTCTTCATCGAACCCGACCAGGACTTTCAACTCGGCGGCGGTCTCTTCGCCCCCGTCGACCCTGCGGAGTGTGTGGGGCATAGTGCGGGCGGTGTCGGCGATCACGAACGCATCCCGGGCATCAGTCTTCGCGGAACCTGGGTATAGGTCGGCTGCCCGCCGCATCGCTAACCCGGGTAGATACGCCACATCGATACCCATGCTGCGGGCGACCGCGATCGGCAGGGCGCCGATCGTGTTCGGCTGGTCCACGATCACCAACACCTCGCCCAAGGGCTTGGAGCCGTTCGAACAGCTCTTCGAGTTTGGCCTGGTCCTGCGGCAAGGGTCTGTCGACCACCTTCTTCCCGGCGGTGTCGAGCGCGCAGGCATGGTGGGCTTGTTTGCCCACGTCGAGCCCGCACCAGATGTCGAAGCCCAGGTCGTTGTTCATGACGGCCACCATCCTTCCATCGAATCGACGGTCGTCGGGTGTGGTGACGCGTCAGCTGCCGGCACCCACGTTACGAAGAGACCTGTGTTGAGGCCGTGTCCCTATCAGCGGTCAACCTGACGCCACCAGACCCGGTGACAACACCCCCCGGATCATGCAAGAGACAGGGGCACACTCAGTCATGCCGGACCCGGCGACCGCAACCCCACCATCGGGGCCACCAGAAAGGTAACGGGGCGAGGCCCCCCGATGATGGAGGCTCCCACACTCACCATGCGGAGGAACTAGACGTGCCAGACGGCCCCTTCAAGCGGCCCTGCCTGACCACGTTCACTCGCCTCGACGAACTCGACCTTGAAAGTGCAGAGCACACCGCCTTGGGTGAGACGGGTCGTGGATTCAGATGAGATCGCACTTGGGGCGTAGACCGACAAGCCTGTGTCAGATTGGTCTCGTGCCCAGTGGTGGAATTGGTCGAGGTGTTCCAGCTCATCACAATGGAGGGTGTAGGCGGGGCGTGACCGACGAGCGGCTCCCGATCACACCACCTGGTGCCGTCATGCGCCACCCGAGTTCAGGTCGGCGCGATTAGGCCGTTCGCCACGGCTTGAAGATGTCGTCGCAAGTGAGTCTATGTCAGACTGTCCGAGAAGCGATGTGTTGAGGAACTCCGGTGCGCCGATGGGCAAGTCCGGGGCGGTCCCGCCACTGTGACCGGGTAACCGGGAGCCAGGAACTCACCGCGCTGCAGAGCAAAGGATCGGGCGTGGACACCTGAGGAGGCTCCCTAGATGGCAAGACTTGCCGACCCGCCGACACTTCTCCTTGGCATTGGTGTGGGTCCTGGCGACCCGGAACTGATCACCATGAAGGCCGTCAACGCCCTCAGCACTGCGGATGTCATCCTCGTACCCGCCACGGAAACCAGTGGTGACGAGGCGGGCCGGGCGGAAAAGATCGTGGTCACGGCGTGTCCAGAAGCGGCCGACCGTATCCAGCGCATCCCCTTCAGCATGGCTGCCAAACGCGGCGTGGACACTCGACGTCGCCAGGCGTGGGAGGCCTCGGCGCTGGCAGCTGAGCAGGCCTTCGCCAATGGAGCGCGAACGGTCGCGTTCGCGACGGTGGGGGACCCGAGCGTGTACTCGACGTTCTCGTACCTGGCCGCCCACGTGCGCGAAGCGGTCCCCGACGTCCAGGTGCAGGTCATTCCTGGTATCACTGCGATGCAGGCGCTTGCGGCTGCCAGCCTCACCCCGCTGGTCGAGGGCACTGAATCCCTCAGCCTGGTCCCGGCGACGGCCGGGCTCGACGCCATCGATGACGCCCTCGCACACGCCGACACCGTCGTGGCGTACAAGGGGGGCCGCCAACTCAAAGCACTACTGGATGTGGTCCGCGCCAAGGGACGCGACGGTGTCCTGGGCGTCAACGTGGGACTGCCCGGCCAAGAACTCACACCACTCACCGAAGTGGACGCTGATAAGGCACCGTATTTTTCGACCGTGCTGATCCCGGCGGTCCGCACCGAAACGGGAGGACGCCTGTGAGCGGCGAGGTTGTATTCGTGGGGGCAGGCCCCGGCGCCGCCGACCTGATCACCGTGCGCGGGGCACGCACCATCGCCGCCGCCGACATCGTCATCTGGGCATCCAGCCTTGTGGACGCCGCCATCGTCGCCGACGTGAAACCCGGCGCACTCGTGATCGACTCGGCGTCTGAGTCCCTGGAGGACATCACGCCGCTCTATCAGCGCGCCCACGACGAGGACCTGCTGGTGGCCCGGGTCCACACCGGCGACCCGTCGATCTACGGCGCGACCGCCGAACAGCGCCGCATCCTCGACGAGATCGGCATCCCACACCGCTCCATCCCGGGAGTCTCGGCGTTCTCGGCCGCCGCCGCCCGGATGGACGTCGAAATCACCATCCCCGAGGTGTCGCAGTCACTCATCCTCACCCGGCTGGAAGGCGGACGCACCCCGATGCCCGACCGGGAAACCGTCCGGGGCTTCGCGGCCCACGGCGTGACGATGGCGCTGTACCTCTCGGCGGCCCGCAACAACGTGCTCCAAGACGAGTTGCTGGCGGGCGGGTACCCCCCAGACACCCCCTGCATCGTCGGGTACCGGGTCAGCTGGCCCGACGAGTTGATGATCCGCTGCCGCCTCGACGAACTGTCGGCGTCCATGCGGGCCCACAAGCTGTACAAGCACACCGTCGTCCTCGTCGGCCCCGCGCTCGCCGAAAAGCAGACGACCCGCAGCCACCTGTACCACCCGGCCTTCCCGCACCAATACCGCGGCTCCGACGGGTCCGAGCTCATCACCCACGAACCCGTCGACCGGACCGACCGATGATCACCGTCTATGGCCTCCTCGGCCCCCCCGGACCCGACCTGCGCGCCGCCGCCGACGCAGCCGACCACGTCGTCGCTCCCGACAGGGTGCTGGACGCCCTCGCCGTGGACGATGCCCGCCGCATCCGGCTGGGCGCGCTCAGCAAGGCGATCCAACGCATTGTGGAACTCCTGCCCGGCAGGAACGAACACGTCGTGAAACAGACCCCGGGGACGAACATCGTGATTGTCGCCAGCGGGGACCCGTTGTTCTTCGGGGTCGTCCGCACCCTGCGGGGACACGGCCTGCGCCCCACAGTCGTCACCGCGCCGTCGTCCATCGCGACCGCGTTCGCGGCGGTGGGCGTCCCGTGGGACGACGCGATGGTCGTCTCCGCCCACGGACGCCCCCTCGCGACGGCGGTGAACCTCGCCCGCGCCTGCCCGAAGGTCGCGGTCTTCACCTCACCCGACAACGGGATTCGTGAACTCGCCACCGCACTCGGGGACACCCCGCGCTGGTACGTGCTGGCCGAACGCCTGGGCGAGCCCGACGAGCAGGTGCGCATCCTGGACGCCGCCACGGCCGCCCACACCGAATCGGCTCAACCCAACGTGGTGCTGATTCTCGCCGACCACCCCGACGACCGGGGTCCCGGATGGGGAGCAGTCATCGCCGCCCCCAACTGGCCGCAGCGACCGACGGTCTGTGACGCGGCAGCCGTCGCTTTCGCCGCCCTGCTGCCCCAACCCGGCGAACTGCTGTGGGCCACCGGCGACCTCGCCGACGACGTCGCGGCGCTCGCGGCCTGGGCGGGAGCCGCCGTCGATCGCGACCCGGCCCGCCCACGCCGCGCGAACGCCCCGGCCCCCAACGCCGTCCTCGCCCCGACCCTGGCGGCACTCGCCGGGCACACACCACAGACCGTGGTGCTGACGCAGCCCCCCGACGCCGAGCTGCCCGACGACTACACCTGGACCACCCGCACGGTCGGCGACACGACCCTCACGATCGGAGCACTCATTTGATCGGCCAAGTCACCAGCGGACCGGCCAGCCTGGCCCGCGCCGACCAGATCGACCAGATCCTCGGCGAAACCACTCGCCGCTACACCGACGGGGCGAAGACCGGCCTGCCGCAGGCCTTCGCCGACTGCGACCTGGTCATCAGCCACCTTGCCGTCGGCGCGACGACCCGCATCATCGCCCCGCTGCTGACGTCGAAGAAGACCGACCCGGGCGTCGTCGTCGTGGACGACGCGGGCCGGTTCGTGATCCCGCTCGTCGGGGGACACGGGGGAGGGGCCAACGACCTCGCGCGCGCCCTGGCCGACGGGCTCGGCGCGACGGCGGTCCTCACCACCGCCACCGACGCACTCGGCCTGCCCGCACTCGACACCCTCGGATGGCACTGGTCGGGGGACGTCGCGGGCGTGACAAGGGCAATCATCGACGCACGCCCGGTCAGTATCGTCCGCTCCCAGCCGTGGCCGCTGCCGCCCCTGCCCGCCACGGTCACGGTGGCCGACGAGGTCAGCCCGGACGCGGTCGCCCGGGTCGTCGTCACCGACACGGCCCCGGCACCCTCAGACCTGCCGACGGTCGTCCTCAACCCGCCGAGCCTGGTGGTCGGCATGGGCTGCAACCGAGGGACCTCGCTGGCGTCCTTGCGGCAACTGCTGGACCAGACCCTGGCCGACGTCGGGCTGGCCCCCGAATCGGTGGCGGCTCTCGTGTCGGTGGATGCGAAGGCCGACGAAACCGGGCTTGTCGAACTCGCCGCGGACCTCGGCGTGCAGTTCGTCACGCACCCGGCCGAGACCCTGGCGAAGCAGGACGTCCCCAACCCGAGCGCCGCACCCCAGGCCGCCGTCGGTACTCCGAGCGTCGCCGAAGCGTCCGTTCTGGCGTACGGCGCCGACCTGATCGTCGAGAAGCAGCGCACGCCCGAGGCCACCATCGCCATCGGACGCATCCCGGCGCGCGGCAAGCTGTCGGTCGTCGGACTGGGCCCGGGCTCGCGGGACCTGACCACGCCCCGCGCCCAGCAGGCCATCAAGTCGGCCGCGGTGGTCATCGGGCACAAGCCGTACATGGACCAGGTCACGGACCTCATCGCCCCCGGCGCCGAAACCCACGTTTCCGGCATGGGTAAGGAGGAGGAGCGTACGGCGTTGGCCATCGCCCAGGCCCGCCTGGGCAAGAATGTGGCGCTCGTCTGCTCCGGGGACCCGGCCATCTACGCGATGGCGTCGCCGACGCTCGAACAAGGCACCGAGGGCATCGACATTGAGATCATCCCCGGGGTCACCGCCAGCTTGGCCTCGTCGGCGATCCTCGGCGCCCCCCTCGGACACGACCATGCGACGATCTCGCTGTCGGACCTGCATACCGACTGGGATGTGATCCTGCGCCGCGTCCGCGCGGCCGCGGAGTCCGACATGGTGACCGTCCTGTACAACCCGCGCAGCAAGACCCGGCTGCATCACCTGCCCGACGCCCTGGCGATCTTCGCAGAGCACCGGCCCCCCGAGACGCCCGTCGCCGTCGTCACCGACGCCGAGCGACCGGATCAGAGCGTCACACTCTCGACGATCACGCACTTTGACCCGGAGGTCGTCGACATGTGGTCCCTGGTCGTCATCGGGTCGTCCACAACGCGTTACCTGCCCGCCGGCGTGGGCGGCACCGCCATGGTGACCCCGCGCGACTACCACTGGATGAGCCGATGAAACCGAGCCCCGTCGCCGAGACCGACACCGAGACCCAGTCGCGTCCCGCGCTCGTCATCGCCGGACACGGCACCCGTGACGAGCAGGGCGTCGCTACCTGTTTGGCCCTCATCGATCGGGTCCGGAGCATGCTGCCCGGGGTCCGCGTCGAGGCAGGCTTCGTCGAGCTCACCCCACCGACCATTGATGAGGCGCTGAGCAGCGTCCTGGCCGACGACCCCCGCGCGGTCGTCGTCCCCCTGATGATCGGAACCGGCGGACACGTCCGCGAGGACATTCCCGAGGCCATCGAGGGCGGAAAGCAGGGCCACGAGGGTGCGACGGTCGTCTACACCCGCCACCTCGGGTCCCCTAAGGCGATGGTGTCGGCCGCGCGGCAGCGCATCGATGCCGCCCGCGCCGACTGGGACCCGGCAGACACGACGGTGGTGTTCGTCGGGCGCGGATGCAGCGTTACCGACGCGAACGCCGATCACGTCCGGCTGGCTCGGGTGGTCCAGGAGGCTGGCGGGTACGGACAGGTGCTGCCCGCCTTCATTCAGGTGTCCTCGCCCTCGGTGCCGGACGCCCTAGCCGCGGCCTACGCGATGGGCGCGCGCCGCATCGTCGTCATGCCGCACTACCTGTTTCCCGGCAGGCTCCTGACGTGGGTCACGCAGGCGTCCGCGGCGTTCGCGGCCGAACACGCCGACGCCGAGGTCCGCGTGGCCGACGTCATCGGCGACTGCGACGAGCTGGCGTCGGTCATCGTGCAACGCCACAAGGAAGGATCGCTGCATCTGCGCAGCGATCTCGGCTCGCCCGCGTACCTGTCGGGTCTGCTGTTGGCCGGACGCAAGGTCGTCGCGGCCGGTGGCGGATGCGTGAACCGTCGCCGCGTCCCCGCCCTGCTGGACGCCGGTGCCGTCGTGACGGTGATCGCGCCAACCTTGCACCCGGCCCTGCAAGAGCTTGCCGACCAGGGACGCATCCGCTGGGAGGCCCGCGACATCGCCGACGACGACCTCGACGGTGCGTGGTACGTACTGGCGGCGACCGACGATCCGGCCGTCAACGCGCGGATCGCTGCCGCGGCCGAGGCCAGGCACACCTTCTGCGTCCGCGCCGACGCCGCCGCCGAGGGTTCGGCATGGACGCCCGCCACGGGACACGTGTCGGGGGCTACCGTCGCTGTATTGACCAACCACGATCCGCGTCGTGCCGCGCGACTTCGTGACCGTGTGGTGGGGCTGTTGGAGGCCGACAATGACTGAGACGTACGACTACATCACCGACGGCGCCGAGATCTACCGGCAGTCGTTCGCGACGATCCAGGCCGAGGCCGACTTGTCGCGCGTCCCGCAGGCGCTGCACCCGGCCATCACCCGCATGATCCACGCCAGCGGACAGATCGACCTCGTGGACGACTTCGGATGGTCCGATGGGGTGGCCGAGGCGGCCGTCGCGGCTCTGCAGGCCGGTGCGCCGGTGCTGTGCGATTCGCGCATGGTCGCCAGCGGCATCATTCGGACGCGGCTGCCGAACAGCAACGAGGTCGTGTGTCACCTCGGCGATCCGCGGCTCGCCGAGCTGTCCGCCGAACTGGGCACCACCAAGACGGCCGCCGCCGTCGAACTGTGGAAGCCGGTCCTGGCGGGCAGCATCGTGGCCATCGGTAACGCTCCGACCGCGCTGTTCCACCTGCTGGAGGTCGTCGCGGCGGACCCGTCGCTCAAGCCCGCCGCCGTCGTCGGCATCCCGGTCGGTTTCATCGGCGCGGCCGAGTCGAAGCGTGCCCTGGCCGACAACCCGTTCGGCATCGAATACCTCGTCGTCCACGGACGCCGGGGCGGCAGCGCCGTGACCGCCGCGGCCGTCAACGCGCTGTGCGGAACCGACGGGAAGACCGGTGGCTGACGCCGACACTGCCGGTGAGGTCATCCTCGTCGGCGGGGGACCGGGCGACCCGGACCTGCTGACCGTCGGAGGGCTCAAAGCGCTGCAGGCCGCCGATGTCGTGCTGTACGACCATCTCGCGCCGCAGGCCAGTCTGGCCGAGGCCAAGACCGGCGCCGAGCTGATCGACGTCGGCAAGCTGCCGGGCGGTCGGCAGACCGCGCAAGACGACATCAACGCGCTGCTCGTGCAGCACGCCCGGGCGGGCAAGACCGTCGTCCGGTTCAAGGGCGGCGATTCGTTCGTGTTCGGACGCGGCGGCGAGGAGTGGCAGGCCTGCGCGGCGGCCGGTGTCGCCGTGCGGATCATCCCGGGCGTGACGTCGGCCATCGCTGCGCCCGAACTGGCGGGCATTCCCGTCACACACCGCGGCGTGACGCAAAGCTTCACGGTCGTGTCCGGTCACGTCGGGCCGGACCACCCAACTTCCAGCGTCAACTGGGACGCCGTCGCGACCCAGGGCGGGACCGTCGTCCTGCTCATGGCGGTCGCCACGCTGGACGCGATCACCCGACGGCTCGTCGCCGCCGGAATGGACCCGTCCACCCCGGCCGTCACCATTGCCGACGCGGCCTGCGACCGATCCCGCGTCGTCCGAGGGACGGTCGCGACGATCGCCACTGTGGTCGCGGAGGCCGGTATCGCCCCGCCCGCCATCACCGTCATCGGGGCGGTGGCTGGACTCGACCTGGAGGCGGATCGACCATGAACGGTGCGACGCGTGTTCGCACAGCCGTCGTCGCCGTGGGCGCCACACATCGGCAACTGACGGTGAGCGAGCTCGGCACGCTGTGTGCGGTCGGACCTGCCGTCTGCTCCCGGCTGGAAGCGACAGCGGGCGTTGCCGGCTACGTGTTGCTGAGTACGTGTAACAGGTTCGAACTGTACGTCGAATCCGCCGATCCGCAGGCGGCTCTGCACCAGGCCTTGTCGGTCGTCTCCCACGAACTGCCCCCCACCGGCCACGGGATCTTGGGCCAGATCGAGGTGTACGACGAGCGAGCCGCCGTCCAACACCTGTTCGAGGTCGCCAGCGGACTCCAGTCGATGCTCGTCGGGGAGAACGAGGTGCTGGGGCAGGTCCGCGACGCGCTGACGGGAGCAGCCGACCACCTGGGTCCGGCGCTGTACCGCCTGTTCGAGAACGCACTGTCGACCGGCAAGGCCGTCGCCACCACCACCGGCCTGACCAGCGCGGGCCGATCACTGGCGGCGTCCGGGCTCGACCTGGTGGCAACCAGGCACCGGCCGGTCGCGGGCAACGCCGTGCTGCTCGTCGGCACGGGCAGCTTCGCCCGAGTCGCGTCGATGGCGTTGCGCGCGCGGGACTGCACGGACGTCGCCGTGTACTCCAGCAGCGGTCGCGCCGAGGCGTTCGCCGAGTCGTATCCCGTCACTGCGGTGGCGGCAGACGACCTGGACGCCGCACTGGCGCGGGTCGACCTCGTCGTGCTGTGCAGCGGCAAGCGGCGGGACAGACCCGTTCTCACCGTCGACCGGCTGGCGCGCGCCCGTGCCGAGCGTTCCGGCGTGCTGCCGATCCTCGATTTGTCCCTGCGCGCCGACATCGCCCCCGAGGTCGCGGGCCTGGCTGGCGTCGATCTGATCGACCTCGACGAGATCGGTGCGCACGTCCCGGCCGGTGAAAAGGCGTCACTGCAAGACGCGCGCGACCTCGTGTCGGGTCGCGTCGACGATTTTCTGCATCGCGAGTCGGGCCGGTCGTCGGCGACGGTCGTCACCTCGCTGCGCAATCACGTGGCCGCCTACATTCAGCGCGAGGTGGAGGTCGCCCAGAACCGCTACGACCCCGACACGGCAGAGGCCGTCGCGCGCTCCCTGCGACGCGTGTCGAACGCGCTGCTGCACACGCCGTCGGTGCGTGCGGCCGACTTCGCCCGCGAGGGCTCGCTGGCCGAATACTCCGACGCCATCGAGATGGTGTTCGGTATCGAGGTCGATCCCGCGTGAACATCCGCATCGCGACGCGCGGATCGGCACTCGCCCGCACCCAGGCCGGGATGGTCGCCGCCGCCTTGGAGGAGCAGGGGCACGACGTCGAACTGGTGACCATCGTGACGACCGGGGACACCAACAGCGCCCCGTTGGCGCTCGTCGGCGGACACGGGGTGTTCGTCGGTGCCGTCCGGGCCGCTGTCGTCAGCGGCGACTGCGACATCGCCGTCCACTCGCTCAAAGACGTGCCCGTCGACCCGCACCCTGACCTCCTGCTCGTGGCCGTTCCGGCTCGCGAGGACCCGGCCGACGTCGTGTGCAGCAGGCATGCCGGGGGGTTGGACGGTCTGCCGCCGGGTGCGCTCGTCGGGACAGGTTCCCCGCGGCGGGCAGCGCAGGTCCTCGCGTACCGGTCCGATCTCGCCGTCCGCACGATCCGCGGCAATGTCGACACCCGGCTGGGACGCCTTGACCGCGATCTCGACGCCGTCGTCTTGGCCATGGCCGGTCTGGCCCGACTGGGGCGGACCCACGACGGCGCGTCCCGGCTCGACCCCGACCAGTTCCTGCCCGCCCCCGGACAAGGGGCGTTGGCCATCGAATGCCGAGCCGACGCGTCCCCCGAGCTGCGCTCGGCGCTGGCTCCCCTCAACCACGCGCAGACGCATTTCGCGGTGACGCTGGAGCGTCAGGTCCTGGCCAGGTTGGACGCCGGGTGCACGGCACCCGTCGGGGCGCTGGCCACGGTCGAGGACGGTCGGGTACGGCTGGTCGCTGAGGTGCTGTCGGATTCGGGCGCGGTGCGTGTGCGGGCCGAAGGCGAGGCAGGGGTGGCCGAGGCGGTCGGTCTCGGTGTAGCCGTCGCCGAGGTTCTCTTGGAGCGTGGCGCCGAGCAGATCATCGCCCAACGCAGCGACCACTCCGGCAGCCTGAAGGGACGCCGCATCCTCATGCCACGCCGCGCTCCCGACGGACTCGCCGCAGCGCTGAGCGCGGCCGGAGCCGACGTCACTCGCGCGTCCCTGACCCGCATACAACCGCTCCCGTTCGAGGAGTACGAGCAGGCGATGGGCGAACCGTGGGATTGGGTGGTCGTCACGTCGCCACAGACGGTGAAGGTGCTTGTGGAGGCCGGGTTGTCCGTGGCGGTGGGGGTCAAGATCGCTGCGGCGGGGCCCGCGACGGCCGCGGCCCTCAACAGTGCGGGACTGCACGCCGACCTGGTGGCCGACCCCGGCGGGGGAGCCGCCGTGGCGAGCGCGATGCCGCCTGGCCCCGGACGTGTGTTGTTCCCCGGAGCATTGCGTCCGTCGGACGAACCAGCCGCCGGTTTGACCGCCAAAGGATGGTCCGTCCGGCACATCGCCGTGTACGAAACCGTGCCCGACACCATCCCCGCCGAGGTCGTCGCTCAGTGGACCGAGTTCGACGCGTTCATCGTGACCGCCGGGTCCGTCGCCCGAGCCGTGGTCGACGTCACAGGCGTTCCCGGTCCCCCCGTGATCGCCATCGGCGAGGCGACTGCCAAGGCCGTTACGGACCTCGGCTTACGGGTCATCGGTACCGCCGTCACCCCCGACGCGACGGGCCTGTTCGCTGCCGCCGTCGACGCGCTGGCCCCTCGGCCCGACGTCTAAATGCGCATGGGCACTACGAGAAGTAGTCCTCGTCCAACTCGACGGCGCTGAATCTCTGCTTCTCTTGCACTCCAACGCGATAGGCAATCATGAGTTCGACGAGTCTCGCGCCATCGATCAGGATCACGCGGGACTGGACCTTCTGGGTGTAGTTGATCGCAGCCGTTGTGAAGGCGCTTGTCGTCAAGAACACTCCGCGAGAGGCGCCGAATCCATGTAACGCCCCGACGAACGCTTGAATCGTTTCTCGTCCGACGTTGTTTCCCTCTTTGTAGCGCTTGGCTTGAACGTAGACCTGATCGAGGCCCAGGGCATCTTGATCGATGAGTCCATCGACACCCTCGTCATTGGTGCCGCCGAGTCGACGACCTCGCTGCGCAGCGCCTCCGTACCCCATCTTCAAGAGGAGGTCCACGACGGCCTGTTCGAAGAAGTCTGGGTGACTGCCCCGTAGTCGGGTGAGGAGATCCTCGCCCACACTGGCGTCGATTCTTGCCACCGCGTCCTCGATTGCCTCGATGGGGTCGAAGACCTCATCGCTCAGGACGGACACGGGGATCGGTGCGGAACTCTTCGAAGGTTGTGGCCAGTGGGGCCTGAAGACCTCTCTTGCGAGTGGATAGTCGAAACCCTGGGGGTAATCCGCAAGCGCCTTCCGCCCAGCCGGGGTGATGAGGTAATACCCGCGATCGGGTCGATCTGCCCAATCAGCTTTTCCGAGGTGGCTGAGAACCCACCCCATCCTCTGCTCGTATCGCGAGCCCCCAGACTTTAGCGCCTCTTCCCGCGCCTCATCGCTGAGTTCTTGGAGCTCCGCGACCCTGTCAAGAATGTCCCGTCGGTGCAATGGTTGGCCGTCCGACAGAACCTGGAGGGTGGGCGCGATCAATGCAGGCCAGATCGGGACGAGGGAGGTTCCTTCGCTCATGGGCCGACTATTTCACGTTGATTCCGAAGGTCTGTAGTGCCGTCGTCAATCCTTCCCCAACGGTGTTGAGAACGCCGGGGGTGAGCAGGTCGGGCTACCAGTCGGTGGGACCGTCGGACCCGGCGATGTACGTGGCCATCGGGACCTCGTCGGCGGCCCAGGCGTCCAGCACAGGTCCGACGATGCGCCAGCATTCTTCGGCGACGTCGCCGCGCACCGACAGCAGCGGATTGCCCTCAAAGATGAGCTGCAGGATCTCGCCGTAGGGACGTAGCGGGGACTCGGCCAGCGTGGTCGCCAGAACAGTCTCTTCCAGGTCGAACTTGTTGCCGGCACCGTTCGTGCTGACCTGGAGGGACAGTGTCTGTGGCTTCATGCCGATGTCGAGGATGTTGCGGACCGGGTCGCCGGTGAAGCCGCGGGGCACGTGGGCCACCTCGCGGAACAACAAGGTGATCCCGTAGTGCCCGTCGCCGAGAGCCTTGCCGGAGCGGAGGGTGAACTTCACGTCGGCCCAGCGCTCGTTGTCGATGCGCAGGTCCACCTCGGCGAGCGTCTCCGTGTTGCGTGTCGGGTCGACGCCGGGTTCATCGGTGTAGTTGGGGATCTGCTTGCCGTCGATCTCGCCCGCGAGGTAGCGGCCGCGTCGCGCACTCGTGAGCGGGTCGCCTGTCCACAGCTGGGTCGATCGCATCGTGTGGGCGATCAGGTCGCGGACCTCTACCGCGTCGATGGCGGCGGCTTCTTCCATGGCGACCATTGCCATCACCAGCAACAGATGGCTTTGGATCATGTCGCGCAGGGCCCCGTTGCGGTCGTAGTAGCGGGCCCGACCTTCGAGGGACAGCGACTCGTCGAACAGGATCTGGACGCTCTCGATGTTGGTGCTGTTCCAGACCGGCTCGAAGATGCGGTTCGTGAAGCGCAGGCCGAGCAGGTTCAAGACGGTGGCCCGTCCGAGGAAGTGGTCGACGCGGAAGATCTGATTCTCGGGGACCAACCCGGCCAGCAACTCGTTGAACTCGTGCGCGGAGTCAGCGCTCGTACCGAACGGCTTCTCGAGGGCGAACTTGATGCCCTCGGGAAGGTGGTCCTTCGACAGTGCCCCGCACGCCTTGATGGTGATGGCAGGCGGCAAAGCGAAGTAGAGCACCGACTCGGCCGGTAGCCCGGCGACGAAAGGCCCGATCACCTCGGGATCGGTCAGATCGAGCTTCTGGTAGCGGGTATTGGCCAGCAGGTCCTTGATGCGCGACTGCGGTGCGCCGCCCTCGACCAGGGCGTCATGGACCCGGCTCGACCAATCATCGGCGCTCACATCGTCGATCGCGGCACCGATCAGAGTCACGGTGAAGGCATCCGTCTCGCGCAGGAGCGTGCCCAGTCCGGGCAGGAGCAGTCTGCGAGTCAGGTCGCCTGAGGCGCCGAAGATGACCAGGGTGACTTCGCTGGGTCCGGTGGGTGTGTCGACCGCGTGAGGAGTGTTCACGCCCCCCATTCAACACGCAGCGGGCATCACAGGCGGGTCGATGGTGAGGAAATCCGCCGCCCGTAGCGCGCCCGTAACAGTCGCTGCGCTTCGTGATCGGAGCTCAGTGAGGCGCCTCGCTCACGAGGATCGGCAAGGTGATCGAGCGCCGCCAGTCCGCGCGGACCCGCCGAATCGCGGCGGCGGCAAGGGCAATGAGGCCTAGCCCGACCAGGAGCCGCTCCGGGAACGGCCCGAGGTACATGGCGGGCGTGACAGGGTGCGCGATGGGCATGATCTCGACGCCGGACGCTGGGTCGTGGGACGAGACGCTCCACACCACCTCGCCGTGGGGACCGATCCGACCGGACTTACCCGAAGTCGTGACGACGAGGATGTCTCGGCGCATCTCGGCCGCCCGCACCCGCGTGATCGCGAACTGCTGGTCGATCTGGTTTGTGCCTTGGTACATCGCGTTGCTGCTGACGACGGTGAACACGTCTGCCCCCGCGTGCTCTGCCTCGTACAGGGTCTGGGGGTACACGACCTCGAAGCAGATCGCGACGCCAACCTTGACTGTTCGCCCGTCGGGCAAGGTCTCTTCCAAAACCCCCGGCTCGGTACCGGCGACCGACTGATCGCCGACGTAGGCCAAGACGGGGATCAGTGGCAGCAGCAGCGAGCGCAGGGGAATCCACTCCCCGAACGGCACGATGTTTTGCTTGACGTACACGTCCTGCGGCCCGTCCTTGGTCCACCAGACGGACACCGTCTGCCGCTCACCCTCCGACGGACCCTGGTAGACGGCCCCCACGAGTACCGGCGCGTCGGCTCGGCTCACCGAGCTCCCCACGAGGGCGTGTGTCTGAAAGTCGTAGCGGGGATCGAGATCGGTGCTGTTCTCGGGCCACACGATGAATGAGGGACGAGGGAGCCGCCCCGCATCGACCTCGTCCATGAGCGCGTACGTTTCCCGTGTCTGGTTGCGGGTGATCGTCCGTGCCGGACCGAGCCCGTAGATGCCACCGCCGGGGGCGCCGCCCTGCACCCAACCGACGTTCACCGTTCCGGCCTGCTCGACCGTGGGCATCCAGATCGATCCGGCGAAGCCCAGACACAAGGCGGCGAGAACCCCTGCGAGCGTCCGGACGCCCACGCGCCTTGTCGGGGTCTCGACGGCAGCGACGAATGTGTGCCCGACCAGGGCCACGAGGAAGCTCACGGCCGCCGCGCCGAAGAACGGGTAGAAGCCTGCCAAGGGACCGTCGATCTGCGAATACCCCAGGCGCATCCACATGAACCCGCCGAACGGCCACACTGACAGCACCCATTCGCCGAGGCTCCACACGCCCGCCGACCAGACGATGGCACCGGGCAAGGGTTGGACGACCTTGAGCAGGCCTCCGACGGCTGCGTAAATGAGTGAGGTCACCGCGGTCAGGCCCAGATACGACTCGAGCATGATGGCGGTCTGCCAGTGCAGCATTGTCCCCATGAACGTCAGGCCGAAGCACCACCCCACCAACACGGCCCAGCGCGCGTTGCGTGTTCGATGGACGGCCCACCCCACCCCGGCCACCGCGACGAAGGCCAGCGGCCACACGCCGTACGGCTCGAAGGCCAGCGAGGCGATCAGCCCAGAGACGCCCGCGACCACCGCCAGCACCCCCACGGGTATGCGGCGGATAGATGGGTCGGCAGCGCTCACCAGATCAGGTTACTCACCCGTGCCTGACGACTAGTCCCCGGTACGGTGGACGCACCGACCATCGAAGGACAACCATGACCGGAATAACCCGCCGACCACGGCGGTTGCGCACATCTCCGGCGGTTCGTGGCCTGGTCCGAGAGACCCGCGTGGACCCGGCCCAGCTCATCCTGCCGACCTTCATCGCCGACGGCCTCAGTGAGCCGCGCCCCATCAGTTCCCTGCCGGGTGTGGTGCAGCACACGCAGGAATCGATTCGCGCGGTGGCGGCAGAGGCCGCGGCGGCGGGGCTTGGCGGAATCATGCTGTTCGGCGTGCCCGATCCGGCGGACAAGGACGCGACGGGGACGGCGGGTGTGCGCCCCGGAGGCATCTTGAACCGATCGCTGGCGACCGTGCGTGCCGAGGTGGGCGACGACCTCCCGGTCTTCGCGGACACCTGCCTCGACGAGTTCACCGACCACGGGCATTGCGGCGTCCTCGGTGCGGACGGGGGAGTCGATAACGACGCGACGCTCGCGGTCTATGTCGACATGGCCCTCGCGCAGGCTGAGGCCGGGGCCCACTTCGTGTCACCGTCGGGAATGATGGACGGGCAGGTCGCAGCGATTCGTGGCGGTCTCGACCGTGCCGGATACACCGACATCGGCATCCTCGCCTACGCCGCAAAGTACGCGTCGGGCTTCTACGGTCCGTTCCGCGAGGCCGTCGGGTCAACGCTGAAGGGCGACCGGCGGACCTACCAACTTGACCCGGCCAACGGCCGCGAGGGCCTGATCGAGGCCGAACTCGACGAGGCCGAGGGCGCCGACATCGTCATGGTGAAACCGGCCGGGTACTACCTGGACGTGCTCGCCGGTGTCGCCGCCCGGACCAACCTTCCCGTCGCCGCCTACCAGGTGTCCGGGGAGTACGCGATGATGTGCGCCGCCGCTGAGCGCGGGTGGCTGGATCGGCAGACCGTCCTCATGGAGTCCACGACGGCCATCGTCCGAGCCGGTGCCGGGATCGTGTTGACCTATGCGGCGCTGGAGCTGGCCGGGTGGCTGCGATGAACCTGCACACGGACGCCAATGTGGCCGCGTTTCACCGCGCACGCAACATCATGCCTGGCGGCGTTTCGTCGCCCGTGCGGGCATTCTCGGCCGTCGGCGGTACCCCGGTGTTCGTGGATCACGCGTCGGGTCCGCACATCACCGACGTGGCCGGGCGGACCTACGTCGATCTCGTCGGCTCGTGGGGCCCCGCCATCCTCGGCCACGCGCACCCCGAGGTCGTCGCGGCCGTCCAGATGGCCGCATCTCGCGGACTGTCGTTCGGCGCTCCCAGCACGACCGAGACCGAGTTGGCCGAGGCCATCGCGGCCCGCGTGCCGATCGCCGAGCGGGTGCGGTTCGTCTCGACGGGGACCGAGGCGTGCATGACGGCGGTACGGCTGGCTCGAGCGACGACCGGACGTAACGTCATCGTCAAGTTCGCCGGGTGCTACCACGGACACTCCGATGCACTCCTCGCCGCTGCCGGGTCCGGAGTGGCGACGGCCGCACTCCCCGGGTCCGCCGGGGTCACCGAGGCGGCGACCTCCCACACCGTCGTCCTGCCGTACAACGACGCCGACGCCGTCCGCGCCCTGTTCGCCGAGCGCGGCCACGAGATCGCGGCCGTCATCACCGAGCCGGCGGCCGCCAACATGGGCGTCGTACCCCCGGCGCCCGGCTGGAACGACCTGCTGCGTGCCCTGACTCGTGAGGCGAAGGCTCTGCTGATCTTCGACGAGGTTCTGACCGGGTTCCGCGTCTCCCCAGCCGGATGGTGGGGGATCGAACCGTCGGCCTCGCCCGACCTGTTGACCTTCGGCAAGGTCACCGGTGGCGGGCTGCCGGTCGCCGCCATCGCAGGGTCCGCGGAACTTATGGACCAACTCGCGCCACTCGGACCCGTGTATCAGGCGGGGACGCTGTCAGGGAATCCCGTCGCGACAGCAGCCGGGCTGGCCACGCTGCGTCTGGCCGACAGCGCGGTGTACGACCACATCGGCAAGACCGCGCAGATCCTCGCCGCCGAGCTGGGACGGGTCCTCACCGAGCAAGGGGTGCCGCACACCATCGCATCCGCGTCGTCGTTGTTCTCCGTGTTCCTCGGAATCGACACTCCCGTTGCGAACTACGCGGCCGCCCAACGCCAGAGCACGAAGGCGTTCGCTGCCTTCTTCCACGCCATGCTCGAGGCTGGAGTGGCGTTGCCACCGTCGGCCTTCGAGGCGTGGTTCGTGTCCGCGGCACACGACGATGCAGCGGTACAGACCATCGTCAGCGCTCTCCCGAGGGCTGCACAGGCGGCAGCGCGCGTGCTTGAGGGAGCAACGAGGGGCTGACTGTTGGTTGACTGGCCCGTACGATGCCACACATGACAACGGTGTTGGTGGCGGGCTCGTCGGGGTTCATCGGGACGGCGCTGTGCCGCGAGATGCGCGCCCGAGGGTGGGCGGTCCGTCGCTTGGTCCGCCGTGCGCCCACTGACAAGGACGAGTCGCGCTGGGACCCGTCCACACCTTTGAGCCCCGCGCACCTTTCGGGGGTCGACGTGGTCGTCAACCTGGCGGGCGCCGGACTCGGCGATCATCGCTGGACGCCCGAGTACAAGGACGTGATCCGGTCGTCGCGGGTGACCACCACCGCGACGTTGGCACGCGCCGTGGCCGGTGCGGACCATCCGGTCAGGTACGTTCAAGGCAGTGCGGTGGGCCTGTACGGCAATCGTGCTGACGCCGAACTCGATGAACTGAGTCCTCCTGGCGAGGGGTTCTTAGCGGGAGTGGTCACGGAGTGGGAGGCCGCCACGACGGTGGCCTTGGACGCGGGGGCGTCCGTCACCTGTGCGCGTACGGGCCTGGTCTTCGCTCCGCACGGGGGTGCCGCGGCGCCGCTCTTGCGACTTGGGCGACTTGGTCTGTTGGGGCCCATCGCCAGTGGCAAGCAGTGGTGGCCCTGGATCTCACTCACCGACGAGATTGATGCCCTCATTCACTTGGCCACACGTGTGGACATTCAGGGTCCTGTGAACCTCGTCGGTCCGGCGCCGAGTCAGCAGATTGACGTGGCGAGGGCGATCGCTGCCCGCCTGCATCGCCCGGCCTTCGTCCCCGTCCCCGCCTTCGCCTTGAAGGCGGTTCTGGGAGAGTTCTCTGCCGACGTGCTGGCGAGCGAGCGCATCGTGGGATCGGCTCTGGTGGACAGTGGTTTCCAGCACACGCACAAAACCCTGGACGACCTGGCCGCCTACCTCACCGCCGACGCCTCATAGACTCCCCGCGTGGACACGCGAGAACCGTTACAGCGCGCAGCCGACGCCTTGGCCGGGGCACGCATCGATTTCACCGTCACCCGGCACGGCCCGGTGTCGTCACTGGAGGAGGCGGCCGCCAAGCGCGGTGTCCGTCCGGCCGACATCATCAAGACGCTCGTCGTGCGCCGGTCCGACGACGACTACCTGTTCGTTCTCGTCCCCGGCAACCGCCAGATCAGTTGGCCCAAGCTGCGCGCCCACCTCGACGTAAGGCGACTTTCCATGCCGGACGCAGCCACGGCCAAGGACGTGACCGGCTACGAGCGGGGCACCATCACGCCCTTCGGTTCGATTCACGCTTGGCCTGTCATTGCCGACCAGACGGTGACGGGCCGCCGAGTCTCGATCGGTGCAGGCGGCCACGGCGTCGCCGCGCTGGTCGACGCCGATGACCTGGTCCGGGCTCTGCACGCCGAGCCTGCCGACGTCACCGAACCGATGGAGTGATCGCACTCGAACGTAACGACGCCTCGGGCCAGGAGGGTGCGGACCACGGGCGCCAGTTACGGCCCCTCAATGTAGGCAACGTCCATGTCGAGCTTGGCCTGAGCTGCACCCAGGGTGAATTCCGATGTCCACCCGGTGCTGCCGTCGGCGACGTTGGCGGGGTTGATGAAGATCCTGTAGAACTCGGCTCCCGTGTTGTTGTCCACCTGGAACTGCAGTCGGTACGTCCCCGCAGGCAGGTCCGTGAAGAGGTACGCGCCGTTAGCGCCGGAGGTTTGAGTCCCAACTGCGACATTCCCCGAGGCGGTCACGCGATACAGCGTGACCGAGAAGCCGACGATCCCCGTCTCGCCCGGGTCCTGCTCGACGTCCCAGTCCTCGTCGTACCAGAGCCGATCGCCGATGCTGGCCGATTCGGGATCCACGTACCCGGCGTCAATGGTCAAGTTGGTCTCGCCAGCGGCCAGCGTGAACAGCGCGGTCGTTCCCGGCTCGCCCGCGTCGGAGTCAACGGCGTCGTTACTGCCCTGATTGGACTGAGTGACGATGAACCCGTTGACGGTCGTGGGGAACTGAACTCGGTAAGTGCCTGCGGCGACGTTGTTGAACACATAGGAGCCATTGGCGTCCGTCAGGGTTGTGGCGACAGTCGCACCCTCGGCGTCCAGCAGGTTCACTGTCACACCGGCCAGGCCAACGCTGTCGTTTTGAATGCCGTCCTTGTTGGCGTCGAGCCACACCGTGTCGCCAATTCTGCCGGTTGCCGGTGTGGGTGAACTCGTCGTCGGTGAGGGGCTGGCACTCGTCGCCGTTGGTGTCTGCGTCGGTGTCGGCGTGGGTGTCGACTCGGTCACATAACCGGCGTCGATGTTGTCGACGTGCTGGCCGTCCACCAGGGTGATCGATGCCGTGCGGCCGTCGGTGTTCGCGTCGGAGTCGCGGGTGGTGTCGCCTGCTCGGTAGGCCGTGAGGGCCAGGCCTGACACTCCAGTCGGAAAAGACACACGGTATTTGCCGGCGGGTAGTTTGGTGAACGAGTACTGCCCGTCGTCGCCAGTGGTGGTTGTGGCGAGAGTGTCGCCGTTGTCATTCAGCAGCGTGACGGTGATGTTTGCGATGGGTTCCTCGCCGTCTTGCCTGATGCCGTCGCCGTTGGCGTCGAGCCAGGTTTGCCCCGAAAGGGAAGCCGTGCACACCGTGTCAGCGCTCGCCACAGTGGGAGGCACCGCCAAGGCCGCAAAGCTACCGACGACGAGCGCCAACGCGAGCATCAATGCCCGAGAACGCTTGGCGAACACGAGCAGGGCACCGACACCGACAAGCGCCACAGCCAGGACAACCAACAGGAGCGGCGTTGACGATCCTGTCGCGGCTAGGTCAGATGCCGATACGAGACAATCGTCAAGATTCATACGGAAGCTCCCCGATCAGGGCTTTGATAAGCGAAAACGGCAAACGGTGGCGGCACGCTAGCACGCCCACCCTCGACGCGCCCATTCGCCCCTGTGTTCTTGAACTGGGCGCCAAGGCAAGTCGGCGGATCGGGCTGAACGGCAAGGGGCATGGTCAAATCCTGGGGGCGAGTCCTTGTTCCCCTCGGGGAACCTTCTTCACGGTAACACGCGAAGGCAATGGTTACGCGGTGGGGATTTGCGGTGTCATCTATCCCAGTGACACCAACCGAGGCAGGCGAGTTCGCCGAACGGCTAGGGCGCTGTTGGATGAATGGCCTCCACAGGCGGTGCCCTCCGCGCGCCAAGTTCCACGACGTACATGGCGGCCACGATCAGCACCCCGCCCACAACAACGCGAGCGGTCAGCGGCTCCCCGCCGAGCGCGATGGCGAAGATGGCAGCGAACAGTGGCTCGGTAGTCATCAGGATCGCCGCGCGCGAGGGTGCGATTCTCGCCTGGCTCCAGTTCTGCGCCCATACCGCCCACGCCCCGGCGATGAGGGCCATGTAGACGATGACTCCCCAATCCATGGTGGTGGCTGGAAGGACGTACCCGTTGGGCGCAGCGAACACCGTGGACACAACCGCAATCGTGATGGTCTGGACGACGGCTAGTCCGGCTGCGTTGTCCACCGTGGACCAGCGGCCGGTCGCCAAGATATGGGCGGCGTAAGCGGCAGCCGACAGCAGCGTCAGCGTCTCGCCGAGTCCGAACTGCAGGCCGCCGGCGCTCACCGACAGTGTTGCCAGACCCGCGAACGACAGCGCAACGCCTACCCAGACGGTCCGGGCGATCTTCTGATGCAGGACGACCGCACCCAGAAGAGGTGTGAACACGACGTACAGCCCGGTAACAAAACCAGACGTGGTAGCCGTCGTGCTTTCGAGGCCGAAGGTCTGCAGGATCTGACCGGCTGTGTAGACCGACCCAATGGTGGCGCCGGATCGCCACTCGCGCCACGTCAGGCGACGCAGACGCCGCCAGAACAAGGCAACCATGGCGACAGCGGCGATCGTGAACCTGATCGACAAGAAATCCAGCGTGGGGACGACCTGGACGAGGTCACGAATCATGTAGAACGTCGATCCCCAGACCGCGGTCATCAACAAGATGACGATCAGCGGCGCGAACGAGGCACGTCGCGTGGTGGTCGGGGTCACCCCGCGGACTCTAGCGGCCCGAAGCGGCGCACAGGGCTGCCGCAACATGATGGTCATCTGGGCAGCGCGACCACTGGACTTTGGGCGATCCGGCCGTTGACGCAAAAGTGCCACGGGGCCGGTTTCGCTTGACCCGTTGAGATGTAGCGTGGCCGATATGCGTCATCGCCGCCTCGCCGCAGTGCTTTCCGTGCTGACCGCCTGCGTGCTCCTCGTGGGGTGTGCGCCCATCGACGGCCGAGGCGGCGGCAAGACCCGTCCCACGGCCTCGGCGACGGCGTCAACGCGAACACCGGGGTCTCCGAGCGCTTCCGCCAGTGCCTCGCCATCAGCCACAGCGTCGAGGTCGCACGCGTCGCAGTCCCCGTCGGGGACCACGGCATCGCCGACCGCGACGGCATCGCCGACCGCGTCAGAGTCGGCCAGCACGACCACCCCTGCGACGACGTTCTATACGGACTCCTGGCAGTCCAGCGTGCTCAACAACGCCAGCACGCCGGCCGAAAAGGCGTTGCTCTCCAAGGCCACGACCCAGCCGTGGGCGTTGTGGCTCGGTGGGAGCGGTGACGTCACCACGGTGACGCGCGCGATCAAGACGGCTGCCGAGCAGGGCACGACACCGGTGTTCGTCATGTACAACATTCCCCACCGTGACTGCGGCAGCTACTCCGCGGGGGGAGCAGCCGACGGCGCGAGCTACCTCGCGTGGGTGCGGCAGATGGCCGCCCTCATGGACGGACGGGCGTGGATCGTCCTCGAACCGGACGCGATGGGACAGGCGTCCACCTGCGGCGGCGACGAAAGGCTCAAGCTGCTGCACGATGCCGGAGTGATCCTGCGCGCAGGCGGGAACCGTGTCTACATCGACGCGGGAACGTCGTACTGGATGAAGCCAGCCACCGTGTCGGGGCTGCTGAAGAAGGTTGGCCGCGATGCGTTCGACGGGATTTCGCTGAACGTGTCGAACTTTGAAACCACGGCGTCCAGCGCGACCTTCGCCGCCGACGTGTCGCACGCCTTCGGCGAGACCATGCACTTCGTCGTCGACACTTCGCGCAACGGGAACGGCCCCACGTCAGACCACGCCTGGTGCAACCCGGCAGGGCGGGCGCTGGGTGAACGTCCGCACACGGGTACCGGCGCGATGGACGCGGCGCTGTGGATCAAGTCGCCCGGGTTCTCCGATGGGACCTGCAACGGGGGTCCGACGTCGGGCCAGTTCTACAAGTCCTACGCGCTTGAGCTTGCACGAAACGCCTCGTGGTGACCGTGTTGGCGCCCAGCCGGAAAGTCGAATTCAAGCCGAGCACCAAGTGCGGTAGGCTCTCCTGCGGAGGATTCGCCTAGAGGCCTATGGCGCTCGCTTGGAAAGCGGGTTGGGTTCACGCCCTCACGAGTTCGAATCTCGTATCCTCCGCTCAGTGGCGCTGATGGTCGGCGCTCTCTCGCTCCGCTCCGGGTGACTCGTCAGCAATCGCGGCGAAGCTCTGCGCCGGGCGTTCACGCGTGCAAGCATGCGAACGTGACAGTAACTCTTCGAAGCCTCTCTTGGACCAAAGGCGTTGCTCTTGCTGGGTTGGCCTCCGTTCTGCTCATCTTTGGTGGCTGCTCGGGCACTGCCGAGTCGCCCTCGGCTTCTACGGGTTCGGCCTCCCCGCCGGTGACGGCCACCCAGGCCACGTCCTCCGCATCCGGTGGCTCCGCGTCCCCGTCGTCGACTGGCTCAGGCAGCGAGAAGATCACCGACGTGAGCCCGAGCGACTTCCGAAGCTCAGACGGCGATGGTGGGTACTTCTTTGTGTCCCCGAGCGGGAACCTGTCGTGTGGCTTCATCGCGGTCGATGGAGAGCAGAGCACAGGGTGTCAAGCATGGGTGATCGTCTCAAACCTGCCCAAGTGCAACGATCCTCAAGGCACCAGTTCGCCGATGATCAGCTTCACGAAGGGCTCGGCGGCGACCGCGGACTGCTCAAGTCAGGGCATTTTCGGCGCTGACCAGGCCAAGGTTCTGCAGTACGGACAGCGGATCACCGTCGGCGGGGTCGCGTGCACGTCCCGCCAGTCGGGTGTCACCTGTGTGGAGACGGCGACCGGGCGCGGCTTTAAGGCTGCCAGGGAAGGTTTCGCCCCGGTTGGATGAGTCCAGCTCTTGCGGAGCCGCACTAACTGCGTACACTAAGTAAATGTGAACCCGCAAGAAGATGATGTTGCTGGCCTGATTAACGATGCCGCGGTTGTCCTCGCGCAGGCAGGGCAAGCTCGGACCGCTTCTGAGGCGCTGCCCTTGCTGCGTCAGGCACAAGAGCGCCTGACGCGTGCGATCGACGAGGCGATGGCCGTCGCCGTCGTGCAGGAGGGCAGTTCGCTTCGCCAGGCAGGTCAGCTGGCCGACCTCTCGGAGAACGCCGTGGGTCCACGACTCGCGCGTACCGACCGTCTGATGTCGTACGCCACACCCGAAGGGCGCGTGACCAGGGCCTCGGTGGAACGGGCCCGCTACGACGCCGAGGTCGGCCGCCCGGCCCCGACACCGGACCCCCCTGTGGAACGGCTGAGATTCCGCCGCCGTCGAGATACCTGATCGACAAAAGGAGCGACCATGACCAATCCCAACCTCACCCATCTGTATTTCTTGCTCGACCGTTCCGGCTCCATGCATTCCATTCGCAAGGAGACCATCGGTGGCTACAACGCCTTCATGGACGAACAGCGCGAACAAGAAGGCGACTGCCGAGTGACGCTGGCCCAGTTCGACAACGAGTACGAGGTTGTCTACTCGGGACTCCCCATCGCGGACGTTCCCGGCCTCGTGCTGGAGCCACGCGGAGGCACGGCGCTGCTGGACGCGATCGGTCGCCTCGTGGGCGACGCTGGTGCCCGCCTCGCCGCACTCCCCGAGGATCAACGCCCCGGAACCGTCATCGTCGGCATCATGACCGACGGTCATGAGAACGCCTCGTGCGAATGGACGCATCCCGCGATCAAGGCGCTCGTCGAGCGCCAGACCAAGACCTACAGCTGGGAATTCCTGTACATGGGTGCCGATCAAGATGCGGTCGAGGTCGGCACCGGCCTGGGCGTCCAAGCCCATCGGTCCATCACCTACGCACGCGGCGCATCCGACGCGGCGATGGCTGCCACGTCGGCCATGGTCGGCCGCGTCCGCTCAGCCAGCGCACGCGGTGAGGCACCGGCGTCCGTTGGATACACCGACGCGGAACGGCTTGCCTCCATGCCTTACCCCGGTGCGGAACGGCTTGCCCCCATGCCTGACCCCAGCGGCCAGGATGCCGCTGCCGGATCCCGCACACCCCGTTCCTCTAGGCGGCGGCGTTCTCGCTAGGACCCGAAACCGGTTGACCAGCTGTCACGATGAGGCATGACTTTCGCCGTGAATCGCCTGGCCGACGAGGACGTGGAGGCCGCCGTCGCGCTGTGGCACGAAGTCGGCCTGACGCGACCGTGGAATGACCCGCACCGTGATCTTGCCCGAGCGCGAGAGACGTGGCCCGATCTCGTGCTGGCAGTGCACGATGGACCACGACTCGTCGGGACGGTGGTCGCCGGGTTCGATGGTCATCGTGGGTGGCTGTATTACCTCGCGACGGTGCCCGATCGTCAAGGCGAGGGGATCGCGTCTACCCTCGTCTCCGAGGCAGAACGGCGACTCGGAGACCTCGGCTGCCCCAAGGTGCAACTCATGGTTCGCGCCGACAATGCCGCCGTCCTCGAGTTCTATGACCGCAAAGGCTACGAACGATCCGACGTCGTCGTAACGGGCAAGCGGCTGATCCCTGACGACTAGTTTGGCTCGCCAATCCACTGGGGGCCTGCGGTTATGCCGCGGGCCCCCAGTGGGTTGACTGACGTCAACGAGGCGTCAGGGCAGAACCAAACGCCAGTTGTGCGTGACGTTGTCCAGGACCTCGCTAGTGTCGCCGCGCAACAACCGACGGAACTCGCCCAACGTGAATCCGACGGCGGTCTCGCGAGGGATGTGCGAGGGGATCGAGAGCGCGGACCGGTCGGTCACCACATCGACGACCACGGGACCGTCCTTGTGGGCCAGCGCTTCGATCAGCGCGCCGCGCAACTCGCCCGGCTCCTCCACGCGAATCCCCTTGGCCCCGAAGGCGTCGGCGATCTTGGCGAAGTTGGGGTTCTCGAGATCGGTGGCCACGGGAGCCATGCCGGCCTCTTGCATCTCGATCTCGACGAAGTCCAGCGCGCCGTTGTCGATGATGACGTGCACGACGCGCGCTTTGTGCTGGACCTCGGTGATGAGATCACCGAAGGCCAACATCGAGAAGCCGCCATCGCCGCACAGCGCAACGACTTGGCGCCCCGGGTACGCCTTTGACGCACCGAAGGCGTTGGGCGACGCGCACGCCATCGTTGCCCAGTTGAACGAAGTGAAGTGCCTGCGGTTGCCCGAGAACTCAATGTGATGCGATGCCCAGATATTGCACGTGCCGACGTCGGCCGTAACGATCGCATCGTCGTCCATCAACTCGTTGAGCGTTGCCGCCACGTACTCCGGACGAATCGGCTTGCGCTTGTCTCCGTCAGTTACGTACGCATTTAGCCGGTGTTTCCATTCCTCGGAGATCTTCAAGGCCGACTCAAGGTGAGCACTGTCGGACTTCTCGGCAACTTGCGGCAGCAGGGCCCGGCAAAATGCCCCGACATCGGAGACAGATCCTGCCGTGATTGCGGTGGTCCGTCCGAGCCGGTGAGCGGAACTGTCGACCTGGATGATCTTCGCTTTGCCAGCCTGCAAGAACTCGGGGAAGGGAAAGTCCGTACCCAGCATCAGCACGACGTCGGCGTGCTTGATGGCGTGGAAACAGCCCCCGTATCCGAGCAAGGCCGTCATCCCGACGGCATGGGGATTCTCGGATTCCAGCCACTGCTTGCCCTTGTAGGAGAAGCCAACAGGGGCCTTGAGCTTGGTCGCGAGTTCGATGACCTCAGCCTTGGCGTCTCGACATCCGTCGCCCCCGAAGATCGTGATCTTCTTTGCCCCATTGACGAGGTCCACAATGGTCGCGAGGTCTTGGGCTGTGGGCTCCGGGACGGGAACGCCCGGAATCATCAAAGTGGTGGGAAGGCCTGGAGACGGCGCCGACGCCACATCGCCGGGGAGCGCCAACACAACCGGCCCGCGGTCCAAGATGGCGGTACGGATGCCCTCGGTGAACGCCTTCACCGCCTGATGGGGGTTCACGCAGCGTGCGGTGTACAACGAGGCCGTCTCGAAGAGCTTCTTCGGGTCGATCGCCTCGATGACGTGAAGGTCGAAAGCGCTCGTCACGATATCGCCGGCGATCGCGATGACAGGGCAACGTTCACGCTCCGCGTCGAGCAGTCCGTTGATCAAGTGCGTAACGCCGGGTCCGGCGGTCCCGCAGACCGCAACGGGTTCCCCGGTGAAGAACCCTTCGGCGCTCGCCGCGAGGGCACCCCATTCCTCGTGGCGAACGTGGACGTATTCAATGTCCTTGTTGTTGAGCAGCGCCTTCATGGTCGGGTTCAGTGCGTCACCGACAATCCCGTAGCAGCGCTTAACGCCGGCATTTGCCAACATCTCCCACAGATCGTCTGCAACTGTTCGAGACATATACGCTCCAATCTGTAGCGGTTCAGCGACCCCGAATGGGTGGCTGGCAACTCCGCTACCTATGAGGAAACCACGGATTGAAGCCCTTTTTCACGAACCGTTGTCACAACTTCTTGATCGACCGCAAAGAACCAGCAATCCGTGTGCCTTCCAGTTTCCCGTGACAGCTGCGACGACGCACGGGCAGTGAGTGTCAGCGGAGGGCTGGAGCCGCGTTACCCCTGGTAGTGCGGGGATTCGAACGCAGCCGAGCCTGCGCGGCGAGCGGACAACCACGCAGGCTCGGTGCCAACCCGGCTTTAGACCGCGGTGGCGGCCGCAGCCATGAAGCGACGTTGATAGGAAACCACCTGGTTTGCCGAGGAGTAGCGGGCCAGGTAGCTGGGTTCGGCGGTCAGCACAACGCGATCGATCACGTCGGCGTACTCCGGATCGTTGAGCAGGTTGTCGATGTCGGGGTAGTTGTAGTCGCCCTCCATCGAGCAGATGATGAGCCGGGTGTCGGGGAGGTTCGACTGGCGCAGCCACCGCAGATTGCGGCGGATGCCGTCGAGTCCGTCCGAGCCGAACTCGTCGTTGAAGTGGCGGTAGGCGAGGATGTCCCGGCCCATCCTGAGGCACTCAGGTAGTGGCACGTCGCTGTCTCCCTTGGCGAGGTAGTCGGTCGCCTGGAGGTAGGACCGCAGCTCGACCAGATGGGCAGGATCGTCCGTGGCCTCGAACTGAGCGATGTGTTTGGCGATCGTTGCCGACTGAATGAATCGGTGGCGGATGAACGAGTTGATGAAGGCGGGCTTGGCTTGCAGGGCGAGCGCGGTCTGCCAAGGCTCGAACATCAAGGTGAAGTTGATGCGATAGCCGTGCTCGCGAAGCTTGAGGGCGAGGTTGTGGCCGCGCAAGGCGTCCTCGGTGGTGGGCTTGCTGTGACGGACGTCGAGCCGCTTGTCACCGGAAAGGAGTTGGCCGACGTTGGCCGCGTTCACGGGCCCGGTGTGGGGGACCTTAATGACGACCCGATACGCGCTGAGCAGCTCCTTGAACTGCTCGGCCTCCTCCAGGAGCTTGTTGAAGTCCGCCTCGAACGGGTTGTTGAGCTCGACCGAGATGTCGCAGCCGGGACCGAGGATGTTGCCGAGTTCGGCCATGACCTCTTCGCGGGTGTTGAACTTGTGCCCGACGTTGGCTTGCGGGTTGTTGATGAACAGGTCGTAGATGATGCCGGGGTTGCAGGTGAGGTTGCCGAGCAGCGGGGCGATGGGGGCGACCTCGTAGGGGTTGGCCGAGTCGGCGGAGTAGATCAGCGTGGTGGGACGCTTGACCCCGTCGCTGTCGTAGGAGATGTCACGTACGAGATCAACCTCGAGCAGCCCGCCGGGGCGCAGTTCGGTCTCGATCCGGAACCCCGGAGGTGTGTGGCCCGCTGGTGTGGGGAAGGTCTCGAGCACGTCCTTGAAACGATCGGTGACGCCGAGGAACTTGACTCGTGGCTCCAGGAAGGCGAAATTACCGGCGTCGATGCTGGTACTCACCACCCGGGCCACCTGCTCTGTCTGCCCCGACACAGGCTGCGCATCGAGGGCAGCGAGAGGGAATGCGACCGCGGCGCGACTGCCTGCGTTGGCCGGATAGTTCACGGTTGTCATGTTGAGTCCTATGGCTAGACGTGTATATACAAGATGATGGAGTGTTGACCCTTCCAAGCCAAACTGAAGGAAGTCAGCGGCTGATCGCGTGGATCAATGGCAGGTCGACGATGCCACTGAAGCGGAGGTCGTCGCGACCGCGAAGGAGGGTGGCCGGCGCCTCGGGCTCGCCCAGGTCGCTCACCACCAATGCGGCTCCGGTGAAATCGTCGTCCTGGGTGTAGGTCGACACCGTGATGACAGGTTGGATGCCCGCGTCGCAGGCTGCCCGGCACCCGATTCCGCTGTCCTCGATGACGACCGCTTCGCTGGCCGCCACGGAAAGATCAGTCAGGGCGTAAAGGTAGATGTCCGGCGCTGGCTTCTTGCGTGGCACGATGTCGCCGGCGAACACCCTCACTCGTCGGGCGAGCTCAGCTCCAACGGCATTCAGCAGCACCGAGCGGACCGACGCCTCGGCCGAGGTGGAGGCGATCGCGACCTGGAGCCCGTCGTCCAGGGCGGCTTCAATGAGCCGGTGAACGCCGGGGCGCGTGGTGATCGCGCCGGCCTCAAGTAGTTCCAGGTAGATGTCGGTCTTGCGTCGATGCCAGGCAGCGATAGCCGCGCTGGGATCATCGATCTGGAGCTGACGGGCGACCTCAGGCGTGAGGACGCTCGCCAAGCGCTCCTTGCCGCCACCGATCTTGACGAACTCGGCGTACTCGGAATCGCTCCAATGGAAGGGCAGGCCGAGTTCAACGAACATTCGGTTGAAGGCGACCAGGTGCCCGTCCCGTTCCGTATCGGCCAGGACGCCGTCGCAGTCGAAAATCAGTGCCCGGGCCATGATGCGGCCTTTCCTGCCGAGCCGAACATCTCAAAGAAGGGGGCAACCGCGTCGCGGACGCCGGTGTGCACGGCCCGCAACAGCGGACCAGGTTCCCATTCGTTGTCCTTGGCGGCAGTCTCGAGGTATGCCTGGGCTGAGTGCATGTAGGACAACTTGACCGCCGTGGAGACGTTGATCTTCGACACGCCAGCGTCGATGAAGGTGCGGAAATCCTGTCGGGTGAGCCCCGTGCCGCCGTGGAGCACAACGGGCATGTCGGACAGCCTTCGGAACTCCGCTGCCCGGTCTGGTCGAAGCTGCGGACGGTCGTGGTACTCGCCGTGGGCGGTGCCCAACTGGGGGGCGAGCAGGTCGACGCCCGCCTGGCGCGAGGCGGACACGATGCGATCGACGGAGTAGGAGTGCGCGAGATGGTCCGAGCCAACACCGTCTTCGACGCCGATGATGTTCTCGATCTCTGACTCCACCTCGACTCGGTTCGCGTGGGCGAATCGTGTCACCTGCTCAGTGAGCTCAATCGCCTCTTCGAAGCCGCGGTTGGAGGCGTCGAAGAGTAGCGAGGACCACTCGCCTTTGACGACCTCCCGGATGACGGACAGATCGGGGCAGTGGTCCAGGTGTAGCGCCGCTGGAACGTGCACCTGGCTGGCCGCGTGCCGGAACATCTGGCCGGTCCACTCGACCCCGATCGATCGTGCTGTTCTGGTCGAAACCTGGATGATCACCGGCGACTCGGCGATCTCGGCGGCAGCCATCACGGCCATGAGGCTCGCCTCGTCGAAGATGTTGAACGCCGGAACTGCATAACCGTCGCGCTCTGCGATCCGTAGCAGCGAGAGTGTCGAGATCATTTCGCCTCCTTGCGGTAGACCTCTTGTATATACGAGTCTAGGGAGGTGCTTGCTCGGATTCAAGAGGGGATGCCGCGGGTCTGCGAACGGTGAGGTGCTCGCTCAGCGATCGGCGCCGTACTCGAACTGAAGCTTGACCTTGTCTCCGCGGAACAGCACCTTTGTGAACTCGAACACCCGACCCGATCCGGTGCGGTACATGTCGGAAAGGAGTAGCAGCGGGAACTGTCGATCCACTCCAAGCAGCCGGGCCTCCTCGGCTGAAGCCTGTGTTGACTCCAGCGTCTCGGTCACAGCGCCGGCCTCAAGGGAAAAGTCCCTGGCCAAGATGACGCACAGCTGCTCGTCCTCAAGCCCGTCCGGGGCGAGGGTCGGGGCCAGGGAGTGTGGCACGTAGCTGAGGTGAAGGCTGATCGGAGTCCCGTCTGCGGAACGGAGGCGCTTCGCGAAGACGAGCGGTTCGCCCTCGGGGACGTTGAAGACCTGGGCCAAGTTGTGATCGGCGGCGATGGTGCGGAAATCGACCAGTTTCGTGTCGGTCGAATAGCCGAGGGACTCCAGCTGCTCGCGAATGCCGCGATAGGCGAGGGAACTGGCGCGGATCTTGGGCTCGACCACGAAAGTGCCCTTGCCTTGCACCCGATAGAGCAGGCCCTCGTTCACCAGTTGCGTCACCACGCCCCGGGCTGTCATCCGGGAGATCCCGTGCTGGCGTGACAACTCCAACTCGGAGGGGATCATCTCGTGCGGTTGGTACAGGCCGGTAACGATATCCGCGCGCAGCAGGTCGGCGAGCTGCACGTAGATGGGCTTGGGCCCGTTCCTCTGGACGACGGGAGCTGCCTCTGCGCTTTCGGTCACCCTTCGAGCCTAACGCTGGAATGCGCCTGCGCCGGGGTGAGTCGATGGCGGGAGCACATGTTGGCCTGAAATCCAATGCTGGTTCCGGGGCCGAAGTCAGACGCTGTTGAGGAGGTAGCGTTCGATGACTGCGGCAACCCCGTCCTCGTCGTTGGTGCCGGTCACCAAGTCGGCGGCAGCCTTCACCGCTGGAGACGCGTTGCCCATCGCCACCCCGAGCCCGGCGTAGCGAATCATCCCGATGTCCACCAAGTCGTCGCCGATCGCGATCACGGCCGAAGCGTGAATGTTGAGGTCATCGGCGATGATGGCCAGAGCGCGCTCCTTGCCGTCCCCGCGGGGGTGGACTTCGATGATGTTCTTCCAGACGCGCGTTGCCTCGTACTCGAGCAGCTCGCTCGCTGCGGCGTCGAGGTAGGTGTCGGTCTGACCGGGTCCGACCCTGATCATGAACTTCGTCACGTTTTGGAGGTCCCACTCGGCAAATGGCAAGACCTCGTGCGAATCGTCAGAGAACACCGCCGCGTACTCCTGGGTAATGGTGGAGTCGGCCTCGGAGACGTAGCTGCCGTCGTGTCGAACGACCAGAAACTCCAAGCCGTGGCGCGTGCTGAAGTCCCGGGCGGCGGCGATGAGGTCTGGCGGCAAGCTGGTCAAGCGAACAGGCTGAAGGAGCCCGTCGTGAATCGCTCGGCCTGACGAGGAAATGATGTGGAGCGCCGGCCCGAGGTCGAGTTGGGCCACGAGTTGGCTGACGGTGGGTACGGCACGAGCCGTGGCGATCACCACCTGAGTGCCGTGGGCCGCAGCCTGTCTGACAGCGGATCGAGATCTGGGGCGCAACTCGAAGTTTGAGTCCAAGAGCGTCCCATCGACGTCGATTGCGAGGAGCTCGTACCGATGGGCCGTCACCATGAAGACCCAGCATGCCATATGTCAGGAACATATGTAAGCCCTAGCCCACCCCCGCTTCACCTCTTCTCGGACGCCGTCGGGTGGGCAAAACGCCTTGACCAAGGCCTGCCGTCCGGGTACTGTCGCATATGTCAGGAACATATGCGACAGAGGGTCTCCCTCTCATTGCACGGGGTCGTGCCATGAGGGCGAGCTGCGGACGTCGCCCAGTGCTTGCCGGTCGCCACTCTTCGGGCCCTCCGGCCACGGGGTGCACGCGCTAGCGCACCCTCCGGTTGGCTCCAGCTCGCTGAGAGTTTCTTGCGGCTGCCAACGGCTTGCTTCGGCACCCTGGCTTGGCTCTGCAGGGCGTGGTTGAAGCCCGTGCCTGCGAACGCAGAGCCGCGACGACAGATAGGAAATGGCATGAACAACATTCGAACCGCTTCCCGGTCAGAACTCGCGAAGCACTTTGAGCTGTCCATCATCACCAACCTCTCCACGACGGATCTTCAGGCTGCCTGTCAGAAGGCGGTCGACTACGGACTCGCCGGTGTGTTCTGCGCCGACTACGAGGTGCCGATCGTGAAGGAGGTCCTGGCTGGCTCGGACCTTTACACGGGTGCCGGCGTGGCCTTCCCGATGGGCACCAGCACCATCCCGGGCAAGGTTGCCGATGTCGCCGAGTTGGTTCGGCTCGGTGCCACCAGCATCGACTACGTGATGAACCTGCGCGCGATCATCAACGACCGCTACGACCTGGTCAAGGAGGAGGCGAACGCGATTCGGGGGGCGACCGACCAAGAGATCAAGGTGATCGTTGAGTGCTGCCTGCTTACTGACGATCAGCTGCGACGAGCTTGCGACATCGCCGCAGAGGCCGGCATCGACATCGTCAAGTCCTCGACCGGGCAGTTGGACGGACCGACCTTCGAGCAGACGTGCATCATCGTTGATCAGTTGAAGGACACGGGCGTCCGCACCAAGGTCGCCGGAGTCAAGGCGCCGCGGCCACAGAACGCGATGGTCTACCTTCTGGCCGGGATCGAACTGATCGGAACGCAGCAGGCGTTCCAGATCCTTGATGGCATCGACCTGCTTCGGGAGCGCGGCATCTTCGGATGACCTGATCACGCAACGGTCAGCGGCGGCGAGCTATGCGCCGGGCGACAATGGCAATGGTGTTTTGAGTCGGAGGACATTCCAATGGGCGCGGAAGACGACCTCTCCTATCTGTATCGGATAGCGAAGTACTACTACGACGACGGAATGATCCAAAGCGAGATCGCCGAGGCCGAGGGTGTCTCCCGGTCATTGGTGTCGAAACTCCTGGACCGGGCGCGTGAGGTGGGCGTGGTCAAGGTCACGCTGGAGTTGCCCACCGATCCCAGCCTTGACGCAGTCGAAGCTGAACTTCAGGAGCGTCTGGGCCTTAAAGGCGTGTTCATCGCGCCGAGTTCGAGCTTGCGGCCTGCCCCGGATCAAGCCCTCCGCAACGCCTTGGCGGTTCTGGCCGATCCCATTCGCAGCCTCATCGCCAAGGGGCGCATCCTGGGTGTGGGCTGGGGCAAGACGCTGTACTCGCTGGCGAGCGAAATGCCGGCTGCACGGCACGAATCTGACCTAATCGTGGTACCCCTCCTAGACAACGCCATCGGGCTGAACCAAAGATATCTGCAAACCTCCACCGTGGTTTCGCACTTCAGTGCTGCGCTTCAAGCTGATGCCTACTACTACAATTCACCAAACTATGCAGTCGATAGCGACTTGTACGCACAGCTGGCAGAGGTGAACTCGCAGCAAATCTCGCGGCTGTGGGACACGATGGACGTCGCCATATTTGGGACCGGACAGACCAGCGCCGGCATGAATCGCTATCTGACAAAGCTCTCTCCAGAGTTCATGAAGATATTTGAAAAAACGGTTGGCGTCGGAACGAAGGCCGACGTGCTGGGGTTGCCGATCTACGGTGACGGCAGTATCGACTACACGCCGAACACGGTGTGGCGCAACGGCGTCGACGTGACCAAACTAAGATCGTTGGACGTAGCGATCTGCATTGCGATCGGGCCCGACAAAGTCGGACCGCTGTCTTGGGTTGCCAAATCCGGATTCGCGAACTACATCGCCACGGATTACGACACCGCGAGGTCAATGATCGGCTTCTTGGATCGCATTGATGCCGGCAAAAGTATCGAATACGACAGCCCGTTGACCGAGCTCGTATAGACGACTACGATCATGACTAGTCAATCAGTCATGAGCTGCGATGACTTGTGGTCCTGACCACGAGCGACGCCCGCTGGTCCATGGAGGCCCAACGGGTGAGGTCGGAGCGGATGGTTCCCGAAGCGCGGGTCACCGCCGCGCAACGAAATTGACTCAAGGAGTCAGATCATGTTTGAAGTAGACCTGACAGGGATGGTTGCTCTGGTAACCGGAGGAGCAACGGGCATCGGCGCGGCCGTCTGCCGAAGCCTTGCTAGCGCCAACGCTCAGATTGCGCTCAATTACTACCCCAATCCAGCGAACCCTCAGGAGAAGCCTGGGGACGCAGAGCGGGTGGCAGAGTCCATCCGTGCCGCCGGTGGTGTTGTCGAGCTCTTCGCTGGCGATGTCGCTGATACGAACCAAGACCGAGAGATGATCGAGAAGGTCATTGAGCGCTTTGGTCGGCTCGACATCCTGATCAACAACGCGATGAAGGGCCGCACTGAAAAGACCTTGGACCTGACGACAAAAATGTTCGAGGAGATGCTGGCCGTCAATGTGATCGGCCCCTTTGCGCTCGCGCAGGCAGCCATTCCACACATGCTGAAGCAGGGCGGTGGCTCGATCGTCTTCATGTCAAGTAGCGCTGTGGTCAACGGTGGCGGAGAAACGCCTGCCTATCCGGCCTGCAAGGGAGCGCTCGAAGGGATGGCCAAGAATTTCGTCAAGGAGTTTGCGGCAGGTGGGATTCGCACGAACGTGGTACGCCCGTCGGTCATTGTCACCCCGACGCAGCGCGAACGCTATTCGGATGAAGCCTGGAATAAGTACATGGCTGCGGTGCCCACGCACACCCCCGGGACCCCAGAAGATGTGGCTGATCTGATCACCTTTCTCAGCGATCCCGTCAAGGCCCGGTACCTCAATGGTGGCACCTTCCACGTCGACGGCGGCCGCATCTACCAGATTCATCCGATAAGCAACTGATAACAACAGCGTCAAAGGAGACGAACCACTATGGGAAAGTACTTGATTGGGCTTGACGAGGGCACGACCGGATGCAAGGCATGCGTCTTCGACCTGCAAGGCAACCTGATCGGCTCCTACTACCAGGAGTATCCGTGCATCTTTCCGGGGAAGCCTGGTTACATCGAGCAGTCAGATGCAGACATCACTCCGGCGCTCTACGCCACCGTTCGCGCCGCGATCGTCAAGGCGGCGATCGACCCCGAAGAGATCATCGCTCTCGGACTCAGTTCACAAGGTGCCGTCGTTGGCATGGTGGACAAGGATGGGCGGGCCATCCACAACTTCATTTCGTGGCAGGACACTCGGGGAACCGAGGTGATGGACGAATGCTTCGCCATGATGAGCCGCGAGGACTACTACGCGATCGGCGGGCTCGACCTAGCATTGCCGCTGCATCCGATCACCAAACACGTGTGGCTGCAAAAGAACCTGCCCGAGGTCTATGACAAGGCGGATCGGTTTGTCACCAATCAGGAGTTCTTCCTGAAGCAATTTGGTGCTGACGGATGGTACTCGGATTCTTCATCGATCTGCCGGGAGGGGCTCGCCGACGTCGATCGCCACGACTACAGCGAGAAGATCTTCGATGCCTTCAACATGGACCTCTCGAAGCGCGGTGAGCGCGCCTACCACGGCGCACCGGTCGGCGAGATCACCCCGGCTCTCGCTGAACTCACCGGTCTTCCCGTGGGTTGTGTCGTCTGCGTCGGGGCCATGGATCAGGACTGCTCGCCTTTTGGCTGCGGCTCGATCCGCGACGGTGACACCTCCATCGTCATGGGCACGTTCGGTGCCTGCTTCATCTGCTCCGACAAGCCGGTTCGGGATCCGAATCCATCCATGCTGCCGGTGAAGAGCCACACCTGCTTCGAGAACGGACCAGACACCTTCACCATTGAGGGGTCGTCGGCCTCGTCGGCCAGCGCCTACCGGTGGTTCAGGGACCATTTCGGCGGTCTCGAGGTGGCATCCCAGGCCCAGACCGGCATGGATGCCTATGACCTGATCGCTATGCAGGTCGCGCGATCGACTCCGGGCGCGAACGGTGTGACGTTCCTTCCGTTCCTCCAAGGACGCATGGGTGGCCAGACCAACTTCGCTGCCCGGGCCTCGCTGTCCGGCATGCGGATGTCATCGACCCGTGCGGACGTCGCGCGTGCGGTGATGGAGGGCATCTGCTACGAGATCAATGAGATCTTGAGCGCCGAAGCGGCATCCGGCGTCAAGATCGGAGAGATTCGCCTGACCGGCGGCGTCACCAAGGCTCCGATGTGGGTGCAAATGCTCTCTGACGTCATTCAGCGTCCGGTCTCGACCCTTTCGGTCACCGAGAACGGCTGCCTGGGGGCGGCAATGTTCGCCGGAATCGGTGCAGGGGTTTACAAGGACGCCTACGAGGCCGTGGACATCGCCGTCAAGGACGGTGTCACCTACGAGCCAGATACCTCGCTGCGGGGCGCCTACGAGGAAGCCTACGCGCGTTTCGAGACCTATTACAGCGCTCTGAAGAACGCCTGGGCCGTGCTCTGAGTGGCGGACGCGTGACGTGTGTCAACTAGTCAGCAATTCCAACGGAGAAAACATGAAATCTTACAACGAGATGACGATCCAGGAACTGGGTAAGCGATTCGAGGCCCTCATCCTGAGACACCTTGAGCCCTCCGAGCTTGAGCAGGTTTTCGAACGGGCCGTGCAATACAACCTGCGCTCGGTCGTCGTTCCCGGCTATTGGCTGGACATCGCGAAGGAGCGCCTGAACGGTACGGGCGTCCAGGTCGGCACCGGTGGTTCCTTCCCGATGGGACTCGAGTCGCCGGCAGTCAAGGCGATCATGGCCAAGGAAGCCGTCGACGCCGGGTGTGAGGACTTTGAGGTGCCGATCAACTGGGGTGCCTTGAAGTCCGGTCGCACCGACATCGTGGAAGAAGAAGTGACGCGGCTGCGCGAAGCGACAGCCGGCGTCGAACTCAAGGTGATCCTGGAGGTCTGCCAGCTGAACGACGAGCAGATCAAGCGGGCCACCCAGATCTGCGTCGCCAATGGGGTCGACTTCGTGAAGAGCTCATCGGGGCAGTATGCCGGTCCCACCATGGAGCAGGCTTGCTTGATCGTGGATGGCGTGGCCGGGAGTGCGACGCACAGCAAGGTCTCCGGGGTGCAGTTCCCCAAGCCGATGAATGCCTACATGTACTTGATGGCAGGCATCGAGGTCATCGGCTCGCAGAACCCCTTCGAGATCCTGGACGGGATCGAGTTCATGCGCCGCCGCGGCGTCGTGACCGGCCCCGTTGACTAGTACCGGACCGAGCCTCGGGTGCCCGCGCAGGAGGGGGCTCCCGGGGCTGGCCCCGCAAGACTTCCCGAAAAGGAGATGTGCAGCAGGATGACTGATTTGATGGGCAAAGTTGCGATCGTCACCGGTGGTTCGCAGGGAATTGGTGAGGGTATCGCCACAGCCCTGGCGAACTGCGGCTGCAAGGTCGCGATCCTCGACATCTCGGACGCTCGCGGCGAGCAGGTGGCCGAGCGCCTCCGCGAGGTGGCTGACACCATGTACGTGCACTGCGATGTGGCTGCGGTTGGCGACATCGAAAGGGCCTTCGGCCAAGTCGTCGACGCGTTCGGGGGCGTCGACATCTTGGTCAACAACGCTGGTGTGCCGGTGCGCGATTACATCGCCGACATCACCGAAGAGAAGTGGGAATGGTTCAACGCGGTCAACGAAAAGTCGGTCTTCTTC
>RRZU012090636.1_pt1 | contig 57024 bp, 57 predicted proteins | sample 2165561 | NCBI WGS metagenome assembly RRZU01 (sample SAMN10456909, study PRJNA506462) | wastewater metagenome | isolation source: wastewater sludge | place: USA: Moscow, Idaho
CGAAAGAATGTTCACTTCAAAGATCCAGTGATGATAGCTATAGGGTACCACCTGTTCCCATTCCGAACACAGTAGTTAAGCCTATACACGCCGAGAGTACTTGGTTGGAAACGACCTGGGAGGTTAGGTAGTTGCTGGTTATATTCCTTGATAGCTCAGTTGGTAGAGCAATCGGCTGTTAACCGATCGGTCGTAGGTTCGAGTCCTACTCAAGGAGCCAAATTTTTGAGCAATTAATAAATTATTTTATTAATTGCTTTTTTGTTTTAAGGAGAATTTATGGCTAGCAAGTATTATGCGGTATTGGTTGGTAAAACCAAAGGAGTATTTACCAATTGGGATGAGTGCAAAAAACAAATACATGGTTATCCAGGTGCTCTTTATAAAAGTTTTTTAACATTAAGAGAAGCGGAGCAATACTTAACACAAGGTCAACCGCAAAAAAAATGCAACGAAACTGTGCCGAAAAACTCTTATGAAATTTATGTTGATGGAAGTTATCAAAATAGTCGGTATAGCTGGGGTTTTGTTGTAATGAAAAACGATGAGATAATTCATGAAGATTGTGGGCTGGGCACTAATGAACAAGCTGCTTTATTACGCAATGTTGCTGGAGAATTAGAAGCAGTGATTAATGCTGTTAAGTGGACACAGAACAATAAAATAGAACATTTTTATATTTACCATGATTATATTGGAATTTCAGAGTGGGCATTAGGACGTTGGAGAACTAATAATAATTTGACAAAAAATTATGCTAGCTTTATAAAAGAATATTTACCATATATTACATTTATAAAAGTAGCAGGTCATAGCGGAATTAGAGGAAATGAGATAGCAGATCAACTTGCCAAAAAAGCTTTACAAGAAAATAATTAGCTTTAAAATGTTAGAAGGATGCCCTTCTAACATTTTTATTTGAAATTTTTAAAGGATTTTGGCGTAGAATGTAGAAAAAGTTTGTAAGGAGTGGTATTTTTGCCTAAAATTTTTTTAAATATTAATAAAGAATTAAAATATGAATTATTAGGTATTACCTTAACCGCGTTGGGGATTATTGCCTTTATAAGTTTATTAGGCTTTAGTACTGGACCGATAGGGCAATCTTTTGCTAAAATACAGCGTTATTGTTTTGGGATTGGTGCCTATTTGTTGCCATTAATGGTAATGATGATTGGTATTCGATATATTATAAAGCGATTAGAAATAGTTTATTCTTTAAAATTTTTTGGGATAATTACATTTTATTTATCAGCGCTGGCAATATATCATCATTTTAAAATTACACCTGGGGCAGAAATTATGCCGGAAAGTTTAACTGATGGTGGCGGTATCATTAGTGGTTTTATTGTGTTTTTTTTGCGAAAAATTATTGGCGTTGATGGTGCTATTATTGTTTTATTTACAATTTTAATTTGTGCGTTATTGTTAATCACTAATTGGTCGCTAGCACTAGGATTACTAAAAACAAAAAAAATAATTAAAACTGAATTTGAAAATACTAAAGAGGCTTTATCAGATAAATATCAGTATTTTAATAATAGTTTTGATGTTGAAGCTAACACTAACAAGAGTGAAATTTATAACCAAGAAAATGATATTATAGAAAAGAAAATAAACGATAAGAAACTTAAATTTCCTATTATAATGGAAAATGATAGTGTTGAAATAAAAGAAATAAAGCAAAGTAAAAAAGAAAAAATCAAGGAGGCAGTTAAGCCCCCAACTGAAATAATTGAATTATCGGATAATGTTGCTAACGATGGTTATATTTTACCTTCAATATTCAATATTTTGAATAAGGTGGAAAAACCTAAAAATACTAAACTAACAAAAGAAATTGTTGATAATGCTAAACTCTTGGAAGAAACTTTAGAAAGTTTTAATGTTAAGGCAAAGGTTGTTAATGCAACAGCAGGTCCGGCGGTTACTAGATATGAATTAGAACCAGCGGCCGGAGTAAAGGTCAGTAAAATAGTTAATTTAGCTGATGATTTAGCATTAAAACTAGCTGCTCCCGGAATTAGAATAGAAGCTCCAATTCCAGGAAAAGCTGCAATTGGCATTGAAGTTCCTAATAAAAATTTAGTCGGAGTTCAGTTAAGAGAAGTATTAGAATCTGAAAATTTTCAGCAGGCCAGTTCAAAATTATCAGTTGGCTTAGGTAAAGATATTGCAGGTCAAGTTGTTGTCGCTGACTTAGCAAAAATGCCACATTTGCTAGTAGCAGGAGCAACTGGTTCGGGGAAAAGTGTTTGTATTAATACTTTAATAACCAGCATTCTCTTTAAAGCTAAGCCAGATGAAGTGAAGTTTATTTTAATCGACCCTAAAATGGTAGAATTATCAAATTACAATGGTATTCCGCATTTGATGATACCTGTTGTTACGGATTCTCGCAAAGCCGCCGCCGCACTTAACTGGGCTGTCCATGAAATGGAAAAACGTTATGCTTTATTTGCTGCTAATGGCGTGCGTGATATGGAGCGGTTTAACAAAAATAATAATGACAATAAAATGCCATCAATTGTTATTATTATTGATGAATTAGCTGATTTGATGATGGTTGCACCGGGCGACGTTGAAGATGCAATTTGTAGATTAGCACAAAAGGCCAGAGCGGCTGGATTGCATTTAGTACTAGCAACCCAAAGACCGTCAGTTGATGTAATAACTGGTATAATTAAAGCTAATGTTCCATCTAGAATTTCTTTTTCTGTTTCATCACAAATTGATTCACGAACCATTTTGGATATGGGTGGAGCAGAAAAACTATTAGGTAAAGGTGATATGCTTTATAATCCGGTTGGTTTTTCTAAACCGCTGAGAGTTCAGGGGGCATTTATTTCAGATAGTGAAGTAGAATTGTTATTAGACTTTATTAAAAAACAAGGAGAACCTGAAATAAATGAAGAAATAATATCCTTTACGGAAGAAACAACTAGTAGTGAAAATAGTAGTAACAGTGAATCAACAGAATTTACTGATGAATTACTTCAAGATGCGATTAATATGGTTTTTGAAACAGGGCAAGCTTCAGTTTCAATGTTACAACGTAAGTTTAGAATAGGTTATACTAGAGCAGGTAGATTGGTTGACACTATGGAAAACATGAAGATTGTTGGGCCCAATATTGGAAGTAAACCACGTGAGATTTTGATGACAAGAGAGCAAGTTAACACTATGTATTTTGACGTTTAAATGTTTTAGGAGGTTTATATTGATGTCATTTGTTGGAGACATTTTAAAAGCTGAGAGGGAGAAACAAAAGCTAAGTATAAAAGATATTGAAAGCGGTACCAATATAAGGAGCTTATATATTACTGCGATAGAAGAAAATAAGTTTGATGTATTACCAGGAGAAGTTTACCTTAAAGGATTTTTAAGAAGTTATGCTAATTTTTTAAATATTGATAGTGATTATTTACTACAAGTTTATAAAGAGCAAAAAGGTGAACTAGATTCCGAAGCTGAAGTTACCGAAGAAAAAGAAAGTATTAAGCCGAAGAAAAAAGTACGAAAAGGTAGAGTTACAATTTTATTGGCAATAGTTTTATTATTTTTAACAGCAATAATTTATTATGTTATGAACAATGATTCCAATAGTGCTTCTAATGCTAAAATTAATAATGAACCAGTAGCAAAAGTTTCATCGAAAGCAATTGTTAAAAATGAAGGTACTAAACCGGTGAATGAGGTCAATAAAAAATTATCGTTAAAAGCTGAGTTTGTAGGAGATTGTTGGATTCAAGTTTTAAGTGATAATAAGGTTGTTTTTGAAGGAATGGCTAAAAATAAAGATAAATTTGAATGGTTAGCAGAAAATGAATTTAGCCTCAAAATAGGTAATGCTGGTGCCGTAAAACTTAATTTAAATGATAAGGATTTAGGTTCTTTAGGAAAGAATGGCGAAGTAATAGATAAAACTTTTACTAAAGATAAGATAAATTAAACTAGGAGATTTTTAATGAGTGATTTTTTACCCATAAGTAAAGAAGATATGGAAAAAAGAGGCTGGGAGCAACTTGACTTTTTATTTGTCAGTGGAGATGCTTATGTTGATCATCCTAGCTTTGGCCCGGCAATAATATGTAGAATTTTAGAAAAAATAGGATTTAAAGTTGGTATTATTAGTCAACCGGATTGGCGATCAACTCATGATTTTAAAAAACTAGGTAAACCAAAACTAGGAATCTTAGTATCAGCTGGTAATATGGATTCAATGTTGAATAAATTTACTGCTGCTAAAAAATTTCGTAGTACTGATAACTATTCTCCTGGAGGAAAACCGGAAATGCGTCCGGAACGTGCAACAATAGTTTATTGCAATAGAATCAGGGAAATATGGAAGAAGACTCCGCTAATAATTGGCGGAATTGAAGCGAGTTTAAGGAGATTTGCTCACTATGACTATTGGTCAGATAAGGTGAGACGATCTATCTTAATTGACAGTAGAGCAGACTTATTAATATATGGAATGGGCGAGAAACAAATAAAAGAAATTGCATTTAACTTGTCTAACGGTGTAGATGTTAAAGACTTAACTAATATTAATGGAACATGTTATTTAACTAGTACGCTTGACGGTATTGACAACTATGTACTTACACCGACGAATGAAGAAGTTATAGAAAGTAAGCCTAAGTTTGCCCAAGCTTTTAAGATTCAGTATCAAGAGCAAGATCCATTACGCGGGCAAAAAGTAGTTCAGAAATCAGGTGATGTGTTTTTAGTACAAAATCCACCTGCGCTGCCTTTGACAACCAGTGAAATGGATGAAATTTATGACTTACCATATCAACGGACATATCATCCAAGCTATCAAGAACTTGGTGGTGTACCAGCTATTGAAGAAATTAAATTTAGTATTGTCGGTCAACGAGGTTGTTTTGGTGGTTGTAGCTTTTGTGCATTAGTTTCGCACCAAGGGCGAATAATTCAAAGTCGTAGCAGTGATTCTATTATAAAGGAAGCAAAATTACTGACGACAATGGATGATTTTAAAGGTTATATTCATGATGTTGGAGGTCCGACCGCAAATTTTCGTCAACCATCGTGCAAGAAGCAGTTAATGGAAGGAACTTGTAAAAACAGACAATGTTTATTTCCTAATCCTTGTAATAAATTAGAAGCTGATCATAAAGAATATATTTCATTATTAAGAAAACTGAGAAATTTACCAAAAGTAAAAAAAGTTTTTATCAGATCAGGTATTAGATATGACTACTTATTAGCTGCAAAGGATAATTTTTTGCAGGAATTATGTGAACATCATGTTAGTGGGCAATTAAAAGTGGCACCGGAGCATGTTTCTAGTGAAGTTACAACGCTAATGGGTAAACCAGGAAAAGATGTTTATATAAAATTTGCCGAATCATTTAAAAAAATGAATGAAAAGATCGGTAAAAAACAATATTTAGTACCTTACTTTATGTCAAGTCATCCTGGTGCTAATTTAAAGCAAGCAATAGAAATCGCTGAATTTATTAGAGATTTAAATTATCGTCCGGAGCAAGTTCAAGATTTTATTCCTACTCCGGGTAGTTTATCAACTTGTATGTATTATACGGGGATCAACCCTTTAACGGGAGCAAAGGTGTATGTTGCAAAAGGTGCTTACGAGAAAAAAATGCAAAGAGCGTTGTTACAATATCGTGATCCTAAAAATTATGATATAGTATATGAAGCTTTAAAAAAAGCGCATAGATTGGATTTAGTAGGGTTTGGCAAAAATTGCTTAATTCGCCCTAGAGCCAAAGATAATAATAGCAAGATTAATATTACAAAAAGTAAAAAAAAATCTAAAAAGCGGTAATTGTTAGATGTATTTATCTTGCTTTTGCAGTATAATAAGAATTGGATTTTTGAAATAGCACTTTTAGGACGTTAATAGCTTTTGATAAAGACAGGAGAGTGTATTTTGTGAATAAAGAAAGTATTAGAGTTGCAATAGCTGATGATAATCGTTGTTTTGTTAGTATTATTGAAGAATTTCTAAATGAACAGGATGATATTGAGGTTGTAGGTGTTGCATATGATGGTGAAGAGATTTTAGATTTAATCGCTAAGAAAGAGCCGGATGTTGTTATTTTAGATATTATAATGCCACACCTTGATGGAATTGGTGTTCTTGAAAAATTAAACATTACTCCTGAATTAAAACGCCCTAAAATTATAATACTTTCGGCAATTGGCAAGGAGATAACAACACAAAGAGTTGTAGAATTAGGTGCTGACTACTATATTTTAAAGCCTTTTAATATGAATGTTATTGTTAGTAGAATCAGACAAGTAGTTAATAATACTAGTGATGTAGGAGTGAAAACTAATAGTACGGCTAACAGCGTTAGTACTATTACCAAACCGCATTCTATTGATGTAGAGGTAACTAATATTATCAGAGAAATTGGTATTCCAGCACATATTAAAGGCTATCAATACTTGCGCGATGCGATTATGATGATTGTTAACGAAATTGAATTACTAGGGGCTGTTACAAAAATTCTTTATCCGATGATTGCAGAAAAACATGTTACGACCCCAAGTAGAGTTGAACGAGCAATTAGACATGCAATTGAAGTTGCTTGGGCGCGAGGTAATACAGATACTATTAACAAGATTTTTGGCTTTGCTGTTAAATTTGAAAAAGGCAAGCCGACCAATTCGGAATTTATGGCGATGATAGCTGACAAGTTAAGAATGGAAATGAAAAGTTAATAATATTACTATATAAAGCTCAAATACATTGCAGTATTTGAGCTTTATATAGTAATTTCTTTTATTTTATTGCAAGTTTGCAAAAACGTTTATATAATAAAAACATTGCGTGGTATCAACAGTGAAAGGGTTTTAAGATGTTTAAGCGGATTTTATATTTAACTTTGATTATATTTAATATTTATTTACCGGTATATGCAATGCCAGTAACAGACATAACAGCAAAGTCCTTTGTGTTGATAGAGGCTAAGACTGGAAAAATAATTTTTGAACGAGATGCTGAAAAAATGATGTATCCGGCCAGTACAACTAAGATGATGACGTTAATTGTAGCACTAGAAAATAGCAAATTAGATGAAATTGTTACGGCCAGCACTGTAGCATCACAAACTGAAGGGTCAACATTGTGGCTCGCACCGGGCGAACAACTTAGTATGAGGGATATGTTATATGGAATAATTTTAGTGTCAGGAAATGATGCTACTGTTGCTGTTGCAGAGCATATTGCAGGAAGTGTAACTGATTTCGCAAAATTGATGAATAAGAAAGCAAAAGAAATTGGTGCTAATAATACGCACTTTGTTAATTCTAGTGGATTACCTGATCCTGAGCATTTTTCTACTGCTTATGATTTAGCAAAAATAGCAGCATACGGGTATAAAAATCCTCAATTTACTGAAATTGTTGGAACAAATCATAAAATAATACCGTGGGCAGGAAAAGAATTTAATCGAGAATTATTTAATGAAAATAGAATTTTAAGTTTAGTAGATGGTGGGAATGGTGTTAAAACTGGTTATACGTCATTAGCGGGGCGATGTTTAGTTTCAGGAGCTAATCGCAATGGAGTACAATTAATAGCGGTGGTACTTGATAGTGAAAGAATGTGGGATGATTCTATCAAGCTTTTAAATAGTGGCTTTGAAAAAATTAATACAAAGAAAGTTTTTAATAAAGGTGAGATTGTTAAAAATTTAAAAATTAAAGAAGGCTATGCCGATAATGTTAATGTTGTTGCTAATGAGGATGTACTACTACCGATAATTAATAATGAGCAAGAGGCTTATAATATCGTTGTTGAGGTGCCTCCAACTGTAAAGGCACCGATTAAAAAGGGCGAAAAAGTTGGGAGTATTAATGTTTTTTATGGCGACAAAAGCATTGAACAGATTGACTTGTTGGCAAATGAAAATGTAGAAAAAAAATCATTTATATTGACTATTTTCAACTCGTTATCATTCTTATTTGATAATGTGAGAAAGGCAATATAAACTTTAAGGAGAAATATATTGGAACGTTTACAAAAGATAATTAGTAAAGCTGGACTTGCTTCAAGACGAGAAGCAGAGAAAATGATAGTCGAAGGAAGAGTTAGTGTAAATGGAAAAGTTGTCACTGAACTTGGAACTAAAATTGACATAAAAAAAGATAAAGTTTTTGTTGATAATAAAAAAATTGCGATAGAAAATATGGTTTATTTAATTTTACATAAACCTAAAGGAATAGTAACCACACTGAAGGATGAGAAAGGTCGAATGACCGTTATCGATTTGATAAAGGATGTACCGGAAAGAGTTTATCCGGTTGGTAGATTAGATTATAATACTGAAGGATTATTAATTTTAACCAATGATGGTGAGTTAACTAATAAATTAATTCATCCTAGCTTTAAAATCTATAAAACGTATATTGCCAAGGTGAAAGGAATTCCGGCAGAGGAAAAACTTGATATTTTAAGAGTAGGGGTTAGGCTGGAAGATGGAATTACCGCGCCTGCTAAAGTTAATATAATCGAAATTGATAAAAGTACTGATAGTGCTAAAATAGAGATCGTTATTCACGAAGGGAAAAATCGTCAAGTTAGAAGAATGTTTGAAGCGATTGGCTGTCCGGTTAGAAGCTTGAAACGCATAAAGTTTGCTTCACTTAATCTTGATGGATTAGCGCGTGGTAAATATCGTTATTTATCGGAAAATGAAATTGAAGCGTTACAGAGAATGAAATAGATATTTTAAGGAGACTTTATGGGCAATAATGTTATTGTAATTGGTGCTGGTGCCGCCGGAATGATGGCGGCAATTATTGCGGCTGAAAATGGAGCAAGTGTGACCATTCTTGAGAAAATGCCACGGGTCGGTAAAAAGCTGTTAATTACCGGAAAAGGTCGTTGTAATATAACAAATATTGCAGATATTAAGGAATTAATAAAGAATATGCATGGTAATGGGAGTTTTCTGTATAGTTCTTTCCATAATTTCAGTAATAATGATTTGATAGATTTTTTTGAAAATTTAGGAGTTAAAACAAAGGTTGAACGTGGCGGTAGAGTTTTTCCGGAGAGCGACAAAGCTATTGATGTTGTCGATGCCTTACTAAGAAAAATGGATAGCTTGGAGATAAGAATTTTAAAAGATGTAGCTGTCAAAAATATTATCAAGGAAGATAATAAAGTTACTGCGGTAGTAGATAAAAAAGGTTTAGTGTATCAAGCAGATAAGATTATTGTTGCAACCGGAGGGGCTTCATATCCAGCAACAGGTTCAAGTGGTGATGGCTATTTAATTGCCGAAAAATTAGGACATACTATTACTCCGATAAAACCATCTTTAGTTCCGTTAGAAACAGAAGAAGATTGGGTGAAAATTGCTCAAGGTTTATCACTTAAAAATGTAAAAGCAAGTATTATCGTAGATGATAAAAAAGTAGCAGAAGATTTTGGAGAAATGTTATTTACGCATTATGGAGTATCAGGGCCAATTATTTTATCACTAAGTAAAATTGTTGCTGAAAACCTAACCGAGAATAAAATAGTGGAACTTGCAATAAATTTAAAACCAGCCCTTAGTTTTGAAAAACTTCATAATCGAGTACAACGAGACTTTGAAAAATTTTCAAAAAAGCAAATAAAGAATGCCTTAAATGAGTTGTTACCAAGTAAATTGATTGATATTATTATTGATTTATCATATATTAATCCAGATAAAATGATTAATCAGATAACTAAGGAAGAAAGATTGCGGCTAGTTGAGCAAATTATGGATTTAAGATTAACAATTACTAAAACTAGACCGGTAGCTGAAGCGATAGTAACAGCCGGTGGCGTTAGCATTAAAGAAATTAACCCTAAAACTATGGAATCAAAAATAATAGAAGGGTTGTATTTCGCCGGAGAAATTGTTGATGTTGATGGTTATACTGGCGGTTACAATTTACAAGCTGCTTTTTCCATGGGATATATTGCTGGAAAAGCTGTAGCAATGCAATAAAATATTTATAGAGGTGCTAAAATGAGAGATAATTTAGAAGTTAATGCTGTTAAAGGTTTACAAGGAGAAATTTTTATTCCTGGTGATAAATCAATATCACATCGCAGTGTAATGTTTTCTAGTTTAGGTGATAAAGCTGTTACAATTAAAAACTTTTTAAATTCTCAGGATTGCTTATCAACAGTTTCTTGTATGGAAGCGTTAGGCGTAAAAATTGAAAAAATAAATGACAATGAGTTAGTTGTCCATGGTGTTGGGATAAATGGCTTAAAAGAACCAGAAAATGTTTTAGATGCAGGAAACTCAGGAACAACCTTACGCTTGTTAATGGGGATGTTGTCAGCGCAAAACTTTTTTGTAACTTTTACAGGCGATGACTCTTTAAGAAAAAGACCAATGGCTAGAGTTATTAAACCTCTTTCTAAAATGGGAGCACAGCTTGTTTCTCGTGAAAACTCTCGGTTATTACCATTAGCAATATTGCCAGTAGAACAGATAAAAGCAATTAATTATGAAATGCCGATGGCTAGTGCACAAGTAAAATCTGCGATATTATTAGCAGGGATGTATGCCGATAGTAAGACTATTGTTACGGAACCATATGTTTCAAGAGATCATACTGAAAAAATGTTTGAAACTTTTGGTGTTGAACTTTATAAAGAGGGAACAAGTGTTGGCATCCAAAAAGTTGAACAGTTAATTTCGCCAGAGACCTTAGAAGTTCCTGGAGATATTAGTTCAGCGGCGTTTTGGCTAGTGGCGGCTAGCATTATTCCCAATAGTAACCTTACTCTAAAAAATGTTGGCGTAAATAAAACTCGAACTGGCATAATTGATGTTTTACTAAATATGGGTGCTGATATTAAGGTTGTTAATGAAAGAATGAGTGGTAAAGAGCCGATGGCAGACTTAATTGTAAAATCGGCAAAATTAAAAGGAACTAGCTTTGGAGCAGAAATAATGCCGAGATTAATTGATGAAATTCCTGTCATTGCGGTGGCTGCAATGTTTGCTGAGGGCAAAACCATTATTACCGGAGCTGAGGAGTTAAGAGTTAAAGAAACCGATAGATTAAGTGCTGTAGTAAACGAGTTTTCAAAGATGGGTGGAAATATTGTTGGAACAGAAGATGGATTGATTATTGAGGGGACAGGAAAATTAAATAAAGCCAACTGCTATTCTTACCACGATCATCGTATTGCTATGGCATTAGCCGTAGCAGGAGCAGCGGCTGAGGGCGTAAATATTGAAAATCCGGATTGTGTTTGTATCTCTTATCCTACTTTTTATCAAACTTTAGAAAAAATTAAATGTAATTGAGGTTAACATGAAGAATTTAGTGATTGCAATTGATGGACCGGCAGGAGCCGGAAAGAGTACTGTCGCTCAGTTAGTTGCACAACAGTTAGAATATTTATATATTGATACTGGAGCAATGTATCGTGCGATAGCGTATTTGTCATTACACTCCCAAATAGGTATTTTAACAGCAATTGATAATATAAAATTATCTTTGACATATGTTGATGGAATAACAAAAGTGTATTTAAACGATGAAAATATTACGGAAGAAATTAGAACACCAGAAGTTACTAAGTTGGTTTCAAGTATTGCTCAAGAACCTAAGGTTCGCGAAAAGTTAATCGCAATCCAAAGAGAAATGGCGAAAAATGGAAAAGTTGTAATGGATGGTCGTGATATTTGTTCTAATGTTTTGCCAAAGGCTGATGTTAAAATTTTTTTAACAGCCTCTATTGCCGAGCGAGCACGTAGAAGATGGCTTGAGTTATCAAAAAAGGGCTATGATATTGATCTAGCGCAAATTCAGCAGGAAATAGCTGCTCGAGATAAAATGGATATGGAGCGTGAAATTGCACCATTACAGCAAGCGCCTGATGCAATTTTATTGGACACTACGGCCTTAAGTATTGAAGAAGCTGTTGCTGAAATTATAAAACTCTGCCAATAAGGAGATAAAATGTATAATATAGGAGTTATTTTATTCAAATTTATTTTTAAAAATTTTTTCAAGTGCCAAATTGTTGGCGTTGAAAATATCCCTAGTACTAAAGGGGTAATTATTGCCGCAAATCATATTAGTTTATGGGATCCACCGCTTATTGGTACTTTTTTGCCCCGAAAAATTAATTTTATGGCCAAAGAAGAGTTGTTTGACATTCCAATAATTGGCTATATTATCAAAAGGTTAAATGCTTTTCCGGTTAAAAGGGGAACGGCAGATCGAGTTGCTATAAAAAAAGCAATTAGCTTATTAAAAAGTGGAGAGTGCTTAGGTTTATTTCCCGAAGGGACAAGAAGTAAAGATGGAAAACTGGGCGAAGCTGAAGCTGGAATGGCATTAATTGCTATAAAAGCTGATGTACCGGTAGTTCCCACAGCAGTAATAATTAAAAAAAATAAATTCTGGGGTAATGAAATAAAGCTTATATTTGGAAAACCGATAAAATATCAACCTAATGAAGACGGCAAAATTGTAATGCAAGAATTTACTGATGAAATCATGAGAGAAATTGGCAAATTAATGTCGCGATAAGTTTTAAGTTGATTATTTTTATATTAAAGCGAATTTCGTTGACATAGTTTTATTGTTTTTGTTATCATTAGTTGAAGATAAGTTATAAAGACAAGTTTATGTATTATGAAAAGGGATATGCTCGGAGCTAGTAAAAAAAACTAACCCGGATAGAGAAAAGACCCGGGTGGGAAATTTTGTGTAGTATAATATACAAAATAGCCTGCCCGGTTATTATTTTTGCATTTTAAAATTATCCTTTAATGGAAAAATATGAATTATTGTCTAAAGCTTAAGTGAAAAAATTAACCAAATAAAATTTATTATATAATAGGGAGATGTAGTGAATGAAAGTTTGTATTTTAATGGGAAGCGACTCTGACTGGCCGATTTTAAGACCGGCTGCTGATTTTTTAGAAGGGGTGGGTGTTGAGACTGAAGTTGTTGTTGCTTCAGCACATCGTACGCCGGCTAAAGTTCATGATATTGTTAGCACAGCAAGTGAAAGAGGCGTTAATCTCTTTATTGCGGCTGCTGGAGCAGCAGCTCACTTAGCGGGTGTTGTTGCAAGTTTAACAACATTACCGGTTATTGGAGTACCTATTAATGCAACACCTTTAAACGGTATGGATGCACTATTAAGCATGGTTCAAATGCCATCTGGTATTCCGGTTGGTGTAATGGCAGTAAATGGTGCGAAAAATGCCGGTATTTTTGCTGCACAAATACTATCAATTTCTGATAAAGAATTACAGGGTAAATTAGCGAAACAACGTGAAAAAATGGTTGACGAAGTTGAGGCAAAAGCAGCTAAAGTTTCGGCAATGATTAATGATAAATAATATTTTTTGGAGGGGTTTCTAATGAAAAAAGAAATGTTGTATGAAGGTAAAGCAAAACAAATATTTGCTACTGATAACCAAGATGAAGTTTTAGTATATTACAAAGATGATGCAACTGCTGGCAATGGTGCTAAAAAAGGCACTATTTTAAATAAAGGTATTATGAATAATAAAATATCATCTTTTTTCTTTAAATTATTAAAAGAAAATGGTGTGGAAAGTCATTTTATTGATATGCCAAGTGATCGTGAAATGTTAGTTAAATCATTGGAAATTATTCAAGTAGAAGTTGTAACAAGAAATATTGCAGCCGGTAGCTTAGCAAAAAGATTAGGCTGGGCTGAAGGGACTAAATTACCGAATACTGTTGTTGAACTTTATTATAAAAATGATGATTTAGGAGATCCGATTATTAATGATTTCCATGTTGCAGCATTAAATTTAGCAACACCAGAACAAGTTGCTGAAATGGAAAGTATCGCTTTAAAAGTTAATGAAGTATTAACACAATATTTAAAAACAAAAGATATTGAATTAATTGATTTTAAATTAGAATTTGGTTTACATAAAGGAATGGTATTGTTAGGTGATGAGATTTCTCCTGACACTTGCCGATTCTGGGATAGTAAAACCGGTGAAAAACTAGATAAAGATAGATTCCGTCGTGACCTTGGAAACATTGAAGATGCCTATAAAGAAGTACTACATAGATTAACAGGAGAGGTTATATGCTAGATTTAGAACTGGATAAGTTAAAAGAAGAGTGCGGAGTTTTTGGAATATATTCTCGTGAAGATGATGTCGCACTTAATACTTATTTAGGCTTATATGCATTGCAGCATAGAGGTCAGGAAAGTGCTGGCATTGCAATTACAGACGGTTCCTGGATGGATGTTCACAGAGGTATGGGTTTAGTAAATGAAGTTTTTCGTCATCAATTACCGCATATGGATGGACAGTATATTGCAATTGGTCATGTTCGGTACTCAACTACCGGATCAAGTTTATTAGCAAATACACAACCGCTAATGGTTAATTATTCTGGCGGTAAGATTAGTTTGGCTCATAATGGGAATTTGACTAATGCTCATGAAATTAGAGCTGAATTGGAAGATTGCGGAACGGTTTTCCAAACAACGATTGATTCAGAAGTGTTTGTTAATTTGATTGCTCGCTCACGCAAACAATGTATTGAAGATAAAATTGTCGAAAGTTTAAATAAAATAAAAGGTGCATACTGTCTCACAATCATGACGGAAGACAAACTAATCGGGGCAAGAGATCCTCAAGGCTTTAGACCGCTTTGTTTAGGGAAACTTGACTCAGGGTATGTTCTTTCATCAGAGTCGTGTGCGTTAGATACTATTGGCGCTGAATTTGTTAGAGATATTGAACCAGGTGAAATGGTTGTTATTGATGACAATGGTGTTAAGTCTATAATGTTTGCTGAAAATATTGCTAAAGCGGCCTGTGTTTTTGAATATATTTACTTTGCAAGACCAGACAGTGTCATTGATGGACAAAGTGTTCATGCTGCTCGTTTTGAAATGGGAAAAATGCTAGCTAGAGAAAGTAAGTTTACTGGCGATATTGTTATTTCTGTGCCAGATTCAGGAACAACAGCGGCTATTGGGTTTAGTGCAGAATCAGGGATACCATTTTGTGAAGGGTTGATGAAAAATCGTTATATTGGCAGAACTTTTATTCAGCCATCTCAAAAGAAACGTGATAATAGCGTTAAGCTAAAATTAAATGCAGTGAAATCAGTGGTTGAAGGCAAGTCTGTTATTATGGTTGATGATTCTATTGTTAGAGGAACAACCAGTGGGAAAATTGTAAAAATGTTAAAAGCGGCTGGAGCTACTGCCGTACACATGTGTATTAGCTCACCTCCAATAATTTATCCTTGTTATTATGGAATTGATACATCTATTCGCAAAGAGCTTATTGCGGCAACAAAAACTGTTGAAGAAATCAGAGAATATATCGGAGCGGATTCACTACACTTTTTGTCAATTGATGGATTAATGAAATCTGTTAATAAAATTAATAGTGACGACCTGTGCTTCGCTTGTTTTAATAGTGATTATCGCGGTGGCACACCATGTGAAGAAGATGGTAATGATTCTGCAAAATACATGTTTGAAAAGAGAAAAGATAATCAATGTAAATGCTAAATTTAAGACTCCTCTGTAAAAAGCGGAGTCTTAATCTGCTATTGTAATTTGATTAATTTTAGGAGGATTTCAATGAGTTTAGAAAATAAAGATAACAAGCAATTGACATATCGTGATGCCGGTGTTGATATTGATGCTGGAAATCATGCTGTATCATTAATGAAAAATCATGTTAAAGCTACTTATCGCCCAGAAGTTTTAGGTGATTTAGGCGGATTTGGGGGGTTATTTGCTCTAAATACAAAATATAAAGATCCGGTGTTGGTTTCAGGTACTGATGGTGTCGGAACTAAGTTACGCTTAGCGTTTATGTTAGATAAACATGATACAATTGGTCAAGATGCAGTGGCGATGTGCGTAAATGATATTTTGGTACAAGGTGCTGAGCCTTTATTCTTTTTAGATTATTTGGCGGTAGGAAAATTAGAACCAGAAAAAGTTGCTGATATTGTTAGTGGGGTAGCGAAAGCTTGTAAAGAATCTGGCTGTGCACTAATTGGTGGGGAAACTGCAGAAATGGCAGGCTTTTATCCTGATGGTGAATATGATATTGCTGGTTTTTCAGTCGGGGTTGTAGAAAAAGAAAATATTATTACCGGTGAAAAAATTAAACCGGGCAATGTTATTATTGGGTTACCATCTTCAGGGGTTCATTCTAATGGTTACTCTCTAGTTAGAAAAATTTGTTTTGATTTAAAAGGTTTTAATGGGTCTGAGTTTATTCCGGAACTTGATAAAACTATTGGTGAAGAACTATTAACACCGACTAGATTATATCCAAAGGTTTGTCTACCGTTGATTGAAAAATTTGATATTTTGGGAATGGTTCATATTACCGGGGGCGGTTTTTATGACAATATTCCGCGTGTTTTACCGAAAAATTGTGGTGCGGAAATTGATACTAATGCTTGGGCAAGACCAACAATTTTCAACTTGTTAAAAGAGTGGGGTAATGTTGCTTGGCCTGAAATGTATCGCACTTTTAATATGGGTATTGGTATGATTTTAGTTGTAGCAGAAGATGCTGTAGAAGAAATACAAGCATTTTTAGCAGAACAAAATGAACAAAGCTTTATTATCGGAAAAGTTACAGCAGGAGAACAGGAGGTTGTCCTAAAAGGGGGCGCTTTTGATGATGCAAAATAATGTAATTGGTGTGTTAGCATCCGGTAGAGGAAGTAATCTGCAGGCAATAATTGAAGCGATAAACAAAGGACTCTTAAATGTCGAAATTGGCGTTGTAATATCTGATAAACCTAATGCGAAGGCACTTGATATTGCCACAGAAAACAATATTATAGCTATTTGTGTTGATCGTAAAGAATGCAGTAATCAACAAGAATTTGAAGAGAAAATTGTTGTAGCATTAAAAAAACATAATGTTTCATTAGTTGTTTTAGCAGGCTTTATGAGAATATTAAGTCCGTATTTTATACAAGAATTTAAAGAAAAAATAATTAATATTCACCCTTCGTTATTACCATCTTTTCCAGGGAAAAATGCGCATGAACAAGTTATAGCGTATGGCGCAAAGGTTTCTGGTTGCACTATTCATTTTGTTGATGAAGGAATGGATAGTGGACCAATCATTTTACAAGAATCAATACCGGTTCTTGATAATGATACCGAAGACTCTCTAGCAAAAAGAATTCTTTATTTAGAGCATACGCTTTATCCAAAAGCGATTTCTTTAGTGATGGAAAATAAATTAAAGATAATTGGTCGAAAAGTAATTATAAAAGAATAGGTAGGGATGAAAATGAAGATAAAACGCGCACTGATTAGTGTATCAGATAAAACAGGCTTAGTTGAATTTGCCCAAAAACTACATGCTGCCGGCGTTGATATTATATCAACTGGTGGTACGATGAAAACATTAAAAGAAGCTGGAATTCCAGTAACATACGTTAGTGAAGTAACAGGTTTTCCGGAAATAATGGATGGTAGAGTCAAAACTTTAAATCCTTATATTCATGGTGGTATTTTAGCGATTCGCGATAACCAAGATCATATTGCGGCGATGGAAAAACATAATATTACTGGTATTGATATGGTTGTAGTTAATCTATATCCTTTCCGTGATACTATAAAAAAACCTGATGTTAATTTAGCATTGGCAATTGAAAATATTGATATTGGTGGTCCGGCGATGATTAGAGCTGCGGCTAAAAATTTTAAATATGTAACAGTTGTTGTTAATCCTGACCGTTATGATGAAATTGCAGCTCAATTAGCTTCAGCTGAAGGAATTACTGAAAAATTAAGAATGAGCTTATCTAAAGAAGCTTTTGGTCATACTGCTGAATATGATGCTTGTATTAATCAATATTTAAGTAAGGAATTAGGCGAAGGTCAGTTCCCGGAAACAGTTCATGTTGTTTTGGAGAAAGTTCAAGATTTACGTTATGGTGAAAATCCTCATCAAAATGCCGCATTTTATCGCGAAAAATTTAATGATGGAATTGGTGTTGCTAATGCTAAACAATTACATGGCAAAGAATTATCCTTTAACAATATTGTCGATGTAGAAGCAGCTTATGCTATTGTTGCTGAATTTGAACAACCGGCTGCAACAATTATCAAACATACTAACCCATGTGGTACTGGAATCGGTAGCAATATTCTTGATGCTTATACGAAAGCTTATGATGCTGACCCGGTTTCTGCTTTTGGAGGAATTGTTGCACTTAATAGAGCTGTTGACAAAGCTACTGCTGAAAAAATTGGTGCAATTTTTATTGAAGCAGTAATAGCTCCAAGTTACACTGCTGAAGCCATTGAAATCTTGACACAAAAGAAAAACATTAGATTATTAACTTTAGATATGCCAGAAAGTGGTCGTGATAAATGTCTTGATACCAAAAAAGTTTCAGGTGGAATGTTGCTACAAGAAGCTGATACTGAAGATGCACTGATTGAAAATATGAAAGTTGTTACTAAACGCCAGCCATCAAAAGAAGAGTGGCAACAATTATTATTAGCATGGAAAGTTGTTAAACATGTTAAATCAAATGCGATTGTTGTAGCCGGTGACAATCAAACTTATGGTGTAGGTGCGGGTCAAATGAATCGAGTTGGCTCTGCGGCAATTGCGTTGGAGCAAGCTGGAGAGAAAGCTAAAGGAGCAGTATTATCATCAGATGCCTTCTTCCCATTTAGAGATAGTGTTGATACAGCTGCTAAAGCAGGGATAACGGCTATTATTCAGCCAGGTGGTTCAGTACGCGATGAAGAATCAATTCAAGCGGCAGATGAGCATGGTATTGCAATGGTATTTACAAATATGAGACACTTTAAACATTAAAAATAGGGGTGGCAGTGTGAAAGTTTTAATAATTGGTAGTGGCGGTCGTGAACATACTTTAGCATGGAAAGTATCGCAAAACTCAAAAGTGGAAAAAATATATGCAATTCCAGGAAATCCTGGCATTGCATTGTTAGCAGATTGTATTAACCTTGATATTAATAATAATCAAGAAATTGTAAAATTTGCACTAGATAATAAAATAGACTTGACTATTGTTGGCCCTGAAGTTCCGCTTACTAATGGTTTGGTAGATGAACTTGCTGAAGTTGGGTTAAAAGCGTTTGGTCCAACTAAAGTTGCGGCTGAAATTGAAGGTTCGAAAGCTTTTTCAAAATGGTTAATGAAAAAATATGATATCCCAACAGCACGGTTTGAGGTTTTTGAAGAAGCGGAACTTGCTAAAAAATATGTCAATGAATTAGGTGCACCAATAGTTATTAAAGCTGATGGTTTGGCTGCCGGCAAAGGTGTTATTATTGCACAAACAATAGCGGAAGCGACTGAAGCAATTGATAGCATTATGTGCGACAAAGCTTTTGGTAGTGCTGGTCATAAAGTAGTTATTGAAGAATTTTTAGTAGGGGAAGAAGCTTCAATTTTAACCTTTACTGATGGTGAAACAATTGTACCAATGATTTCAGCGCAAGATCATAAAAGAATTTTTGATAATGATGAAGGTTTAAATACTGGTGGCATGGGTACTTATGCCCCAGCCCCAATTATTACGGCTGAATTATTAGCAGAAGTTCAAAAAACAATTTTAAATCCAACTATTATGGCAATGAAGGCCGAAAGCCGTAAGTACTGCGGGTGCTTATATGCTGGCTTAATTATTACTGCCGAGGGGCCTAAAGTAATCGAATTTAATGCTCGCTTTGGTGATCCGGAAACGCAAGTTGTTTTACCATTACTAGATAGCGATTTAGTGGAGATTATGTTAGCTTGTATTGATGGCAAGTTGGCAGATTGCAACATTTTATGGAAAAATGGTGCTGCTGTTTGTGTAGTAATGTCAGCTGGTGGGTATCCTGGTGAATACAAAAAAGGTGATTTAATTACAGGGATTGACGCAGCGGAAGCTGCTGGGACGTTAGTGTTTCATGCTGGTACAGCAAAAACCCCAGAAGGCTTTACTACTAATGGCGGAAGAGTCCTTGGGGTCACAGCTTATGATACTGATATTAAAGCGGCGGTTCAAAAAGCTTATGCTGGAGTTGAAAAAATTAATTTTGAAGGCAGACATTATCGCAAAGATATTGCACAAAGAGCGTTACAGCGTTTAAAATAATATTTTTTAATGTAAAACACCCTTGAAAAAAGGGTGTTTTACATTGTATGCAGCTATTGTAAGTAATTAGAAATTATTTATTTGTAATGTATAATTGAATTTGCTATAATTAATTCAAACAAGAGGTATTTGCAAGACTATATTAATTCTGGAGGTTGTTATCATGGATAATAAAAAAGCAGAAAAATTTGGTATTGGTACAGTTCGTATTGCTGATGAAGTTGTGGGTACTATTGCAGGTTTAGCAGCAACTGAAGTTAATGGTATTGCAGGTATGAGTGGCGGATTAGTTGGCGGAATTGCTGAAATGCTTGGCAAAAAGAATTTTTCTAAAGGTGTTAAAGTGGAAGTTGGAGAAAAAGAAGCGGCAGTAGACTTATATATAATTGTAGAGTATGGCGTTAGGATTCCTGATATTGCTTTAACAGTTCAAGAAAAGGTTAAATCGGCAATTGAAAATATGACTGGCTTAGAAGTGGTAGAAGTAAATGTTCATGTCCAAGGTGTTGGCTTTGTAAGTGAAGAAGTTGAAGATGTAAGAGTTCGTTAGGATGTGAGTTTTTTAGATGACAATCATTAAAAAAATCATTTTAATGGTGTTTACACTATTTATTATGATTGAGGCAGGTAGCATTTTATTTGTTTATACTGGAGTTTTACCCATTGACTTGTTATGGTCAAACTTTTTATATTTACTTAATGGCTGGGAACTGCTAATTTCAGCAGTGCTAACTTTGATTATTTCTTTTGGACTATTTTTTAGTTTTTTTTCTTCAACATCAGAGCAGTCTAAAGATGCATTAATATTATTTTCGGAGTTTGGAAAAGTTAATATTGCATTAGATGGACTTAAAAATATGTTGGAGAAGTTAATAAAACATATTAGTGGCATCAAAGAAGTTAAAGTAAAAATTAAAAATGTTAAACTAAAGAAAAATGAGTCTGATACACTGAAAATTAGTGTTAAATTGGTTGTTAGTCCTGAGTGTAATGTTGTTGATATTTCTGATAAAATCCAGACTAAAATCAGAACTTCATTAAAAGATATTGTGGGAATTAGTGATGTTGATATTGACGTTTTTGTAGTTAATATTTCTAATGTGACGATACAAAAAAGTCGGGTCGTTTAGTCTGAAAAGAGGAGAAAGTTATGAATTGGGAATATTTCAAAGAGGTTTGGCAACAGCATTGCGGTAAAATAACAGGGGCTTTCTTTGGTGTTTTAATGGCGATAATGATAATTTTATTTGGCTTTTTTAACACTTTATTTATTGCTATTTGTGGTTTTATCGGTTATATCTTAGGACGTAAATTTGATAAAAGTGAAGACTTTATGGAAATACTACAAAAAATATTACCTAATAATTTTTGGCGTTAAAAAGATAAACCTTTAAGGTTATTCCTTAAAGGTTTATCTTATGAAAGTGTAATGAGAAAAGAGGAACATGTATGAGTCGGAGAAAAGCTCGAGAGATTGCGTTGCAAGCATTATTTCAATTTGATTTTACAAAAAATGATGATGAAAATTTAATTGAGATGTTAATAAAAGAAACTAAAGGATTGAATCAACAATCAATTTTATTTACTAGGGAAATTATAAAGGGAACAATTGCTAATCTTGAGGCGATTGATGCAACTATTAAAACGGTTTCCAATGATTGGAAAATAGAGCGTATGGCTGCTGTTGATCGTAATATTGTAAGAATGGCAGTATATGAATTGAAATTTAATTCAGAAGATACTGCTCCCAAAATTATCATAAATGAAGCTATTGAGATAGCAAAGATTTTTGGCTCTGATGAATCAAGTCGCTTTGTCAATGGAATTTTAGGGGCTTTGATAAAAAAGGATAAATGATCTAATAGAAACTAGACGTTTGCTCTAGTTTTTTTTTATATGTTATTATAAGATAAAACATAATAAGGAGGAGCATTTTGAGCATTCAAAGTGTAACTGAAATAACAAAATATATAAAAAGTTGTTTTGATAATAATGAAATACTACAAAGAGTACTAATAAAAGGTGAAGTTTCAAATTTTAAAAAACATTTTTCTGGTCATTGCTATTTAACCTTAAAAGACAATAGTGCTAGTATTAAGGCTGTAATGTTTAAAGGTAATGCTCAATTTTTAAAATTCATTCCACAAAATGGGATGGAAGTTGTAGCTAGTGGTTATGTTACTGTTTTTGAAAGAGACGGACAGTATCAGCTTTATATTGAAAGTTTATTTGCTGAAGGCATTGGTGAAATAGCGTTAGCCTATAATAGATTAAAAGAACAATTCACTAAAGAAGGGCTTTTTGACCTGAAATATAAGAAAAAATTACCGTTTTTACCACAGAAAATTGGCGTTATTACTTCGGCTACGGGTGCAGTAATAAAGGATATTATGAAAGTATTAAAAGCAAGATGTCAATCTACTGCAATTTGTTTATACCCCGTTCAAGTTCAAGGAAATGAAGCACCACAGCAAATTATTAAAGCGTTAGAAATCTTTAATACAAAATTTCCGGTCGACTTAATTATTGTGGCAAGGGGTGGCGGTTCAATTGAAGATTTAGCGGCCTTTAATGACGAAAAACTGGTAAGAGCAATTTTTAAATCTAAAATCCCTACTATTTCGGCGGTTGGTCATGAAACTGATTTTACCTTAACAGATTTTGTTGCAGATGTCCGAGCAGCTACACCTTCTAATGCTGCTGAAATTGCTGTGCCTGATGTCAAAGAATTGTCGCGCTATATTAATAGTTTAGAAAAAAACTTACAAATGATAGCAGAAAAAAATATCAAAGATAAAAAAAATAAATTAAATTTATTGCTTGAAAATAATTATTTTAAATATCCGCTAAAAAGTATCGAAGAAAAAAGATTATTACTTGATCGACAATTAGAAAAAATAACAACAATTAAAGATAAAATTATTACTGATTATAAAAATAATATTACTAATGATTTGGAAAAGTTGAGTATTTTAAATCCTTTAAATATTTTACAACGCGGATATTCAATCATTAATGATGAAAAAACAGGTGAAATTATAAAGAGTAAAGAACGAATTTTAGATAATCAAATGATAAAAATTACTTTTAAAGATGGTTGTGTTTTGGGAAAAATAATAAAAAAATAGTAGGTGGAAAAATAAATGGGTAAGAAAAAGAATACTTTTGAAAATAATATGGAGCAATTGGAGCTAATAATTAAAGAATTAGAACAAGGCAATGTTTCATTAGAAGATATGGTGAAAAAATACGGTGAAGGTATGATGTTAGCAAAAAACTGCATTGAAAAATTAGAAATAGCAGAGCAGGAAATTGATATAATCTTAAAAGAAGATAAAACTGGATTGGTGCAAAATAAATTAAATTTTAGTGAGGAATAACAATGAATACTAGTTATAATGAAAAAATTGCAGTAATTGATGCGGCTTTAGATAAATTCATTCCGGTAGAGAGTGAATTAGCGCCGATAATATATGAGTCAATGCGGTATAGTATTTTTGCCGGCGGTAAGAGATTAAGACCGCTATTATTGATGGCTGCAGTAGAGGCTTTAGGTAAACAAGGGGAAAATTACTTAAATATTGCTTGTGGAATGGAAATGATTCATACTTATTCTTTAATCCATGATGATTTGCCGGCAATGGACAATGATGATTATCGTCGTGGGAAGCTTACCAATCATAAAGTTTATGATGAAGCAATTGCAATTTTGGCTGGTGATGCTTTATTGACGCTTTCCTTTGAAGTAATGTTGGCACAAAAAGATGTTCAACCTCAAACTTTGGTAGCTGTTGTTGCAGAAATTGCAAAAGCAGCAGGGCCGAGTGGGATGGTTGGTGGTCAAGTTTTGGACATGCAATCTGAAGGACAAAACATTCCTTTGGAAAAATTACAGTTGATGCATAATGCCAAAACCGGAGCCTTATTTACAGCGGCTATAAAAGCTGGTGGAATGATTGCCGGAGCAAATCCTAAACAACTTGAAATGTTAGTACAATTTTCGAAATTCTATGGTCTGGCTTTTCAGATAACAGACGATATTTTAGATGCAGTCGGCGAACAAGAAAAAATTGGTAAACCGGTAGGCAGTGATGAAAAAAATAATAAAGCTACGTTTGTTACCTTATACTCGGTCGAAGAAGCAAAGAAGATGGCACAAGTAGCAGTTAACAATGCGATTGAATGTTTAGCTGATTTTGGAGATAATGCCATATTGTTAAAAAACTTTGCGGAAAAATTATTAGTGCGAGATAAATAGAGGTGCAGTATGGACTTTTTAACAGATCTGATTAATAATGAGGTTTTTATGGCGGCTATTTTAGCGTGGGCGATAGCGCAATTTTTAAAAACCGTGTACGATTGTTACAAGTACAAAGAGTTTAATATTGAACGGTTAGTGGGCTCTGGCGGAATGCCGAGTTCTCATACAGCTTTAGTTGTAGGCTTGGCAACGGCAGTTGGAAAAAAGGCAGGAGTTAATTCAGAACTTTTTGCAATTGTTGTTGTGTTTACATTAGTTGTTATGTATGATGCGACTGGGGTAAGACAAGCAGCCGGTAAGCATGCTAAAGCAATAAATCGGATTGTTAGACAATTAAGGGTAGAACACACTATCGATGACATAAGTTTAAAAGAATTATTAGGGCATACTCAACTAGAAGTAATTGCCGGAGCAGTGTTGGGCTTTGTTGTAGGATGTTTTTTTGTTAAATAATGAAAAATAATTATTAGCATGATATAATGTAATGATAGCTTTTAGATTTTTTAGGGAAGTGACTTATTTTGAGCATACTTGATACTATTGATTTGCCAAGCAAATTAAAGGCTCTATCAAAAGAGCAGTTAATTGTTTTGGCGGAAGAAATAAGACAAACAATTATTAAAACTGTTGCCAAAACTGGTGGTCACTTAGCACCTAGTTTAGGAGTAGTTGAATTAACATTAGCGTTACATAAAGTTTTTAATATGCCTGAAGATAAAATTATTTGGGATGTTGGGCATCAAGCTTATTGTCACAAAATAATAACCGGTAGAAGAAAAAATTTTAACACTTTAAGACAAAAAAATGGTCTCAGTGGTTTTCCCAAAATCAGTGAAAGTGAATACGATAGCTTTGGAACCGGACATTCTAGCACATCTATTTCAGCTGCGTTAGGAATGGCGCTAGCTAGAGATATTTCGGGACAGAATAATGAAGTGATTGCAGTGATTGGCGATGGCTCTTTAACAGGCGGACAAGCTTTTGAGGCATTGAATAACGCTGGACACTTAGGGACAAATATGATTGTCATTTTAAATGATAATGAGATGTCAATTGATAAAAATGTAGGGGCCTTATCGGAATACTTATCACAAATGCGTACTGCACCAACTTATAATAAAGTTAAACATGATTTAGAATTTTTATTGAGAAAAATACCTTCAATTGGTGATAGTGTTGCTAATGCAGTGGAAAGAGTAAAAGATAGTTTGCGCTATTTATTAATTCCGGGAGAATTATTTGAAGATCTTGGTTTTACTTATTTAGGACCAATTGATGGACATAATATAGAATTATTAAGTGAAGTTTTAGAGAAAGCTAAAGCAATTAATGGACCGGTATTAATCCATGTTTTAACCCAAAAGGGAAAAGGGTATGTTCCGGCAGAAAACAAATCTAATAAATTTCATGGTGTGGGACCGTTTTGTATTGAATCAGGAGAAATTATCAAAACTAATTCAAAGCCAACTTATACTGCGGTCTTTAGCAAAGCTTTAGTTAATTTAGCGATGGAAGATGAAGATATTGTTGCAATTACCGCAGCAATGCCTGAGGGAACCGGCCTGAAAAAATTTGGTGAAATTTTTCCAACACGATTTTTTGATGTTGGAATTGCCGAACAACATGCAGTAACAGTTGCTGCAGGCTTGGCTAGTCAAAAGAAAAAGCCGGTCTTGGCCTTATATTCAACTTTTGCACAAAGAGCCTATGATCAAATTATTCATGATGTCTGCTTGCAAAACTTACCGGTTGTTTTAATGCTTGATAGAGCAGGGATAGTTGGTGAAGATGGTCCTACTCATCATGGTGTTTTTGATTTCAGCTTTATTAGGCATATGCCTAATGTAACAATTATGGCGCCAAAAGATGAAAGTGAATTAAATGATATGTTGTATTCGGCATTAAAATATCAGTCCCCAGTTGTTATTCGTTATCCAAGAGGCTGTGGAATTGGGGTGGAAATACCGGATAAACCTAAGTTTATTGAAATCGGTAGTAGCGAAATCTTAAGTAAAGGCATTGATGTAGCTTTTTTTGCCATTGGAGCGATGGTAGATAATTGTATCAAGGCTAGTCAACTTTTAGCTGCCAGAGGAATTAATGCTTCGGTTATTAATGCTCGATTTGTTAAACCGTTAGATGAAAAAATAATTAATGATATCAGTAAACAAACAAAAAAATTAATAACAGTAGAAGATAACATTTTAGCAGGGGGCTTTGGCTCAGCTATTTTAGAATATATAAATGATAATAATATGTTTGATGTTAGAGTTTTAAGGTTAGGGCTACCGGATAAATTTATTGAGCAAGGTAAACGCCAAGAACTGCTTGATAATTATAATTTGTCAGTAGAAAAAATAGTAGAGAAGGCTATAGAGTTTTTAAAAGATTAAGGTGAATATATGAAAAAAGAGCGCTTAGACGTCTTGTTAGTAGAAAAAAATCTTGTTTCTAGCAGGGAACGAGCTAAAAGTTCCATTATGGCTGGCTTAGTATTTGTGGACAATAAAAAAATTGATAAGGCCGGTACATTGGTTCCAACAACAGCTAATATTGTTGTTACTGGTGATAATATTGGTTATGTTAGTAGAGGCGGTCTAAAGTTAGCAAAAGCGATTAAAGAATTTCAGATCGAATTGAAGGATAAGGTTGTTGCTGATATTGGTGCATCAACCGGTGGATTTACTGATTGTTCATTGCAAAATGGAGCAAAAAAAGTTTATGCGATAGATGTAGGCTATGGACAGCTTGCTTGGTCGTTGCGGACTAATGATAAAGTAATAAATATGGAAAGAACTAATATTAGAAATGTGAAATTTGAGGATATTGGTGAATTTATTGAGTTTGCCAGTATTGATGTAGCTTTTATTTCTTTAACAAAAGTATTGTTACCATTAAAAGTCTTAATGGCACCAAAGGCAGAAATAGTAGCGCTGATTAAACCGCAATTTGAAGCTGGGAAAGAGAATGTTGGTAAAAAGGGTGTTGTTCGTGATTCTAACATTCATCTTAAGGTTATAACTGATATTGTGAATTTTTGTGTGGAACATGAATTAAATCCAGTGGCACTAACTTATTCACCGGTAAAAGGACCGGAAGGTAATATTGAATACTTACTATATCTTCGAAATGAAGAAGTAGTCTCAGTTGAGATTGATGCTGAGTTGATTCAAAGTATAGTAACAAAATCGCACGAACAATTATAGTAGTAAAGGGGTGAATGTTGTTGAGAATTGGCATATTTCCCAATATGGCAAAAAAAGAAATTGAAAATATTTTAGAGAAAATGATAAATTTTTTACAAACTCAAAATGTAGAAGTTTTTTTGCCGGAAAAGGTCAGAGTGATTGGTAAATTTAATAAATTTATTGTTGATAATAATTTCTTGTATAGCAACATTGACATAGCTTTAACTTTAGGTGGCGATGGGACTTTACTTAGTACCGGTCGAAAGTTTGCCAGTAAAGGTGTTCCACTGTGTGGCATAAATTTAGGTAGAGTAGGGTTTTTAGCAGAAATCGAAACTGATGAAATAATTGATAAGTTAACAAAAATAATAAACAATAACTATTTTATTGAAAAAAGATTGATGCTAGAAGGCGTTGTGTATCGCAATGGTGAAAAAATATTTTCAGCAGAGGCAATTAACGATATAGTGGTAACTAAAAGTGGGTTATCGAGAATGATAAAACTAAAATTATTAATTGATGATATTTTAACGGCAGAATATCAGGCTGATGGTATTATTTTTGCAACATCGACCGGTTCGACAGCATACTCTTTGTCAGCTGGCGGACCAATCATTAATCCGAGTCTGAAGGTTATGTTAATAACACCAATTTGCCCACATTCGGTTAATGCTAGACCACTAATAATTGATGAAAATGAAGAAATTAAATTAAAGGTCAGTGCCAGACATAATGATATTGGTTTAACCGTCGACGGACAGATTGTTTATCCATTGTTACCGGGCGATTTAATAACAATTAAAAAATCGCTATTGACGGCTGATTTTATTAGATTTACTGATAAAAATTATTATAAAACTATCAAAAAGAAATTGTTGCGGAGCGAATAAGATGCAAAGTTTTAATATGATTAATGTAGCACATACTTTATTGCTAGATAAGGTTAAACAGGCAAAGATAATGCTTGATGCAACTTGTGGCAACGGTTTTGACACATTGTTTTTGAGTAAGAACTCACTTTCACAAGCTGAAATTTATGCTTTTGATATTCAACCTGAAGCGATTGCTAATAGTAAAAAACTTTTAAAAGAGCAAGGTGTTGAGCACAAGGTTAGCTGGTTTTGTGATAATCATATTAATTTTTCGGATTATATTAAAAATAAGCTGGATGTTGTAATATTAAATTTGGGTTATTTACCGAATGGTGATAAAAACATTACTACAACCGCACCAACGACAATATTGTTATTGGAAAAATTATTAATAAAACTTAATGTTGGCGGAATAGTTGCTATAACATCATATCCCGGTCATAATGAGGGCTTTGCAGAAAATCTTATTCTCCAAGATCAATTACAAACTTTGCCCTCAAAATATTTTACAGTGGCTAGTTTTAAAATGATAAATCATTCCGATAAAGCTCCGGTATTTTACATTATAGAAAAGGTTAGGGGTTGACGAGATATGAAATCAATCAGACATACCAGAATAAAAGATATTATTGAAAATAAAGTTATTGAGACGCAGGAAGAGTTAGCTGAAGAATTGCGGAAAAAATCTATTGATGTCACTCAGGCAACAGTGTCTAGAGATATTAAAGAATTAATGCTGATAAAATTACCAACCGGTGATGGTAGATATCGGTATGCTTTTCCTTTAGAAAAAAATGTTGTTTTCTCTCAATCGAGAATGGTAAGAATGTTTCAAGATTCGGTTACTTCTATTGACTACAGTGAAAATATCATTGTAATCAAAACTTTGCCAGGAGCAGCTAATGCAGTTGCTTCAACTTTGGATTATGCAAAATGGCCTGAAATAATAGGAACAGTAGCTGGTGATGATAATATTTTAGCAGTTATCAAGCCTATCCAGGCGGTCGAAGATATTGTGCAAAGACTTAAAAATTTAAGTATGTAATAGAGGTATTTTCTTATGCTTAAAACTTTAACAGTTTGGAATTTTGCGTTAATTGAATTTATTAATATTGAATTTAGTAGTGGTTTAAATATTTTAACCGGAGAAACTGGTGCGGGTAAGTCTATTTTAATTGATGCGCTCAGTATTATTTTAGGGGCTAAAGCTTCAGCTGATAACATTCGTCAAAGTGCAGAATGGATGAAGGTTGAGGCAGTCTTTGATTGTGCTGAAAATAGCGATATCAAAGATTTGTTGGAAACAATGGATATTGTTTATGAAGAAGATGAAATTATTGTTAGTCGAAGATATACTGTTCAAAATAAAAATGTTATAACAATTAATGGTTGTCAGATTACTTTAAGCAATTTGAAACTTTTAGGGCAAAAACTTATTGATATTCATGGACAACATGAAAATCAGGCTTTACTAAAAAAAGATACATATCTTAATTTAGTGGATGCACATAATGAAGACATTAAAGATAGGTTAAAAATATATAAAGAATATTATAGTAAATATCAGCAAACAACCAAAAAACTGTTAGATTATAAAGAAAAGGCTAGTGAATATGCTCAAAGAATTGATATGCTAAAATGGCAAGTTGATGAAATTTATCAAGCAAAATTAAAGCCAGGTGAAGAAGAAGAGCATGAGGCCGAAATTAAACTTTTATCAAATAGTGAAAAAATATCCGAGGCTCTACAGCGCTCGCATGATTTATTAGAAAAAGGTGACAGTGGCAAAAGAGGAATTAATGCCTATTTAGCAGAAGTTAAAAAGAATTTAGAATATATTGTGAGTTTTGAAGAAAAGTTTAAACAATACTTAGAATTGATTAATGATGTTTCAATTCAATTGCAAGAATGTAGTTTAGAACTACGAGATTATTATTATCAGTTAGAATTTAATCCTGATAAATTAAATCAATTACAAACCAGGATGGATTTAATTTATAAATTGCGAAAAAAATATGGTGTTACAATCACTGATATTTTAAATTATTATAATGATGCGAAAACTGAAATAACTAATATTGAAAATTACGATCAAGATATTGAAAGTTTAAATAAAGAGTTGGCTGCACTTGAAAAAGATTTGTTAAAATCAAGTGGAATTTTAACAAAGTTACGTAAAGTTACGGCAGAAGCCTTAGCTCAGGAAATTCAGCAACATTTAACTGAATTAGGAATGCCTAATTCGTTAGTTAGAATGAATGTGATTTCTACTGATAAATTTAACAATACTGGAGTTGACAAAGTCGAAATTTTATTTTCGGCTAACAAAGGTGAAGAATTAAAGCCGTTAAGTAAAGTTGCTTCTGGGGGCGAACTTTCGAGAATTGCGTTAGCTTTAAAAACGATTGATGCACAAATTGATTCTAACGGTGTAATGATTTTTGATGAAATTGATACTGGCATCGGTGGGAAAACTGCACAAATGGTAGCGGATAAAATTGCTATTGTTGCAAAGCATAAACAAGTATTATGTATTACTCATTTACCGCAAATTGCTTGTATGGCTGATTTGCATATATATATTAGTAAAAATGTCAAAGAAGATAAGACGGTAACTGAAGTTAGCTCATTAAATTATAAGGAAAGACTAGCAGAGTTGGCTAGAATGGCTTCAGGTGATGAGGTCAGTAAAATTGCCCTTGACAATGCTAAATATATGCTACAAGTTGCTCAAGAAAAGAAAAATTTGATAATATAAAGGGGTATATAGATGAATTATCAGAAGTTGATTGACGAAATAATAATCATGGCACAAGAAGAAAAAACAGTAATTGAAACTGTTAATATTGAAAAAAATGCGACAGTAGAGGGACGCACTGGAGAATATGATGTTGATTTGCTGTGGGAATTTTTCTATAACAGCAATAAGTATAAAATAATTATTGATTTCAAAAATATTAATAAGCAATTACCGCAAAATGAACTGTTTAATTTTGTAAATCTCACTAATGATGTTTCAGGCTTTGTTACCGGAGTAATTTTTACTAAACCGGTATATAATAAAATTATTCAAAATGTCGCTAAGGATGCCGGTATTTTTCTTTATGAAGTGGATTTTGCAGAAGAAATTATTGCAAAACCACACATTAGCAATGTTAAAATCGATATAGATAAAGAGTGGGTTACTGCAGTCAAAAAAGAAAATGGTTTAGAAAATGAAAATATAAAAACGAGCAGCGATCCAAAACATTTATTTATTTATGATGCTGCCGGTAATTGTTTGGAGTCATTAGAAGCAATTTTTAATAAATATATAAAAGAAGCAGAGCATAAAGATGGAAGTAGTGAAAATATAAACCATACTTTTGCGGAAGAGATGTTTTTGACAACAAATCATCATATTATTGATAAAATCAAAATTAAGAGTGTTAATTTTGATTTAGAATTTATGAGTGCTCCACAATATGATCCACAAGAGATTATTAGAAATATTGCTAATTTTGCTGTTGGCAAAAGCTTAAATTAAAAGATTAAAGGCTACCGGATGGTGGTCTTTTTAAGTAATGATAGATTTTTAAAATTGGAAAGGTGATTTCTTTGCAATTAGTCAAATTAGAGGCATATGGCTTTAAATCGTTCGCGGATAAGTTGGAAATTGAATTTGGTAAAGGTGTGACGGCAATAGTAGGTCCTAATGGTAGCGGTAAAAGTAATATTACTGATGCGATCAAATGGGTGTTAGGTGAACAAAACATCAGAAATTTAAGAGGTGCCAAAGCGGAGGATATTATTTTTGCCGGTGGAGTAGGGCGTAAAGCTCTAGGCGTCGCTGAGGTATCGTTGTTGTTTGATAATACTAATAGGAAATTACCAATTGATTTTAACGAAGTAAAAGTAACGCGTAGACTATTTCGCTCGGGTGATAGTGAATATTATATCAATAAAGCAGCTTGTCGCTTGAAAGATATTCATGAATTATTTGCTGATAGTGGACTTGGCCGTGATGCAATGAGTGTTATCAGCCAAAATAAAGTTGACCAAATTCTAAATAGTAAACCGGAAGAACGTCGTTTGATTTTTGAAGAGGTTGCCGGAATAACTAAATTTCGTAATCGCAAAAAGGAATCAATAAAAAAACTTGAAGAAACTCAACAAAACTTAACGAGAGTTTATGATATTATCGCTGAAATTGAAAGTCAGCTAGAAAATTTAGAGCTCAACGCTCAAAAAACTCAACAATACAATGAAATTCAAACTGATTATAAAAAGTATCAGGTCGCGCTATTAGCAGATTCATATTTGAAATATCAAAAAATTTTAGTAGAAGCTGAACAAAAAATTAGTGAGGGTAAAAGTACTAATATTGATATTGAAACTAATATAAATTTGCAAGAAGTTGCGCAAGAGCGTCTTACTATAGAACTTTTTGAACTTGAAACTAATGTCCAGAGTTTGTTACAGGAATTGCAAACTGTTAGTGCTAAAATTGATACGGCTAAGAGCCAGCAGGCATTATTTCAAGAGAGAATTAATCAGAATTGTAGCAATATTGAAAGAATAGCGCAGGAAAATGTTGAATGTAAGCAGAAAGAAATTGATTTACAAGAAAAAATCGACGAAATTATAACATATCACAGTGAAGACTTCGCTGATTTTGATAAAACTAATTATTTATTGGAACATCAAGAAGGCGAAATAGTAATGTTGCAAGAAAATATTAGTAGTACTGAAATTGAACTTTTAAATATTAATGAAAAAATCCAAAAACATACTTATAATCTTTTGAATTCTAAAAATTCATTATCGCTGTTGGAAGCCGATTTAAAAAATAAAATTGAAAGTAATGAAAAAGAACAAGCAAATTTAAAAACGCAACTTTCCCAAAAAGAAATTCTTGTTAATGAGATAGAGCAGGATAAGACTAATTTTGAACTTTTGCAAAAGGAACTCAATACCTTAACAGAAAAACTTAAAGAACTGGAAACTTTGCATCAAAAATATAGTACTGAGAATAATTTACTTAAGAACAATCTTAGTAAAAATAATAATTTGTTGAGTTCTCACAATAGTAAACTTAATGTATTAAGTCATATGCAACATTCATATGAAGGTTTTGGAAAAGGTGTAAAAGAGGTTTTGAAGGCTAATCAAAGTTGGTCTCACGGCATTTGTGGTGTTGTTGCTGAAGTTATTGAAGTAAAGAAAGAATACATTACTGCTATTGAAATAGCTTTGGGGAGCTCTTTGCAAAATGTAATAACTTTAGAGGAAAACACTGCTAAAAGTGCAATCAATTATTTAAGAGAAGAAAAGTTAGGGCGCGTTACATTTTTGCCAATACCGAACATTAAACAAAATATTAAGCAAGATGAAAAAATATTACAAGAAACTGGGATAATAGATTTTGCTGATAAAGTCGTAAGTTGTGATGAGCAATATAAAAATATAATACGGTTTTTGTTAGGACGAACTATTATTGCTGATAATATTGATAGTGCGATGAAACTTGCACGAAAGATGAATTACAATATTAGAATTGTCACTTTAAATGGAGAAATTTTAACGCCGGGTGGAGCTTTAAGCGGTGGTGGTAAGTATAATCAAGAAAACTCATTCTTAAATAGAGAAGCAGAAATTTCAAAGTTAGAGGATGAGATTAAACAATTGCAACAATTAATTTTACAGCAAACTAAAGCTGAGCAATTGGTGCAAAAAAATATTGCAAAAATTGAAGAAAATTCTACTTTAGTCCAAGAGCAAGCTAAGACAAAAACAGTAGAACTAGCCGAAAGAAAAGTTTATCTTGATAATAAGGCTCAAGCATTGTTAAGGCTCAAGCAGGAAATAGTTGCTGTCACTGAAAGTAATTTACCTAATGAGCAAGCGATAAAAAAACTTCAAGATAACTTGACCCAGGTAAAAGCTGAAATTGACATATTGGAAAATAATGATCAAGATGTTGAAGAAAAAGCAAAAACTGTTAATGAGCTTTTGTTAAAACAAAAGCAAGAGTTAGCAAAGTTGAATATTTTATACAATGAAAACAAGCTTTTCAGACAAGCGCTTGAAGCAAAACTTAACCGTCATAACGAATTAAAAGAGATATATCAAAATAGTATGCTTGAATTAGTAACGAAATCTAAACAAAATTGTGATATTATCAAGCAACTGGAAGAACACAATTTTACATTAGAAGGTCAGATAAATTTATGTCAACAAGAAGGCGATAGTGCTATTACTCAAAAAGTTGATTTAGAGCAAAAGAAATCATTACTACAAGCAACAAAGTTGGAGTTGCTTAATAAGCAACAACAGTTTGAAAAAAACATTAAATTATTACGGAAAAAATTAAATGAAAGCCAAAATAACTTACATGAGTTAGAATTGCTTAAGACCAAATATGAATATGAGTTGAATCGTTGTGCTGAAGAATTGACGGAAATTCATCAACTTAAGCTGACTGAGGTAGATGCTTGTGTTTTAGCAATACCAACATCTGAAGTAAAGTATAAGCTTCGTCAGTTGGAGAAAAACATTGCAGAATTAGGTTTAATCAATCATAATGCTATTGAGGAATTTAAAACTGCTAAAGAACGCTATGTTTTTTTGCAAGAACAATCTAATGACTTAATCAAAGCTAAAGACTATTTAAGTAGTGTCATTGCTGAAATTGATGCTAATATGGCAAAGCAGTTTGCGGAGGCGGTTGAAAAGGTTAATATTTATTTTGCCGAGACCTTTAAGCGTTTATTTGGCGGCGGCGAAGCTAAAATTAAGTTAACTGATAAAGAAAATTTATTGGAAACAGGTATTGAAATAATTGTTCAGCCCCCCGATAAAAAAATGCAAAACTTAGTTTTATTGTCAGGTGGAGAAAGAGCATTAACGGTAATTGCCTTACTATTTTCCTTTCTTAAATACAAACCAGCCCCTTTTAGTGTTGTTGATGAGATAGATGCGCCATTAGATGAAGCTAATTTGGATAGGTTTTCAAATTTCTTACAAGAATATGCGCGCAATACTCAATTTATCGTTGTAACACATCGCAAAGGAACGATGCAAGCTGCTGATGTTATGCATGGGGTGACAGTTGAGGATTCGGGAGTATCAAAGGTTATATCAGTAAAAATTGATGACTTTTAAATAAGCGGAGGTGCCTTATGGGCTTTTTTGACAAACTAAAATCAGGACTAGAAAAGACAAGAAAAACACTAACAGAGAAAATAGAAAAACTGGTTATAGGTTATGCAACGATTGATGATGATTTTTTAGATGAATTAGAAGAAGTTTTGATCATGGCTGATGTTGGAATAAAAACAACCTCAATTTTAATGCAGGATGTTAGAGATGGGATTAAAGCTAAGCAAATTAATGAACCAGCAGATTTAAGACCATTTCTTGAAGCTAAGTTGAAAGAATTATTAAGCAATGGTGACTATAAAATTAATTATGCGAAGCAAGGTCCAACGGTAATTATAGTTGTGGGTGTAAATGGTGTCGGTAAAACTACTACCATTGGAAAACTTGGGAACTATTATAAAGAACAAGGTTTAAAAGTTGTTTTAGCAGCCGGCGACACCTTTAGGGCGGCGGCAATTGACCAGTTAGAAATTTGGGGTGGGAGAATTGGCGTTGATGTTATTAAACATACTGAAGGGTCAGATCCAGCAGCCGTTGTGTATGATGCTTTAAAATCAGCAAAGTCTAAAGAGGCTGATGTTTTAATAATTGATACTGCTGGTAGACTTCATACTAAATTTAATTTAATGGAAGAACTAAAGAAAATTAATCGTATTGTAGAGCGTGAAATTACTGGAGCGCCACATGAAACATTGTTAGTGTTAGATGCTACTACCGGACAAAATGCTATTAATCAAGCAAAGCTTTTTTCGCAAGCAACACCGCTAACCGGGGTAGTTTTGACTAAACTTGACGGTACGGCTAAAGGTGGAGTTGTTGTAGCAATAAAATCTGAACTAGAGATACCGGTGAAATGGATTGGGATCGGTGAGGGTGTTAATGATTTAAGACCGTTTGACCCCGAAGAGTTTTCAAAAGCATTATTTGGTGACAAGTAAAAAGCTTGACAAACTAATCGGCAATCTATATACTAAACAAGGTAAAGGAAAAATACTTGTCGCTATAAGCATAAGGTGAGTTGGTGAGAAATTTGTTAGAATCTTTTTTACAAGTTAGTTTACTTTATGATTTTTATGGTGCGTTGTTAACTGATAAGCAACGAAAGTGTATTGAGATGCATTTTCTTAATGATTTTTCTTTATCGGAAATTGCCGATGAATTTGGCGTTTCACGTCAAGCGATATATGACATTATAAATCGTACCAGACAAATGTTGGTTGATTATGAAGGAAAATTAGGGTTAGTTAGAAGATATCAAACAGAACAGGAATGTATTCAAGATATCTTTTCTATAATGAAAAATTTGCCGGATGATATCAAAAAAAAATATCAACTGGAAATTGTTATACATAAGTTGTCAAGCTTAATAAGTGATGACAAGGAGGAATAAAATGATCTTTGAGGGCTTAGCTGATAAGCTGCAAGAAACATTTAAAAAATTGCGTGGTCAAGGTAAATTGACTGAAACAGATATCAATGAAGCTATGCGCGAAGTAAGAATGGCGTTGTTAGAAGCTGATGTTAACTTTAAAGTGGTAAAAGATTTTATTGCTAAAGTTAAAGAAAAAGCTATTGGTAAAGAGGTTTTAGAGAGTTTAACGCCAGCGCAATTTATCATAAAAATAGTAAATGATGAGTTAACGGATTTAATGGGTGGCACTCAAAGTCGTATTGCCATTTCATCAAGACCGCCAACAGTTATTATGCTTGTCGGTTTACAGGGTGCCGGGAAAACTACCACTGCCGGTAAACTAGCAATGAATTTTAAAAAGCAATCTAAGCGTCCGTTGTTGGTTGCAGCTGATATTTATCGTCCAGCGGCGATAAAGCAATTGCAGGTTTTAGGCGAACAGTTAGAGATACCGGTGTTTTCTTTACCGGAGGGTAATAATCCGATAACAATTGCAGAAAAAGCGTTGGAACATGCTAGCTTATATGCTAATGATATTGTTATAATTGATACTGCCGGTCGTCTTCATATTAATGAAGAGTTAATGCAAGAGCTAAAAGATGTTAAAGCTACTGCTAAACCACATGAAATATTGTTGGTTGTTGATGCGATGACAGGACAAGATGCGGTTAATGTTGCAGAATCATTTAATGCTGATTTAGGCTTAGATGGTGTTATTTTAACAAAACTTGATGGCGATGCTAGAGGTGGAGCGGCTTTATCGGTTAAAGCGGTAACTGGTTGCCCGATAAAATATGTTGGTATGGGCGAGAAACTGGATGCGTTAGAACCATTTCATCCTGATCGAATGGCTTCAAGAATTTTGGGCATGGGTGATATGCTCACGTTGATTGAAAAAGCTCAAACTAATTTTGATTTGGAAAAGACTAAAGATTTAGAACAAAAATTATTAAAAGATGAATTTACGTTAGATGATTTTTTAACGCAGATGCAACAAATTAAAAAAATAGGTTCTTTTGAGCAGATTATAAATATGATTCCCGGTATGGGTAATTTGAAGAAGCAAATTGGCGATGTTAAAATAGATGAGAAGGAAGTCAAACGCATTGAAGCTATTATTTATGCGATGACGCCTAAAGAACGTCGTGATGTTAATATTATTAATGGTAGTAGACGAAAGAGGATTGCTACTGGTAGTGGAACTCGTGTGCAGGATGTTAATAAATTAATTAAACAATTTGTTGAAGCCAAGAAAATGATGAAAAAAATGAAGGGCTTACAAAAGTTTGGTAAAGGCTTAGGTGGTTTTAAATTACCATTTATGAAATAACCATAATAATATAAGGAGGTGAAATTAATGGCAGTTAAAATTCGTTTAAACCGTATGGGTGCTAAAAAAAATCCGTTCTATCGTGTGGTTGTAGCTGATTCACGTTCTCCACGTGATGGACGTTTTATTGAAATTTTAGGACACTATGATTCCACTGTTGAACCTGCAGTAATCAAAATTGATGAAGAAAAAGCAATCAACTGGATGAAAAATGGTGCTCAACCTACTGATACTGTAAAATCTTTATTTAGTAAAGCTGGTATCATGCAAAAATGGGATGAGCAAAAAAAAGCTAAGAAAGAGGCATAATATCGATGAAGAAAATTATTGAAGTTATCGCCAAAGCCTTGGTTAGTAATCCTGAACAAGTAGTAGTAACTGAAAAAAATGACTCTAACATCATAGTTTATGAGCTAAGTGTAGCTTCAGAAGATATGGGTAAGGTTATTGGTAAACAAGGTCGTATTGCAAAAGCGTTACGAACTGTTGTTAAAGCAGCAGCAACTATTGAAAATAAAAAAGTTACTGTTGAAATAGTCTAGTGTTTACGCGGCAAAATTTTCTATTTAGAAAGTCTTGCCGCTACTTGTTTATAAAATAATAATATGAAGGTGGACTCAAATGGAAAGTATAACTATAAAATGTCCAATTACTATTAAAGCAAAAGTAACAGAAAATCTTAAAAAACAATTAACAAATGAATTACAAGATAACCTTAAAAAAACTGACTTAGAATTACAACAAATTGATTTTCATGCTAAACGTGTTATGGCAGAACAAGCTAAACAAGATGCTCAAGGGCTAGTGGCGATTCGTCAACAAGTTGAGATGGAAAAACAAAAAAGATTAGATCTGAAAAATCATTTATTAGAAAAACTAAAAGAAACATCAGACTTAGAAATTGGGTCGGAAATTGTTCAAGGAACATTTGAACGTATTGTGGAATTAAAAGTAGGGGATGAATTGCCTCAAATTATGAATTCTGAAGTTTTACTGGAAGACGGTAAAATTCTGGCGTTTAGGAATTAGTATGAAAAAAGTTGTTATAGGTAAGATATCAGCCCCGCACGGCGTGCGGGGTGAAGTTAGAATTGTGCCGTTAACTGATTTTCCGGAACGATTTGAAAATTTAAAAACTGTTTTTCTAGAAGATGATTCAAAAATGGAACTGGAATCTGTAAAATTTAGTAATAAATTTATTATAGCTAAATTTAAAAATATTAATAGCAGAAATGATATTGAAATTTTTAACGGGAAATTATTAATGCTCAATCGCAGTGATATACCATCATTGCCTGAAGGTGAATATTATAACTTTGATATAATTGGTTTAGAAGTTATTGATGATAAAGGTTCTAAATTAGGTAAGATTACTGAAGTTTTAAAGACTGGTAGCAATGATGTTTATGTTGTTGAGGGCAAGAAACAAATACTGGTGCCTGCACTAAAAAAAGTAGTAAAAGAAATAAACCTTGTGGATGGCTTCATGAAAGTTGAGTTATTAGAGGAATTAGATTAATGAAAATCAATATAATAACGATTTTTCCTGATATGTTTACAGCACCATTTAATCATAGCATTATGAAAAGAGCTCAAGAAAAAAAACTTTTAACGATTGAAACTGTTAATCCAAGGGATTTTGCACAAGATAAGCATCAAATGGTCGATGACTATCCGTTTGGTGGTGGAGCTGGGATGGTTTTAAAACCTGAACCAATGTTTGCAGCTGTTGAGAGTCTTAAAACATCAGGAAAAAAAAGAGTGCTTTTAATGTGTCCTAGTGGTCAACCGTTTACTCAAGAAAAAGCGAAGGAATTAGCACAATATGATGAACTGATTTTTCTTTGTGGCCATTATGAAGGCTTTGATGCTAGAATAACCGATAATCTGGTAGATGAAGCGATTTCAATTGGTGACTATGTTTTAACCGGGGGCGAGATACCGGCAATGGTTGTTATTGACGCTGTAGCTCGAATGCTAAATGGTGTTTTAGGTTCAGGAGAATCGGCTATTGGCGATTCTTTTTATAATGGATTATTAGAATATCCACAATATACTAGACCACGCGAGTTTAGAGGAATGTCAGTTCCGGAAATACTACTATCAGGTGATCATGCTAAAATAAAAAAATGGCGACATAACGAAAGTCTGAAAAAGACCTTCTTAAATCGACCAGATTTATTGGAAAAAACCACTTTAAGTGCTGATGACAAAAAATATCTAGCAACGCTTAAACATAGGAGTGAATAATTTGTCCAATGTCTATATAGGATTAGTACATTATCCTATTTATAATAAAAACAATGAAATTGTTACTACCGCCGTTACTAATTTTGATATTCACGATATTGCCAGAACGGCACGGACGTATAATATTAGCAATTACTATATTATTCATCCGCATGCTATTCAACAAGATCTAGTTGGTAAAGTTTTGGAATATTGGCAAGAAGGTTTTGGCAGTACTTATAATGCTGATCGCAAAGAAGCATTTAGTATTGTCAATTTAAAAGATTCGATTGAAGATTGTATTGAGGAAATAACGATCCAAGAAGGTGAACGTCCAATCGTTGTTACGACTGATGCAAGGGTTTTTCCTAATACCATTTCATACAATAATTTACGTGATAAAATATCAAATGATAATAGACCTTGCTTAGTCTTGTTTGGTACTGGATGGGGGATAAAAAATGAGGTTATGGAAAACTTTGATTATATTTTAGAACCTATTTATGGACCTGGTGACTATAACCATTTACCGGTGCGCTCGGCAGTGGCGATTATTTTAGATCGATTGTTAGGCGAAACTTGGTGGAAAAAATAATAAAATATTGTTGTAATACTTAATTTTAAGTGTTATAATATTTAAGTGCATGTGGACGGTCCTCTGCGATTATTCGCTATGAACGTCTAATATAAGGAGGAATTATAATGAATATTATTCAAGCTTTAGAACAAGAACAATTACGTAGTGACATCCCTGAATTTAGACCTGGAGATACTGTACGTGTTCACGTAAAAGTAGTAGAGGGTTCTCGTGAGCGTATTCAGGCTTTTGAAGGCGTAGTAATCACTCGTCAAAGCGGTGGAGTTCGTGAAACTTTCACAGTTAGACGTGTATCTTATGGTGTTGGCGTAGAACGTACATTCCCTGTACATTCCCCAAGACTTGATAAAATTGAAGTAGTTCGTAAAGGTATTGTACGTCGTGCAAAACTTTATTATTTACGTAATCTTACTGGTAAAGCTGCTCGTATTAAAGAAAGACGTTAGTAGAAAAAGTAGGGACTGTATTTCTGGTGCAGTCCCTATTACTTATTTTAGGAGGTACTATTATGAGTAATGAATCAATATTTGAAGAAATAAAAGATTGGGTTATTGCTATTACCATAGCAGTTGTTTTAGCATTTTTCATAAGATATTTCATTGTGGAATTATATAAAGTATCCGGACCTTCTATGCAACCAACCTTAATGGGTGATGAAAGACTGGTCGTTAATAAGTTTATTTATCGTTTTAAAGAGCCGGCCAAAGGTGAAGTTTTAATTTTCCAATCACCGGCAGATCCGCAAAAAGATTATATCAAAAGAGTTATCGCAACTCCTGGTGATACTATTGAAATTAAAGATGGTAAAGTTTTTGTTAATAATCAATTACAAAAAGAAGAGTATCTTTCTCGCGAAACTAGAGGCTCTTATGAATTAGCAACAGTTCCGGCGGGACACCTTTTTGTAATGGGTGATAATCGTAATAATTCAGATGATAGTCGCTCAAAGTCAGTCGGCTTTGTGCCGTACAAACTAATAAAAGGAAAAGCAATGGTTGTTTTTTGGCCTTTTAATGAGTTGAAAACTTTATAATAAAAAAATGCTAACTCTAATTTTGAGTTAGCATTTTTTTATTATAGTATCTGTTTTGCTACGAATTTGTTCTTAATATTCTGCATAATAAATAATCCTTTACAACTTGCTTCTAATAAATTATTAAAAATTAGTTCAGGTACTGCTAAATAATAATAAAGTGATCCATTAGTAAAATAAATTGCTAAAATTTCATCTTGATAGCCGACCGCATTGACATAAGTTGATTCAATAGGAGTCATTTTCATTAGCAATCACCTCTTTCTAGTGTATAAATACTACATTTAGGTCGAAAGTCCTTCATTTGTAAAATATAAAGACTTTTAACAAATGATATTAATTGCAGGATATCATGATTTAATCCAGAATTTATAAAGTAATTATATCCTTTAATGAACGGGGATTTTATGATGAATAAAAAAACTAAATGGTTTAAATCAATCCGCACTAGATTTATTGGAATCATGGCGGTTATGTTAATTTTGACGGCTGGAATGGTTTATCTTATTTTACATACTGTAATGCAAGATAAAATTAATATACTCGAAGATAAATATATTATAGAAAATGTTGAAAGAACAAAAAAGGAAATATTCAAGGAAATTGAAGTGCTTGATACTATCGTAATGGATTGGGCTGTTTGGGATAATAGCTATCAATTTATGATAGACAAAAATCCAGAATATATTAAAGCAAATTTATCAGAAGATACCTTAAATAACTTAAAAGTAAATATAATGTTATTCATTGACAATAAGGGTAATTTGGTACATGGAGAAGGTTATGATTTACAAAAAAAGAAAATGTTCCTATCGATGAAGCTTTACTAAAGTATATAAAAGATCATAGTTTATTACAAAATAATGATGTCAAATATCGTAAATCTGGCATTATAACTTTAAACGGAAAAGATTTGATATTATTATCAATTTGTCCAATTTTAACTAGTGCTGGTGAAGGTCCGATTAATGGCTATATTGTGTTAGGAGCAAATTTTACTGAAAAAAAGATTGCTGATATTGGAGAAGAATTAAACTCAGAAATTAAGCTGACTTTTTTAAAAGATTTTGAATATGATCGGAAATTTTTTGATTTAAAAGATGATAAAATTCAAATTGATGCGGTTAGTGATCAAAAAATAATCGGGCGAGCTTTTTTAGATGATATAGATGGTAAACACTTATTATTGCTTAGCATCGAGAAAAACCGCGATATTAATAATATTGGGGAGGCGGGGATAAAAGCAACGTTGTGGCTGTTGTTAGGCTTGTTTTTTCTCTTTGCTATTATCATCACGGTTATCTTAGACCGAGGAATTTTATTACGCTTTCAAGAATTAAGTAATGATATTAGGAAAATTGGTGAAGGCAAAGATTTAAGTGTAAGGTTAAAAAGACAAAATATTGATGATGAGTTAACCGACGTTTCTAATGAAATAAATGGGATGCTAGTAGCTTTGGAACGGTCACAACTATTTTTAAGTAAAAGTGAAAGTGCCCTTAAAAAAGCCATTGAAAAATTACAAGATGAAGTTTTAGAGCATGAAAAAACTCAAGAACAAATAAAATATATTGCTTACCATGATACTTTAACAGGACTGCCTAATCGTAATTTATTAAATGAATTACTAGTGCACTCGATAACTTTGGCAGAACGAAATAATAAGTGTATGGCTGTTTTGTTTTTAGATATTGATGGGTTTAAAATGATTAATGACAGTAAAGGCCATGGGATGGGCGATCAGATTTTACAAGAAGTAGCAGAAAGATTGCTGAAAACTTTAAGGAAATCTGATGTTATTGCCAGACATGGTGGTGATGAATTTATTGTTATCATTGAAGAGTTAGATAATTGTTCAGGGGTAGAACTTATTGCCAATAAAATCATTAATTGTTTCCAAGAACCATTTCATTTGGAAAACCAAGATTATTTTTTGACAACAAGTGTTGGTGTTGCTGTCTATCCGGCTGATGGACAAACTCCTGATATGCTAATTAAAAATGCTGATATTGCTATGTATAAAGCGAAAGAAAACGGAAAAAACCAATACTTATTTTGCACACCGGTAATGAAAGATGTTGCGAATGAGACGATGGAATTAAGTACGAACTTATATCGAGCGATTGAAAAAAATGAACTTGAGCTTTATTACCAACCGCAACTTAGTTGTCATAATAATCAAATTATGGGCGTAGAAGCGTTAATAAGGTGGCGACATCCTGTAATGGGGTTAATATCACCAGCTAAGTTTATTCCGATTGCTGAAAAAACCGGCTTGATTTTACCGATTGGTGAATGGGTGTTAAGAACTGCCTGTCAACAAAATAAAAAGTGGCAAGAACAAGGGCTACCGAAAATTCGGATGGGTGTTAATTTGTCGTTAAGACAATTCCATAATAATGATTTATTAAACTTAGTAGAATCGGTGTTAAAGGAGACAAAGTTAGCACCACAATACTTGGAGCTAGAGATTACTGAGACGATTGCCATGAAAGAAAAAAGCTATATTATAAATACTTTAAATGCATTTAGGCAAATTGGTGTTAGTATCGCTATTGATGATTTTGGGACAGAGTATTCCTCCCTGAGTTATTTGAAACACCTGCCGGTGGACCGACTCAAAGTTGCAATGCAATTTATTAGAGGGATAGGCATTGATCACAAAGATGAAGCTTTAGCAAAAGGAATTATAGTGCTAGCTAAGAGTATTGGGATGAATGTTATTGCCGAAGGTGTAGAAACAAAAGAACAATTAGAGTTTTTAAAAAATCATAATTGCGATGAAATTCAAGGCTATTATTTCTTTAAGCCTTTGGCTGAAGCTGAAATGACTAAATTATTAATAACATATAATAAATAACCGATACCCTGTAACAGCTATAAGTTAAGTTACAGGGTATTAAAGTATGAGGTGAAATCTTGCATATTTTAGATAAAAATTTTTTTAAACAAGAAGCTGTTGTCGTTGCTCAAGAATTATTAGGCTGTATTTTAACATATGAAACTAAGAGAGGGATTTTATCAGGGAAAATAGTAGAAACTGAAGCTTATGGCGGGATTGATGATAAGGCTTCACATGCAGCTAAGGGTGTGACAGCTCGTAATGCGGTGATGTTTGGTGAAGCAGGACTGGCTTATATATATTTGATTTATGGAATGTATAATTGTTTTAATATTGTAACTGGTAAGAATAATCAAGCCCAAGCTGTTTTGATAAGAGCGCTAGAACCAATTGAAGGAATTGAAATAATGCAGGAATATAGAAAACAAAGTAAGATTAAAATGCTTTGCAATGGTCCGGGTAAACTTTGTCAAGCTTTTGGAATAAACAGAGCATTAAATGGTATTTCCCTTTTAAAGCCACCAATTTATATAAAAAAAAGAACTGAAGAGTTTAAAAGTATAGCTAAGTCTAAGCGGATTAATATTGATTATGCTGAAGAAGCGACTGAGTTTGAATGGCGTTTTTATATTGAAGGTAATAAATTTTTGTCAAAATGAAAATTTAGGATGTGAGTAGATGGATAAACTAAAAAAACTAATAACAATTATTAGTTTACTGGTCATAATAGTAGCAATATATCTATATAGTTCTACTAAAGTAGAACACCTATCTTTTAGTGGTATTATTGAAACAACTAAAGTAAATGTAAATGCTAAAACTTATGGTCAGCTAGCTAAACTAAAGGTTCAAGAAGGAGATAAACTTAATAAAAATCAAGTGATTGCAGTTTTAGAACGTAATGATATTATTGCACAAACACAGGCTCAAGAAGCATTGGTGAAAGTTGCTCAAGCAAATTTACAAGACTTAAAAAATGGCTTGAGACCGGAAGAAATAGCAGAGATAAAATGGCAATTAGCAGAAACTGAAGCTACTATGGGCAAAGCCAGCAACGATTTATTACGCTATCAAGCACTGTATAATGAAAATGCAATACCAATTAGCGTACTAGAGCAGTATGAGAATAATTTTATCGTAGCACAAAACCAATATAAATCTATTCAAGAAAAATATAAGTTAGCCTTAGCCGGTGCTAGGGAGGAACAAATAAAGATAGCTTTAAACCAAGTTGAGCAAAATCAAGCTCAATTATTGAATGCAAAAGTAAAAGAAGATGAAACTTTAGTAAAATCACCGCTAGATGGTGTAGTGATTGATAAAAATTATAATAATGGTGAATATGTAACAACTGGAGCTCAAGTTTTAACTGTTGCTGATTTAAATGATTTATGGATTAGAATATATATTTCGACTAATGATATTGGTAAAATTTATTTAGGGCAAGTGGTTAAAATTAAAGTGGATGCTTTTCCTCAAGAAATTTTTCAAGGAGAAATCAAGGAAATTGCTGATGAAGCTGAATATACCCCGAAATTTGTGCAAACTAAAGATGAGCGAGCTAGTTTAGTATATGGTGTTAAGGTTCAAATTACTACAAGTAACCATAATTTAAAACCAGGGATGCCAGCGGATGTTGAGATTTAGGGGGACTAGTAATGGATTTTTCAATAAAAGTAGAGAATCTAACGAAACAATTTGGTGATCTAGTGGCTGTTGACAAAGTTAACTTAGCGATAAAACCGGGACAAATATGTGGTTTCTTAGGTCCAAATGGTGCTGGTAAATCTACAACCTTACGAATGTTATGTGGACTAATAACTCCGACTGCGGGGCAAGGCCAAATTTTAGGTCTTGATATTGTAACAGAGGCTGAAGAAATTAAAAGCAAAATTGGTTATATGTCACAACGCTTTAGTTTATATTTAGACCTAACGGTATTGGAAAATCTAAAATTTTATGCCGGAGTATATGGCTTAAATGAGGAAGCGGCGAAATTAAGAATAGATGAATTGTTAGAACAATTATTCTTAAGTGAAATAAAAGATTCTTTAGCCGGAACTTTATCGGGCGGAACGAAGCAAAGGTTAGCTTTGGGTTGTGCAATTTTACATGATCCGAAAGTTTTATTTTTAGATGAACCTACAGCGGGGGTTGATCCGGTAGCGCGTCGTAGTTTTTGGAATATTATTTATAGTTTATCAAGAAATGGTACAACGATTATGGTCAGTACACATTATATGGATGAAGCCGAACAAAGTGATGAATTAGTAGTAATTTATGGTGGAAAAATAATTGCTAATGGAAATTTAGCATATCTGCGTCAACATGCGTTAAAGGGTGAGTTACTGGAAATTAATAGCCCTGAGATGTTAAAAGTTATTAATTTACTGCACTCGAAAGAATATTATAACGGTGTTAATAAGAGTGGTAATTATATTCATGCTAACTATATCGGTGTTGAAAGTGGTATTGCTGTTACAGCAAAGTTATTGAATGATAATAACATTTTTAATAGTGATATAAAGGTTGTTCAGCCGAGCTTAGAAGAAATCTTTGTTTCTTTAATTAGCAAAGAGCAGGTGATGAAATGATACCGTTACGGTTGAAAGCATTATTAAAAAAAGAATTTATTCAGATGCGAAGAGATAAGGGTACCTTGATTTTGATGTTGATTCTGCCTGTTATTCAATTGCTCATTTTTGGTTTTGCAATTAATCTTGATGTGAAAAATTTGCCGACAGCAATTTATGATAGTGACAAGACTCAAGAAAGTAGAGCATTAATTACTAAATTTCAAAATTCACAGTATTTTTCAATAAAATATAATGTTGATAGTGCGAAAGACGTTGCTACGTTAATTGATAAGGGAGAAGTGAAAGCGGCAATAGTTATTCCTCATGATTATGCTAGAAAAATATATCGCCATGAAAGCTCTGAAGTACAAGTTGTTTTGGATGCATCAGATCCGACTACTGCCTCGAGTGCGTTAAATGCCGCACAAGCTATTGGTAAGATGCTTTCAATTGGAATTATTCAAGGTCGTTTGGAAAGCAGTGGGAGTGCTGTTTCTTTTAAGGATGAACCAATTGATATTAAACCACGACCTTGGTATAACCCTAATCTAGTGACGAGTAATTTTATGGTGCCGGGATTATTAGGAATAATTTTAACTTTGACGATGGTGCTCGTAACTAGTATGGCATTAGTTAGAGAAAAAGAACGCGGTACTATTGAACAATTAATTGTGACACCGATAAAAACTTGGGAATTAATGCTCGGTAAGATCGTTCCTTATATTTTTATCGTCTACATTCAAATAACAGTAGCAATTATCATTGGCTACTTTATTTTTCATGTGCCGATTACTGGCAGTTTGTTGTTATTATATGCTCTAACCATTCCGTTCATGTTGGCGGCACTAGGGCTGGGGATGTTAATCTCAACTATTGCCAAAACTCAAGATCAAGCATTATTAATGTCTTTTGGGATTTTATTGCCGACAATTTTATTATCAGGTTTTATTTTCCCCCGTCATTCCATGCCACTGTTTTTTAATTTAATCGGCTACTTGATTCCGGCAACATACTATTTGGAAATTTTACGAGGTATAATAATGAAAGGGGTTGGCATTAGCTATTTATATCAACAAACGTTATTATTGATGCTATATGCAGTAGTTGTTATTATGTTAGGAATTCATCGTTTCAAGAAAAAATTATCATAAAAACTTTTTTGCTGTGACAAAATCATGTTATAATATAGGGTATGTATTTATCGGTGTAAGATAAATGCTTTATATAAAGTATTTAGATATAAATAATGGATGGTGAAAATATGAAAATTACATTAAAAGATGTTGAAAATGTAGCTTTATTATCACGTTTAGAATTTTCAGAAACAGAACTAGAACAATATACAGGGAATTTGAATGATTTCTTGGAATATGCAGACTTATTAACAAAGCTTGATACTGAAGGTATTAAACCAACGGCCCATGTTTTGCCAATTAAAAATGTCTTTCGTAAAGATGAATTACAACCGTCACTAGAGCGTAAATTAGCGTTATCTAATGCACCGGATCAGGAAGATGGTTATTTTAAAGTGCCAAAAATAATTGAAGGATAGGAGAATGAAATAGTGGATTTATTTAGAAAATCAGCACATGAATTACATGAACTATTAGTTAATAAAGAAATTTCTTCAATGGAATTAACACAAAGCGTTTTTAATCGGATTGATGAAGTCGAAGATAAAGTTCAGTCATATATTACCGAAACAAGAAACTTGGCATTAAAACAAGCAGCGATTGTTGATGAAAAAATTTCTAGTGGTGAGAGTATTAGCGTATTAGCCGGTATTCCAGCTGGTATCAAAGACAATATTTGTACTAAGGGCATCACTACTACTTGTGCTTCCAAAATGTTAGATAATTTTATTCCGCCATATGATGCTACAGTAATGGAAAAACTACAAGCTGAAGATATTGTTATGCTAGGTAAACTTAATTTGGATGAGTTTGCGATGGGTGGATCTACCGAAAATTCGGCGTTTCATGTTACTCGTAATCCTTGGAATCTAGAATATGTACCGGGTGGATCAAGTGGTGGTTCTGCCGCCGCAGTGGCTGCAGGTAGTGCTATTTGGACATTAGGTTCAGATACTGGCGGATCTATTCGTCAACCGGCTTCTTACTGTGGTGTAGTTGGCTTAAAACCTACCTATGGGCGTGTTTCGCGTTTTGGCTTGGTAGCGTTTGCTTCATCTTTAGATCAAATTGGCCCGATAACTCGTGATGTTACGGATTGTGCGCATGTTATGAATGCAATTTGTGGTCATGATGCTAAAGATTCAACTTCTGTAAAGGCTGAAACAGAAAACTTTGCAGCTGCCTTGAAAAACGATGTTAAAGGTTTGAAAATTGGCTTACCGAAAGAATATTTTAACGGTTTAGATAAAGATGTGGAAGTGGTTATTCGTAATGCGGTTAAACAACTAGAAAGCCTAGGGGCTGAAGTTGTCGAAGTTTCTATGCCACATACCGAATATGCTGTTTCGGCGTACTATTTATTAGCGCCGGCAGAGGCGAGTTCAAATTTAGCTCGATATGATGGTGTTAGCTTTGGTCATAGAACTGATGGTACTGATATTATTGATATGTACAAAAAAACACGCAGTAATGCGTTTGGTCCGGAAGTTAAACGTAGAATTATGTTAGGAACTTACGCTTTAAGTGCCGGTTATTATGATGCGTATTACTTAAAAGCCTTAAAAGTAAGAACATTAGTTAAACAAGATTTTGACAAGGCTTTTGATAAAGTAGATGTGTTAATTACGCCAACTGTTCCAACACCGGCTTTTAAAATTGGCGGAATGATTAGTGATCCGATTAAAATGTATTTGCAAGATGTATGTACAATTCCGATTAACTTAGCTGGCGTGCCGGCCATTTCCGTACCATGTGGCTTTAGTAATGAATTACCGGTAGGACTACAAATTATTGCTAAACCGCTTGATGAAGCAACACTTATTCGTACTGCTTATACTTTTGAACAAAACAATGAATATCATAAAAGTATTGCACCAGTAGGGGAGGCTAAATAATGAGTTATGAAGCAGTTATTGGGTTGGAGGTTCATAGTGAACTGAAAACTAACACTAAAATATTCTGCGGTTGCAGTACGACTTTTGGTGGAGAACAAAATACAAATGTTTGTCCGGTATGCTTAGGATTACCGGGAGTACTACCAGTTATCAATGAAAAAGTAGTAGAATTTGCAATTAAAGCTGGCTTGGCACTTAATTGCCAGATTAATGGTTTTAGTAAATTTGATCGCAAAAATTATTATTATCCTGATTTGCCGAAAAATTTCCAAACCTCGCAATATGATTTGCCAATTGCTGAAAATGGTTATTTGGACATTGAGGTTGATGGTAAAACCAAGCGTATTGGTATCACTAGAATTCATATGGAAGAAGATGCCGGTAAATTAGTGCATTCTGGCAATACTATTAACGACTCTGATGCTGCTTGTGTTGATTATAATCGAACTGGAGTGCCGTTAATTGAAATAGTTTCAGAACCTGATATGAGTTCGCCAGAAGAAGCTCGTGCTTATATGGAAAAAATCAAACAAATATTAGAATATATTGATGTATCACACTGTAAAATGGAAGAAGGAAATTTAAGAGCTGATGTCAATGTTTCATTGCGTAAAGTTGGCGAAACTAAATTAGGTATCAGAGCTGAAATGAAAAACCTTAATTCTTTTAAAATGATTCAAAGTGCCTTAGAATATGAAATTGAACGCCAAACAGAAATTCTTGATGATGGTGGGAAAGTAATTCAGGAAACTCGTACCTGGGATGAAGCTAAAGGAATAACAGTTTCAATGCGTAGCAAAGAGGCAGCACATGATTACCGTTATTTACCGGAGCCTGATTTAGTACCAATTGTCACTTCACCTGAAATGATTGAAGAAATTAGAAAACAATTACCGGAATTACCGGATTCTCGTAAAAAACGCTTGATGGAAGATTGCGGTTTATCAGAATATGATACTAATATTTTGATTTCTACAATTGAAATGGCAACTTATTTTGACGAAGTTATTAGTCATAAGGCTGATCCTAAACTGGCGGCAAATTGGATGATGGGTGATTTAGCGAAAAATCTTAATGCCGAAGGAATCGCTATTGCGAATTCACCAGTTAAGGCTGAAAAATTGGCAGGATTAATTGAACTGATTAATAAAGGCACTATTTCCAGTAAAATCGCAAAAACTGTTTTTGATGAAATGTGGAAAACAGGAGATGATGCAGCTAAAATTGTTCAAGACAAAGGTTTAGTGCAAATCACTGATACTAAAGAAATTGAAGCAATTGTTGATGCTGTTTTAGCCGCTAATCAAAAAGCGGTGGAAGACTATAAAGGTGGTAACGCAAAAGCGATTGGGGCATTAGTAGGGCAAGTTATGAAGCAAAGTAAAGGTAAAGCTAACCCTGCAATGGTTAATGAATTATTACAACAAAAATTACAATAAAATTTATAAAACAGCGTGCTACTGTGCGCTGTTTTAATTATTTTCATAATTATGGTAGTTTATTTATAAAAATATATGTATAATTAAAATAAAAACATTTTCAGAGACAAAGGAGATTAGATATTATGGCGAAATGGAATGAGCTATCGGCAGAGCAATTAAAGTACAATTGTAACATTAGTAGTTTTGATTTTGAAACGACAGAAAATCTTGAGCCAATAACTGATGTTGTAGGGCAAGAACGTGCCGTAAAAGCAGTCCAATTTGGACTATTCAACAAAAGTAACGGTTATAATATTTATATCTCTGGTTTGGTCGGGACTGGTAAGCGTACTTATGCCCAAAAAACAGTCAAATTAATTGCTAAAAAAGAAGCAGCACCAAGTGATTGGTGTTATGTTAATAATTTTGACAACCCAGCCCAGCCGTTATCAATAAAATTACCTTGCGGGACGGGACAAAAATTTAAAACCGATATTCATGAACTTTTTTTAACATTAAAACATGGCGTGAAAAAATTATTTAACAGCGAAGATTATGAACAAGCTAAAAATAATTTATTGCGTACCATTAAAGAAAAAAAGAATGAAATAATTAACGAATTCAATGAGTATTCTGAAGAAAATCTAATTTTACCGCAATGGACGGCGAATGGCTTTGTGGGGATTCCGCTAAAAAATGATAAAGTAATGACACCGGAAGAATATCAACAATTACCGAAAGAAGATCGTGAAAGAATTGATATTGCCTTACGCGAAGTCCATGAAAAATCTAATGATATAATGCGTAAATTACAACGACTTGATCGCGATGGACGGGAAGAACTAAAGAAATTGGATCGTGAAGTCGGATTATATGCAGTTGGACATTTTATTGAAGAATTAAAAGAAAAATACTCTGCCTATAGTGATGTTATAAAATACTTAGAAGCTGTAAAACAAGATGTTTTAAAAAATATCAATGACTTTAAAGCGGCACCACCAGAAGAAGAAAATAATCCATTAGCGTTTTATAAAGCGTTTAGTAAAGATAATAATAAAAATAAATATGCTGTAAATTTATTAGTGGATAATAAAGATTGCGAAGGCGCACCGGTTGTTTATGAAATAAATCCGACTTATTATAATTTGATTGGTCGTGTTGAATATGAAAACCGTATGGGTGTAGTTTCCACTGAATATTCGATGATTAAGGCGGGCGCAATTCATCGGGCTAATGGCGGATATTTAATTTTAAATGCTAGAGATTTACTAACTAATTTTGGGGCGTGGGAAGCGTTAAAACGAGTTTTAAAAACAAAGAAAATTTTAATTGAAAATCTTGGCGAACAATATGGTGCGTTGGCAATGGCGTCATTAAAACCACAAGAAATTGAAGTAGACATTAAGGTTATTTTAATTGGTAACCCTTATATCTATTATATGCTTTATAGCTATGATGAAGATTTTCGTAAATTATTTAAAATCTATGCTGATTTTGATAACAAAATGGAAAACAATGAAGTTAATATCAATAAATTAATTGGTTTTGTGACCTCTACTATACAGCGAAAAAACTTAAAACACTTTTCTGTTGATGCGGTGGCTAAAGTTATCGAATTTGCCAGTCGTCGTGCGGCCAGTCAAAACAAGTTAACTACGCAGTTTAATGAAATTGTGGAGTTGTTATGTGAAGCTGATGCTTGGGCAAGACTTGATAATGAAAATTTAGTTAATAAAAAATATATTGATAAAGCTATTAAAGAAAAACGCTATCGTAATAACAAGTATGAAGAATATTATCAAGAAATGTTTGTTGAAGGTAAAATCTTAATTGATACTTCCAGCCGAAAAGTTGGACAAGTAAATGGTTTGGCGGTTATTGGTGCCGGTCAATATAGTTTTGGTAAACCTTCACGCATAACAGCTAATACTTTTCTAGGCAAAAGCGGTATTATTAATATTGAGCGAGAAGCTGACATGAGTGGAAAAACTCATAATAAAGGAGTATTAATTCTCAGTGGTTATCTAGGTCAAAAATATGCACAAGAACGACCGTTATCAATCACTTCTAGCATTACCTTTGAACAGTCATATGGCGGTATTGATGGTGATAGTGCTTCCAGTACAGAACTTTATGCGATTATGTCCAGTATTGCAGATATTCCGTTAAAACAATATATTGCAGTAACGGGCTCGGTTAATCAAAAAGGTGAAATTCAACCGATTGGCGGAGTAACCGAAAAAGTAGAAGGATTCTTTGCTGTTTGTAAAGCTCAAGGTTTAACCGGAGAACAAGGGGTAATGATACCAAAACAAAATGTTAATGAATTATCATTAGATGAAGAAGTAATAACTGCAGTAGCTAAGGGGAAATTTCATATATATCCGGTAGCCACAATTGATGAAGGCATTGAGATATTAACGGATGTGGTGGCAGGAACACCAAATGCTAAAGGTAAGTATAAAAAAGGAACATTCCACGGTGCTATTGTCGATAAATTAGATAAATATAATGAAGCAATTATCAAGATGGCTAAAGAGGCCAAAGGGAAATTAAAAGATAAAGATCATAAAGAAATTAAAAAAACAAAAAAGACTGAACAGTAATTATCAGCAAGAAAGGCGTAAATAAATTGAAACAAGAAATACCGGTTATTAGAGGACAGAAATATCAAATTAATATATCATCACTAGGTCATAGTGGCGAAGGTGTAGGAAGGTACAAAGATTTTACAATCTTTGTACCTTGTGCCTTGCCTGATGAAACAGTAGAGGTTTATATTGAACAAGTTAAAAAAACTTATGCTAAAGGTAAATTAACAAAAATTATAACAGCTAGTCCTAATAGAGTAGAGCCAAAATGCCCTATTTACCTAGAATGTGGAGGCTGCCAATTACAACATCTTGACTATCAAGGTCAATTACAAGTAAAGACGCAACAAGTAAAAGATGCAATACAACGCATTGGTAAACAAGATACAATAATTTACGATACCATTGGAGCGGAAGATCCTTGGTTTTATCGTAATAAAATGCAGTTTCCTGTTGGTAAAAAAAATGATGATGTGATTATTGGTTGTTATGCACAAGGAACTCACAGAATAATTGATACCCCCAACTGTTTAATTCAAAAACAAGAAAATAACAAAATAGTACAGGCTGTTAAAAAAGTATTAGCTGAATTAAAAATACCACCGTATGACGAAAAAATCGGTAAAGGTGTTATCAGACATGTTATCGGTAGAGTGGGTGTTGCAAGTGGTGAAGTAATGGTCGTACTAGTTATCAATGGTACGCATCTACATAAAAAAGAACACTTGGTAACTGCTTTGCGCTTAGAAATACCGAAATTAGTAAGTATTGCTCAAAATATTAATACTGCCAATACTAATGTTATTATGGGGCCGAGAACTGAAGTGTTATGGGGTAAAGAAACTATTACCGATAAAATAGGTGAATTTGAATTTAATATTTCAGCCAAATCATTTTTCCAAGTAAATACTAAACAAGCTGAAGTGCTATATAATAAAGCTTTGGAATATGCTGATTTACAAGGAAACGAAACGGTTATTGATGCTTATTGTGGAACAGGTACTATTAGTCTGTTCTTAGCACAAAAAGCTAAAAAAGTTTATGGTATCGAAATGATAAAACCAGCAGTTATTAATGCCAAAGAAAATGCTAAAAATAATAATATTAAAAATGTAGAATTTATTATAGGTGATACTGTCGAAGTAATGCCTAAACTATATCAAGAAGGGGTTAAACCAGATGTCATTGTGGTAGATCCGCCAAGAGCAGGTTGTGAAAAATCAGTCTTAGAAACTTTTGCTAAAATGCAACCAAGTAAAATAGTCTATGTATCTTGCAACCCAGCTTCTTTAGCGCGTGACATTGCAATCCTCGCCGAACACAACTATCAAGCCTTAAAAATACAACCAGTAGATATGTTTAGCCAAACAAGTCATGTGGAGTGTGTAGCGTTGATACAACGCCGTACTATGTAGAAATCCTTAATTTCCGGTACTTCTACCGCCATTGCGTCTTTGTAAAAAGGGATGGTTTTGAGCGTAAAAAGGTAGTTAAGGACTACATCAATGTCTCGGTAGTTATCAACCTAGTATGAGTAGACACAATAAGTTGCTTATTTGATCAGTCAAGAGACTTTGATTCTACAATAAAATAATGAGTTTATTATTAGACGTTCAATATTCGTATTGGGCGTCTTTTTTATTTGCAAAAGGAGGAAATAGAAGTGTTGAAACAAGGTATGATTGAACGATTTAGAAAGGCTGCTCCAATAATTCAGGAACTTGTTGATGATTTAGCATGGATTCAGAACGAATTTAATCCGGAAAAAGCAACAGAAGAAGAGAGAACCTATGTGAAGCATTTATTAGGATTAGGCGGCAATTGTTTCGATGAAAGTGAGTGGCGCTTAAAGCGAATGTATGCAGCTATAGGAAAAACAGGGCGTTTAGTTCGAAATGCAGCCGGTAGGTTCGAAATGGAAGGCACAGACATTGAATTAACGTGTGGTAGTAGTTGTGAAGTTTATGCACCGTATTTCTCAGATGAAGAAGAATGGATGACTTGGCTTCCCACGTCTATTGAACATAGTGGGGATTATTATTTTACGGCACGGCCAGAGCTGAAGCTGGAGGGGGCTTTGGTAAGGATCAAGGGCAGATGAAAATAGGTATGAAAAAAGCACTATCAGCGGCTAACTGATAGTGCTCTCGTGAAAATTTGTTATAAACAAATCTCGCTTTCTAAGATTTATTATAGCAGATTTTCGCTTGATTTGTATAGAAAAGTTAAGCGAAAGGACTTGAAAATTTATGAAAATATTTTCGTTCATCAACAAAAAAGGCGGCGTTGGCAAAACAACGATCACTGTTAATATGGCGTATGCCATAGCAGAAAGCTGCGATTTAAGAGTGCTGGTTATAGATAATGACGATCA